>Ga0209471_1000020_pt1 | contig 157137 bp, 146 predicted proteins | sample GraSoiAngelo_128_FD_185885 | JGI IMG/M metagenome (GOLD analysis project Ga0209471, IMG submission 185885) | Grasslands soil microbial communities from the Angelo Coastal Reserve, California, USA - 14_0927_12_20cm (SPAdes) (version 2) | ecosystem: Environmental > Terrestrial > Soil >...
CAGCCACGCTTAGTTCCCTCATGTGAGGGAGTGTCAAGCGTCAGCCGAAGTAGCTGTAAACCCTCACCCGAAGCTGCGTAAAGCTTCAGCCGAAGGTCGTTTGTCCAGCGTCAGCCGGATTAGCACAAAAAGTCGTTGGGCGGGGCAGGATTCGAACCTGCGACCGAGGGATTATGAGTCCCGCGCTCTAACCGGCTGAGCTACCCGCCCGGGACGGCACTCTACAGACCGTCCGCTCTGCCGGTGCAGCCGCCGCCGGCCGGGTCCAAGACGACCCGGCCGGCGCGGCAGGCGATGTCAGCTGGTCGCGGCGGCCTTGGTCTCGGCCTCGCCGACCAGCTCGGCCTCCTGCTCGGATGCCTTGACGAGCTCGGCATCGATCTCGATCTTGACGTCCTTGCCGACCACGAGCCGGCCCGCCTCGAGAACCATGTTCCAGGTCAGGCCCCAGTCCTCGCGGTTGAGCTTGCCGGTCAGGGTCACGCCGATCCGCTCGTTGCCCCAGGGATCCCGGGTGGGCTCCGTGGCCTCGGCCTCGAGCTCGACCGGACGGGTGACGCCGCGGATCGTCAGGTTGCCGGCGACGCGGTAGGCGTCGCCCTTCTTGGGAGTGACCGAGGTGACCTCGAAGACCATCTCGGGGTGCTGCTCGGCGTGGAAGAAGTCGGGGCTGCGCAGGTGAGCGTCCCGCTTGTCGTCACGGGTGTCGATGCTGCCGATGTCGATGCGGACGGTCCCTCGCGCCTTGGTCGCGTCAGCCGGGTCGAGGTCGAGCTCGCCGGTGACCTGGCCGAAGCTCCCACGCACGGTGGACAGCCCGAGGTGGCGGACGGCGAAGGTGACGCTCGCGTGACTGGGGTCGACGGTCCAGACGGCCAATTCAGGGTCCTCCCCTCGGAGGCTCCCGCCGAGGTCCGGGGCCGGCGTCGGTGCCGGCGTCATGGTTGTACCACATAGTGCTATAGTCAATCAAGCGCTACGCCGAAGATGGCGCTGCGATCGGCAAAGTGGTTCAATCGCTTCCCTCCCGCCGTACCCTTAGGGGCAACCAATGGAACACGACTTCTGTCCCGTCGCCGAGGCTATCCAGCTCCTCCAGGAGAAGTGGGTGCTCCATATCGTGCGCGCCCTGCTGCCGGGCCCGTTGGGCTTCAACGAGCTCGGCCGAGCCGTGGGAGGCTGCAACCCGGCCACCCTCGCCCACCGCCTCGACCGGCTCGAGGGCCTGGGCCTGGCGACCCGGACCGTCCACTCCAACATGCCCCCCCGGACCTCCTATGCCCTCACCCCCGCCGGGGTCGAGCTGCAGGGGGTGATCGAGGCCATCGACGCCTGGGGCCGGCGCCACATCGAGGCGCCACTCGCGACCCGGCCGGCCCAGGCCGCCGCCTGCGAGCCGGCCGAGCTCCCCGCCGCCAGCGCGTGACCGCGCCGGGCGAGCTCTCGCCGGCGCCCACGGAGGGTCGGGTGGCGCGGCCGGACAAGCGCCTCTACTTCCTTCTGATCGCCCTGGCGGCGCGCACCCGTGCCGACTGCCTGGGACGACGGGTCGGGGCGGTGATCGTCCGCGACGACCGCGTCCTCTCCACCGGCTACAACGGCACCCCGTTCGGCATGCCCAACTGCTCCGAGGGGGGCTGCCATCGCTGCCTGCACCGGGGTGAGGAGGCGCCCTACCTGCGCGGCGGTGCCTACGACGTGTGTCTCTGTGTGCACGCCGAGCAGAACGCGATCCTCACCGCGGCCCGGTTCGGCCAGCAGACCCTGGGAGCCGGCCTGACCAGCACCACCCAGCCGTGCTTCGGCTGCCTCAAGGAGATGCTGCAGGCGGGCATCAGCGAGGTCCGATACCTGCATCCCTGGGATCCCCAGGAGGCCTACGGCGATCCCGCCCTGGCCGCGCAGTACGCCGCGCTGCGCAGCCGCTTCTCGGTCTTCGAGCAGGTCGGCGACCCGGCCGCCGACACGCCGGGCCTCTTCGCGCCCTTTCTCAGCTGATCGGCGGACCGCGAGGCTCGACGGCCGATCCGCATCTACGCCTCCGCCGTGGCCGGGTCCACGCGCTGTTCCGGCCCCTCGGCGAGCTGCTCGGCGATGGCGCGCACCCGGCTCAAGGTGTCGATCTCTTCGGGGGGCTTGTCACGCCGCCAGCGCAGGATCCGCGGGAATCGCAGGGCGAAGCCGGAGCGATGGCGCGCAGAGCGTTGCACCGCGTCGAACGCCACCTCGAGCACGATGTCCGGCCGCACGGTGCGGTAGCTGCCGTGCTCGCTGACGGTGCGCTCCAGCAGCATCGCCGTCATCTCGGCGATCTCGGCATCGGTCAGGCCGGTGTACGCCTTGCCCACCGGCACCAGCTCGTCGCTGCCGTCGACGCGGACGGCGAAGGTGACGTCGCTGAGCACACCGTGACGCTTGCCATGTCCCCACTCGGCGCCGATCACCACCACGTCGAGGGTATCGAGCGGTTTCTTCAGCTTCAGCCAGGCGAGACCGCGACGGCCCGGCGTGTACGCGGAGTCGGGGTCCTTGGCCATCAGTCCCTCGTTGCGGCGCGCCCGCGCGTCGAGGAACAGCTGCTCCAGGGCGTCGACGCCGCGGGCTCGCTCGAGGTGGGCCAGGGCGAAGCCGTCGCCGAGACCCAGCGCCTCCAGCCGCTCGCGTCGGGCCCGAAGCGGCTGCTCGAGCAGTGATTCACCGTCCTGGAAGAGCAGGTCCCAGGCGACGAAGACCACCGGCACCTCGGCGAGCAGCTGGGGCGGCGGCCGCTTCCTCCCCAGCCGCGTCTGCAACGCGGCGAAGGGCAGCACCCGTCGCTCCCTGAAGGCCAGCAGCTCGCCGTCGAGCAGCAACGCGCCCTCGACCCGCCGCGCCGCCCGCACCACCTCGGGAAACTGCTCGGTGATGTCCTTGAGGTCGCGGCTGCAGAGCAGGACGCGGCCCGCGTCGCGGTGGAGCTGGCAGCGGATCCCATCGTACTTGTCCTCGACCCACACCTCGTCGCCGAGCCGGGTGATCACCTCGGCGGCGCCGCTCACCGGAGAGGCGAGCATGTAGCGCATGGGAGCGAAGAGCCGGGGCTGGGCGTCGTCGAGGCGGTCGTCGCGGGCGAGCAGCGCCACCTCGCCGAGGTCGCCGATGATCATGTCGGCGCGCGCGACCGCGGTCGCGGGACGATCGAAGGCGCGGCCGATGGCCTCCTCGACCAGGCCTTCGCGAAGCCCGATGCGCATGTCGCCGCTGATCAGCTTGACGATGTAGCGCGCCTCCTCCGGCGAGCACCCCGCCAGCAGCTCGCGGAGCAGCCCGGCGCGCTGCCTCGGGGTGCCTCCGGCGGCGATGGTGTCGAAGGCCGCGGCGACGCCTACGAGGTCGAGACCGCCGGTGCCGCCGCGGCCCGCCTCGAGCAGCGCATCGTGGGTGGTGTCACCGGCGTCGGCATGACGCCGGTAGATCCGGCTCAGCGCGTCGCCGTCGATCCCGGTCAGCTCGCGGAGCACGGTGCTCAGGGCGGCACCGCCGATCTGCAGCACCCGGGTGTCCCCCGAGGGGAAGGGGCGGCCGGCGAAGTATCGCGTCGCCACCGGCAGCCGCTGCGGGTCGAGAGTGCGGAGATAGGCCGCAAGCAGGCGCACCTTCTCCAGCTTGGAGGACGTCGCGCCAATGGCCGACGCGGTGACCGCCAAGGCCGCCATCGAGCCGGGCGCCGCGCCAATCGGCGGTGCTTGCGTGTCCGATGGCGTTTCCATGTCCGTCAGTGTCGCAGCGTCAGTAGGGCAGCTCGTGCTCGTCCATACCGAAGTGATGTCCCACCTCGTGCAGGATGGTGCGACGGATCTCCTCGCGCAGCTGACCGAGGGTGGCACACACCGTCTCGTGGTTGCGCTGGTAGAGCACGATGCGCTCGAAGGGGCCGTCGTCGTGCAGGACGGTGGCTCCGCTGTAGACGCCGAGCAGGTCGGGGTCGAGCCCCTCCTCCACCTCTTCGGGATCGGGAAGGGGTTCGACCACCAGCATGGTATTGGCCAACATCCGGCGGAACTGGACGGGGATCGCGGCCCACACCTCGGCCGCGAGCCGGTCGAACTCGCCGGAGGCGATGCGTAGGGGCGGGGTGTAGTGCGACGGATCGAGGCACGCGGCTCGATCCAGCGCCTCGTCGCCCGCCGCCGCCTGGCCGAGCCAAGCGCGGGCGCGACCAAGGGTGTGCCAGGCATCGGCGTCGTGGGGGGCGAGTGCGACCGCCCTCTCGAGATGCGACGCGGCCTCGTCGAACCGGCCCAGCAGGTACGCGGCCACTCCCCGCAGCCGCCACGCCTCGGGGTCATCGGCGGTCAGTCCGGTGGCGGCGGTGGCCGCGGCCAGCGCCGGCTCGCGCCGGCCCAGCTGGCTGAGGGCCGCGGCCTGGAGCAGCAGCGCCCCGGATTCGGCCTCCGCCCCGGCGCCACTGCGGCGCAGCACGCGGTGCGCCCGCTCGGCACGGCGATACGCCTCGTCGGACCGCCCGTCGTCGAGGGCGGCCTCGGCAGCGTCCAGGAGCAGGGCGGGATCCTCGATCCGTCCGCGCCGCAGTCGCGGCCAAGGCATCGAGGCGACGCTACCACGCCGGCCTGACGCGCCGGTCACGATTCGCCGACCGGGACGGCGGCGCCGCGGATGGGGGCTACAACCAGACCATGAACGTGCTCACGGACCCCCCTGCCCCTGAGAAGACCTCGGTTGTCTCGCTCCGCGAGGAGCTGCTCGGCTCGGTGCAGCCGCTGCGTCATCGCACCACCGCTGACGACGCCGACGCCACCGCTTCGCCAACCACCGACCCGTCGATGGCGCCGACCGCCGGCGAGCTGCTGGCGTCGTCGGCCAGCCTGCGCCGCCTGTGCGAGAGCTACCACGGCACCTACCGCCGCCTCGAGGACAGCAACCGGCGGCAGCGGCTGGGCATCGCCGCCCTGGTGGCGGGAGTCGGCATCGGAGCGGTGGGTCTGTTCCGCGCCGGCAGCCTCGATTCCGCCACCGTGTCGGCGCTGGTGCTGACGGTGGCGCTCGCCAGCGCCGCCGGATTGGGCGCTCTCGCCTTCCTCTGGGTGCGCGCTACCCAGAAGCTGCGTGCCGCCCAGGGCGAACGGGTGCTGCGCGCGCTGCAGTTCAACTGCACGCTGGCACCGGCCCGGCTCGATGCCTTCCGGCGCTTCGCCGATCCCACCACCGCGTTCTTCGACTGCTATGGGGTCTGGCGCGCCGAGTACGCCGGCCCCGACTCCAAGCTGATCGCCCTGCTCGCGGACCTGCGCGGCCAGCGCAAACGCTGACGCGCTGACGGCGTCCCGAGCGCCGCTCACAGGGGCAGCGCGTAGAGCCGGCCGTCGGCGCAGGTGACGAGCAGGCGGCCACCATAGACGGCAGGCCCGCCGCTGGGCGGGGCCGGAGCCGTCCAGCGACCGCGCTCGAGGCCGCTGGCGACGTCGAGCAGGTGCATGACCCCGCCATCGTCGATGACCGCCACCCGATTGCCGGCCGCGGCCAGGCCATGGGTGACGACGGCGCCGATGTCGACGCTCCAGCGCACCTTTCCGCTCTGCGAGTCGACCGCGATCACCCGCCCGTCGCGTCCCGCCGCCACCACCGTGGTGTCGACCAGCACCGGGGCCACCTCGATCGGCGATCCGGCGTCGGCGTGCCAGCGCTCGCGCGGTGCGTCGTGCTCGAGCGCGTAGAGATTGTGGTCGGCGCTGGCGACGTACAGTGACGAGCCCCCGTCGACGGCGCCGGCGCTGATGATGCCTCCGGTGCTGAACGACCACAGCTGCCGCGCACCGGGGCCGAGCGCGTAGAAGCTGTTGTCCAGGTCGCCGATCCAGACATGCTCGCCGTCGGACGTCGGCGGGGCGATCAGACCGGCCTGAAACCGCTTGCGGTACCCGCGCGACCCGTCGTTCTCCGCGTAGCCGTCGAGGTAGTAGTCACGGTCGAAGGCGCCGCCGCCGGGGCGGGGCTGGGCGATACCCGCGTAGACGATGCCCTGCTCGATCTCCGGGGCGGCGAGCACGAAGTCGGCGCTGCTCACCCCCCACCGGCGTTGATGGCTGTCGAGATCGACGGCCCGCACCGCACCGGTCAGCTGGGTCGCTGCCTGCTGGCGGCTGGTGGCGACCACCGCACTGCAGCCGTCGAGGGCGACGGCGACCATGCCCGCCCCCGACTCCCCGCCCCCCGGCGGGCTGGTCCAGCGCAGCCCGCCGTCGCCGGCGGCCAGCGCCACCAGGGTGCCGTCGCTACGAACGTTGAAGACCAGGCCGCGAGCCGCGCTCGGCGGAGCGGTGAGGTGGCCTGCGCTGTCCGGCGAGGTCCACACCGGGGACCAGCGCGATCCCGGATCGCGGACCGCGAGCTGTGCCGAACCGCGCTGCGCAGGCCCCCCGCCGGCTCCGTTCCAGCCCGACGGGTCGGGGGTGCACGCCGGACCGCTGCCACCCCGTGCCACCAGCAGGACCGCGGCGACGATCAGCGATCCCGCTGCCACGACGCCCACGCCGATGGCGGTCATCCGCTGCACCTGGCTGCCCACGCCGCCGAGCGGGGCGACGCGTTGCGAGCGCGCGGGGGTGCGGCGTGGGGAGGGCCGGTCGCCAGGGCGGATGGGCACACGCCGGCCCCCGCGACGTCTCGGCATGGCGCCCAGTCTAGTGAGCGCCCTCTACACTCCGGCCCATGGAGACGGGAGCGGCCCGCTACGGCGAGGTCAACCTCATCGCCGACCCGCTCTACGGCTACATCGAGATCACCAAGGGTGACGGCGCTGCGCCCGGCGAGCAGCAGCTGCTCGACTCGCCCTGGCTGCAGCGGCTGCGACGGATCCATCAGCTGCAGTCCGCCTGGTGGGTCTTCCCCACCGCCGAGCACTCGCGCTTTGCCCATCTGCTGGGGGCGATGCACCTCGCCGGCGTCTTCGCCCGCCAGATCGACGGATCCCTGCGCGCCGCCCTGCCCGGCGCGCCCTCGCCACCGTGTGTCGAGGAGACCCTTCGTCTCGCCGGCCTGCTGCACGACGTCGGTCACGGACCCTTCGGGCACTTCTTCGACCGCGAGGTGCTCTCGCGCTACGGGATCGACCACGAGGACGTCGGCCGCCGCATCGTGTGCGACATCCTTGGCGACATCATCGGGTCCATCGAGGCCAGCCCCTCAGGCCGCTTCGCCGCCGGTGAGCGGGTCGACCCGCGCTGGATCGCCTGGGTGATGGCGCCCGCCGGCATCGAGGGCTACCGTCCGCCCCTCTGGTTGCGTGCCTGCAAGCCGCTGCTCTGCGGGCCTGCCACCGTCGACAACCTCGACTACGTGCCACGCGACGCCTACATGTGCGGCGTCAGCGCCGGCGCGGTGGACGTCAAGCGGCTGGTCCACTACTCCTTCGTCGCCGGCGACACCATCGCGCTCCACGCCCACGCCGCCGGAGCGCTGCAGATGTTCCTGACGGCACGGCTCTACCTGTACACCAACATCTACTTCCACCGGACGGTTCGGCGGATCGACCTGTCGATGCGGGAGATCTTTGCGGAGACGGTGGAGCACCTCCTTGCCGGCAACCCGCTCGACCATCTCGACGAGTACCTGGAGCTGACGGACTGGTCGCTGCTGGAGGCGGTGCAGCGCTGGCGCCGGGCGGCGGTGGGCAGCAGCCAAGCGCGGCTGGCCCAGGCCTGGGCCCGGATCACCGCCCGTGAGCTGCCGTGGCGGCTTGCCTATGAGGCGTACGCCCGCAGCGACTCGGTACTCGACGGCGCGCAGCAGCGGATCGCATCGCTGCTGCCGGACGGGATGGGCGACACCAGCTTCGTCGTCGACATCGCCAGCGCCAGCGTCGCCCCGCAGAACCCGATGCACGACGACGGCATGGTGGCGATCTGGGATCCGCTGCAGGGCTCGGTGGTGCACAGCCGCACCGCGGAACTGGTGGCGCGTCTGCCCCAGTACAGCCAGCTGGTGCGCGTCTTCACAAACCAGGCGGACGCGGTGAGCGCGCTGGGACGGGCGGCGGCGACGGCGCTCGGCTGACGACTGCGGATTCGGTGGCCGAACCTCGGTCGAGCCCGGCTCAGTCGGGGACGTGGTCGAGGGCCCAGTCGACGGCCGCGGCTGGACTGCCGGCGGCGAAGAGGTCGGGGTCATCGATCTGCGCCCCGTCGCGGTGGAGCTGCCACGACGACAGGGTGGCCACCGGACGGCCAAGTCGCCGCGCGAAGGCGATCTCGCTCAGCGTGCCGTAGCCGCCGCCGACCGCCACCATGGCGACGCAGGCGCGCGCGAGCAGGGCGTTGCGCACCTCACCGAGACCGGTGGGGAGGGCGACGCCGATCGCCTCCGCCGCCTCGTCGGGATCCCAGCCCGGCAGCAGTCCGATCGAGGTGCCGCCGGCCTCGCGGACGCCCTCGGCGCATGCCTCCATCACCCCGCCGAGACCGCCGCAGAGCACCAGCGCGCCTCGCTCCGCCAGCCGGCGGCCGACGCTGCGGGCCAGCGCTGCCTCCTCAGGTGACGGCGCCGACGCGCCGCACACCGCGATCAGCGGAGGGCGAGGCACCGGCGGGCGGCGCAAGGGGGGCGGGGCACTAGTCGCCGGACGCCGCCAGGGCGGCGGCCTCGGCGCCGACCTCGGCGGCGGCCGCGCCCCGAAACGCCGGCGCCAGACGCGCCGGCTGCCCGCCGTAGACCCGGCGCGCCAGCAGGGCCACCGCGGCGCAGATCAAGGCCGCCACCGCGAAGATCGCGGCCGCGGCGCCATCGGCGTCACCGGGCGAATGGCCCACCGCCGCGGTGTAGACGGCGCCGGTGACCGCCAGGCCGGTGACCACCCCGGCGTTGCGGGCGGCGGAGAGAAACCCAGCGGCGCTCCCCAGCGCCGATCGGGGCGCGGCGGCGAGGGCGGCGGCGGTGTTGGGCGAGGAGAACAGGCCGTTGCCGGCGCCGAGCGCGAACAGGCCGGCGGCCAGCAGCGGCCAGAGGTCCAAGGCGGCACCGGAGGCGGCGGCGAGCAGGCCGGCGGCGGCGAGCCACATCCCGGCGGTGGTCGCGGCGACGGTCCGGCCGAGATCGCCGAGGCCACCGCCCTGGCGGGCGGTCGCGACCACCCCGATGCCGATCGGGAGGAAGGCGGCGCCGGCAATGGCGGCGCTGGTCCGGTGGGCGCTCTCGAGCCAGTACGGCAGGAAGGCGAAGCAGGACATCAGGGTGCCGGTCGACAGGAACGTCCCCAGGGCCGCCCCGGCGAACCGCCCGCTCCGCAGCAGCCGCCGGTCGAGGAGGGGATGGGCGGCTCGACGCTCGGCCAACAGCAGCGCGCCGGCGGCGCCCGCGGCGAGGCCGAGCCACCCGCCCGCCGGCCAGCCGAGCACGGCGCTGCCACTCAGCGAGGCGATCCCGCCACCCAGGCACAGCAGCAGCAGCGCCAGGGCCAGGGCGCCGGCCATGTCCAGGCCGGCGACCGCCCGTTGAACGGACCCCGGCACCGCGACGCGCACCAGCACCAGCCCGAGCGCGGCCAGCGGGACCCCGGCCCAGAACACCGCCTGCCATCCCCAGAGCGCTACCAGCAGCCCGCCCAGCGGCGGTCCGGTCAGCCCGGCCACCGCCTGCAGAACCACCATCACCGCCACCGAGCGCCCGGTGCGCCGCCGAGGGACGTGCTCGGCGATCAGCGCCAGGCTGCCGGCGGTGAGCAGGCCGCCGCCCACCGCCTGGATCGCCCGAGCGAGCAGGAGCACGCCGAACATCGGAGCCAGCGCCGCCAGCACCGAACCGGCGGCGAACACCACGAAGCCTGCGGCGTAGGCGTTGCGGCGCCCGAAGCGGTCGCCCAGCCGTCCCAGGGTGGGAATGGTCGCGGTCACCGTGACCAGGTAGACGCCGAGCACGTACTGGCTCTGCGCCAGCGAGACGCCGAAGTGCCGGCCGATGGGATCGAGGGCGACGGCGACGATGGTGGCGTCGACCATCCCCACGAAGGCGCCGAGTCCGAGCGCCACCAGCAGCAGCGGCCGAGGAGTCCCCGCCGCCGGCGACGGTGGTTCCGTCGATGCCGTGGCGCTGCTCACCGAGCGCCGGTCAGCCGAGCTTGATGCGGGGACCGGAGGGCATCACCGGTCCGGTGGCGGTGACCCGGAAGTTCTCCTTGCTCACCTCGGCGGCGATGTGCGAGGCGACGTCGTTGAACGTCTGCCCCACCGGGCTGCCCGGGGCCGCCGCCATCAGCGGTTGCCCGTCGCCTCCTCCGAGGCGCACGCGCGGATCCAGCGGGATCGCCCCGAGGAAGGGCAGGCGCAGCCGCTCGGCGAGCTCGCCGCCGCCGCCGGCACCGAAGACGTCGGTGCGCTCGCCGCAGTGAGGGCAGAGAAAACCGCTCATGTTCTCGACGATGCCCAGCACCGGCACCTTCAGCTGCTTGAACATGGCGATGCCGCGACCGACATCGGCGATGGAGACGTCCTGCGGCTGGGTGACGATCACCGCACCGGTCAACGGGATGCTCTGGGCGAGTGTCAGCTGTACGTCGCCGGTGCCGGGGGGAAGATCGATGACCAGGTAGTCGAGCTCGCCCCATTCGACGTCGTAGAGGAACTGACGCACCGCGCCGCCGAGCATGGGACCCCGCCAGATCACCGGCTGGTCGGGCTTGAGCACGGTGCCGAGCGACATCACCCGCAGGCCGTACGCCTGCAGCGGGATGATGCGATCGCCGCGGGCGCTGGGCTGGTCGTGGAGACCGAGCATGATCGGCACGTTGGGACCGTAGACGTCGGCGTCGATCAATCCCACCGTCGCGCCCGCCTGGTGCAGGGCGATGGCGACGTTGACGCTGACCGTGGTCTTGCCGACGCCGCCCTTGCCGGCGCTGACGGCGACCACGTTGCGCACATTCGGAATGTCTTTGCGGCCGGGCAGGCCGCGGGTGGTGGTGACGCTGGCGTCCCACTCGACCTTGACCGCGTCGACCCCGGGGACGCGACCGACCAGCGCCGCCTCGATGTCACGGTTGATGCGGTCCTTGAGCGGGCACGCGGGGGTGGTGAGCACCACCCGCATCGACACCGTACCGCTCTCGAGGCGCAGGTCCTTGACCATGTTGAGGGTCATCAGGTCCTTGTGCAGCTCGGGCTCCATCACCGTGGACAGAGCGCGCTCGATCTGCTGGATGACCTCGCTCTCACTCATCGCCGTTCGAGTATACGCGGCGGTGCTCCGGCGTCCGAACCGCCGGCAACGCCACCCGGCCGCCGCCGTCCACTAGCATTCCGGGGCCATGCGGGAGGGTCTGCTCAGCGATCTCGCCGCCGTGGTCGGGGGCCCCCAGGTGCTGGCCCGGCCGGCGGATCTGGCCTCGTACAGCTTCGATGCATTCGGCGCCTCGGGCGAGCGCCACCTTCCCGATGCGGTGGTCTTCCCCGCGAGCACCGAGGAGGTCTCGGGCGTCGTCCAGGTGTGCGCCCGACATGGATGTGCGGTGGTGCCGCGGGGAGCCGGCACCGGGTATGCGGGTGGCGCCATCCCGCTGGGCGGTGGGGTGGTCGTCAATCTCTGCCGCATGTCTCGCGTGCTCGCCCTCGACGGGTCGGCGATGCGGATCGACGTCGAGGCGGGGGTGCTCACCGCGACCGTGCACCGTCGCGCCGCCGCCGGGGGTCTCTACTACCCTCCCGACCCGGGCTCGTCGACCACCTCCACCATCGGCGGCAACATCGCCTGCAACGCGGCGGGACCGCACGCCCTGCGCTACGGCACCACCGCCGACTTTCTCACCGGCGTCACCGCCGTCCTCGCCGACGGACGGATCGCCCGCGTCGGCGAGACCGACGCCGACCAGCACTTCCTCCGCCTTCTGGCAGGTTCGGAGGGCACCCTCGCCATCGTCACCGAGGCGCGCCTGCGTCTGATCCCCGCACCGGCGGCGCGCTCCACCGTGGCCGCGACCTTCGCGTCGATGGAAGGTGCCGCCAACGCCGTCGCCGCCATCGCCCAGTCACGGCTGGTGCCCGCCGCGCTCGAGTTCCTCGACGGGGCCGCGGTGGCCGCGGTGGCCAGGGCGGGCGCCAGCGCCGTCGCCCGCGGAGTCGGCGCCCTGGTGCTGGTCGAGGTGGAGGGCGACGCCGCCACCACCGGGGACCACACCGACTCCATCCGCAGCGCCATGGAGCACGCCGGCTCCGACCACATCGAGGTTGCCGCCGACAGCGCGGCGGCGGCGCGCCTGTGGGCGATGCGCAAGGCGATCAGCGCCGCCGTGGCCACGGTGATGATCGGCAAGGTCAACGAGGACGTGGTGGTGCCCCGCGATCGCATCGCGGAGCTGGTGGCCCGCACCCATCAGCTGGGAGACGCCCACGCGGTGCCGGTGGTCAACTTCGGCCACCTCGGCGACGGCAACCTGCACGCCACCTTCCTCATCGATCCGAGGCGCAAGGGCGACCGCGAGCGGGGCGACGCGGCCGCGGCCGAGCTCTTCGAGTGCGTGCTCGACATGGGTGGCTCGCTCAGCGGCGAGCACGGGGTCGGCTACACCAAGCTCGCCTACGTCGAACGGCAGCTGGGAGCGGGGACGGTGGCGCTGATGAGGCGCATCAAGCAGGCCCTCGATCCCCAGGGCCTGCTCAATCCCGGCAAGAAGATCCCGCCGTTGGCGACCGAGGCGGCACCACCAGCGGTGGTTGCCGCGGCGGCGGCGCGCCGGTAGTAGCCGCTTCGGCCCGTCAGGCGTTCAGCGCCGCGAGCAGTGACGCGGCGTAGTCGGTGTGGTTGATGACGTTGGCGAGGTCGCGACCGGCGGTCTCGGTCTCCATCGCCGCCTCGTAGACGAAGCCGTACACGTTGGTCAGCGTCCATTCACCGAATCCGAGCTCGGCGAGGGCGTCACGAAGCCGTGGTTGGCGCCCGCCCTGCTCGAAGGTCTCGGTGGCCGCCTGGTAGAGGGCGACCAGGTTGCGCAGCTCCGCCTCGTATTCCTCGATCAGCTCCTCGGCCGCCTTGTCCGCCTTCAGGCGCAGCAGGGTGCGCCGGATGTCCTGGATCTCGAGCTGGTACTCGTCCATGGGCGGACGAGTCTAGGCACGGTCAGGGGCGGTGCGAGCCGAGGAACAGCGCCACCACCATGCCCAGTCCCGCGCCCGCCGCCGCCAGCACCAGACCGGATGCCACGCCGGCGAGCGGACGCAGGGCGCGCAAGCCTCCGCCCACCATCATCACCGCGAAGCCGGCACCACACACCACCACCGCCCGCCCCAGCGCGACGCGGAGTGACGGCGCCTGGCGGGCGCTCTCGCCGGAGACCACCGCGGCGAGCAGGGCAACGCCGAGCAGGCCCATGCCGGCGGCGGTGCCGATGAAGCCGCGCAGCAGCGGACTGGCGGTGAGCACCAGCGCGACCAGAGCGGAGGCGGCCATGATGATCACCGCCGCTCGCAGCGACGCATCCGCGAAGCCGTTGGTGCGTCCCCCGGCGAGGGCGTGATCGAAGGCGTGATGCAGGATCCCCGCCGGGCTTCTCCGCGAGATGTCGAACGGCGAGCAGGGAAGGCGGCAGAGCAGAGCTCCGCCGGCATCACTCTCGGCATCGAGAAAGAAGCCGGCCGTCACCAGGCCGGCGCCGAGCAGCACGATCAGGGCGCCCAGCAGGCGGCGGCGCAGCGGCAGCATCGCCAGCCGCGGGATCACACGCACTCGATCGGGCTCACGGTGGGATGACGCGCACCGGTCGGAGCGGCAATGTTCCGCGGTGACGGAGCACTAGTAAAAGGCGTGATGGAGGGCGACGGTTGGGCCCAGCAGGATGGCGATGATATTGATCACCTTGATCATCGGGTTGATCGCCGGGCCGGCGGTGTCCTTGCAGGGGTCGCCGACGGTGTCGCCGGTGACGGCGGCGGCGTGGGCCTCGGTGCCCTTGCCGCCGTAGTGGCCCTCCTCGATGTACTTCTTGGCGTTGTCCCACGCGCCGCCGCCACTGGTCATCGAGATGGCGACGAACAACCCGACGATGATCGTGCCCAACAGCATCGCGCCCAGCGCCTGCGGACCGATGATCAGTCCCACCAGGATCGGCGCCAGCACCGGTATCAATCCCGGGATGACCATCTCCCGCTGCGCCGCCGCGGTGACCAGCGCCACCGTGCGCCCGTACTCCGGCCGGGCCGTGCCCTCCATGATCCCGGGGATCTCGCGGAACTGGCGGCGTACCTCGGTGACCACTCCCCCGGCGGCGCGCCCCACGGCGAGCATCGCCAGCGAGCCGAAGAGGAAGGGCATGATCCCTCCGATCAGCAGCCCGACGATCACCTGCGGCTGGGTGAGGTCGAAACTGAAGCCATGACCGGCGTGGTTGGCGATGACGTCGGTGTAGCTGGCGAAGAGCACCAGCGCGGCGAGGCCCGCGGACCCGATGGCGTAGCCCTTGGTCACGGCCTTGGTGGTGTTGCCGACGGCGTCGAGGGGATCGGTGACCTGGCGGACCGACTCCGGCAGGTCGGCCATCTCGGCGATGCCACCGGCGTTGTCGGTGATGGGCCCGTAGGAGTCGATGGCGACGATGATGCCGGTCATGCTGAGCATCGCCATGGCGGCGATGGCGATGCCGTAGAGGCCTGCCAGCCAGGCTGAGAGCAGGATGCCGACGCCGATGGTCAGCACCGGGATGGCGGTGGACTCCATGCCGATCGACAGCCCGGCGATAATGTTGGTGGCGTGGCCGGTGGTCGAGGCGGCGGCGATGGTGCGCACCGGCCAGAACTGCGAGCCGGTGAAGAACTCGGTGATGCCGACCAGGATCACGGTGACGCCGACGCCGATGACGGCACACCAGAACAGATTGAACGAGCTGAAGGGCGCCCCGTTGAAGTAGCCCTTGCCGTCGAAGAGCACGGTGGCGGCGAAGAAGGCGGGCAGGGCGATGACCACCGCGGCACCCAACCCCTTGTAGAGCGCGCCCATGATCCAGCCGCTGCGGGGCAGGCGCACGAAGTTGGAGCCGATCACGGTGGCGACGATGCTGATGGCACCGAGGACGAGCGGGTAGATCACGAACCCCAGCTCCGGGTTGCCGGCCGAGTCCTTGAAACGCAGGAAGCCGAGCAGCATGGCTGCCACCGCGGTCACCGCGTAGGTCTCGAAGAGGTCGGCCGCCATGCCGGCGCAGTCGCCGACGTTGTCGCCGACGTTGTCGGCGATGACCGCGGGATTGCGAGGGTCGTCCTCGGGGATGCCCGCCTCCACCTTGCCCACCAGGTCGGCGCCCACGTCGGCCGCCTTGGTGTAGATGCCGCCCCCCAGCCGGGCGAACACCGAGATCAGCGAAGCGCCGAAGGCGAATCCGACCAGGGCGTCGAAGTCGCGAAAGATGCCGTAGGCGGTGACCACCCCGGCCAGCCCGAAGCCCACCACGAACAGGCCGGTGACGGCGCCGCCGCGGAAGGCGGTGCGCAATGCGGGGTCGATGCCGGAGCGCGCCGCCTCGGCGGTGCGCAGGTTGGAGCGAACCGAGATGTTCATCCCCACGTAGCCGGCAGCGGCGCTGAGAACCGCACCCATGACGAAGAGCACGGCGGTCTTCACCCCCGTCCCCCATCCCAGCGCCAGACCCTGGAGGAGGAGCAAGACGATGGCGATGAGCACGCCGATGCCGGCGATGATCGTGTACTGCCGGTTGAGGTAGGCGCCGGCTCCCTCCTGGATGGCGCGAGCGATGGAGATCATCCGCTCGTTGCCCTGAGGCTGGCGCAGCACCCAGGCAATCAGATAGAGCGCGTAGACAAGGGCAAGAATCCCAGCAAGCCCGATGGGCAAGAGGGCAGCGAACGACATTGGCTCCTCGCGGCGGCCACCTCTACGCCGGGTCCCCGCGAATCGGCGTCGATTCGCGGGCTGGTTGCCCCCCTGCCGAAGGCGCGCGGATGGCCGGGTTCAAATGGCGGCGGGATTATAGAGCCCCGGCCCCGCCATGCGGCGTGTACCCTCGGCGGCGATGGCCGGCGCTCCCGGGCGGAGCATCATCATCGCCGTCGGCGACGAGGTGCTCGGCGGCTTTGTCCTCGACAGCAATTCCAACTGGCTGGCGCAGCGGTTGCGCGAGGCCGGCTATGCGGCAGAGCGCATCGAGGTGGTGGCCGATCGCGACGACGCCATCGTCGCCGCCATCCGTCGGGCCCTGGCAGAGACCGCGGTCACCCGCATCCTCGTCTCCGGCGGAGTCGGGCCGACACCCGACGACCGCACCCTGGCCGCGGTGGCGCGCGCGCTCGACCGTCCCCTGGAGGAGAACGCGGAGGCGCTGGCCCATGTGCAGGGCATCGTGCGACGGATGCACGCCGCCGGGTGGGTCCCGAGCGACGAGATCTCGGCGGCGAATCGCCGCATGACGGTGGTGCCGCGAGGGGCGGTGGTGCTCACCAACCGCCGTGGCATGGCCCCCGGCCTCGCCTACGACCTCGACCAGGGAGGCACCCGCTGGCTGCTGGTGCTCCCGGGCATCCCGCGCGAGATGACGACCATCTTCGCCGAGGAAGCCCTACCGCGTCTGTTCTCCGGCGGGGCGGTCGAGCACGTCGCCGAGGCGCGCTACGGCTACGCCATCGAGGCGGAGTTTGTCGGGCCCATGACCGTGCTGGGCAACGAGTACCCCGACGTCGCGGTGGGCTCCTACCCGCAGACCGAGACGCGCGAGCTGGTCATCCGGCTGTGGGGCGGCAACGCCGCGCAGGTGGAGGCGGCGTTCCGCCGGCTGCTGGAACTCCGTCCCCTCGCGGAGCGCTGAGGCCCTCGGCTCAGCTCGCCTGCTGGAGATTGCGAGCGCGCGGGCCCTTGGGGCTGTCGAACACCTCGAAGGTCACCGGCTGCCCCTCCTCGAGCGAGTCGAAGTCGATGGGACCCAGCTCGGTGCGGTGGAAGAAGACCTCGAGGCCGTCCTCGGCGCGAACGAAACCGAAACCACGATCGGGAACAATCTTCTTGATGCGGCCTGCAGGCATTGCACAACTCCGGCTGACGACGACGGTTGGCGATGGGCGCATCGCTTCACGTCAGCACCAAAGCGACACGCGGTGTGGATTCGGCCCGTCACCCCCGCTCAGCGGACGGCGGCACCCGGTCCTCTCCCTCTCAGGATAGCAAGCTGGTGCTGCTCCCTCGCCACTGATCTCGTGGAGTGGTCGCCTCGATGCGCTCGGGTCATTCATCGCCGCGTTCCGCGTGCCACCGGCTGCGCAGATCGCGTGCGCTGTCGGGCAGATTCGCGTAGTACTCCTCGATGTCGAGCTGCGGTGGCCACGGATCCGCCGCCGCGGCAGCAGGTTCGCGCCGCGCCAGCCGAGACCATTCCATCCCGTGCGGCTTGAGCGCAGCTGCGGATGCGGTGAGGCCGCGTCGTGCCAGCCACCGAGCGCGGTCGAACGGTGGCGCCTCCAGCGTTCGCGGACCGGTGTCACACCAGGTCAGTGCGAGCAGCCCGGAGGCGCCGGCGGCGACGGCGCGCTCCAGCACCGCTCCGGTGACCCGCACCGCGTCGGCGGGAGCAAGCCCCGTCTCGGTGGCGGCGTCGGCATCACCGTCCGCCGGCGCCTCGGGATCCTCGCTGGCAACGCCGGTGTTGAGCATCACGACGGGAGTCGCCTGATCGCAGAGCCGTTGCGCCAGCTGGAGCACGAAGGTGACGTCGCCGGCGGAGGTCTCGCTGAGGGGCAGCGCGGGTGGCTGAGGCGCCGTCGACACGCCGACCGCGTCGAGGTGCGGCGCCACCGCGGCGAGGCGGACACCGCGCCCGAGAAGGACATCGCCGGCACCGAGGGTCAGCCAGCAGCGCTCCTGCTGACCGCGCACGCGCCCCGCCAGCAGCTCGACCCAGGCGGCGAGGTGGGCGATGCGGCGCGGGCGCACCGTCGTCGCCGGGTCATGACCGAGGTCCCAGGCGGCGATCCCGGGATGGCCGGCGAAGGCGCGCAGCAACGCGTCCATCCAGGTGGTCGCCAGCTCGAGCATCAGCGGATCCGCATACAGGTCGCGGGGACCGCCCGCCACCACGTTTCCGTCGCTGATGACTCGAACTCCCACACGTGGGCGGCGGCGGTCGACCGCGTACCGCGGCAGCCAGACGCAGTCGCCCCAGGACTGGGCGAAGAGCACGGGGACCACCGCCAGAGAGACCGCCGCAGCAGAGTCGAGCACCATCTCCAGCTCGCGAAGCCGGCGACGGCTGACCTGGCGCGGGGACGGCATGAAGGCGTCCCAGGCAAGAGGAAGGCGGACGACGGAGAAGCCGGCGGCGCGCACCGCCGCCAGGTCGGCGCCGATGCGGCCGGCGTCGAACTCGTCCCACAGAAACGGCCCGACCTCCGCGGGCCAGTAGAGGACGCCGCAGATCAGCGGCTCCACTCAGCGGCCGGTGAAGGTCGCCGCGCGCTTCTCGATGAAGGCCGTCATCCCTTCGGCGGCGTCAGCGCTGCTGATCGCGTCCAGGAAACCCCGGGTCTCCAGGTCGATGCCCGCTGCGACGGTGGTGTCGAGGCCGTCGAGGATCGCCAGCTTGGCGATGCCCAGCGCCCTGGTGGCCATGCGCCCCAGCTCCTGCGCCTTGGCATCCACCGCCGAGCGGAACTCCTCCGGGGGGGCGGCGACGTCGACCAGACCCATGCCCAGCGCCTGGGGTGCGCGCAGGCGTGTGCCCTCGAAGATCATCTGCACCGCCCGCCCCCGGCCGATGAGACGGGGCAGTCGCTGGGTGCCTCCGCCGCCCGGGATCAGCCCGAGCGATGTCTCGGTGAGGCCGATGGTGCTGCGCCCGTCGTCGACCATGAAGCGGTAGTCGCAGCACAGCGCCAGCTCACACCCACCACCGAGCGCGTGGCCGTTGATGGCGGCGATCACCGGCTTCGGAGTGCGCTCGACGACCGCCAGGCGAGAGGTCAGGGTCGCCTCCTCTCCCTGGTCGCCGCCGAGATCGCCGCTCGACATCATCTTGATGTCGGCGCCGGCCATGAAGTAGCGCTCGATCGCGCTGCACAGGACGATGACCCGCACCGCTGGATCGGCACCGAGCTCCTGGAACACCCGCGCCAGCTGGTGCAGCAGCGCGGGAGCGATGGCGTTGACCGGCGGCCGGTTCATGGTGACGGTGGCGATGCCGCCGTCACTGTGGACGCTGATGTACTGCTCGCTCTCGCCCATTCAGAAGGTGAACAGGTCGATGCCGCCGGCGACGCTGATCACCTGGCCGGTGATGTAGCGCGCTTCCGGGGACACCAGGAAGACGATGGTGCTGGCGACGTCCTCCGGCTCGCCCGGAGCGCGGGTGGCGGTCCGCAGCACCATGCGGTCGTTCATCTTCGGATTGCCCAGCTTGAACGCCTCGGTGGCGATGATTCCCGGCGCCACCACGTTGGCGGTGATCCCGAAGCGGGCGCCCTCCAGGGCCACGGTGCGCGCCAGTCCCACCAGCGATGCCTTGGTGGCGGCGTACGACGCCTGCCCGAACCCGCCGAGTGTCCCCGCCACCGAGGCCATGAAGATCACCCGGCCCCAGTTGTGCTCGCGCATGTGGGGGAACGCGGCCTTGGTGCAGTTGAAAGCGCCGGTGAGGTTGACGCTGACATCGCGGTCCCACAGGTCGTCGTTCTGCTGCTCGATCTGCGCGATGTGGTCGAGGGTGGCCGCGTTGTTGACCAGGATGTCGATGGCGCCGAAGTCACGGGCGATCTGCGCGAAGACGGTGGTGACCTGCTCGCGATCGGTCACGTCCATCTTGACGGCGGCGGACCGCCGCCCCATCTGCCGGATCTCCTCACTGGTGCGCTCCGCGTAGACGACGTTCTGCGCGGTGAAGAGCTGGGCCAGGGCCGACCCCGAGCGCTCCGCCGAGCGCGCGATCTCGGGGTCCGACTCGATGAGGATGTCGGTGACCACCACGTCCGCGCCCGCCTGGGCCAGGGCCAGGCAGTCGGCGCGGCCCAGCCCGCGCGAGCCGCCGGTGACCACCGCCACCCTGCCCGTCAGGTCGAACATGACCCGGGAGCTTATCGAAAGGCGGCGGCGGCTCCGGCCGGCTAGCTGGCCTTGGCCATCGGCCGCGGCTGCGCGCGGCGCTCGCCGAGGATGTAGCGGCTGATCACCAGCCGCTGGATCTCGGCGGTTCCCTCCCAGATCTGGTAGATCTTGGCGTCGCGCATGAAGCGCTCCACCGGATGGTCCTTGACGTAGCCGTAGCCGCCGAGCACCTGGACCGCGTCGACGGTGATCTCCATGGCGGCGTCGCCGGCGAACAGCTTGGCCATCGATCCCTCGGCCCGCGTGAACGGCAGACCCTGGCTGACCATCCAGCCGGCACGCCACGTCAGCAGCCGGGACGCGTCGACCTTGGTCGCCATGTCGGCGAGCTTGAAGGCGATCGCCTCGTGCTTAGCGATCGGCTTGCCGAACTGCTCGCGCTCGAGCGAGTAGTCGCGCGCGTACTCAAAGGCGGCGCGGGCGATCCCCAGGGCGCCGGCGGCGATGGCGGGACGGGTCGCCTCGAGCATCATCATCGCCCCCACCGCTCCGGGACCGGTGGAGTTGCCCTGGGCGTCGAAGCCGAGACGGGCGTCATCGGGGACGAAGCAGTCCTCGAAGATCACCTGCGCGGTGTGAGAGGCGCGCACCCCGAGCTTGCGCTCCTTGCGTCCCTGGCGCATGCCGGGATTGCCCTTCTCGATGACGAAGCCGGCGATGCCGGCGGGCCCCAGGCTCCGGTCGGTGGTGGCGAAGGCCACCTGGATGTCGGCGATGCCGCCGTTGGTGCAGAACTGCTTGGTGCCGTTGAGCAGGTACCCGCCGTCGACCTTCTTGGCGTTGGTCTCCAGCGCCAGCGAATCCGACCCCGATGACGGCTCGGTCAGTCCCATGGCGGCGATCCGCATCTCCTTGGGATCGCACAGCATGCCGATGTACTTCTCTTTCTGCTCCTCGGTCCCCATGGCGATGATGCCGGCGCCGGCGAGACCGCTGCCCATGATGGCGACCGCGGTGCCGGCGTCACCCCAGGAGAGCTCCTCCTGGATGATCAGCTCGCTGATGAAGTCGACACCGCCGCCGCCGTACTGGGCCGGAAAGCCGGCGTTGGCGCCGATGCCGAGTTCGTGCGCCTTGCGCATGACCTCCCACGGCGTCTCCTCGTGCTCGTCGAAGTGGTCGGCGTTGGGACGGACCTCCTTCTCGGCGAACTGATGGACGAGATCGCGTATCTCCTCCTGCTCGGGGGTGAGCGAAAAGTCGAGGGCCATGGCGTTGTCGACCTCAGGTGTCGAGCCGGACCTGCGCCCGGCCGTTGGTGAGCACGCTGTCTCCGCGATCGGACACGGCCTCCACCGCGAGACTGACGACGCCAGAGGCCTCCTCGACGGCGATGACGCGCCCGCTGCAGGTGAGGGTGTCGCCTGGGAGGAGGGGCCGGGAGAAGCGCGCCCCCAGCGCGGTGAGCCGCTCGCTGCCCCCCGCCCACCGGGCCACCGCCCCGGCGAGGATGCCGAGGCTCAGCATGCCGTGGGCGATGGTCCCGGGGAGGCCGACCGCACGGGCGAACTCCTCGTTGGTGTGGATGGGGTTGGGGTCGCCCGATGCCTCGGCGTAGGCGTTGATCTGCACCTGGGTCACCCTCCGGCTGAGCGGGGTGATCGCGTCACCCACCTGCAGCGCGGTCAGCGCCGGCGCGCTCACGACGATGCCCCCCGAACGATCAGCACCGAGGAGCCGCTGCAGACCACCTCGCCCTGCCGGGCGGCCTCGAGGTCGACGCCGACGAAGGTCATGCCCCGCTTCTCCTGCACCGAGGCGATCCGGGCGCTGGCGTCGATCACGTCGCCGGCGTGCACCGGCGCGTGCCAGGTGAAGTGCTGCTCGCCGTGGATGAGCCCGGCCAGGTCGATGCCCACCTCGGCGTCACCGAAGAGCTGCCCAAGGGTGGGGAAGAGCAGGTAGACCGCCGCGAACGTGGGCGGCACCGCCTCCGGCTCGGCCACCGGGTCGTCACCCGCGAGGGCGGCGGCGAAGGCGCGGGAGCGCTGGCCGTCCACCACCTGGCCCGGGGCCACGTACGTCCGGCCGACGTGACTGCTGTCGGGCATGGCGATGCGTCAGGCGACCAGGCTCTGGAGCTTCATCGCCAGCCCCATGTCGCCCCGCACCTTGAGCTTGCCGCTCATGAAGGCCATCGTGCCGTCGAGCTTGCCATCGGTGAGAGCAACGAAGTCGTCGGCCGCCATGAGGATGGTGACCCCAGGGTTCGCCGCCGGGCCCTCCTGCAGGGTGCCGCCCCCGTCCTTGATGTCGACGTGCCAGGTACCGCCGTTCTCACCGCTGAGCTCGAACTGATAGACGGCGGTCAACCCCGCCAGCTTCTGGGGATTCTGCTCGAGCCTGGTGCGGATCTCTGCGAACTTGTCTGCAGGAGTCGACAACTCCTCCTCCTCCACTGCGGCCGGCACGTGCCCGGACAGTACTCTCCTCCCGATCGCACGGTGGCCGTCCGCGCCACCGCGGCCCCCCATCGGGCAGCGCGAGCGACCAGGATCTGAGTGCCGCCGGGACTATAATGCGCTGCGCTATTGAGTGTCAATCAGTAGGACAATCCGATAGCGTTGCTGTCGCATAAGCACCAACCCGCCGAGCGGTGTTCGAATTGCCCGGCGACCGCGCCGCCCGCGGACCAGGCCTTTCCGCCGTAATGCAACGCGTCATCGCGCGGGTGACGCCCGAGATCACCGCTCGACCTCGCCCAGAGCATTCCAGCTGAGGAACGAGGCGCCCACCGGGTCCCAGCGGCGCCACCGGTCCGGCTCCACCACCCGGGGGCCGGCGGCGGAGACCGCGTCGCGCAGGGCGCGAACCCCACCCGCCAGCTGCCGCCGCAGATCGGATGCGGCCTCGCGCCGCCACACCGACGGCAGCGGCTCGAGCCCGTTCGGTCCGCGGCAGAGCGTCACCCGGCGGCTGCCACCGGCCGCCTCGCCGAGCAGCCCGGAGACCAGGGCAGACGAGAGACGGGGCATGTCGCAGGCGATCACCACCACCAGCGGGGTCCGGGCGTCCTCGAGGGCGGCGACCACCCCGGAGAGCGGGCCGGCGCCGGGCAGGGCGTCGGCCACCGCTCGGGCGGCCAGCCCGGGCACCGGCGGCCCGGCGGTCAGCACCTCGGCGTAGAGGCCGCGCAGCGCCTCGGCCCCGAGCGCCCCCAGGACCCGGCCGCCCTCGACCGGCATCGACGCCTTGTCGCGCCCCATCCGCCGGCTGCGCCCGCCGGTGAGCACGGCCAGGGTCACCTCCGCGGCGGGGACGCGCGCCCGCGGCCTGCTCATCGACAGTGCCCCGTCACGGGCACTAGCCTGGCACCGCCTCGACCTGGTCCTGATCGGGCTCGGCCGTGGCCAGCCCGCAGACGGTGAAGTCGCGGCTCAGGCCGGGAGCGAGGTCGCCCAGAGCACCGCCGGCCCGGGCCGCATCGGCGGCAGTCAGGCGGCCCACCACCGCGCCGTGGTCCACGTAGGTGACGGTGATGCGCACGTTGCGGGCCACCAGGCCGGTGCGGTTGCTGACGGTGCCGTGGTCGCAGACGCGCCAGTGGCCGCCGGGGACGACGAAGGTGCGGTCGGATCTCCCGTGGAGGGTGAGGTCGAGAGCCACCGCGATCGCGGTGCTGGTGCCCGGCACCACCACCGGCGGCGGGGCTTCGCCGCACGCCAGGACGGCGGCGCCCACCGCCATCGGCGCCACCGCCACCGGGACACGCCGGCTCACCCCGGGGTGAGCTGCACGGTGGCCATGGTCCCGCCGACCACGGCGCCGGACCAATCGCGCACCGCCCCGGCGGCCTGCGCGGCGAGGTCATCGGCGAGCTCGCGGGGCAGCAGATCGAGGGCCTGCAGGACGGCGATGGCCACCGGCGCGATGCGGCCGCTGTCGCCGGCCTCGAGCTTGACGGCGACCGCCGGCCCGCCGGATCGCGACACCGCCGCCCAGATCCCGGCACCACCACCCTTGGCGGTGAGCCGCTCACCGGCCGCGGCCAGCAGCACGGTGTCGAAGCGCCCACGACCGGCCACCAGGTCGGGCCGCGCGGCCATCGCCTCCTGGCAGCGGTGGAAGGCCTGGCTCGTCGCCGCGGCGGTGGCGAAGGCGCGCGCGAGGGTGCGCAGGGGAAGCCCGTAGGTGGGCAGCCCGCAGCCGTCGATCCCGCTCGGCGCGGCGGTGAGGTCGACGCCGGCACAGCGCCCCATCGCCTCGGCCACCGCGGCCTGCATGGGGTGCTCAGCGCGCGCGTAGCCGTCGACCGGCCAGCCGCGGTGCAGACAGGTGGCGATCATCGCCGCGTGTTGGCCCGAGCAGTTGTTGTGGATCGGCGAGGGCAGCTCGCCGGTGGCGATGAGGTCGGCGGCCGCCGCCGGGTCTCCCGGCATCTGCGGCCCGCAGCTGAGCATCGACGGCGCGGCGCCGGCCAGCGCCAGCAGCTCGCGCACCGCCAGCAGCTGGGCGAAGCCCGCGCCATGCGAGGCGCAGGCGATGGCGACCTCGGAGTCCCGCGCCCCGATCGCGTCAGCGGCGCCGCTCTCGACGAAGGCGAGCGCCTGCAACGGTTTTACCGCGCTCCGCATGGTGGTGAGCGTGTCGGGGTCGCCGGCCGCGGCAAGCAGCCGTCCGTGGGCATCCGCCACCGCCACGTGTCCCCACACCGACGCCTCCACCACCGCTCCTCGCCGAACCTTGGCAAGGAGGGCGGGCGCGCTCACGAGAGGGTGATCAGCTGAAAGCCCTCGGCGTAGGCAAGACCGGCGGGAGCGCCGACCTCGGCGGCGCGCTGGGGCAGGAACTCGCGCAGTCGTTCCTCGCTCACCTGGCTGCGATGCTGGCGCAGCGCGTCGATCTTCCGCTCCAGCGTCTCGCCGATGTCGACCAGGCAGCTGGGATCGAGCGGGTTTGAGACAAAGACGCGCAAAACCTTGTGGGGCTCGAGCCCGGCTCGTGCCAGCTCGGGAAAGACGAGAGGGTCGCGGGCGGAGGGATAGATGGCGTCGAGGGCGGCCTCGCCGACGGCGCGATGATCCGGGTGGTTCACGTAGGTCGCGCCATAGCGGCGAAGCGGATCGGGACAGATCACCGCCTCGGGCCGGAGCTGGCGGATGACACGGACGATGTCGCGGCGCAGCTCCAGGGTCGGCTGCAGCGTGCCGTCGGGATGGCCGAGAAAGATCACCTCGTCGATGCCGAGCACCGAGGCCGCCGCGCGCTCCTCCTGCTCGCGCAGCCGCGCCAGCTCGGCGGAGCTGATGCCGGGATCGTTGCTTCCCTTGTCGCCGTTGGTGCAGATGCACAGCGACGCGCGGGTGCCGTTCGAGGTCCAGCGTGCGATCGTCCCGCCGGCGGAGAACTCGGCGTCGTCGGGATGGGCGACGACGGCGAGCACGCTGGCAGGCGCGCGAGGATCGACCAGCATGTCGCGAGTCTAGGGATGCGCGCCGGGGAGGCCGGGGACCCCTAGACGAGCTGCCGCCGCGCCATCGCCGCCGGTCGGTGATAGCGCACCCGGCACTTCTCGCACCGGAACACCAGGCGCAGGCCGAGGCGGCCGATCACGTGACCGTCGCGGTCGTGGCAGTTGGGGCAGGTCGCGTGCTGCTCGGCGTACCTCTCAGGTACCGCGCGAAGCGGCAGCTCCACCGGCTTGTACTTCCTCATCGGCGGACATTCTACTACTGCCGCTAACACATTTTGTCAATACGATATGTCCGGTATAGCGGGCTCCGAGATCAGCGCCGGCGGCCCCGCCAGCGCGCCGGGGCCGCGTCCCGCAGCACCTCCCCCACCGGCCGGTGAAAGAGGCGGAACTCGCCCAGCAGCCGGGATCGCCGCCGCTCGAGGTACATGTCCGGCTTGCGGGCGGCGTACAGGTCGGGGTGGTGGGCGCGGACGTCGCCGATGATCGAGCGCACGAACACCGCCGCCAGGCTGGCGAGGGGGACCGCGAACAGGGCGCCGAGGAACCCGGCCACCTCGATCCCAGCGAACAGAGCGAGCAGAGCGATCAAGGGATGGAGGCGGACGAAGCGCGCCTGGATCCGGGGGGCGAGCACGTAGCCCTCGACCACGTGGATGCCGAGGAAGAGGATCAGCGCCCCCAGCGCCAGCACCGGGCCGACGGTGAACGCCAGCAGGATCGCGACCGCCCCGCCGAGGAAGGGACCCACCAGCGGGACCAGCTCGAAGATGCCGGCGGCGAGCGCGACCACGATGGGGAAGGGAACGCCGATGATCGCGCACCCGACCCCCGCCAGCACCCCGATCAGGAAGGCCATGAACAGCTGGGCGCGAACGTAGCCGCCGATCACCACCCCGACGGCATCGAGGGCGAAGGCGGCGTCGCCCTGCAGCCGTCCCGGCATCAGCGTCAGGAAGCCCGTACGCAGCTTCTCACCGTCCTTGAGCAGCCAGAAGGCGACCACCACGGTGACGATCAGATCGAGGATGACGTTGAGCGTGCCGGTGATCCCGGTGACCAGCAGCGACACCCCGCGCGACGCCAGCTGCGAGGGATCGCCGGCGCTCAGGCCACCGCCACCGAGGTGGATCCCGCGCTGATCCAGCTGCTGCCGGAGCTGGTTGATCAGGTGATTGCCACGGTCGAGATAGCCGGGGACGTTGCTCGACAGGGTGCGCGCCTCGCTGATCAGCGGCCCGGCGACGAGGTACACCAGCCCGGCGATCACCGCCAGCAGGAGCAGGATGCTGGTCAACGCCGCCAGGGTGCGGGGGAAGCGGGCGTGACGTTCCAGCGCGTCGGTGACCGGACTCAGCAGGAAGCCGATGACGGCGCCGAAGACGACGTAGAGGATCACCGTCAGCACCGCCGACACCCAACTGTGGACGATGAGCAGGAGCTGATAGCCGACGAAGATGCTGATGGTGATGGCGGCGGTGCGCAGCCACCACCAGGCGGACCGGCGCAGCGCCGCGGTCGACGCCCCGGCGGGGGCGGTGGAGTCGGTCGCCTCCTCGCCGCGGAGGGGGGCGTCGTCGGGGGGGACCTGGCGAACGTGGGGCGTGGAGGCCATGACTGAGGCGTCCATCATCGCCCGTTCGCCTTCACAGCGCACCGCCGCGCCGGCCGCGACGTCGCGTCGCCTGCGCTTCGCGCCGGCTCAGCGCAGCAGCACCGCGAGCCCGGAGAGGGGCAGCTCCCGGTAGGGAGCCGCCAGCGCCGGGCCCGCGCCGAAGGACCCTGGTCGGGCGAGCACGCCGAGATGGCGGCGCACCATCTCCTCCCACGCCGCGACTCCGGCGGGCTCCTCGGTCTCGAGCGGCTCGCCGTCGACCACCGCCCCGTAGCGGGCACCGGCGGCCATCGCGGCGGTGTCGATCAGCTCCCAATAGGCGTCCTCGCCAGGGAGCAGGGCGGTCAGCTCGTCCCAGCTCGGAGCCGAGATCGCCAGCTCTCCGGCGCCGCCGCCGACGTCGTGGAAGCTCTCGACCGCCAGCGGGCAGCCGTGCCAGCGCAGCTCGCTCGAGGCGATCACCGGCGTGCCTCGTCCGCTGCCCAGCGCCCGGGTGCGCTCGGTGGGCCTGCCTCCGAGGGAGGCGAGCTCGGCGAGGACGCGCGCCAGCGGCCAGGGATCGCGCTCGCCGAGGCGAGGCAGCGCCAGCCGCACGCAGGTCTGGTCGGCGGTTGGCAGGTGGACCCGCCAGCGCGGCTGCGTCGCCACCTCGCCGGTCACGCCGGAGGCGGTTGCGGCGGGGTGCAGCGGGCACCGAAGAGGTCGCCGGCGTCGGCCGGCACGGCGCCGCCGTGGGGGAGGGTCAGCGCGAAGTCCTGGTAGCGCCCCCAGACGATCGACGCCGACGGGCGCAGCGGTGGGTAGAGGAGCAGCACCAGCGCGGATTGGCCGGGGTCGAGGTGGACGCCGCACTGTCCGTTGATGGGAGCGGTGGCGAGCGCGGCCAGGGGAAAGGTGGGGTGGTAGTAGTGACGCAGCGGTCCCGCGTCCGCCGCCGCGGGCGCGAGGTCGCTGGCGACCTGCAGGTCGTCGAGCTCCGGGTCGGAGCCCGCCTTGCCGGCGTTGTGCAACCGCAGGCCGACGACGGCGAAGTCACCGAGGCGGCCGAGCCGGACCCACTCGGGGGCGGCGCCGCCCAGTCGCGCGGCGACGGCCCGCCCGTCGACCCCGCCGACCAGGATCACCTGGGTCGGATCCGGGTTGCGGTAGATGCCGCCGTCGGGACTGGTGGCCAGGGTGGTGGCCCCCAGCTGAGGCGGAGCCGGCGCGGTGGGCAGACCGAGGAGCGAAACCGGCAACCGCGTGCCGGCCGCGCCGCCGCAGCCGTCGAGCACGACCGCGATGGTCACGGCGATCACCCATGCGATCCGCGCGCCCACGTCAGGCTCGCTCGAGCACCGCTCTGCCGAGCATCGCCAGCGCCAGCAGGGCCGCCGCCGAGGTGGCGGCCGCGGCCGCGAGCACCGCCACCGCGGCGAACGAGGGGCTGCCACCGAGGGCGGCGACGAAGGCGGCGTGCAGGTAGCTGAACGGGTCCAGCCGTGCCGCCCACCAGCGCCATCCCTCCCGGGGCACCCCGGTGAACAGTCCGCCGAGGTAGAGCAGCGGCGCCAGCACCACCACCACGTCGAGCAGCACGTCGCCGGCGCTGCCGGCGAGCACCGCCAGTGCGCATCCGAGCACGTTGGCGACCAGCAGCACGGCCACCACCATCAGCACCAGCGCCAGCCCGGCGAACGGGTCGGGCTGGCCGGCGATGAGCACCACGGAGATGGCCGGCGCCAGCAGCAGGCCGTCGACGGCGGCCGCGGCCACCACCCACTCCCCCACCGTGCGCGCCGGAGCCCGGGGCACCACCGCCAGCCGGGCGAGCAGGCCCGCGGCTCGGGCGCGGGCGACGGTGATGCCGGTGCCGATAGCGCCGATCATCGCCACCAGCACGCTGAGCAGCATTCCCGCCCAGAATGTGGGCGCGTGGCCGGCCGCCAAAGGCACGGTCAGCACCAGCGGCATCGCCACCTTCAGCGCCACCGCCCGCCGGCTGCCCAGGGCGATCAGCCACTCGCGGCCCCAGAGCCCGCCCGGCAGCATGCCGGCGAAGCGTGCCCGGCGCGGGCCCGACCGCGAGCGGACGGCGGCGACCGGGCGGATCATCGCCGTCCATCCCGGTCGAGCGGGTCCCGGGCCAGCTCGGCCGCGGTCAGCGCGGCGAAGCGATCCCGCAGGTCGGGATCCCGGACGCTGAGGTCGCGCAGCCGGCCCGGCACGGCGTCGGCGGCGGCGACGATGCCGGCGAGGGGGGTGTCGGGCCGCAGCTCGAGAACCGCGCGCTCGGCGTCGAGCTGCCGGATCCGGATCACCCCGGCCACGCCGCGGAGGGCGGGGAGGTCGAGCGGGGCCATGGTCACCTCCACCACCCGGGTGGCATCGCCGCCGGCGAGGAGCTCGGCCGGGGAGGCGCAGCGGAGCAGCCGGCCGTCGACGAGCAGGGCCACCCGGGCCGCCACGGACTCGACGAAGGCGGGATCGTTGCTGGCGACGACGGTCGCCCGGCCCTGCTCGCACCGCTCCGCCAGCAGCTCGCGCAGCGCCAGCGCCCCGGTGGGATCCAGCCCGGCGGTCGGCTCGTCGAGCAGGGCGAGGTCCGGCTGGTGCACCAGCGCCTGGGCCAGGGCGAGGCGGCGGCGCATCCCGTACGAGTAGCTGCCCACCGGCTCGTCGGCGACGGCGTCGAGCCCGAAGCGGCGCAGCGTGAGGTCGACCAGCGCTCGCGCCCGCGACGGGTCGTCGACCCACTGGCGGCACCAGAAGTGGGTCGACTGGCGGCCGCTCAGGCCCGCCTCCTCGACCGCGCTGTCGAGCGCCAGGCCGAGGCGGCGACGCGCCCTCCCCGGCCGGGCGGAACCCCACCAGCTGACGCTGCCGCGCTGGGGCCGATCGACCGTGGCCAGCATGCGCAGCAGGGTGGTCTTGCCGGCTCCGTTGGGGCCCATCAGAGCCAGGGTCTCGGCCGCTGCCACCTCCAGGTCGACCGGCCCGGCGCCGCGCCCGCCGGGATGGCGGCGCTCGATCCCGGTCGCGGCGACCGCGGGAACCCCCTGATCAGCACCGATCGCGACCCGCGAGGGCGCCGGCGCCGTGCTCGGCGGCGTCGCGATCACGCCGCCGCTCCCCGCAGCGCGGCGTCGACCTGGACGGCGACCGCGGTGGGCTTGAAGGGCTTGACCACCACCCCGGCCGCCCCCGCGGCGAGCGCCCGTCCCGGGGCCCAGCCGTCCCTGCCCTCCACCAGCGCCAGCCAGCCCCAGCGCGGCGCCGCCTGCGTTGCTGCCATTGATGCCCCGAACTCGAGGCCGTCGCCGTCGAGGGTGGCGTCGACCAGGGCGAGGTCGACGCCACCGGCGGCGAGGACGTGCTCCGCCTCGGCCAGGCTGCGTACCCAGCTGACCCGGTGGCCCTCGCGGACCAGCTTGTGCTCGAGGATGCGGCCGATCATCGGCTCGTCCTCGACGATCAGCAGATGGCTTGCCCTGCTTGTCGCCTCGACGGTCATCGCTTCGCCTCCCAGCGGGAGTGGAGGACGGGCATGCCGTGCTCGTCGAGGTCACACACCTTAGACATCGGCCCGTAAACGCCGGCGCGCTCCAACTCCTCGGCCGCGAGCTCGGGCCGGATCACCTTGCTGATCAGCAGCTGGTCGCCGTCCATCGACGCCACCCAGCCGAGCTCCTCCATGGCGGTGACCACGAAGGCGATCAAGCCGAGCCGGTGGCGCAACCGCTCCGCCAGCGCGCTCAACGCCGCGCCGATGGTGGCCGGCTGCTGGTCGCGGGGGTGCGGGGTGCGCTGGCCGATCGCCTCGAGCTCGTAGAGGCGGCGCATCCAGACCGGCCACGGCGGGTGCACCGCGCGGGCGACCTCCGCCCCGGGTGACTCGAAGGGCCGGATGCGTACCACCACCGCTCCCCGCCGTCGCTCAGGCTCGGTCATGGTGGCGCCTGCGGTGGGGTGGTGACGATCTGCTGGTGCTGCAGCCGCAGCTCGCCGTGGATCAGGAACGGCTGCCGCGAGTTCTCACGGATCACCCCCATCGTCGCCATCATCAGCGAGACCGTCACCCCCAGGGCGAGCAGCACCCCCTGCAGCCGCCGGGTGGTCTCGCCCATGCGCACCTCGCCCCGGCTGTAGGCGCGCAGGTAGGAGGTGATGGCCACCAGCCCGCAGAGCATGATCACCACCAGCGCGAAGACCTTGTTGGGGATGAAGTCTCCGATCGGGTTGAGCAGCCCGCCGTCCCACCAGGGCCGGTCGAGGTGGGCAGCCTGCACGTCGGGGAGGCTGAGCGCGAACCAGGCGGGCTGGATGGCCAGCAGCGTGGCGAGCACGATGATCACCAGGCAGACGATCTGGGTCCGCGTGCCGCGCGCCCCCGACGCCGTCATCCGTCGCCAGAAATAGAGGGTGCCGAGGATGAAGATCATCCCCAGCAGGAAGATCTGCACCAGGAAGACGTTGGAGAGCGCCCCGCGCATCATCCGGAACCACGCGGGGAAGGCGTGCAGCTGCACCTCCTTGGCGTAGCTGTAGCCGATCCAGATCTGGAAGAGGCTCAGGCCCACCGCCCAGAGCACGCCCCACTGACCCAGCCAATCCCAGTAGGGCAGCCGGCTGTCGCGCGCAGCCGGCGGCGGCGAGCCGGGTGCGAACCGGGAGGCCGACATAGCACCGACCGAGCGTGCCGGGACGGTGCCGACGGCGGCCTCGCGGCGCGCCCGGCGCGTCGCCAGCAGGTAGCGCAGGCCCGCATAGAAGGCCAGCACCGCGCCGGCCCAGGCGATGTTGCCCACGGTGCGATGCAGCTGCAGCGGCAGGAAGGTTGGGTTGAGGACCTGGGAGAGCTGATTCACATCGCCGCCGTTGGGGGTGAGCATGTAGCTGGCAACCACGTTGATGAAGAACATCTGGAACCAGAGGACCACGGCGAGCAGCACCAGCAGGCCGAGCCTGGCCCGGCGGTACGCCTCCAGGCGACCCCAGTTGGCGTAGACGCTGTACAGCAGGGCGATCTCGACCACGAAGGCCGCCGCCTCGAAGACGAACATGTAGAAGGTGATGCGCTGGAGGTCGACAAAGAACAGGCCCCACAGCGCCGTCAGAACCCAGATCATGAAGAAGATCGCGACCGCCGACCCGAAGGTGAAGACGTAGGCACTCGCCTTGACCAGGTCGTGCGACAGGCGAGCATGGCGCGGGTCGTTGCGCGCCATGGCGATGCTCTCGCTGACCACCGCCAGGGTCGAGGCGCCGGTGATGAAGGTCGCGATCTGCACGTGCAGCAGCACAACGAGGGCCACCGCCAGACCGTTGCCGAACAGGTTCCCGGGGACGGCGGTGAGCGAGGCTGCGAGCACGGCTGCGATCCTCAGAGGCCGTACAGCCGGTTGACACCGAGCACGGCCAGGATCACCACCATGAAGGCCAGGAAGAGCCCCGGCACCAGCACCTCGGGGCGCGACAGCGGCCGCCGCGCCGGGCTCCGGTCGTAGAAGGGCAGCAGGATCAGGGCGAGCGATCCCAGACCGACGAGCAGGAACACCCCGAAGGCGATCAGGTAGGTCTGCGGGGTCAGCACCAGCAACTGGTCGAGCGGCAGGTAGAACCACTCCGGACTCGGCACGTAGGTCAGCGTCGCGGGGTCGGCCCTGGCGTCGAGCGGCGCGCCGGCGATGAAGCCAAAGACGAAGATGATGGCCACCAGCACGATGCTGACCACCGTGTCCTTGAACAGCTGGTTGGGGAAGAAACCGACGGTCTTGCGGGGAGCCGCGTACTGACGCTCGATGCGCAGCGTCGGATACGGCGGCTCCGCTCGGCGAATCCGTTCCGCGATCTCCCGGTCGGGATCGTCGGTGGTGGTCGAGTAGTTGACCCAGGCGCCGAACTCGCCGTGCCGGCGCAGCAGGTAGAGGTGGGCGCCGATCAGGGCGAGCAGCAGGAAGGGCAGCACCCAGATGTGGATGGCGAAGGTCCGAGTCAGGGTGATCGGGCCGACGAAGTCACCGCCGCGCCACAGGGTGCGGATCGCGTCTCCGATGAACGGCAGGTAGTGGGGGATGTTGGTGACCACCACCGTGGTCCAGTACCCGGCGTTGTCCATCGGCAGCATGGCGCCGGTGATCGCCAGGCCCAGGACGAGGAAGAAGAGGATGCCGCCCGACACCCAGTTGAGCTCACGCGGTCGCTTGTAGCTGGCCGAGAGGAAGGTGCGCAGCATGTGCAGGCCGATCACCAGGATCAGCACGTAGGCGCTCCACAGGTGCATGCCGCGGACCCAGTTGCCGAAGCGGTCGCTGGTCTGCAGGAAGCGGAGACTGTCCCAGGCGCTGGCGAAGGAGGGGACGTAGGTGAGCAGCAGGAAGATCCCGGTGAAGAACTGCAGCACGATGAGGACCAGGGTGGCGCTGCCCAGGGTGTACGCCCACGCGCCACGATCGGGAACCGCCTCGTAGAGACCCTTGTGCACCAGGTCGGTGGTCCCGGCGCGCTCGTCCACCCAGCGGTAGCCGGAGCGGAAGCGGCGAGACAGCGGGCGGGTGGCGAAGCGGAGCATCAGATGCTCTCGTCGTAGGCGTTTTTGACAAAGAGGATCGTCTGTCCCGTCTGCGGGTCCGGCTCGAGGCGGTGCACCCACTGAGGCAGCGGCGAAGGCGGCGGACCGCCGATGTTGTTGCCGTGGACGTCGTAGAGACCACCGTGACAGGGACAGAGGAACTGCTGCAGGGTGGGATCGAAGTGGACGTCGCACTGCATGTGGCTGCAGGTGTTGGTCAGCACCAGGGTGGCGCCGTCGCTCTTGCGCACCAGGTAGGCGATGCGGTCCACCGGCGTGGTGTCGTAGGCCTCGCCGCTGGGCACCTTGAGGGTGATCGGCTTGGGCTGATCCACCGTCAGGTCGGGCAGGGCTCCCACCCGGACCCAGGTCTCTCGCGTCTTCTGGAACAGCGGGCTGAGCAGGAAGCCGATGGCCGGGATGCTCAGCATCAAGCCGATGGCAGCCGCCCCGAGCCCGGTCAGCTGCACCATCCGGCGCCGGGTGAGTCGCAGCACGGTCAGCCTCCGCGGCCCGCGGCGCTGGGCAGCAGGGTCACCGCCACGGTCACCAGGATGGCGCCCAGAAAGATCACGGCGGTAACGGTCACCGCCGCCACGATGACCGCCAGGGCACGGTCACCGGAGCGCCACATCGGACGCAGCAGCAGTTGCACCAGCACCGCGCCGGCGAGCACCAGCACGGCCACGCCGAAGCCGAGCAGCGAGTAGTACCAGGCGGCCTGGAAGTTCTGAGCGGTGCGTTCTTCGAGCAGCAGGCGCAGTGTCATGGGTAGATGCTCGGGTTCGGGTTGAAGGGACCCTGGCCCTGCTGCTGGGTCAGCTCACCGTAGAGGGAGTAGTTGCCGCGCGCCTCCTCCTTGAGGTAGCCCATGAAGAGCGCCAGCACCAGGGCCAGCACCCCGGCGCTCACCAGGGCCTGGCGCGAGCGCGGCGACACGGTGTAGGGAAGCGCCGCATACGCCCCGGGGGCGGCGGCGAGACGAGGCATCGCACGCGCCGGCACGGTGCGGATGACAACGTGGACCAGCGTGGCGACCGTGGCCGCGCCGATGCCGAGGTACCGCAGCCAGAAGATGTCACTGCCCAATACCTGCGCCGGCATGATGCCGAGCACCATCCCGGCCGCGGTCACCACGATCGCCCCGCTGCCGAGCGTGTCGAGCCGCTCGCCACGCGGCATCTCCAGCGCCAGGGCGATGTTGCCGCCGAGCAGCACTCCGGCGAAGAGGATCTGCTGGATGACGAAGAGGTAGGCGGCCTGACCGTCGACCAGGTTGCCGAAGAAGCCGGGCTGCACGTTCTTGAGCACCTCGACCAGGGCGAAGCCGTCGATGGGCATGAGCACGGCCGCCAGCAGTCCGATGCGGATGTTGACCCGCGCCGCCCAGGACTGGAAGACGCGCTCCTTCTCGTCGGTCGCCCGCGCCAGGCGGATGGCGGCGAAACCGGCGAGGAACAGCGCCGTCCATGAGACACTGGCGATGATCCGGTGGAGAACCAGCGGAAGGTATGGCGCGTTGCGCGCGCCGTCGACAAAGCCGGCATGGTTGGGGGTGATCAGGTAGGTGTCGAGCGCGCTGATCCCCACCACGAAGAGCGCCTGCAGCGCCAGGACGGCGAAGCCGAGGGTGATGTGCGCCCGGGGCGGCATGCTGTCGAAGCTGTTGCGATAGAGGACGAGCAGCGGGGTCAGCAGCAGGAACAGGCCGAAGATCACCCCGACCAGCGGCAGGAAGACGTTGACGAGGTCGCCGAACTCGCGTCCGTACAGACCGATCAGGAAGACCACCGCGAACACCGCCAGGGTCGCCCCCAGGCTGAAGACCAGGTAGTAGCTGTTGGCCAGGCTCCTGGCGTAGCGCCTCGCCAGCGGGTCGCCGGTGCGGACCGCGCGCGCCTCCATCACCGGTGCGATGGCGATGGCCCCCAGGCTGTACGAGGCGACCGCGATGTGGAGCATGAAGGCGACGGCGATGGGAATGTTGTTGCCCACCACCGGAAACTGCGGGGTTGGGACGCTCAGGCCCAGCGGGGCCATCAGCTGCCGGCGCGGGTTCGCCTGGTGGTCATCCTCTTGCCCAGCGCCTCGACGAAGCCGGCGGTCACCTCGTTGAGCGCGTCGGTTCCTGGCCCCACCCGCTCCTCCCCTGCGCCGCTGAACGGACAGCCCGATGAGGACGCGCCGTCCGGCCCGAGAGCGTCGCGCATCCGCGCCCGCGCCTCGGCGATGCCGGCGTCGGCGTGGACCTCGGTGACACTGGCGGCGTCGACGGCCAGCGCGATCCGCTCGACCTGCTCGCGGGCGAGGTTGCGGAGGAAGCCTTCGGGGATGCGTTCCAACCTGCTCTCCGCCTCGAGGGTCCAGGGAAGCGAACCCTCCCCGTCCCCTGGCGACGCCGGCGCCCGCGCCGGCGTCTCGCCGGCGAGCGGAGCGCGATGGGGACCGGCGCGGCCGTCGAGCGCCTCCAGCTCGGGCAACACGTACGGCTCGACCGCCGATCCGGTGATCACCGGCAGCCGGCGCGTTCGCGCATGCTTCTCGATGATCGCCTTCACCCGGCGGCGCAGATACCCCGCAGGCAGCTGGTGCAGCAGGGTGCGCGCCTCCAGGGTCCAGCCCAGCTTGTGGCCGTCGAAGGCGGTCTCGGACGCGTCACCCTCGGCGGCGGCGGCGGCGAGAAGGGTTGTCACGTCGATCGGCTCGAATCCGGTGCCGGGGCCGCCGCACACCGGACACCGCACCGGCGAGGAGGCGCGGGCCGCATAGCCGCAGCTCCGGCACACCGAGCGCGCCTCGGCGACCGCCGGTTCGGCGAGCATGGCGCGCTCGGCGGCACCGAGGGTCTCGGCGACCTCGCCGATGCGCCGCATGGTCCGCTGGAACGGCATCAGCTCGTCGATGGCGCTGTCGACGTCACCCGATGAGACCACGCTGTGGCCGCGCTCGATGCACCAGCGCAGCACCGCGGTGCGGGCGATGCCCCGGGCCGCTGCCGGGATGCGTTCCATGCGCGCCTCAGCCTCGAGAGTCCAGGTCACCGCCGCGTCGGCGCGCACGTCGATGGGCGGCAGATGGGTGCGGCTGCTGAGCAGCATGTTGCAGTCGAGCAGGCGGAGCAGCTGATCGGCGTTGCTGCCGATGTCCATCGACTGGTCGGAGTGAACCCCGATACGGCCGGTCACCACCAACCAGGGCCGGCGCTCTCGGCTGAAGCGGGCCAGCTGTTCGAACGCCTTGCCGTCGAGCAGGGTGATGGCCAGGTCGACCCCCTCCTCCTCGGCCGCGGCGCGGGCGACCTTGAGGTGCGACTCATAGATCTTGGCAAGGCCGGTGTCGATGATCTCCTCGTGCAGCGCCTCCTGCTCCTTGAAGCGGAAGACCTTGGAGGCCTTCTCGGAGAGCACGTCGACGATGCTGTTGAACACCGCGTAATGCAGGTAGGGGTCGTAGACGGCGACCGCCTCGACCCGCTTGCCGAGCGCGCGGCCCAGTGCGAGCGCGGTGCGCAACCCACCGAACGACTGCGGCGAACCATCGACGCAGACCAGGATGTCACCCTCCATGGCCGCGTCGCCGGTGCGGCGCACCACCATGGTGTCGGTGCGGACGCGACGGACAACCCGGTCGACCACGCTCCCCAACCGCGACTCCTTCACCGCCCCCATCCCCAGCGCGCCGATCACCACCAGCTCGTATCCGCTGGCGGGATCGTTGATGTCACGGACCAGCTCCTCCCAGTTGCGCCCGTCCATCCTCTTCGACTCGAACGCCACCCCCCGCTCCAGGCAGCGGAACCGCATCACGTCCGTGTACGAGTCGCTGATCAGCTGCAGCCCGGTGGTGATCAGGCTGTCGTGGATGCGCCGCTGGCGCAGCAGCTCCGTCTCGTCCTGGTACTCCTCGGGGAGGGTGTACTCCATCTGCTTGAAGCGGTAGTCGTGCATCCGCGCCGCATAGACGTGGCTGCCGACGCACGTCGCTCCCCACGCCGCCGCCAGGCTGGTGGCCACCTCCACACAGGCATTGCTGTGCTCGGAGTTGTCCAGCGGCACATAGATGCGCGAGTACATGGGGGGCCGCCGAATGTACACGCTTTGACACCCCTGACGGGCCTCTGCTAGCCTTCCGCGGTCCTCGGCGGATCGCGGGTGGCGGCAGCCAGTGATGCGGCCGCCGCCGGTCCGAAGGGAAACCTATCCGCGGTGCGAGATCGTCTCCTCAGGCACGCCTGCGTCCTGGCGGCGGTGGCAGCCATCGCGGTGCTCGCACCACACCAGGCTTCACGCCTGGTGTCGATGCCGATCGGCGAGGCCGCCGGTGATGCGACCCGCAGCGGGGCGATCATCGAGCGGCTCCCCACCGCCCCCGCGACCGCCGAGCGTCCGGCCCAGACCGTCGTCGCCGCCCCCGGCGACACCCTCGAGCGCATCGCCGCCACCCTCCACGGCGACGCCGGCGCCATGCGCTGGGCGAACCGCATCCGGGACGGCCTCGAACCGGCTCCGGGCACGCCGCTGCTGGTGCCTCCCGGACCGGGTGCGCTGGTGCAGGCGCAGGCCGGCGAGAGCCCCAGCCAGTTCGGCCGCCGCCTCGGGATTGATCCGCGCTCGCTGCTCGACTACAACCATCTCGCCGCGGACACGCCGCTGGCCCCCGGCACCTGGCTGCAGGTTCCCGCCCACGCAGCCCCCCCTCGATCGCTGCCCTCGGCGGCGGTGGTCCCCACCGACGGCGGGCAGCCCGGCGTTCCCTCGAGCCAGTTCCACCGCGCCTCGGGCGGCCGCTTTCCCTTCGGCCAGTGCACCTATTACGTCTGGAGCCGCCGCGACGTGCCCTGGAACGGCGACGCCTGGGCGTGGTTCCGCAACGCGCAGGAGTTCGGCCGCCCCACCGGACAGGTGCCGGCGGCGGGCGCCATCGTGGTGATGTGGGGCAGCTGGGTGGGGCACGTGGCCTTCGTGGAAAGGGTCAACCCCGACGGCAGCTTTGTCATCTCGGAGATGAACCACGCGGGCTGGGGAGTGGTCGACCAGCGCACCATCACCACCTCGAGCATCGACCTGATCGGGTTCATCTATTGAGCGAGCAGCCTCCCGGGCCCGAGCTCACCCTGCAGGCCCTGACGGAGAGTGCGGCGACGGGCTTCAACGGCGCGCTGGGCCTGGAGTTCGAGGAGGCCTCGCCCGAGCGGGTGGTCGCCCGCTTGCGGATCGGCCCGCAGCATCTGCAGCCCTACGGGGTGGTTCACGGCGGCGTCTACGCGAGCCTGGCGGAGACCGTGGCCAGCGTCGGCGCTGCGCTCTCCGCGGCACGGCACGACCCCGGCAGCGGCGCCGTGGGGCTGGAGAACCACACCACCTTTCTGCGCACCGCGCGGGCCGGCGCCGAGGTGGTTGCCGAGGCCCTGCCGCAGCACGCCGGCCGCCGCACCCAGTCGTGGAGGGTGGCGATGCGCGACGCCGGCGATGGCCGTGAGCTGGCGGTCGCCAACGTCCGCCTCATCGTCGTCCGTCCCGACTCGATCTAGGGGCTACCCTGCAGCCATGGGCGGTGGGCACGCTGCGCTTCGCACCAGCACGGTCATCGAGGACTACCTGGTGACCATCTACCGCCTGGCGGTCGGCGGAGATGCGGTGCTGGGCGCCCGCCTGGCGGAGCAGCTGGCGGTGAGCCCAGCATCGGTCACCGAGATGGTGGGCCGCCTCCGGCAGCAGGGACTGCTGGAACCGGGGCGGCGCATCGTCCTGTCCCCGGCGGGCCTGGCGATGGCCCGCACCCTGGTCACCCGACACCGGCTGGCGGAGCGCTTCCTGGTCGACGTCCTCGGCTTCGGCTGGGAGGAGGTCCACGATGAGGCGCACCGGCTGGAGCATGCCTTCTCACCGCTGGTCACCGAGCGGCTCGCCGACTTTCTCGGCCACCCCGCCACCTGTCCCCACGGTCACCCGATCATGGAGGACGATGCCGCGGAGCCGGAGCTCAACCTGCGTCCGCTGACGACGCTGACCGACGGAACCACGGCGACGGTCCGCCGGATCGCCATCGAGGACACGCCGCTGCTGGCAATGCTCCGCTCCCTCGGGATCGGCCTCGGGACGCGGGTGCGGATGCTCGGCGGCGAGACCGACGATGAGCGGCTCCGGCTGGAGGTCGAGGGCCACCCGCGCCTCATCCAGCGCAGCGCGGCGGGAACCGTGCTGGTCGAGGAGGGCTAAGCCGGCGGGGGGCGTCGCCGCCGCCGGCGCCGCGCGACCGCTCCCACCATTGCGCCTCCGGCGAGGACGCCGACGGCACTGCCTGCGGCGGCCCGTGCCGGCGCGGTGTTGGGCAGGGTGGTGGTGGGTGCGTTCGCGGCGGGTTGCGCCGCCGCCGACAGCGCGCCGGTGGCGGAGGTCGTGGTGGTCACCGCCGGTGTGGGAAAGCATCCCGACGTCTGTCGGGTGACATAGTTCCAGGTCTTCTCGTTGGGAGTGTCGATTGTTTGCCCAGGGTTGCCGGCGAAGGTGAAGAGCACGCAGCCACTGCCGTCGATCGTGGCCGAGGTGAAATCGAGCAGCGACCGGTCGTTTCCGGTGCCGGGCGCTCCGCTCCCGCAGAGGATGCCGGAGTTGCAGATGTCACCGGTGTGGTAGACGAAACCGGGATTGACATCGGCGACCTGGAACCCGGCACCGGTGCCGGCGGTGCCGTTGGTGGTCTCCGCCGCGGTGTAGGTCCACTTCGCGGTGGCGTCGTTGGGATTGGTGACCCCGTTGACGGCGCGGAAATAGCCGATGGCCAGCTGACCCGCGGCCGGTCCGCCCACGGCGGCGGGGAGCATGTGCCCACCGACGTCGCTGTTGACCTTGAGCGGCTTGCTCCATGTCTTGCCCTGATCGGTGGAGCTGAACATGAAGACGTCGGCGATCGTGGTGGGCGGCGGTGTGCTTCTGATGTATCCGGCGGCGACAGTGTACAGGTTGCCGGCGCCGTCGATGGCCAGGTCGTTGAAGATGTCGCCGAACTGCACCGAGTTCATGCCCACCGACTGGCCGTCGAAGATGGTGTGGTCGGTGAAGCTCTGGCAGTGATCGGTGGACACCGCCAGATACGCCTGGCTGAAGGTCCCACTGATCGAGCCCGGCAGACCGCCCGCATTCTCCTGCTGGGTGGTGGTGGTGAAGAGGACGTAGAGGTTGCCCTGCTGGTCGACCACCGGCTTCGACACCAGGGTGCCGCCGCTGATGTCGGTGGGGACGTTGGCCTCGATGGCGGGGTCGGTGACGATCGACCCGCAGGGGCCCGCGAGGAACTGGTCCTGGCCGCGGTTGTCGGTCCGGAAGATCAGTGGTTGGGCGCTGACGAACTCGTGATACGTCAGGTAGACGCGCCCGCCCTTGTCGGCGGTCAGCCAGGGGCGATCGTCGGAGGGCCCGGTCTGGCCGCTGGGCAGGGTGGTGCAGTTGCCGGGGTCGGGGAGGGCCGAGGCGGACTGGAAGCTCGCCCCCTTGTCCTTGCTCAGGCAGATCGCGGTGGCGGCTGCCTCGAGGTCGTCGATGTAGACAGTGTTGGCATCGTCCGGCGGGACCACGACGTCAGAGTCGCCGCCGCCCAGCACGGAGCCGATGAACACCCCCTTGCCGAAGCTGCTGCCCTTGTCGTGCGAGACCCAGAAGCCGACGCCGGCGGTGCCGTTGACCCCTGAGGGAATCGCCTGGGGCCCGTCGACGTAGACGTCGCCCTGGCGGTTGGTGGCGATACTGGGCTCGCCCCCGCCGGGGCCGGTCAGCTGGACGGGGGTGGTGAAGGCGAGGCCGGCGGCGTGGGCCGGCGCGGTGACCAGCAGCAGCGGGACAGCGCCGAGGAGGGCGAACAGGCGGGACAGCCGGCCAGGCCTCATGGGTACCTCGAAGCAGGGGGGTAAGCTCGACGGCCCCCTCTCCTAGGGACGCGGCGGCGGGCCGCGTCTTTCAGGCCCTACCCGGCGAAGCGGTAGCCGATGCCGGGGACGCTGTGGATGTAGGTGGGCTTCTCCGCCTCGGGCTCGATCTTGCGGCGCAGCCGGTAGACGTGAGCGTCGACGGTGCGGGTCTCGATCTCGACCTCGTAGCCCCAGACGCGGCGAAGCAGATCGCCGCGGCTCATCACCTGTCCCGGGCGCGAGGCGAGCAGCGCCAGCAGGTTGAACTCGGTGAGGGTGAGGAGGACCTCCTGCCCGTCTCGGAAGACCTGGCGGCGCCCGAGGTCGATCACCAGGCCGGGGAACTCGAAGCGATCGCGCGGTTGCTCCTGCGCGGAGAGCTCGCTCCGGCGCAGATGGGCGCCGATGCGCGCCATCAGCTCGCGCACCTCGAAGGGCTTGGTGACGTAGTCGTCGGCCCCCAGCTCGAGCCCCACCACCACGTCGATGGTGTCGGCCTTGGCGGTGAGCATGATGATGGGGACGCGTGACCCCTCCGCCCGCAAGCGGCGGCAGACGTCGAGGCCGCTCATGCCGGGAAGGTTGACGTCGAGGATGATCAGGTCGGGGTTGTGCTCGCGTGCGGCCTCGAGTCCCTCGGTGCCGGTGGCGGCCTCGATCAGGGTGTGGTTCTGGGCCTGGGTGGCAAGACGCACGACATCACGACTGGGCTGGTCGTCCTCGACGATGAGGATGGTCTTGCCGGCACTGGTCATTGGATGGCGGCCTCCAAGTATCCGGAAATCTTCTGCAAGAACTGCGCAACGTCGATCGGCTTGGTGATGTAACCGATGCAGCCCGCCGCCAGCGCCTCCTGCTCGTCACCCTTCATGGCATGCGCGGAGAGGGCCACCACCGGGACCGAGGCCGTCTTGGGATCGGCCTTGATCATCCGTGTCACCGTGAGGCCGTCCATTCCCGGCAGCCGCACGTCCATGAGGACGAGATCGTAGACGTTGGACTTGACCTTCTGCAGTCCCTCGGTGCCATCGACGGCGACATCGACCTGGAAGCCGTTCCCGGTCAGCACCATGGTGGTGAGATCGCGGTTGGCGGCGTTGTCCTCGACCAGCAGGATGCGGTTGTAGGCACGCCCGTTTCCCCCCTGGAGCCCGTCGAGCGGCATCCGCACGGTGAACACCGAGCCGTGACCCCGGCTCGACTCGACGCCGATGAAGCCACCGTGCAGTTGCACCAAACGGCGCGTCAGCGCCAAGCCGAGACCGGTGCCCTGGGCCTGTCGGGTGGTGGGGGTGTCGACCTGGAAGAACTCGGTGAAGACCAGCTCCTGGTGCTCCGGTGCGATACCGACACCGGTGTCACCAACCTCGACCACCAGCTCGCTGTCGACGCTCCGCGCTCGCACCCAGACCTTGCCGCCCGGGTCGGTGAACTTGATGGCGTTGCTGAGCAGGTTGTACATCACCTGCTTGAACTTGCTCTTGTCGGCGCGCACCTCGAGCTCCCGAGGGGCGATGTCCATGCCGAGCTCCAGGTTGCGACGCTCGCTCAATGAGCGGATGACGTTGTGCACCTCGCGAAACGCCGAGCCCACCTGGAAGGACTCGTAGCTGAGCTCCATCCGGCCGGCCTCGATCTTGCTGAGGTCGAGCACGTCGTTGACCAGCTCGAGAAGGTGTTTGCCGGAGGCGTGGATGTTCTCCAAGCACTCCTGGCGCTGCTCCGGGCTGAGCTCGCCCGCGAGGTTGTCCTTGAGGATCTCGCTGAAGCCGAGGATGGCGTTGAGCGGGGTGCGCAGCTCATGGCTCATGTTGGCGAGGAACTCGCTCTTCAGCCGGGAGATCTCGCGGATCTGGACGTTGGCCACCTCGAGGTCGCGCTTCTGGGTGGCGATCTCGGCGAGCTGGTTCGTCTGCGCCGCGTACAGGCTGGCGTTGTCGATGCTGATGGCGGCCTGGTTGGCGAGGATCTGCACCAGGGCCTGCTCGACCTGGGTGAACGGCTGCACCTGCCGGCGGGCGACGGTCAGCGCACCAACGGTGTGGCGGGGCGACTCCAGGGGCATCACCAGGCAGGAGCGGGGAGCGTAGGCGAGGTCCAGCGACTTGAAGCGCTGGTCCTTGGTCGCGTCGGGAACCGACACCACCCGCCGGGCCTTGACCGCCCAGCCGACGATCCCCTCGCCGCGGGCGAAGCGGGCGACGCTGCCCAGCTTCTCGGTGAAGGGATAGGTGGCGATGGCCGACAGGCTCTGGTCGGAGGGGTCGGCCAGGAAGAGGGTGGCGGCGTCGCAGGCGACCAGATCGTGGGTCGCCTTGAGCATGAAATCGATGTTCTCCTTCAGCTCCAGGCTGGACGTGAAGAGCTTGCCGACCTGCCCGAGCAGGTCGACGATCACCTTGTCGTCCATTTGTTTGGCGAGTATAGAGAGGGTTTGCGTATTCGAACCAGGCCAAAAGGGCTCTGTTTCGAATACCGGCGGCTCAGCGCTCCGGCGTCTGGGGGGCCGGCCAGGGTCGCCGCGCCAGGGGCGGGAACACCCCCGGGTAGCCGAGGTGGACCAGCGGCTCGAAGCTGCTCTCCGACACCACCATGATCTCGCCGAGCACGGCCTCGAGCTCCTCGGCCGTCAGCGCGGCGGTGCTCAGCCGGGCCACCAGAATGACGTCGTCGTCGCCGTCGAGGGCGAAGCGCACCCGGGTGGTGGCGGCGTTCTTGCGAAGCAGCACCCGGTGCAGGGCGGCGCAGTCGCCGTGGGGGCCGCGCAGCAGAAAGCTGGTGACCAGCGCCGTCCGCTCGCCCAGCCGGACGGTCACCGGGATCGCGTGGCGGATCTCGCCGGAGAGCACCAGGAGCCAGAGGGTGTCGCTCAGGCGGCGGGCGCCGACCTCCGGATGCTCGGCGAGCACCGCCTCGACCGCGGCGATGGCCTGCGCCAGCGGCGACCGCCGGCCCGGCGGTGGCGGCATGGCGGCCGCCCGGTCAGCCCTTGCGGGCCTTCAGCTCGTCGATGAGCTGGGGAAGGATCTTCAGGGTGTCACCGACGATGCCCAGGTCGGCGAGCTTGAAGATCGGTGCATCGGCGTCCTTGTTGATGGCGACGATGTTCTTGCTCCCCTTCATCCCGACCGTGTGCTGCATCGCCCCGCTGATCCCGCAGGCGATGTACACCGTCGGCTTGACCGTCTTGCCGGTTTGGCCGACCTGCATCGCGTACGGCACCCAACCGGCGTCGACGACGGCGCGGCTGGCGCCGACGGCGCCGTGCACCAGGTCGGCGACCTGGTGCAGCAGGTCGAAGTTCTTCGGATCCTGCAGACCCCGACCGCCGCTGATGACCACCGCCGCCTCCTCGAGCTTGGGGCCGGTGGCGGTGTCGGCCTTGCTCTCGACCATCTTTGCCGCCCGATGCTTCTCATCGATCGGCGCATCGATCTTCACCAGCTTTGGCGCCCCACCGCCGCCGGGCTCGGCGGCGAATGACTTGGCACGGATGAGGGCCACCTTGGGACCACTGCTGTCGAACTTGGTCTGCACGACCTGGGTGGCGCCGAAGATCGCCGACTGCACGGTGATATCGCCGTTGGCGGCGACGTCGAGTCCATTGGCGATCACCGGGGCGTCGATCAGAGCCGCGAGCCGTCCCGCGACATCACGGCCGGTGTAGGTGGCCCCGATGAGAATCAGGTCGGGAGAGTGTTCCTGTGCCAGCTTGGCCAGGGCGTCGGCAGCGGGTCCGCCCAGCAGCAGCTCAGCGTAGGCGGGATCGGTGCCCGCGTACACGGTTGTGGCGCCGTACTCCCCCAGCGTCGCCGCCGCGGCCTCGGCCACCGGCGAGAAGGCCACCGCCTCCACCGTGCCACCGAGGCTTCGCGCCTTGGTCAGCAGTTCCAGGGTGACCGCGACCGGCTTGCCGTCCACGATCTCCGCGAAGACCCAGGTGGTTCCCGCCACCGGTCAGATCACCTTCTGGGCTTCGAGGAAGCCGACGATGCGCTTGGCACCCTCGCCGTCGTCCTCGACGATCTCGCCCGCCTTGCGTTCCTCGGCCGGCTGCACCGAGGTGATGGTCTGCCCGGGCTTGGGCGTCTCGAGTCCCAGGTCGCCAAGAGCCAGCTTGTCCACCGGCTTCGACTTGGCCGCCATGATGCCCTTCAGCGACGGATAGCGCGGCTCGTTGACACCCGCGGTCACCGACAGCACCGCCGGCAGGGTCGCGGCGATGACGTCGTAGCCGCTCTCGGTCTGCCGCTGCACCGTGAGCTTCTGACCGTCGCCGTCGAGGTGCTTGGCGAAGGTGACCGAGGGAACGCCGAGGAGCGCTCCGAGCATCTGCGGCACGGTGCCGGTGTAACCGTCGGTCGATTCGGTGGCGGTGATCACCAGGTCGAAGGGCTGGCGCTTGATGGCGGCGGCGAGAACCTTCGCCGTCGTCAGCGCGTCGGCGCCGGCCAGGGCCGGATCGGTGATCAGCACTCCCTTGGCAGCGCCCATGGCGAGCGCCTTGCGGATGGCGTCGAGGCCTTTCTCCGGCGCCATCGAGACGACGGTGACCTCGCCGCCGTGGGTCTCCACCAACTGCAGGCCGGCCTCGATTCCGTATTCGTCACCGGGATCGAGGACCACCTCAACCCCCTCCCGCCGCAGCGTGTGGGTGGAGGGGTCGAGCTGGCCGACCGAGTTCGGATCGGGAACCTGTTTGATGCAGACGACGACATTCATGGCCGCCGGGGGACTCTAGCGAGTCGTTCCCGCGGCACGCCTCGGCGGCCGGCCGCTACCGCCAGACCCAGCTGGCCAGCATCCCCTGAAAGTCGACGAGGTCATGGTTGAAGCTCGGCATGGCCGAGGTCAGGGTCACGGCACGCAGCTGAAGGTAGTGGCTGGTCAGCACCTGGCGCGCCCGGACGGACTGGCCCTTGTTCGTGTAGCCGAGCGTGTACGCCACCGCGGGTTCGCCACCCAGGGTGAGCCGGTCGACGGCGCCGACGGTGATGCCGCCCAGTCGCTGCTCGGCGACGGCCTTGACGCCGGCGGCGACCGCGTCGAGGTCGCGGCTGTTGGCACCGCTGACGTGATAGACGTCGACGTTACTGCTGAGCCCACCGCTGACCGCGCCCAGGACCACGACATCCGGCCGGTCGGCGCCGAAGAGTGCGGAGATGGCCGACTCACCGATGCCGGTGGGTTCGTTGTGCCAACCCGCTGGGACCGAGAATGTGAAGCCCTCGCCCTGCGCGACCGGACCGCCGGGAGTCGCCACCGCGGTCGCCGTCGCCGCCGTGCTGGCCCGCGCGTCAGCGGCGGCGGCGGCGTAGTTCTGGACCGATTCGACCCCGCCGCCACAGCCGCTCAGCGCTAGGGCAGACACGGCGGCTGCAATGAGCGGCAATAGCTGGGGAGGAATGTGGCGGCGGTGCACTCCTGGCGTCATTGCTTGGGGAGCGGCGGCGGCCCGGACGCTCCCCGCGGCAGCGGCGGAAGGAACGGGGCGGGATCGACCGGAATGTTGTCGACGCGGAGCTCGAAGTGGGTGTGCGGTCCGGTGGAGTTGCCGGTCGAGCCCATCAGACCGATCGGCTGACCCTGATGCACGGTGTCTCCCGCATGCACGAGCATCACCTGCAGGTGGCCGTAGAGGGTCAGGGTGTGGCCGTCGTGGGCGATGATCACGTGGTTGCCGTAACCGACGGTGCTCGTCGAGGCCGCGGCCACGATGCCGTCGGCGACGGCGAACACCGGGGTGCCCAGCGGGGCCGCCATGTCGATTCCGGTGTGGAAGTGGGGGAAGCCGGCGAAGGGCGGTTCGAAGTCGTACGGCGAGGGGCCGAACGGCTGGGTGATCACCGACCCCGGGACCGCCCAGAGGAAGCGCACCGTCGGCGGGTGCTCGGGGTCGTCGCCGACTCCCGGCGGCAGCCCGGTCAGATGGTTCTGCAGGTAGAACGCGGCCTCCTGCCATGCCGCCTGCTCGGCCTCGGCGATGGTCTGGTCGAGCTGCTGGATGCGCAGCGCAGCGATCCTCTGGACCAGGGCGGCGTCCTGCTTGTCGGCCTGACTGATCTCCGCGGTCGCGGCGGCGACGTCGCCGCCCAGCCTGTCGACCAGCGTCTGCTCCTTGGCGACCTGGTCGTCGAGCCCGGCCTTCTGCACTGCCAGCGTGGCCGCCGCCGCCTGCGCCGCGTCGGCGTCGGCCTGGGCGGCGCGCTCCGCCTTCTCGGCCGCGAGCGCATCCTCCTGCACCTTGCGCACCAGGCGGTTGTCGGACGCGGCGAGATGGTTGAGCGCCGAGGCCCGGCCCATGAACTCGGGGAACGAGTTGCTCGACAGCAGGAAGCTGATCAGCGACTGCTGCTGCACGTACCGCTGGCGGATGTACACCGCCAACAGCGCCTTGTCCTCACGCTCGTGCCGGCGGGCCTCCACCGCGCGGGCACGGTCGTCGGCGGCGCGCCGGGTGGCGTCCTGGAACCGGCGCTCCGCGTCGGCGAGCTTGGCGAGGGTGTCCTGGATCGCCTTCTGATTGACGGTGATCAGCGATCGCAGGTTGCTCTGCTGGTCCTGCGCCGCCGCCACCTGTCCGGAGAGCGCCAGCTTGGCCGCCTGGATCTGCGCCTGCTGCTGCATCGCCTGCAGCAACTGCTGCTCCAGCGGATCGACAGGCGCGGCCGGCGCCGCCGGCGGCGACGGGGCAGCCGGCGCCTTGGTGCTGGCGTCGCCCAGGCTGGGAATGGCGACACAGCCCGCCACCAGCACGACGAGCCACATCAATCTGCGCACAGCTCCGCACCGTACGGAGGCCGGCCCCTCCCGAACGGCGCCCATCCCACCCCTTTGGGACCTCGTCACATTCGGCCAGCACCGCGTTACCCCCGCGCTACAAACCCGCGCGACTCCGCCATCACCCCGCGCCAATCGCACCACCGGCGCCCGTCAGAGCCGCACCCCGCCCGTGCAGCCGCGCCGGCCCGTCAGCGCCCCGTTAGCAGCCTCGCCCGCGGAGCCGCTGGGTCCGAAGCGTCGTCCGCCAATGGCGCCGGCACCCGTCGGAAGGTGGGCGTGGTGCACCCGAGGAGCGAACCGTCGCGCAGGCGAGCGAGCGAGCCGAGCGCAGCGGGCTGACGCCAGAGGCGTCAGAACCGCGGGTGAGCGCATCGGGTGCACCGCGCCCACCGCCCACAAAGACGTCCTCGCCCATTTGCCACAATGAAACGCGGAGGTGACCATGCCGAAGCAATATTCTGGCCCCGAGCAGGTGATCGATCCCAGCAAGCGCTACCGGGCTCTCATCACCACCGAGAAGGGTGACATCGAGCTCGCCCTCGATCCGTCGCGCGCCCCTAAGACCGTCAACAACTTCGTCTTCCTAGCCCAGGAGGGCTACTACGACGGGCTCAGCTTCCATCGCGTCGTCGACGACTTCGTCATCCAGGGTGGCTGCCCGGAGGGCTCCGGTCGAGGCGGACCGGGATATCGCTTCGAGGACGAGCCGGTTCAGGGCGAGTACATCGCCGGGGCAGTCGCCATGGCCAACTCCGGTCCCAACACCAACGGCTCGCAGTTCTTCATCTGCAGCGTCGACGACCGCCACAAGCTGGGCAAGCAGTACAACCTGTTCGGCCAGGTGGTGAAGGGGATGGACGTCGTCGAGTCGATCAAGGCCGGCGACGTGATGCGCAAGGTGACCGTCTCCCCGGAGTGAGCGGGATGGGGACCGGGCTGCGACTGCTCACCGTCCACGCGCACGCCGACGACGAGACGCTGACCATGGGCGCGACCCTGGCGTTGCTCGCCGACCAGGGCGTCGCCACCTGCCTGGTCACCTGCACCGACGGCGAGCTGGCCACCGTCTACGCCGCCGACATGGTCGAGGAGGAGGTGCGCCCGCGGCTCGGCGAGATCCGGCGCGACGAGCTGCGCGCCGCGGCGACCGCTCTGGGGGTGACCGAGCTGCACTTCCTCGGCTACCACGACTCGGGCATGGCCGGCGCCGACACCAACCAGGCGCCGCACGCCTTCTGGCGCGCCGACCTCGAAGAGGTGACCGGCCGGCTGGTGGAACGGATCCGCGCCTTCCGCCCCCAGGTTGTGGTCACCTATGACGCCTACGGTGGCTACGGTCATCCCGACCACATCCAGGCCCACCGCGGCACCGTGCTCGCCATCGAGGCGGCGGCGCGGCCCGGCATGTTCGCCCAGGCCGGCGAGCCCTGGCGGGTCAGCAAGCTCTACTACACCGCCTTCCCGCTGTCACTGATCCGCAAGGCGGTGGCGATGGCGGAGGCGGCGGGACTGCCGCCACCGTTCGGAGAGCAGGCGCCGGAGGAGATGGAGGGAATCGTCCCCGACGAGGTCGTCACCACCCGGGTCGAGGCGCGAGCGGGATCGGCTCGACGGCGCCAGGCGCTGCTCGCCCACCACAGCCAGATCGCCATGGACTTCCCCCTGGTGGCGATGCCCGAGGAGGTGATGGCCGAGCACTTCTCCACCGACCACTACGAGCTCGCCTGGTCGCGCGTGCCCACCACCATCCCGGAGGCCGACCTCTTCGCCGGCGTGCGGTAGCCGCGGATGAGCGCCGCCGCCGGCCAGCGCGCTCGCCGTCGCAACCTCGGCTGGACGTGCAGCTGGATTGCGGTGGCCAGCGGCGGCGCGCTGCTGGTCGCGGCGGCACTGCAACCGTTCATCGTCCTCGACGGAGAGTCGATGGCGGCGATCCGCGAGGGCGGCCTCGGCACGCCCGACGGCGCCCTCGCCGCCATCCTGCTCGCCTCGGGGATCGCCGCCATCGTCCTCGCCCTGCTGGTGGTGGGGCTGTCGCGTGGCGGTCTTCGGCTGGTCCATTGCGCCATCGCGCCGGTCGGCGCGGTGATCCTCGGCGGCCTGGTCCACCTCCGAGCCGCCGGCATCGACGAGAGCGTGGGCGTCTACACCGCCACCTTCCATCCCGCGATGTCAACGACGACCGGGGTGGGAATCGGCGTCGCCTACGCGGGCCTGGGCGTGCTGGTGGCCGCGCCGGTGTTCGTCGCCGGGCAGATCCTGCGGCTCCGGCGCGGTTAGAAGCGCTCCACCACCATGGCGATGCCCTGGCCGCCGCCGATGCACATGCCGGCGAGCCCCAGCTCGACGTCGCGCCGCAGCATCTCGTAGAGCAGGGTGGTGAGGATGCGCGTCCCGCTGGCGCCGATCGGATGCCCGAGGGCGATGGCACCGCCGTTGACGTTGAGCCGGTCCTCGGGGACCGCGAGCTCGCGACCGACGGCGACCGACTGGGCGGCGAACGCCTCGTTGAGCTCGAACAGGCCGATGTCGCGGACCGAGACGCCGGCGCGTTCCATCGCGCGCCGCGCCGCCGGCACCGGCCCCATGCCCATCACCCGCGGCTCGACCCCGGCCGAGGCGTAGCTGCGAATCCGCGCCAGCGGCGTGCGGCCCTCTGCCTTGGCGCGCGAAGCGCTCATCACCACCACCGCGGCGGCGCCATCGTTGATGCCGCTGGCGTTGCCGGCGGTGACCGACCCCTCCTTGGAGAAGGCCGGCCGCAGCGCCGCCAGCGACTCCACGGTGGTGTTGGGGCGCGCGTGCTCGTCGGTGTCGACGAGCACCGCCTCCTTCTTGCGCTGCACCGGCACCGGCACGATCTCGTCCTTGAACCGTCCCCCGGCGATGGCATCGGCGGCCTTGCGCTGGGAGGCGGCCGAGAACGCGTCCTGGTCCTCGCGGCTCACCTCGTACTCTCCGGCGACGTTCTCGGCGGTGATCCCCATGTGGCAGTCTTCGAGGGCGCACCAGAGCCCGTCGCGGATCGTGTCGTCGACCAGCTGGCCGTGGCCCAGGCGGTAGCCGTAACGGCCGTTCTCGACCAGGTACGGCGCCCGCGACATGTTCTCCATGCCGCCGGCGACCAGGCATTCGGCGTCGCCGACGCGGATCGCCTGCGCCGCCAGGGCCACCGTCTTCAGTCCCGAGCCGCACACCTTGTTCACCGTCATCGACGGGATCGCGCTGGAGAGCTTCGCACCCAGGGCGGCCTGGCGTGCCGGGTTCTGGCCAAGTCCGGCCTGAAGAACGTTGCCCATCAGCACCTCCTCCACCTCACCGGCCTCGATACCGGCGCGGCGGATCGCCTCCTCGACGGCGATGGCGCCGAGAGCCGGAGCGGCGATGTCGACGAAGGCCCCTCCCATGGTGCCGACGGGAGTGCGTGCGGCGCTGACGATGACGGCGTCTTCCATGATTCGATTGACCTCAGGCGGTCTGGTCTGCTGGCTGGCGGCTCACTCTACACCGCCGCCCGCGCCGGGCAGCTCGGCGGCGAACGCGTCGCGATAGCGCTCGGCGAACTCGGTGCCATCGAAATGATGTCCCTGCGGGCCGTGATGCTCGACCACGTAGGCAGCGGCAAGCGCGCCCATGCGGCCCGCCGCCTCGGGCCGCATGCCCCGCCGCAGCCCGACCACCAGCCCGGCGAGATACCCGTCGCCGGCGCCGGTGGGATCGACCACCGCTACCACCGGGGCGGCGGGAACCTGGACGGTCCCGTCGGCGCTGTGCAGCTCGCTGCCCATCGCCCCCCGGGTCAGCGCCACCAGCACCCCCCGCCGCCGCATGTCCTCGACACCGATCCCGGTCCGCGACCGCACCAGCTCGAGCTCGTAGTCGTTGCCGACCACCAGCCAGGCGCGCTCCAGCCCGGATCGCAATGCCTGGTCGCTCAACGAGGGGATCTGCTGCGCGGGCGCAAAGGCGAGCCGGGCGCCCAGCGCCCCCGCCTGCTCGACATGCATCGCCATCGCCTCGGGCGCGTCGGGAGCGACCACCACGGTGTCGACCTCGCCCCGGTGCGCGAACAGGTCGACGCCGGTGGCGCGCGACATCGCTCCCGCGTAGAACGCGGTGATCTGGTTGTCGTCGAGGTCGGTGGTGATGTAGCAGGACGCGGTGGGGATGTCGTCCAACCGCAATGCCGCCGAGGTGTCGACCCCCACCGACTCGAGGTCGCGCCCATAGCCGGCGAAGTCGCTGCCGACGGCGGCGCAGAGCAGCGGCCGTTCCCCCAGCAGCGCCATGGTGTAGGCGATGTTGGCAGCGGTCCCGCCGCGCCGCTGCTCCAGCCGGTCGACCAGGAAGGAGAGGTTGATCAGATGGGTCTTGTCGGGAAGGATGTGATCAGCGAAGCGGCCGGGGAAGACCATGATGGTGTCGTAGGCAACCGAGCCGGTCACGGCGACGCGCATGACGCGGCAGCATACCGGCGGGGCCGCCGCAGGAGGACGGCGGGGGCGGTCGACCGTCCGGGCGGCCGGCCCGTGCGACACACTGGGAGCACGGTGAGCAGCGTCCTGAGGGAGTGCACCACCCAACCAACGCGCCGCGGTGGCGATCCGTGAGGTCCTCCGCGCCTCCGCGCGGCCGGGTCCTCATCGCCGCCGCCATCATCGCCACCCGCGTCCGCGAGCTCGCCGCGGCGGTGGACGCCGCCTATCCGGACATCGCCCGGCCGCTGCGACTGGTCTGCGTGCTCAAGGGCTCGCTGATCTTCACCGCCGACCTCTGCCGCGCCCTGACCGTCCCGGTCGAGATCGACACCATCGCGGTGCGCTCCTACAACGGCGCCGAGCAACCCACGGGTGACGTCGAGCTGGTCAAGGACGTCGGCAGCTCGCTGCGCGACCGCGACGTGCTCATCGTGGAGGACATCATCGACACCGGCCTCACCACCTCGTTTCTCTACGAGCATGTCGCCAGGCATCAGCCCCGCTCGCTGCGGCTGGTGACCCTGCTCGACAAGCCGGCGCGACGGGTGCGACAGGTGCGCATCGACTTCTGCGGCTTCGTCATCGACGACCACTTCGTGGTGGGATACGGGCTCGATCACGCCGAGCGCTGGCGCTCGCTGCCCGACCTGTGGGTGATGGAGTCGCCGTGAGCACGGAGCGGCTGGCGCCGGCGGCGTTGCTGATCGCCACCGTCGCGGTCTCCTTCTCGGCGATCTTCATCCGTCTTGCCAATGCCGATGCCGCCGTCATCGTCTGGGTGCGGATGGCGATGACCCTGGCGCTGCTGGCGCCCTGGCTGGGACGCGACATCCGCCGCGGGGCGCTGCCACGCAAGCGCGGCGACGGCGCGCTGATCGGTCTCAGCGGGGTGTGCCTGGCGGCTCACTTCCTCACCTGGACGGCGAGCCTGCGCTACACCTCGGTGGCCTCGTCGATCCTGCTGGTGTCGCTCCACCCGTTGCTGGTGGCGGTGCTGGGACGCCGGCTGCTCGGGGAGGCGGTGTCGTTCCGGCTGGCCGCGGGGATCGGTCTCGCCCTGGCGGGAACCGCGGTGACCTGTGCCGGCGACGTCCGCCTCGGCAGCCGCGCCCTGGCCGGCGACGTCCTCGCCCTCGCCGGTGCCGTCACCTTCACCGGGTACCTGCTGGTGGGACGCACGGTGCGGCCGCGCTACGGCGCCGTCGGCTACTCGGGACTGGTCTACGCCGTGGTCGCCGCCATCGCCCTGACGGTGGCGGCGGCGGGCGGTGGTCCGGTGCTCCCGTCGGCTCGCGCCGCGCTGGCGTGCGCCGGGCTCGCCGTCGTCTGCACCATCCTCGGCCACACCATCTTCAACTGGACGCTGCGCCATCTTCGTGCCGCGGTGGTCTCGGTGGCCTTCCTGGGAGAGCCGCCGGTCACCGTCGCCCTGGCGGTGCTCATCCTCAGCCAATCGCCCCCGAGCACCGCCCTGGCGGGAGGTGCGGTGATCCTCGGCGGTGTGGCTCTGGCGCTCAGCGACCGGCCGCCCAGCCCTGCCGAGGTGCCGGCGATGGCGGCCGCCGAGTGACGAGGGAACGGATCTGTGGGTGGCGGCTGCATAGCCGCCACCCACAGATTCCGTATCGGTGCTGGGACTTCTAGTGCACGTTGATGAAGCGGATCAGGTGTGTCATCGCGCCGCCGCCGGTGTCATACAGGTAGACCCTGACCAGGTAGCGTCCGGCATGGGAGTAGGTGTGGACGCCGTCGACCTCCCAGTAGCTGCAGAAAACGATGCATTCACTGTCACTAACGACCCCCGCGCTGTTCGTCCCATCGCCCCAGAAGATCTTGGCCGAGGACGCGAAAGACGGATCCAGGAAGAACCGGGTCAGTGTTGTGTCGTGGAAGACGGCGACGTCGCCGCTGAAGGGGATTGACACCGTGGGAGCGACCGTGGGCTGATCAACCGTTGCCACTGGGACCAGAGTGTCGCCCTCCACCACCTTCACGTCGAAGGGGATCTTCCAGATGTTGCCGGTGTCAGTCACCGTGACGTGCGGGCCGGTACCGGTGTCGCCGGTGATCAGCCGCTCCTCCGGCGCGTAGACGCAGTTGTTCAGCACGCTTGCCTTGACGGAATAGTGCGAGACCCCGCCCGAAGTCCCGTCAAAGGTGAGGCCGAAGTTGGCAGTGGTTGCGGTCGTGTCGGGGCACGCGATCCCGTTGTCCCAGTGGACGGTCACGGAGAAATCGGCGCGCCGATCGCCGGTGTAGGTGTCGGTGAATGTGGCCAGCGTGGTTCCCAGCGCCACGGAGGGGACGAACGAGAGGAAACCTCGCTCGGTGGCGTTGACGGTATTCCGCGGTCCCGCGGCCAGGCTGTCGTGCTCGGCGACTCCGAACGACGGCGATGTGTCGGAGTTCGATTCGGTGTCGGCGAGGTCAACGACGCTGACAGTGATGGTATGGGACGCCTCGTCCTCATAGGTGTGGCTGGCGTAGACCTCCCAGGGACTGAGAGCCGTGGGGACGCAGGGGTCGCAGCCGCCGCTCGTCAAGGTGTGCGCCGTACCGTCACCCCAATCGATGTCGGCGATGAACTCTGAGGCTCCCTCGCTACCGTCGCTGACAGTGGCGACGTGAAAGTACCCGGAGACCCCCTCTGTGGGGGCGATGCTAAGTGCCGTCACAGCTGGGTCGGATGTGATGGCAAACACCCGAGTTGCACGCGGAGAGCCGGTGGTGAGCAGCGCGGCTGCGGCGAGGGCAATCGCCATCCCCAGCCCCACGACCCGCCGTGACGAGCGAACCTGGATATGACGTAACTGTCGCTTCATAACGCTCCCTCAGCAGCCGCCCTCTGCTCGCGGCGACGATCCAGAATGTTAGGGACGGGTCTGGCTTTTGAGCGTTTAGTGTTGCGCCGAATTCAGTCAAGCCGCGTAAATCAGTAGGAAGCGGAGTAAGGCCGGGAAGGGACCCTTCTCTTGGTGGCCGCCCTGATGGGCAGCGCAGCAGCGTTCCGCCGGCGCTCGCCGGGCCTCGTCGTTCACATGCCGACGCGGGTGAGGAATGCGAGCAGATGGGCGGGCACGATCCCCATCAGCACGGTGATGATGAGGATGTAGAGCATGGCGGTGGCCGGCTGGTTGGCGCGGATGCGAGCGTAGTAGAGCGTCAGCCCGTTGACCGCGGCGGTGGCCACCACCCCCGTGGTCACCACCAGCAGCCAGAAGGCCAGCCCGTTGTGCCCGGTGATCAGCTGGATACGGGTGGGCCGCGAGGCCAGCGCGACGGCGACGGCGATGCTCGCGCCCTGCAGGGCGACGGCGCTGAAGATCAGGTACACGGCCCGCCGCAGTGGTGCGAAGGAGAGGTCGGGCGCGATCAGGTACCAGTGCCCGAGGAGCATTCCCGCGAGCACCGCCCCGCCGAGCAGTGCCGCGGGCGCGAAGGTGACCACGGCGACACCCGCGCCACCCAGCGACGGACCGAAGACGATGGCGGCACGGGCGACCGCGACGCCGCCACAACCGAAGGCCACCGCACCCACCACCCGCCGCGCCGGGTCGGTGCCGACGGCGGAGAAGAAGGCATAGCCGGCGGTGGCGACGGTGCTGATCACCGACCAGTGCACGAAGCTCGCGTAATCACCGGCATCGACATGGCGGTGGAGCAGCTGGGAGGGATCGGGGAGGGCGGCGAGCATGATCAGCTCGGTGCCGAGGATCACCACGCAGATGAGCGCCGTGGTGCCGGCGAAGCCGCGGCCCACTGTGCTCCAGAGGTCGCTGATCCAGGCCGCGGCGACGGTGCCGGCACCCAGTTCGAGCAGGACCAGCACGCCGACGATCGGCGCAAGTCCGGGGATGGAGATCACCCGCGCCGCTGGCTATTCGACCGGCAGGCCCGCCTCCTGCCAGGCCTCGATCCCGCCGGTGACGTTGACAGCACGATCCCGTCCCGCCTGGCGCAACCAACGCACCGCGCGGGTGCTGCGAGCGCCCGACTTGCAGTGCACGAAGACGTCGCGGTCGGAGGGTATCTCGTCGAGATGATCAGGCAGGTCGCCGAGCGGGATCAGTGTCGCACCGGGGATGTGCACCTGCTCCCATTCCCATGGTTCGCGCACGTCGATGAGGGCCGCATCATCGCCGGTCAGCCGTCCATGGGCCTCGTGCACCGACGCCTCCTCGGCGGTCATCACACCTCTCCGTGATCGATCGTCTGTCATCGCTGTCGAACGGGCAACCGAGTATACAGACGCGGCGTCGAGCCACCGGCCGCCATGGCGACGATCGCTGTGTCGAGCCGGACGGCGCCGGCGCTGCCGAGCAGGGGTGCGTCGCCGCAGCTGACGTCAGGAGAACTCGGCCGGCATCATCCCGGGATCGCGGCGGAGGTCGACGCTGTGCGCGACCCTCTCCACCTCGTCGCGGGTCGGCATGGCGGCGGCGGCGCCCATCCGCCCGACGCACACGGCGGACGCGGCCATCGCCCATCCCGCGCTGGCGAAGGCGTCGAAGCCCTCCAGCGACGCGTAGGCGAAGGCGGCGCAGAAGCAGTCGCCGGCGCCGGTGGGATCGATCACCTCGACGCTGAAGGGCGGCAGGTAGGTGGCGCGATCACGGCGCGCCACCACGGAACCGTCGCCGCCGAGGGTGACCACGGCGGTCTGCGGTCCGCGCGCGCAGAGGGCGATGGCGGCGTCCTCGGCCTCGAGGGGATCGGCAACCGCCATGCCGCTGTGGAATGCGGCCTCGGCGCGGTTACAGACGACAACGTCGCTTGCGGTCCACACCGCTTCGGGCAGCTCGCGAGCCGGGGCCGGGCTCAACATCAGCTGCGGACCGGGCCGGCGCCCGGCGGGCAGGGGCGCGCCGGCACGGCGACCGCGTGCCCACGCCCCTGCCGCGGCCAGGGATGCGTCACCGCTCTCGGCCTGCAGGATGATCAGCTCGCAACCCTCCCCGCAGACCGCGAGCGCGGTGGTGGCGGTGTCGGCGTCGAGGGTCGCGTTGGCGCCGGGCGCCACCGCGATGGTCGCCTCGCCCGCCGCCAGCCAGATGGCCGCCTGCCCGCTCGGACCGGTGGTGGCCGTCACTCCGGCGAGCTCAACCCCCTCGCTCTCGAGCAGGCGGCGCAGGGCCGCGCCGGCGTCGTCGTCCCCCAGCCGCGCCACCAGGGCAACCTCGCCGCCGAGACGGGCCACGGCCACCGACATGTTGAGACCCTTGCCGCCGGGGCCATCGCCGGCGAATTCGCCAAGCACGGTGGTGCCCGGCTCGGGCAGCGCCGGCAGGCGCCACGTCCGGTCCCAGTTGGCGGCGCCGACGACCACGATGCGACTCATCGCGGCCCATTGTTCTCGACAGCGACGTCATCGGTGGCACGGCCACCGCGCGAGAGCGGCCTGATACGCTCGCCACCGTGAGCGCCGCGGTGGCTCCGCAGCCGGCCATCGACAATCCCTGGCTCAACGCCCAGCGGCAGTTCGACGAGGCCGCCGAGCTGCTCGAGCTCGACCCGGCGCTGCGCTGCGTGCTTCGCGAGGTGCGCCGCGAGTTCACTGTTCGCTTCCCCGTCAAGCTCGACAGCGGCCACGTCCAGATGTTCGAGGGCTACCGCGTCCAGCACAACCTGACCCGAGGACCCGCGAAGGGTGGCATCCGCTTCCATCCCCAGGTCAGCCTCGACGAGGTCAAGGCGCTGGCGATGTGGATGACCTGGAAGTGCGCTCTGGTCGACATCCCCTACGGTGGCGCCAAGGGTGGGGTCATCGTCGATCCGGCGCAGCTCACTCACCGCGAGCTGGAGCGCTTGACCCGCCGCTTCGCCAGCGAGATCTCGGTGCTGGTCGGGCCCGACTCCGACATCCCCGCCCCCGACGTCAACACCACCGCCGAGATCATGGCGTGGATCATGGACACCATCTCCATGGAGGCGGGCTACTCCATCCCCGCCGTGGTCACCGGCAAACCCCTCGAGATCGGTGGCAGCGAGGGACGCCCGTCGGCGACCGGGAGGGGAGTCACGGTGGTGGCCCTCGAGACCTGCCGCCGGCTCGGTCGCGACCCGGCCGCCACCACCGTGGCGGTGCAGGGTTTCGGCAACGTCGGCGGCGTCGCCGCCCGGCTGCTGACCGAAGCAGGCTTTCGGGTCTGCGCTGTTTCGGACGCTTCGGGCGCAATCTATGATCCCGGCGGTCTCGACATCGCCGCCGTGCTGGAGCACCACACCCGCAACCGGACGGTGGCCGGCTTTCCCGGCGCAGAGCAGCTGACCAACGCTGCCCTGCTGGAGCTGCCGGTCGACATGCTGGTGCCGGCGGCGCTGGAGAACCAGATCACCGCGGGCAACGCCGCCCGTATCAAGGCGAGCCTGATCGTCGAGGCGGCCAACGGTCCCACCACCACCGACGCCGACCACATCCTCGAGAAGCGCGGAGTGGTGGTGGTCCCGGACATCCTCGCCAACGCAGGCGGGGTCACGGTCTCCTACTTCGAGTGGGTCCAGGACCTGCAGTCGTTCTTCTGGGAGGAGGCCGAGATCAACCAGCGCCTGGAACGCATCATGCGCCGCGCCTTCGCGCAGATGTGCGGGCGGTCCGACGAGCACCACGTCTCGCTGCGCATGGGGGCCTACCTGGTGGCGGTCCAGCGCGTCGCCGCTGCGACCACCGTGCGTGGCATCTATCCGTAGGCGCGAGGTGGCGCTCGATAGCCCTTAGGATTCGCCGCCATGAGCGGTGACGCCGAACAGACTCCGGTGCTGCGCGATTACGAGGCGACCTCGCTGCTGGCGCGAACCGCGATCACCGCGCTGTGGGCAGGCCGCCAGCGACTGACGGGACAGCCGGTGGCCCTGCAGTGCCTGCGGCCGGATCTGGCGGCGGCCCCCGGTGTGCCCGAGCGCTTGGGAGTGGCGGCCCGCCGCCTCGCCAACCTCGACCATCCCCGGGTGATCCCGATCTACGACGTCGTCGCCGAGAAGGGCGCCGCCTGCCTGGTGCTCGAGCTGGTCGGCGGGGTGACGCTCCGCAGCCTGATGGCGGACGGGGCGCTGCCGTCGGCGACGGCGATGGCGGCGGCCGACGACCTGCTCGCCGCTCTGCAGGCGGCTCACGCCCAGGGGGTGATCCACGGAGATGTCCGCCCCGAGAACGTGATGGTGACGCCCGACGGAGGGGTGCGGCTGGGTGGCTTCGCGGTGGCGGAGGCGGTGACGGCGGTGGGGCGGCCGGCCACCGCCGACGCCTACGCCGACCCGGCCCGGCCGGCGGGCCAGCCGCCCGACGCCGCCGCCGATCTCTGGGCGGCGGCGGTGCTCATCCACGAGCTGTTGGCAGGCCGGCCACCCGAGAACGGCCGGGTCGCCGCCGGCGTGCCACCGGCGATCGCCGCGGTGCTTCACGATGCGCTGGCTGCCGACCTGAGCCGGCGGCAGGGATCTCCGGCCCAGCTCCGGATCGCCCTGCTGGGCGCGGTCACCGCCGCCCTCGGACCCTCCTGGCGGATGCGCAGCACCCTCGGTGAGCGCGCCGCAGGCCTGCTCGGCCAGACCCCTGCGGCCGCCCCGACGGGAGCAGCCCCACCGCCGGCCTCCGCCTTCGCCGCGGCGACCGCCACCACCACCGCTCCCGGACCGCTGCCCGGCTTTCGAGTCCCCCCTCCACCCGGGAGGCCCCCGGTCGCCGCGCCCGCCGCTGCGGCGGCTCCGGGCCCGGCCACCGGCACCCCACCCGCCGCCTCGCCCCCGCCTCCGCCCGCACCGGCGCCGCCGGCCGCCAGGCCGGACCCGCCCGCTCCCGAACCATCCCGCCCCCCACCGTCCCCCGACCGCCACCGGCGACGCCGGATCATCGCCGTGACCGCCTTCCTGCTCCTGGCCGCCGCGGTGGGAGCCACCATCGGCGGCCTGGTGGCCGGTGGGGTGATCGGTGGCGGCAGCGACAACACCGGCCCGCTGCGGATCGGCAACGACGTGCGCCTCGCCGCCAGCCCAACCCAAGGGGGCTGCAACACCAACTTCCACTTCAGCGCCACCGGAACCGTGCACGGCGTCGGCAGCCTCGTCTACCGCTTCGAGCGCAGCGACGGCACCGCGTCGCCCGACACCTCGGTGCAGATCAGCAGCGACGAGGGCTCCTTCGACTTCACCCAGGACCTGCGGATCCAGGGATCGCAGGCGACGCAGGAGACGATGACCTTCCGCATCGTCTCGCCGACCGAACGCACGGCCCAGGCGACGGTCCACTACACCTGCGGGTGACGCCGGTGGACCGCAGCTGATGTCGGCGCTCTGGGTGATCGCGGGCGTCGCCGCGGTGGCCGGCTTCGTCGTCGCCTCGCTGCGATTCCCGGGCGCCGTGCTGGCGCTGCTGCTGGTTCTCTTCCCCCTCCACACCCTGGGGCTGGCGGCGATCAGCCACGGCCTGCTGCCGGTGACGCGCGGCGGCGGACCGCCCCTGCGGGTCATCTACGCGACCGACGCGACGCTGCTGACCGCGCTGGCGCTGGTCGCGATCGTGGCCGGTCGCCGGAGCCTCCTGGGCGAGCGCCATCGCAGGCTGCGGCGCTTCCTGGTCGTCTATCTCCTGCTGGCGGCGATCATGGGAGTGACCTCGCCGACCACCGAAGCGGCGGGCTGGGGCTTCATGCTGATGGCGGCCGGACCGGTGATCCTGCTCGCCGTCCTGGCGGTCGGCCCGTCACGGCGGGTGGTGCGCGTCGCCATCGCCGGGTTGCTCGTCACCGCCGGCGCGGTGGCGGCGGTCGGCCTGGTGGAGCAGCATCTCGGGGCAACCCTGCCGGCCTGGCTCGGCGTCGGCACCCCCGATCTGGACGGCGCCTTCTATGCAGCGCATGGCACGGGGTACCGCTCCGGGTCGGCGCTGGGCTCGCCTCTGTGGCTCGGTTTCTATCTGGCCGCGGCCATGCCCCTGGCGATCGGCGTCGCCTGCGCGGTCCGGCGATGGGGCCGTCTCGCCGTCGCCGCGCTCGCCCTGATCGTGGTCGCTGCCCTGACGGTGACCGGGACCCGGGCGGGCTACGCCGGCGCCGCTGCCGGCGGCGTGCTGGCCGCGCTGCTCGCCACGCGCTCGCGGATGGGGCGGGCGCTGGTGGCGGCCGCGGTGGTCGCCACCGGAGCGGCCATCGTCGCGGTCGGCTACGCCAACCACGTCCAGCAGGTTGTCCATAGCGGCGCCGACAACGCGGCCCATCTGGCCACCGTCAAGTCCGACCTCGACCTCATCGCCCAGCGCCCGCTTGGATACGGCCTGGGAGCCACCGACGTGATCGGTCAGAGCTTCGACACCAGCAGCCTTCCCCAGGGGCTGGCCACCGAGGACGTGTACCTCTCTCGCGGCCTGCAGGGCGGTGTCCCGGGCATCGTGCTCTACCTGCTCAGCCTCATGGTGTTGAGCGTCGCCCTGCTCGACGCCTGGGCAGAGTGCCGGCGTGCCGGCGATCTCGAGGCGGCCGGTCTCGCCGCCGCAGCCCTGGGGGTGCTGCTGGCGGCGTCGGTCGCCGGCCTCTTCCTCGGGATCGAGGACCTCGCCTACCTGGTGCTGGTCTGGGGCTCGGCCGGGCTCGCGCTCGCGGTCGCGCCGGCGGTGCCCGTCCCTCGTCGCGCCGCGGTGGGAAGAACGACGATGCTCGGCGGGAGGCTGCTGGACCAGCGCCCGGCGATCGCCTCCAGTAGGATCGCGAGGAGATAGGCGGCGAGGAGGCCGGCGAGGCCGCCGACGATGAGCGCGCGCCAGAGGAACTGCTCAGGACGGCCGACGGCGGGAGTGGCGGTGATCGCCTCGGTCGGAGTTGCGGCCAGGGTGGTCAGCAACGCCTGGTCCTGCGCGGTCTCCGTCTGGATGGCGGCGAGCGACTTCTGGAGAACGGGATCCGGTCGGGTTCTCAGCTGCCGTTGCAGCGCCGTCTGCTCAGCCGCGAGCTGCACGAGATTGTCCCGCGCCAGCGCCGCCAGCCCCGCGCGTTCAACCTGCCGCTGGGCGCTGAGCCGCACCGCGAGCTGATCGCAGACCAGTCCAGCCAGCCGCTGCGCCTGCATCTGGCTGCCGGCGGAGAGCACGACCTGGATGAGCGTGCCGTCGCCCGGAGCCGCCGCCACGGTTGTGTCAGCGACCAGCTGCGCACTGTCATAGCCCTGCCGACGGGCCACCGCGGCCACCACCTGGGCGGGGGCCACGCTGGCGAGCTCCGCCTGGTTGCGCGACAGCGTGCTGGCCGGCGACTCGGCCGCGATCAGGTTCATGTGGACATCGCACGTGGCGGTGACGCTGCGCGAGGCGTAGGAACCGACCGCCGCGGCAATGACCACGGCGACCACCACCATCGTCGCGGCCACCACCGCGCGCCGCCTCAGCATGGCAACAGCCACACTCACGCCGGCCGGCCGGTGGCCGACCGGCCAACCCCGCCGACGGGGTGACGCTGGAAGTTCTCGTCCATGTCCGCCCAAACCGCGCCGCTGGCGGCGTGCCGCGCGGCCCGAAGGGGCAGTATGCGGGATCGACGCGTCGATGTCTGCCGCCCCTCGATGGGGCGCCACAATCCACCGCCGTGACCGCTGACCGTGACGCCTCCGGGCTGCTCGATGTACGCGGAGCCAGCCGGTGGGTCGCCGCCGAGGCGACCTCGGTGTCCCTCGATGCGGCCGGCCTCGACCATCTGGCCGGCCTCCTGGCCGGCTCTCCGGTCGAGGCGGCGCCGTGGAGCGTTCACCACCTCGGCGATGGTCCCGCCGAACCGGTGGCCGGCTGGACGCTGGCACTGAGCGCCCTCAACTTCAGCTTCTGGGAGGACGAGCCGCGCTGGCGCGTCGACGGACTCGACGGATACCTGGCACTCGCCCGCGCTCTGCGCCGCGCCCACGCCGCCGGCTCGCCCATCGCCGATCCGGCGCACGTCGCCGGATGGACGGTTGACGATCTCGCCGGCATCCTCCATGGCGATGCGGGCGGCAGCCCGCTGCCGCCGATGATGGCCGAGCGCCACTCCGTCCTCACCGAACTCGCAGGCTGGCTCTGCGATGCCCACGGCGGCTCGGCGATGACAGCGCTGCGGGCGGTGCCATCGGCGGCGGCGCTGGCCACCGAGCTGGCCGATCAGCTGCGCGGCTTTCGCGACGTGGCCGAGTACCACGGGCGGCGGGTGCCATTGCTGAAACGCGCCCAGATCGCCGCCCACGACTGCGCCACCGCCCTGGATGATCGAGCCCCGCCGGGCCTGCGCCGCCTCTCAGCGCTCACCGCCTTTGCGGACTACAAGTTGCCCCAGGTCCTGCGCGCCCATGGGGTGCTGGTCTACGCGAGCGAGCTGGCCACCAAGGTCGACCGGCGCGTCCCACTGCAGAGTGGCTCCGACGAGGAGATCGAGATCCGCGCCCTCAGCGTGGTCGCGGTCGACGAGCTGGTGGCCCGGCTGCGCAACCGTGGCCTCGACTGGGACGCGGCACGCGTCGACGGACAGCTCTGGTGGCGCGGCCAGACGCGTCGCGAGCGCGACCGTCCATATCATCGCACCCGGACGATCTGGTACTGACGCACCGGGCGCGTCAGCCTCCCGAGACCGCCAGCTCGCGCACCAGCACCGACGGGGCGCCGACGAATCCGGCGGCGAACATGAAGCGCAGGTCGGAGCCCAGGCCCTCGATGCGCGCCAGCAGCTCCAGCAGAGTCCCGGCGACGGTCATCTCGCGAATCGGCGTGCCGCGCTCGCCGGCGCAGATGAGGTGGCCGTTGATGCCCACCGAGAACTCCCCGGTGACCGGGTTGACGGTGTGCAGGCCGTGCACGTCGCTGACCAGCACGCCGTCACCCATCGCGACGATCAGCTCGCGGTGGCTGCGATCACCGGGAACGAGGAACATGTTGGTCGGCGCCAGTTCCGGAGTCGACCGGTAGGAGGTGCGGGCGGCGTTGCCGGTGGAGACCGCGCGGCCGTCGCGGCGCGCGGTGTAGGTGTTGTGCAGGTAGGAGCGGAGCACACCGCCGGCGATCACCTCGGTGCGCTGGGTCGGCACCCCCTCACCGTCCCAGGGCCCCGAGGCCATGCCCTCCAGCAGGCGTCCGTCGTCGACCAGGGTGACGCAACTCGCCGCCACCGCCTCGCCCAGCCTGCCGGCGAGCAGCGAGCGGCCCTTCTGCACCGCCTCGGCGCTGAGGCTCGAGCCCAGGGTGCCGATCAGGGAGGCGGCGGCCCACGGCTCGAAGAGCACCGTGGTGGTGCGGCTCGGCGCGCGTTCGGCGCCGAGCAGAGCGGCGGCGCGTTCCGCCGCCTCCGCTGCGCAGGCGCCGATGTCGAGAGATGACGCCGAGCGGCCGTAGGTGAAGGAGTGGCCCGACTGCATCTCGTCGCCGCGCGCGGCGATCGCCTCGGTGAAGGCATACGCGGCGGTGGCGTCGAAGCCGGCGCGTACTCCTCGGGTGGTGTGAAGCTCGGTGCGTCCGCGCTCGTCGCCGTACACCGTCCCGGCGGCGCGGCGCACGTCGGCATGCTGGCGCCCGACCGCGGCGTCGAGCTCGAGGGCCATGGCGACGCGTGCGTCGACCGGCATCGCGTCGAAGTCGGCGGCCGCCAGCCCCGGGATCTCGCCGTCGGGAGCGAGGTCCGAAAGGCCGACGTGCTCGTCCGGCTCGGTGTACCGGCAGGCATCGAGCGCGCCGGCGACCAGCTGTCGCACCCCGTCCTCGGTCAGGTCGGAGGTGTAGGCGAAGCCCATCCGCGAGTCGACGAAGACCCGCAGCCCCGCTCCCCGGGCCTCGGCGGCGGTCAGCGACTCCACCTCACCGGCGAAGACGCGCACGGTGAGCTCGGCGCCGTGATGGAAGTAGAGCTCCGCGTCACGGGCGCCGCCGTCGACCGCGGCCGCGAGCGCCCGCTCGGCGCTGCGCTCGAACCGGAGCGCGCTCACATCTGCACCCCGCCGCTCAGCCTGGTGCCGCCCACGGTGAGCTCGGAGATGCGCAGGTGTGGCTGGCCGACGGCGACCGCGACCATCTGTCCCTCCTTGCCGCAGGTGCCCGCGGCGAGACCGAGGTCACCGGCGATCATGTCGATCCTCTGCAGCACGGCAGGGCCGTTGCCGACCAGCGTCGCCCCGCGAACGGGGCGGCCGACGCGGCCGTTCTCGATCAGGTAGCCCTCGGTGACGGCGAAGACGAAATCACCGGTGACCGGGTTGACCTGACCGCTGCCGAGCGCTTTGGCGTAGAGCCCGTGGGCCGTCGCCTCGATCAGCTCCTCCACCGTCGAGGTGCCCGCGAGGATGAAGGTGTTGGTCATCCGCGGCGCCGGCAGGTGCTGGTACGACTGGCGCCGGCCGTTTCCGGTCGGCGCGCTGCCGTCCTGGCGCGAGCGCAGCCGGTCGAACATGTACCCGGTGAGCACCCCGTCCTCGATGAGCACGGTGCGCTGTGCCGGCGTCCCCTCGTCGTCGATGCCCAGCGTCCCCCAGCCACCTTCGACCGTGCCGTCGTCGACGGCGGTGACCAGTGGCGAGGCGACGACCTCGCCGATGCGCCCGGCGAAGACCGAGGCGTGCTTGGCGACGGCGTCGGCCTCCAGCCCGTGACCGCTGGCCTCGTGAAATAGGACCCCGCCGAACTCGTTGCCGATCACCACCGGCATCACTCCCGCGGGTGCAGGATCGGCGCCGAGGAGCAGCAGGGCGCGAGCGGCGGCGGCGGCGGCGGTCTGGTCGACGACGGTGCCGTCGAAGAACTCGAACCCGGTGGTGCGACCCGGCGCGACATAGCCGCTCTGCACCTCGTTGCCCCGGGCGGCCACCGTCTGGACGAAGAAGCGGATGCGCGTGCGCCGGTCGTGCGCCAGCCTGCCCTCGCTGTCGGCCACCAGGATCGATTGGACTCCGTCGGAATATCCGGCGGCCACCTGGCGGATCGCGTCGCCGGCGTCCCGAGCGACCTGGTCGGCGCGGCGCAGCAGATCCACCTTGCGAGCCGTATCGACCGCGTCGGGCGCGATGCGCACCGTCTGCCGCGAGTGATCGCGCGGCTCGCCCAGCTCGACCACCTCGCCGGAGGCTCCTGCCCGTGCCGCCGACGCCGCGTTCTCGGCGGCCCGCAGCAGGCTGCCCTCGGTCACCTCGTCGGTGTAGGCGAAGGCGGTGGTCTGGCCGCTGATGACGCGAACGCCGGCGCCCTGCTCGATCCCCGAGAGCACCCGTTCGACACGGCTGTCCTCCATCGAGACGAGCAACGAGCGGCGTCGCTCGATGAAGCAGTCGGCGAAGTCGCCGCCGGCGCGCAGCGCCCGGCGCAGCGCTGCCTGAACAGCCGCGGGCTCGACCATTCGGCGGATTGTACGGGCGGCGGGGAGGTCAGTCGGGGATGCGGAAGCCGCGAATCGCGACCGCCAGCGCCGCCACGCCGAAGAGCAGCAGCATGACGACCTCTAACGGAGTCGGCACCGTCCGGCCGAAGAGGCTGACGTCGCCGACTCGCGCCGCCACCGCAGCGGGAACACCGGCGCCGCCGAGCACGGCATGGCGAAGCGGGGCGACGCCGTAGGCGACGGGATCGAGGCGGGTCAGCACCGTCATCCACCCCGGGAGACCGCTGAGCGGGAAAAGCGCGCCGGAGAGGAAGAAGATCGGCAGCAGCATGAAGTTCATCACCACCTGGAAGCCCTGCATCGAGCGCATCCGCGACGCCACCGCCACGCCGAGCGAGCTGAGCGCGAAGGCGAGGACGAAGAGCAGCGGCACCAGCTCGACCACGCTCAACAGGGTGAGATGCACGCCGACCAGGGGCGCGAAGACCAGCATCACGCACCCCTGGAGCATCGCCTGGGTGGCGCCACCGAGCGCCTTGCCCACCGCCACCGCGGAGCGGTCCACTGGGGCGACCAGGATCTCCTTGAGGAACCCGAACTCGCGATCCCAGACGATCGACATGGCACTGAAGATGGCGGTGAACAGCACCGCCATCGCCACCACCCCGGGGAAGACGAACTGCACGTAGTTGAGCGAGCCGCTGCCGCCGGTGCCGCCGAAGCCGCCGCCGGCACCGCGCAGCGAGGAGCTCAACCCCAGACCGAAGACCAGCAGGAAGAGCAGCGGCTGAGCCAGCGAGGCGATCAAGCGGACACGGTCGCGCCAGTACTTCAGCACGTCGCGATACCAGATCATGTACACCGCTCGCAGAGTCGCGCTCCGCGTTCCCACCCCGACCACTCCGGAGGCGGCCGTCGGCGCTGCCTCGGGCTCGGCCACGATCATCGTCGTCGCCCCGCCCAGCGCGCACCCATCGCCCGCATCGCCTGGAGGGGGTCGGCGTCCTCGTCGCGGATGGCACGGCCGGTGAGCTTGAGAAAGACGTCATCCAGGCTGGGCCGGCGCACCGTCACCGAGCGCACCGGGGCCGAGACCGCGCCGATCAGGCGGGGCACGAAGGCGGCGCCGTCGGCCACCTCCATCCGCAGCGAGCCGTCCTGCAACACCGGCGAGACATCGAGCGCGCGCTCGATCTCCGCCATGGCCCGCACATCGTCGGCGGTGATCACGCTCACGACGTCGCCGCCGACCATCTGCTTGAGCTGGTCCGAGGTCCCCTGGGCGACGATGCGGCCGTGATCGATGATGGCGATGCGGTCGCAGTACTCCGCCTCGTCCATGTAGTGCGTCGTCATGAAGATGGTGACGCCGAGGCGGCGGCGCAGCTCCTGCAGATGCTCCCAGATGCGCGAGCGGGTCTGCGGGTCAAGCCCCTGGGTGGGCTCGTCGAGGAAGAGGATGCGGGGGTCGTGGAGGATGCCGCGGGCGATCTCCAGGCGGCGCTTCATCCCACCCGAGAAGGTGCGCACCAGCGAGCTGGCGCGGTCACCGAGGCCCACCATCTCCAACACCTCATTGATGCGCTGCCGCCGCACCGCCCGCGGCACGTTGTAGATCAACGCGTGGAACTCGAGGTTCTCGCGCGCCGTCAGCTGGTCGTCGAGCGACGGGTCCTGGAAGACCAGCCCGATGCGGGCACGCACCGCGGCCGGGTCGCGCTGCACGTCGAACCCGGCGACATGGGCGGTGCCGCTGCTGGCACGGAGAAGCGTGCAGAGGATGGAGATCGTCGTCGACTTGCCGGCGCCGTTGGGGCCGAGAAAGCCGAAGACCTCGCCGCGGTGCACGTCGAGGTCGATGCCCCGCACCGCCTCCACCGGTCCATACCGCTTGACCAGCCCGCGCACGCCGATCACCGAGGTCGCCGGCTCGGGAGCGGGACCGGTCATCGAGCCGCGCTCACCGGGGACCGAGGCGGAGAGGGTCATGCCTGCCGAATCTACCGAGTCGCGCGGCCGCCGAAACCCAAGGGCCCACTCCGGAGATCGGCGGCGGCCGTGTACCCTCCCCGGCGCGCCGCGGCCCGGCCCGGCGGAGGAGCCCGACGACCCGATCGGAGAGCCGCACCGTGACCCACCGCCGACGCTCCGGCAGACCAGCAGGACGTGCCGCCGCAGTCGCCGCGCTCGGGATGCTGGTGATCGGCTGCGGCTCGTCGGAGATCAACCCCCAGGCCGGGGTCAAGCCGACCGCCAACGTCGTCCCCAACGCCTGCTCCCTGCTGCCCAGCGCTGCCGCGGCAACCGCGCTCGGCGAGCAGCCGCTGCCACCGGTGTACACGGTCATCTCCATCACCTCGCATCCCACCGTGGGGCAGTGCACCTACGGCGGCCCCAGCGGTGCCAGCATCGTGGTCAGCGTCTTCCCCAAGACCACGCTCACCTCGCTGGCAAGCTACCTCGCCGGGGCGACGTCGCTGGGCCCCGCCCGGCTGATCGAGACCAGCACCGCCGGGCTGATCGCGGTCGAAGCGGGTGGGTCCACGGTGGAGATCGTCCTCGATGCCGCCGTGGCGCAGGACCAGCGCAGCCAGCGCCTGGTGCAGCTCGCGGCCGCGGTGCTGGGCTCGGCCGCGTCGCTGCCGCAGGTCACCGCGGCACCCTCGGCGGCGCCCGGCGCCTCGAGCACCCCGGGTGCCACCGCCGGCGCGCCCGGTACCAGGATCAACGGAGCGACGGCAGCGCAGACGGTCCAGCAGACCGACACCCTGAAGTTCCAGCCGTCGTCGACGACGCTGAAGGCGGGCGACGTGGTGCAGTGGGTCAACGGCAGCACGGTCGCCCACAACGTCACCTTCGATGATTACCCCGACATCACCTCCGACACCATGAACAGCGGCGACAAGTACGAGGTGAAGTTCACCCAGGCCGGCACCTTCAAGTACCACTGCACCTTCCACCCCGGGATGGACGGCGGCATCACCGTCTCCTAGCGGTCCTCGATTCATGCCCTTGCGAGGATGGCGCCGGCCGCGACCAGGGCGGCGCCGGCCCAGACGCGACCAGGTGGCCGGTCGCGGGCGAGCAGCACGCCGATCAGAACGCTGACCTCGCGGAGGGTCGCAACCGGGCCCGCATGGGCGCGCTGGAAGGCGAAGAGCACGAGGAGATAGGCGACCGCACTCCCGGCGGCGATGGCGAGACCGGGTCGCACCGCGCTTCGGAGCCTGGCCACGTCGGCGCGGGTGGTGACCAACAGGATCGCTCCCTCCAGCAGCAGGACCATGGCCAGGTAGGCGACCGGCGACGCGGTGCGGACGGCTCGCGCGTCGACCAGCGAGTACGAGGCGATGGCGACTCCGGTGAGCAGGGCAAAGGCGATCGCGGGCCCACGCTGACGGCCGCGACCGGCCGACGCGACCAGCACCAGGCCGGCGCCGAGCGAGCAGGCGGCGATGACCGAGACCGCGCCGGGACGCTGACCCAGCGCCGACCAGCCGCCGATGGTGACCAGCAGCGGCGCCGTCCCCCGTCCGATGGGATAGGTGAGCGACAGCTGCCCGCGGCGATAGGCGGCGCTCAGAAAGAGGGCGTACGCGGTCTCCGCGGCCGCCGACACGCACGCCAGGGCCAGCACTCCACCAGGCGGGCGAACCGCCAGCGCGGGCGAGAGTGCGAGACCGCCCGCGAGGGCGGCCACCGCCATCGCCGCCTGACGGTCGTCGGTGCGGTGAAGCGTCAGGTTCCAGGTGGCATGGAAGGCCGCTGCCGCAAGCACCAGGGTGACGGCGAGCGGATCCATACCAGAGCCCGGATGTCAGGCGGTTCCCGACTCCCAGGACGCCAGGTATTGCTGCTGCTCGGCGCTCAGCTCGTCGATGCTGATGCCCATACTGCGCAGCTTGAGCGCGGCAATCTCGCGATCGATGTCCGCCGGCACGTCGTAGACGTCGGGCCGCAGCTCATCGTGGTGTCCGGCCACGTAGGCGGCGCACAGCGCCTGGTTGGCAAAGGACATGTCCATCACCGAGGCCGGATGGCCCTCGGCCGCCGCCAGGTTGAGCAGCCGGCCCTGAGCAAGCAGGTGGACGGTCCGCCCGTTCCGAAGCGCGTACGACTCGACAAAGGGCCGGGGATGAGAGACGCCACCGGACAGCTCATCCAGGGCGGCCAGGTTGATCTCATCGTTGAAATGGCCACTGTTGGCGACGATGGCGCCGTCCTTGAGCACGGAGAGATGACGACGATCGACGACGTTGATGTCGCCGGTGACGGTGATGATGATGTCGGCTCCCGGCGCCGCCTCCTCCAGGGTCATCACCCGATAACCGTCCATCACCGCTTCGAGGGCGCGAACCGGGTCCACCTCGGTGACGACGACATGGGCCCCCAGCCCGGCGGCACGGCTGGCCAGCCCACGTCCGCACCAACCGTATCCGCAGACGACAAGGGTCTTGCCCGCGAGCAGCACGTTGGTGGCGCGGATCAAGCCGTCGATGGTGCTCTGCCCGGTTCCGTAGCGGTTGTCGAACAGGTGCTTGGTCAGCGCCTCGTTGACGGCGATGATGGGAAAGCGCAGTGCCCCCGCCTTGGCCATCGCGCGCAACCGGATGACCCCGGTGGTGGTCTCCTCGGTCCCGGCGAGCACGCCGGGGAGCAGCTCATGGCGATTCTTGTGCAGCTCGGCCACCAGGTCGGCGCCGTCGTCCATGGTGAGCTGGGGTGCGCCGTCGAGCACGGCGCTGATGTGGCCGTAGTAGCGCTCGGAGTCCTCGCCTTTGACGGCGAACACGGGGATGCCGTGCACCCTCACCAGGGCCGCGGCGACGGCATCCTGGGTCGACAGCGGATTGCTGGCGCACAGTCGCAGCTCGGCCCCGCCGGCCTTGAGGGTGATGGCGAGATTCGCGGTCTCGCTGGTGATGTGCAGACATCCGCCCATCCGCATCCCCGCCAGTGGCCGCTCCTTGGTGAAGCGATCGCGAATGAGCCGCATCACCGGCATCTCCTGGGCGGACCACTCGATCAGGGGCTGCCCCGCGTCGGCGAGGTCGAGGTCGGCGACATCATGGGCAAGCGTGGCCATCGGACTCCTTTCTTTCTTCTTAGAAGCGGACCAGGGAAACGTAGGGCCGCCCGCCCAGGGCCTGCGCACCCGCCAGGGCGGCGAGCTCGACCAGGAAGGCGATCCCGACCACAACGCCACCGAGCTGCTCGGCCAGCGAGACGGTAGCAGCCGCCGTCCCTCCGGTGGCGAGCAGATCATCGACGACGAGCACCCGCTGGCCCCGGGTGATGGCGTCAGCGTGCATCTCCAGCACCGCCTCGCCGTACTCCAGAGTGTAGGCGTGGGAGATCACCGGGGCCGGCAGCTTTCCCTGCTTGCGGACGAAGACGAAGCCGGCACCAAGGGCGTAGGCGACGGCTGCACCGATCACAAAACCGCGTGATTCCACCCCGACCACCACGTCGACGTGCTGGTCACGATAGACGCCGGCCAGAGCATCAACAGCGGCGTGGAAGGACGCGCCATCGGCGAAGACTGTGGTGACGTCCTTGAAGAGGATCCCTTCGCGGGGGAAGTCGGGGACGTCGCGAATCAGGGATCGGAGACGGCTGGCGAGCTCGTCGCCGGCTCGACCCTGTCGGGCATCGGCACCGCCGTCACCAACGCTGGCCGTCATCGGCGGGAGTGTAGCCCGAGGCCCGGAGAGCTGACGCGCGGACCGGCGCCACCCTCGGCTGGGGAGGAGCGTGTACCATCGCGCCGGTGACCGTGGTCAACGAAGGGGGCGCCCAGGCCCCCCACGAACGCAGCCGCCGCGTTCGAGGAGAGTTGCCTGCATCGGGCGTTCGCCACGCCCTGGCTGAGCGGGCGCGCCGGCGAGCAAGGTCGTCGCTTCCGCTCCCGATTCGCAAGGCCCTGCGACGCGTCTACCGCGCGCTGCGCCATCCCAAGCCACCGCCGCCGCGCACGCTGATCCTGCCCTCCGACGTGGCCGATGCAGACGCGCTCCGCGCGTACCTGACCGACACCGATATCTTCTCCACTGTCGAGGAGGCGGACGCGTATCTCGCGGACGCCCTCGAACGCTTCCGGGTCACCGTGGCAATGCTCCCCGAGCTGCCCGCGGGCGTGCAGGTTCTCGAGCTCGGCGCCAATCCCTACTTCATCACTCGCCTGCTCCGTCGCCGCGGGATCGATGCCGTCTGTGCGAATTGGTTCGGTCCGGGGCGACCGGCTCGCGGCCAGCAGATCGTCACCAGCCGGTCGACCGGCGAACGGCACGTGTTCGACTTCGACCATTTCAACGTCGAGAGTGACCGCTTCCCCTACCCCGACGGCAGCTTCCAGCTGGTTCTCTGCTGCGAGATTCTGGAACACCTGCCTCAGGATCCAATTCACATGCTCGCCGAGATCCATCGCGTCCTGGCCGACGGTGGCCTGCTGCTGCTGACCACCCCCAACGCCACCCGCATCGACAATCTGGCAAGGATGCTGCGCGGCGACAACGTCTACGAGGAGCTCTCGGGCTACGGGACCTACGGACGGCACAACCGCGAGTACACGGTTGCCGAGCTGCGCCTGCTGCTCTCGGAATGCGGTTACACGGTGAGCGATGTGTTCGCGCTTGACATCCACGACCACGCCGCCGACTGGAAGAGCACCATGCCCGGACCCAACCCGGGAGATCGGGGTTGCAACCTCTTCGCCCTGGCCGAGGCGCGCGGCATGCCACGCTGGCGCTACCCCCGCTGGCTGTACTCGAGCCAGCACGCGCTGCGTCGCCCGGTCATGCCCGATCTGGTGGTCGGCTGCAACGACGACGTTCAAGCGATGGGAGGCCTGTACGAGCTGGAGGTCATCCAAGGCGTCCATGCTCGCTGGATGGGCTGCGAGCCGCGGGCGACCCTCCTGCTGTCTCCCACGTTCGAGGGTGCGGGCACGATCAGGGTCGAGGGGGTGGCTCCTCCGGTGGAAGCGGGCGACCTCACGCTCTGCGCCGAGCTGAACGGTCGCCAGGTGAGCTGGCACATCGCCGCCGACGGGCGTCCCTTCAGTCGGGGCGCCGACGTCGACATCAGCGTCGGCGACCAGCAGGTGGTGCTGCACACCGACCGCCAGTGGCGCCCGGTCGAGTGCGGCCTCAATCCGGACACCCGAACCCTCTCGGTCGCGATCAGCTCGGTGGCGCTGCTGCCTCGCTAGCCGCCGCCGCGACCCCGAGCCCGGGAGGCACCCAGCGCCGTTCGACGGCGCGCCCCAGCAGGGTGAAGTATCGGGCGAACACCGCATCCCAGCTGTACGTGCTCTCGACGTGAGCACGACCGGCGGAGCCAAGCCGCCGCCGCAACTCGTCGTCGGCGAGGAGCAGGTCGAGGGCGGCCTCGAACTCGGCGTAACCGCAGTACGGAAGCCCACCGCCGCTGCGCCGCGCCTGACCCACCAGGACCTCCGACCGGCCCTGCACCAGCGCGGGAACGCCGAAGCTCCAGGCCTCGGTCAAGACCATCGAAAAGCTCTCGAAGAACGACGGCTGCACCAACAGGGTGGCGCCGGCGATGCCCGCGTCGCGAACGTCCTCGTCGACGAACCCCGTCTTGACGACGTCGGGATGGGACGGTAGCGGGAAGACCTCCTCGCCGATGAGGGCCAGCTTGAGGGGACTTCGCCGCCGGCGCTGGTAGGCGGTGAAGAACTCGAAGAGCTCGAGTGACCCCTTGCCGGGATCGGTGCGCCCGACGCAGGCGAGATACGGAGCGTCATCGATTCCAAACCGGCGCCGAAACTCACCGGTGCCCGTAGGCGGTCGGGCCTCCATGCCGATTCCGATGACCATGCTCGGTTGCCGAACCCGGAAGCGCCGCCGCACGAACTCTCCCTCCTCCGCCGTCAGGAAGGCGAGCGCCGATGGCAACCGGAAGACCTCGTCGAAGAGCGGCAGGTAGGCGGGGGGTTCGTCGTGAGCGGTGGGGTGGAGGACGGACGGCGTGCGCACCGCGCGCAGACCCGCCCAGGTCGTGTAGTAGAGGTAGGTGAAGAAGATGGTGATATCGAACCCGGGTGACATGTCCGCCAGCCATCCCGGCAGCTCGTCGATCAGCGGCCCCTGTTGGCGCATCCACTCCGTCTGCAGGTGCGCCGCGGTCCAGTGATGGGCGGCGACCGTCCGGCGCTGCAGGCCGTCGAAGACCTCGGCGTGACGCGGGCGGGATACGGAAAGGCGGTGGACTGTGACACCGTCGAGGTCCTGCTCTCCCTCGGGATACTCGTTGGCCCAATCGGAGTAGTTGCGGGCCCGACTGGTCACCACGTGGACCTGGTGGCCGCGCGCGGCCAGGCGAGTGGCGAACTCGCGGCAGCAGGCCTCGGCACCCCCGAACACCTCCTGGCCGTAGCGCTGCACCACGAACAGGAGGCGCATCAGGCCACCTCCAGGAGGCGCTGCAGAAGGGCGCTCCCGGTGCGGTCCAGCGAATATTCAGCAGCCCGGCGCCGCCCGCGCGCCACCAGCGCGGCGGCGAGGCCGGGATCACCGAGCACCGCATCAACGGCCTCGGCCGCCATCAGCGGCGACGGCTCGTCGATGAGAATGCCGGCATCGCCTACCGTCTGCCCGACGGCGCTGCTCGACCAGGCCACCACCGGGGTGTCGAAGGCCATCGCCTCGACCAGCGGCGCGCAGAAACCCTCATGCGACGAGAGGCAGAGGAAGGCGTCGGCGCGTTGATAGAGCCACGCCAGCTCGGCGACCGGAATGGCGCCGGCGAAGACGACACCGGGAAGTGCCAGCTCTCGGGCGAAGCGCTCGAGCGAGGCGACATAGGTGGCGAAGTGGGACGTTCCCACCAGCACCAGCCGAGCGTCGAATCGACGGTAGGTGCGCAGGACGTGATGGGTCTTGAGCAGCGCCGGATGGTTCTTGTTGGGGACCATGCGACCCACGAACAGGACCACCGGCGGCCGTGGCTCACCGGAGAGGTCGAAGCGCTCGGGTTCGCGCGGAGGGGTTCGCGTGAGACCGTCGAAGTCGACCAGCAGGGGCACCACGGCAACATCCCGGTAGCCCATGTCGGCCAGCTCGGCGGCGTTGTAGGCGGAGGCCGCCACCGCCAGGGTGGTGCGCTGCCGGAGAGCCGCCACCTCCTGGCGCCCGGCCCGCAGACGGCAGGCGAAGACATGATCGAAGGGCTCAAAGACTTCGGCGGGGGTGACGTTGTGGTAGCGCAGCACCAGGCGCTCACGGCGCTGCAGGAGGAACTCGAAGACCGGCGACTCACCGATCGACGCGTGTGCCACCAGGAGGTTGTCCGCTCGCAGCCCCGAGGCGCGCTCGGGGTAGGCGGCGAGCGGCAGCACGTCGGGTAGCCGGGCATCGATGTAGTGGGCGAATATCTCGGATCGCCCAATCCTCCGGAACAGACGCCGCATCAAGAGCGCTTCGTTGGTGATGGCATCACCCGGAGAGGCGGCAACGAGGATCTGATGGATCTCCACTGGGCTGCTAGCGGGTGGCGATGATCGCGTAGTCCTGATCGTTGAACAGCAGCGTGTTCACCCGCGCGGCGTTGCGGTTGAAGATCTCGCGCATCGCCTCCGAGTGCTCCCCATCCTGGGACGCCGCCTCCAGCGAATCCACTGTCTCCAGCGCGTCGGCGGCGGGAACCGGCGACCGCCAGTCGATCTCCACCAGGTTGAAGCCGGCCTCGCGCGCGAGGAACTCGAGATAGGCAGGGTGCACCGGGCGTATGTGCGTCGGATCCAGGTAGAAGGCATGAGCGTACACGTACAGCGATTGCGCGTTGACCGTCTCGATGATCAGCCGGCCGCCGGGACGGAGCTTGAGCGCGGCGAGGGCCATCAGATCGGCCGCCCGCTGGGCAGAGAGGTGCTCGATCACCTGACCGAGAAAGATGCCGCCCAGCGACCCATCTATCAGCGACTCGAGGTGGGCGATGGCGTCGGCGAGGTGCACGGTGTATCCCAGCTCACGCACCACCTCGACCAGGGCCTCGTCGATCTCGATGCCGTAGGCCTCGATGCCGCGGCCGGCGAGCAGCTCGAGCATCTCCCCGCGACCACAGCCGATGTCGACCACCGGCGCACAGTTGTGGAAGCGGTCGGCGAGTGACGCGTACGCGGAGAGGATCTGCTGGCGCGAACCACGGAAGCTGCGCTCGAACGCCTCCTGCGAGTACCAGGGGTGAAACCGGTTCTGCGCCAGCTCGGTCTCGACCTCATCGAGACGTCGCGCCAGCTCGCGCTGGGCGGTAGTGCCACCCCTGGGAGCCTTCTCGTAGGCGACAAGGCGATCGAGCACGAGGTCGACGCGGGCGGACAGGTCGGCGAAGTCGTCCTGCTCGGGTATGAGGTCGACGATGTCACCGAGGATCCGGCTGAGCTCCGAGGCGAGCTCCGACAGCTGACGCAGCACGCCGTCTGTCTGGCGCGCCACCGCTTTGGCGATGACGCGATGGACCTGCGAGCCGAAGGGAATCTCCGACGAGGAGTCGATACGCTGGCGATCGAAGCCTTTGCTCCCCAGCCTGCGGGCGGCCACTCCCAGCGCGCGCAGACGTGTCTCGCGGTCACGGTGACCGGCCACCGACTCGTAATGGCGGTCGAGCGTCGCCTCGAGGTCGGGGGGGTACTCGCCTGCCTGCCGCCGCTCGGCCACCCGCTCGCGCAGCTGTTGCACCAGGGTCCCGAGGTCGACGTCGGCGCCGTCCTGAGGTGGGCCCGGATCGGGAGGCATCACGCCGCTTTATACCGCATGGAGGGCGCATCACCGCGTCGGTTGACAGGCGGCCGCACACGTTGCCAGCCAGTCGGCGGTGGCTATGATGCGGCGATGACCGAGGCCGACGAGCCGGCTGCCGAACTTGCCGCGGTCGACGAGCGCAGCGCCGACCTCGACCTGGACGCAATCCTGGCCGAGATCCGGGCGGCGGCGGCAGACAAGCGACGTTCGGGGACCTATCCTCCAGAGTTCCTGGCCCTGCTGGAAGAGCCACTGGCGATCGACCCCGATCCCACCTTCGTCGCCGGCCCCGCGTGGCAGGAAGCGGTCCGTTCCGCCGACGCGCGCGTTGACCTGCAGCTGGATTCCACCAGGCCGCTTGTTGGCTCCCTCGTCGTCTTCACCAAGCGGCTGGTGCGGCGAGCCCTGCGCTGGTACCTGCCACCCGTCATCGACCAGGTCAACGCTCATCACCGTGCCGTCGTCGAGGTGCTCGCCGAGCACAATCGACAGATCGCCGACCTGCAACGGCGGTTGTTGCACGGCGGCGGCGGTGGCGATGGCCAGAGCAGCGAACCCGACCAGCGCGCGTGACGCTGCGGAGCGTCCACCAGGTCGTCCCGTCGCTCAACCCGGCTGACGCGCTGGGGCGGCTGACGCTGCAGACACGGGTGGCGCTGCAGCAGCTTGGTGTCGACTCTTCGATCTTCACCGATGACCCGCACGACGACCTCCGCGCCGAGACGCGACCACTTGGCGAGCTCGCCGGAACCGCCCGGGGACAGGCGGTGCTCCTCCACTACGCCATCGCCTCGCCGGCGACCGACGCGGCCGTCGGCGTCGATGCTCGACGCGGTCTCATCTACTACAACATCACCCCCGAGCACTGGTTCGGTGAGGTCAGCCGGGTCAACTGGGAGCGGGTCCGCAGCGCGCGGCTGCAACTGCCCTGGCTGGCGGACGCCTTCGAGCTGGGACTGGCACACAGCGAGTTCAGTCGGCGCGACCTGGTGGAGGCGGGGTTCGATGTCACCGGGATCTGCCCGGTGACCACCGAGCCGCCGCCGCGTCCCGCGACTGCCGGCCGGCCGCGGCACACCGTGCTGGCGGTGGGCCGGGTCGCGCCACACAAGCGGTGGGAGATCGCCGTCCGGGCCGTGGCCGCGGTGCGCCGGCACGTGCCCGATATCGAGCTCGAACTGGTGGGCAGCAGCGACGAGATGGAACCGTACGCGCGCGCGCTGGACGCGCTGGCGCTGCGACTGGACGCCGGGCTGGTGATGCGCGGCAAGGTCAGCGACCGCGAGCTCGAGGCGGCTTACGCCCGCGCCGCCGCGCTGGTGCTCCCCAGTGCCCACGAGGGCTTCGGCGTGCCGCCCCTGGAGGCGATGGCGCGCGGCGTCCCGGTGGTCGCCAGCCACCACGGCGCGCTTCCCGAGGTGGTCGGCGGCGCAGGCCTTGTCTGCGGCGACGACCCCCTGGAATGGGCCGCTGCCGTGGAACGCGTGCTCACCGACGACACTCTCTCGGGGGAGCTGTCCCGTCGCGGACGGGAGCGGGCCGCGCACTTCTCGCCGGCGACGCTGCAGCGCAGTCTGGCGACCGCCCTGGCGCCGTGGGGTTTGCCGTGACCGCGGTCCACCAGGTGGTCCCGGTGATGCCGGCGATCGACGCCGTCACCAGCGACGTCCTGACCCTGCGGGCGCGCCTGCGCGAGCGCGGGCTGGACTCCGAGGTGTTCGTGCTCGAGCGGCTTCCCGGACAGGATGTCCACCTGCTCGATCGGCTGCTCGAGGGCCCGGCGCCCGCCGCGGTCCTCTTTCACTACGCGATCGCGTCGCCGGCGACCCGGCGGCTGGCCGGCTCGCGCCTGCCGCTGGTGCTGCTCGATCACAACACCACCCCCGCCGGCTACTACTGGCTCATCGATCGGGCTCATTACGACGTCTGCCGGGCTGCGCGCACCGAGATCGCCCTGCTGCGCGAGCGCGCCGCGCTCGCCCTTGGACGTTCGGAGTTCACCCGGCGGGAACTGGTCGCCCTGGGATTCCGCCGCACCGGGGTGCTTCCCATACTGCTGGAACCGGAGGGGTATCTCGGCCACCGCCCCGGCGCAGGCGCGGCATCGAGAGGAGGTGGCGGGACGGTCATTCTCACCGTGGGACGGGTCGCACCCAACAAGCGGGTCGATGATGCGATCCGGGTGCTGCACGCGTACCGGCGCGGGGTTGATCCGGGGGCGCGCCTCTGGGTCGTCGGCGACTACGCCCGGCTCCCCGTGTACCGTGCCGGTCTCGACCGCGTGATGGGGCGGCTGAACGAGGACGGTGTCGTCTTCACCGGACGCGTCGACGCCGGGACGCTGCGCGAGTGTTACGCAACCGCCTCGGTCTACCTGTCGATGAGCGAACACGAGGGCTTCAACGTGCCCTTGGTCGAAGCCATGCTCTCCGACCTGCCGGTGGTCGCGCGCAACGCGGGTGCTGCCGGCGACACCCTGGGGGATGCCGGCCTGCTCATCGACGGACGCGACCCGTGCCTGGTGGCGGAGGCGGTGGCCCGCCTGACCGCGGACCCGGTCCTGCGCGAACAGCAGGTGGAGCGCGGACGCCGGCGCGCCGCCGAGCTCTCTCCGGATCGCGCGGTCGAGCGGCTCCTCCGTGACATGGTCGCCGCCGGACTGGAGCTGGGACCGTGAGCCGGATCGCTGTGGTGGTGCAGCGGTATGGCCGCGAGGTCGGCGGTGGCGCGGAAACCCACGCGCGCCAGGTGGCGGAGCGCCTGAACCGCCGGCACGACGTCACCGTGCTGACGACCTGCGCCCGGGACTACCTGACATGGGCCGACCACTATCCCGCCGGCCCGGACGCAGTTGGCGGGGTGGCGGTGCTGCGCTTCCCCGTCCCGATTCCCCGCGATCCACATCAGTTTCATGCTGTGCACGTGCGCGTCGTCGCCGGGGATCGCGACCCGGCGACCGAGCGGCGTTTCCTGGCCGAGCAGGGGCCGGACACCCCCGCCCTGATCGGGCACCTGCACTCGCACGGGCATGGCTACGAGGCGGTCATCTTCTTCACCGCCCTCTATGGCACCACCCTGCTCGGACTCCCGCCGGTGGCCGGTCGCAGCATCCTCGTCCCGACCCTCCACGACGAGGCGCCGATGCGGCTGGCGGCGTACCGACGGGTGCTGCCCCGCGCCGGCTTCGTCCTCTACAACACTCCGGAGGAGCGGGCGCTGGCACGGCGGCTGTATCCCATGCCCGAGGGGCGTGACGCCATCGCCGGTATCGGGGTGACGCCGGCGACCGTCGACACCGGCGCGGCGCGCCGCCACCGGCTGACTCGCCCGTACCTGCTCTACGCGGGACGGATCGACAGGGACAAGGGCTGCCCCGAGCTGCTGCAGAACTTCCTTGCCATGACGGCCGTCGACTCGCGCCTCGATCTGGTCCTGGTCGGCAGTGCCGCCATGGACGTCCCCGCGCATCCCCGCATCCACCTGCTGGGGTACCTCGCCAACGGCGAGGTCGCGGGCATCCTCAGTTGCGCCACGGCCGCGGTGGTGCCCTCGCGGATGGAAAGCCTCAGCATGGTGACCCTGGAAGCGATGGCCGCCGGGGTGCCGGTGCTGGTGCCGTCGGATTCACCGGTGCTGGTGGGTCACGTGCGCCGCAGCTCGGGAGGCATCCTCTACGACGACGGCTACACTTTCGCGGAGGCGTCCAGGATGCTCGCTGAGCGGCCCGAGCTGGTGGCCAGGCTGGGCGCCAACGGTCGCCGGTACGTCGCCGCCAACTTCTCCTGGGAACGCGTGGACGCTCTCTACGACCTCGCCATCGACCGCGTCACCAGAGCAGGCAGGGTGGACGGTGCCGTGTCCCATGGGAATGGGAGTGACACCAGGGAGGAGCCGTGAAGACTGCACTCATCACCGGCATCACCGGTCAGGACGGCCTATATCTGGCAGAGCACCTCACCGCCAACGGCTACAGCGTCTACGGTCTGGTCCACGGGCAGAACAACCCCCGCCTCAGCGTGGTCGAGCGGATCGTCCCCGGCGTCGAGTTTGTCGAGGGCGATCTTCTCGACCAGTCTTCGCTGATCGCCGCCCTGGAGACCTGCCAGCCGAGCGACGTGTACAACCTCGGCGCCATCAGTTTCGTCGGCTTGTCCTTCAAGCAGGCGGTGCTCACCGGCGAGGTCACCGGGCTGGGGGTGGTGCGCGTGTTGGAGGCGATCCGCACCGTCAACAAGGAGATCCGCTTCTATCAAGCCTCCAGCAGCGAGATGTTCGGCAAGGTGAGGGAGACGCCACAGAATGAGCAGACCCCTTTTCATCCCCGGTCCCCATACGGCGTCGCCAAGGTGTACGGCCACTACATCACTCTCAACTACCGGGAGAGCTACAACCTCTTCGCCTGCAGCGGCATCCTCTTCAATCACGAATCCGAACGTCGTGGGCATGAGTTCGTCACTCGCAAGATCACCAACGGCGTGGCAAAGATCAAGCTGGGGATGCAGAAGCAGCTCGCCCTCGGCAACCTGGATGCGCAGCGTGACTGGGGCTACGCCGGTGACTACGTCCGGGCGATGCACCTGATGCTGCAGCAGGACGCACCCGAGGACTACGTGATCGCCACCGGGGAGACCCACAGCGTGCGCGAGTTCCTGGAGGTGGCCTTCTCCCACGCCGGGTTGAAGTGGGAGGACCACGTGGTCAGTGACCCTCGCTTCCTCCGTCCCGCCGAGGTCGATCTCTTGATCGGTGACGCGACCAAGGCGCGCACCCGCCTCGGTTGGCAGCCGACCGTCTCCTTCCCTGCGCTGGTGGCGCGGATGGTCGACAACGACATCCGCCTTCAGGAGGCGGCGTTGCGCCGGGGCGTGGAAGAGCTGTAATGCGCCGATGGAACAGAGGTTCCCTGGTAGACTGAGCGCTCATGACGCGGCGTACACGGATACGCGCCGGGGCCGGCAGCGCCGTCTGATGACGGTCACAGCGCGGCCTGCGGTCGGCAGCGGCGCGGTCATCGGCACCACCGCCCTGCGACGTCATCTGAACCTCGTCCGAGAGCTGGCCATCACCCAGTTCAAGCTCAAGTACACCGGCTCGGTGCTGGGCTATCTGTGGTCACTCTTCAAGCCGATGATGCTGTTCGGCATCACCTACGCGATCTTTGTGTACCTCTTCAATGTGGGGCGGACATCACCCCACTTCGCGCTCCAGCTTCTGGTCGCCATCGTTCTGTTCACCTTCTTTCAGGAGGCGACGGCGACGGCGATGAGCTCGGTGGCCGGCACCGGTCATCTCATCCGCAAGGCGCACTTTCCCCGCTCCATCCTGGTGCTGGCCTCTTCCCTGAGCGCCTTCATCACCTTCCTCATCAATATGACGCTGATCATCGTCGTGGGCTCGGCAATCGGCCAGATGGACCTGGGCCTGCGCAGCCTGCTGACACCGCTGTTCATCGTCGAGCTGTATGCGCTGGTCCTGGGCTTCTCGCTCGGCCTGTCGGCCCTCTTCGTCTTCTACCGCGACCTGGGCCACATCTGGGAGATCGTCACCCAGCTCCTGCTCTACGGCTCTGCCGTGGTCTACCCCTACTCGCTGCTCACCCACGGCCACCGGTTGCTGGGACAGATCGCCGGCCTCAACCCGGTGGCCCAGATCATCGAGGACGTCCGCCACGCGCTGGTGGCAGGCAACCTCCCCTACCCCCCTGGTGTCAACTACGGGAGCGGCCCTGCGGTGCCCTGGATGGCGTCCATCCTGGGAGCGGCGACATACCTGGTGCCGCTGTCGCTGGTGGCCGCCATCGTCGCCTTGGGGGTGACCATCTTCCGCCGCCTGGAGCCGAGGTTCGCCGAGAACCTATGAACGCCGCCGCCATCCGAGCGGAGCACATCTCCAAACGGTTCCGCATCCCCCTCGACCGCGCCAGCACCCTCAAGTACCGGGTCACCCATCCCCGGAGCTCGGCGCGCTACCGCGACCTCTACGCGCTGCGTGATGTCTCCTTCGTGGTGCCCCACGGGCAGTTCCTCGGCATCATCGGGCACAACGGCAGCGGCAAGAGCACCCTGCTCAAGGTCCTGGCCCGCATCTACCGACCCGAAGGCGGAAGCCTGAGCATCGATGGCTTCGTCTCCCCCTTCCTCGAGCTGGGGGTGGGATTCAATCCCGAGTTGACGGCCCGTGAGAACGTCTTCCTCAACGGTGCCATCCTCGGACTCACCCGAGCCGAGATGAGCGGTCGCATCGACGACGTCATCGCATTCGCCGAGCTCCAGGACTTCACCGAACAGAAGCTCAAGAACTTCTCCTCCGGCATGCAGGTGCGTCTCGCATTCTCGGTGGCCATCCAGGCGGACGCCGGTATCCTGCTGATGGACGAGGTGCTGGCAGTCGGCGACGCCAGCTTTCAAGAGAAGTGCTTCGACGTCTTCTCACGCTACAAGCGCGAGGGTCGGACCATCGTGCTGGTCACCCACGATCTCGCCGCGGTGAGCAACTACTGCGACCGGGTACTGCTGCTCGACCACGGCCAGCTGGTCGCCGATGGGCCGGCGGCGGACGTGGCCGCCGAATACCGGCGCATGGTCGGTGCCCGCTCCGAGAAGGAGTACCAGGAACACCACGAAGAGCAGCCCGCCGGCGAGGCTCGGAGCCGCTGGGGCAGCCGGGAGGTGGAGATCACCGAGGTCCGTCTGGTCGACGCCGCCGGCCAAGCGCACCACACCTTCGCCTCGGGTCAGGCGATGACCGTCGAGATCGACTACGTGGCGCATCAGCAGGTCGACGACTTCGTCTGCGGCGTGCTCTTTGAACGTTCCGACGGACTGGTCCTGGCGGGGTCGAACACCAGGATCGACCGGATCACGCTGACCTGCCCACCCGCCGGTGGCGGCGGCACCATCCGCTACACCATCGACAGGGTGCGCTTCCTCAGCGCCGAGTACCTGCTCACCGTGGCCTTGCACGACCGCTACGACAATCGCTCCTACGACCACTGGGAGCGGGTGATGTCGTTCCGAGTGATGGACGAGTCGGGCCGGGTCGGGCTGGTCGAGACCGGTGGCCGCTGGTCGACGAGCAGCACCGGCGCTCTGGGAGAGCAGGCCCCGGCCCGGGTCGCGGAGGGCCGCTAGCCGGCCCGCCTTCCGTCCCCGGTGTAACCGGGGCAGTACCTCCTGGTATCTCGGTGGTGCCAGCGTCGGAGGGCTGACAGCATGCGCATGAGCTCCTTCTCCCGGGCCCGCCGGATCCACCTGGCCGCCTTCGCCACCGCTGGAACCGCCCTGGCCGGAACCTGGCTCCTGGCCGCCTGGATGGCTGGGGCGGCCACCTCCGACGTCAGCATCGTCTCGTTCGGAACCGGCGGCTGCACCAGCACCTTCTGCTTCGCCCCGAGCAGCAGCGGTGTCGCCACCGGCGACTCGGTGGTCTGGACCAATCAGTCCGGAGTTGCCCACACGGTGAGCCGCTGCGACGCGATGAACTGCCCGGTGGGCGCCGGATCCGGGGATTCGTCGGACACCTTCAGCCTCTCGGTCGGGAGCACCAATGGAACCACCGTCTCCCACACCTTCAACGGCGCCGGCACCTACAACTACTACTGCATGGTCCACGGGTACCCCACCATGCACGGCACGGTGACGGTGGCAGGCCCAACGCCAACCCCTACTCCTGGGTCGACCACCGGCGGCTACTACATCGTGACCGGGCAGGGAAACCTCTACGGCTTCGGTGATGCCACCGCCTACTACGGCAACCTCACCGACCATCACTATCCCGGCAACCCCGCCGGCATCGCCCTGACCCTCGACCGGCACGGCTACTACATCGTCACCACCGAGGGCAACCTCTACGGCTTCGGAGACGCCACCGGGTACTTCGGGAACCTCACCGACCATCACGATCCCGGCACCCCGGCGGGGATCGCGCTCACCACCGACGGACAGGGCTATTACATCGTCACCGCACAGGGAAACCTCTACGGCTTCGGAGACGCCACCGCCTATTTCGGCAACCTCACCGACCATCACTTCCCCGGCAACCCGGCCGGCATCGCCCTGACCCCGGACGGGGGTGGCTACTACATCGTCACGGCGCAGGGCAATCTCTACGGCTTCGGTGATGCCACCGCCTACTACGGCAACCTCACCGACCATCACTATCCCGGCACCCCGGCGGGAATCGCCCTGACACCGACCGCCGCCGGCTACTACATCGTCACCGCGGAAGGCAACCTCTACGGTTTCGGCGACGCGATGCAGTACTACGGCAACCTCAACGACCACGGCCTCCCCGGCACCCCCGCCGGCATCGCCGTCACCCCCTGAGGTGGCCCGAGAGGGCGCATCTCCCCCGCCTGATCCGATCTCGCCGATGACATCTCTCCCCCACATCTAGCCGTCCCTCACCGACGTTGCCCCCAGATGCAGGGCTGGGTGGCGCGTGACGGATACAGCGATGCAGATCGCCCTTCCGTCACAGAATCATCACGGCTGTTGCCGACCGGGTTTACGCCGCAACCGACCCTTACGTAGCATGCCGGCATGCGCCTGGCACGGTTGCACCTCTCTGTACGCCTGCTTCTCGCCGCAGCTGTCGCGGGCAGCCTCATTCCACTCGCCCCGATTCTGCGCGGGAGTGCCAGCGTCGTTCCCTGGGGAACGGTGCTCGTCGCCGGTTCGGACTGGGCGGGGGCCGACGCCGCGCTCGGCGACACCAACGTCTACAGCAACGGGAACGGCAACCAGGACCAGGCCACCACCTACGGGCTCGCCTACGAATGCGTCGAAATTGCTCAGCGATGGATGGCGCTCCGCTACGGCGAGCAACACATCTGGCCGATCGCCTTCGCCTACCAGATGTACGATGCGGCTCCGTCGCTCACGGTGCCGCTGACGCAGCTACCCAACGGAGGCACCTCACCGCCGCAGAGCGGTGACCTGGTCATCTTCGATCGCAGCGGTGCCAGCGGCACCGGTCACGTCGCGGTTGTTGCCGCGACCGGTCCCGGATATGTCGACCTGGTCGAGCAGAACTGGGACAACTCCAATCCCGTCGGTCGGGCGCGGCTTCCCCTCAGCGGCACCTACATGCCGGTGCGCTCGGGGTTGCCGATCCGGGGCTGGCTGCGAGGGCCGTCCAGCTACAGCCCGCCGCCGCTGCGCGCTCACATCCTGCTCGATGGCAGCACCGTGGCTCCACCGCCGGGGCTCACCCCGGGAAGCGGGACCACACCACCCGCCACCCTGAAGCGATCGCTGAGCGCGCGCACCCCGGTGGCGCCACCCGATCCGATTCCCTCGACCACGACCAGCTCCTCGACCAGCAGCGGACACGCGGCGCCCCCGCCCCCGACCACCCCACCCGGTGCCCAGCCCGCGGAGGTGCTCGGTTTCATCCAGGCCAACGAGGTGGCGAGCGGCGCATGGTCAGCCGACCTCCATCTCGACCGCCTCACCACCATCGCCTACAGCGGCATCAACCTCAACCCCGACGGATCGCTGAGCACCGGCGACGCGGGGTACGCGGTCTGGCAGAGCGGGCAGATGACCTCAGTGATCAACGCCGCTCACAGCGCCGGTGATCGCGTGCTGGTGACCGCGAAGGCATACAACGACGGCCTCATCCACGCCCTGACCGACGGCGCCGCGACCCGTCAAGCTCTGGTCACCGCGCTGCTGCAGGAGGTCGCCGGACGTGGTGCCGACGGAGTCGACATCGACTTCGAGGGCGTTGACCCCGCGACGTCGAGCGGCCTGACCGCGCTGGTCGGCGATCTGCAGTACCGGCTGCGCACCGCCCTCCCCTACCAGTCGATGCTGGTCGTCGACACCTATGCCACCGCGGCCGCGGGCGGGACGATGTTCGACATCAGCGGACTCCATCCCTACGTCGACGCCTTCGATGTGATGGCATACGACGACAGCACCGAGGCCTCGAGCCACGCCGGGCCGGTGGCCCCGCTGCGCGGTGACAGCGGAGCGGTGGCCCAGGCGGTCGCCGCCTACCTGGCCAAGGTACCCGCCGCGCAGGTCATCCTCGGCGTCCCCTACTACGGCTACAAGTGGTCGACCAACGGCAACGGCGCGCAGGCGGTGGTGAGCTGCTGCGCCAACATCGACACCTACAACGACGTGCTCAGCGACCTCGGCTGCGCGCAGCAACCGAGCCTCAGCTACGACGCTGTGGCACAGGTGCCATGGGCATGGTGGAACAGTCCCGCCGGCGGTGATCCCTGCGGCGGCAACTACAACTCGTATCGCGAGGTCTACTACGAGAACGCGCAGTCGCTCGGCTGCAAGTACGACGTGGTCAATGCCCAGGGGCTGGCGGGCATCGGTATCTGGGCGCTCGGCTACGACAGCGGCCACCAGGAGTTGTGGGACGCGATCTCACAGAAGCTGGGCACGCCGCGTGGAGCCGCCGGCAACTGCGCGGCGCCACCGCCCACCACCACTGGCGGCGCCGGATACTGGATGGTGGCCTCCGACGGCGGCATCTTCTCGTTCGGAAGCGCCCACTTCTACGGCAGCATGGGCGGCAAGCGGCTCAACGCCCCGATCCTGGCGATGGCACCGACCGCCACCCGGCACGGCTACTGGTTGGTGGCCTCCGACGGTGGCATCTTCTCGTTCGGTGATGGGCAGTTCTACGGCAGCACCGGCAACATCCAACTGAACCAGCCGGTGATGAGCATGTCCCCCACTCCCAGCGGGCGCGGCTACTGGCTGGTCGCCTCTGACGGTGGGATCTTCTCCTTCGGTGACGCCCAGTTCTTCGGCAGCACCGGCAACGTCCACCTCAACCAGCCGGTGGTGGGGATGCTGCCGACTCCGAGTGGACACGGCTACTGGATGGTCGCCTCCGACGGCGGCGTGTTCGCCTTCGGCGACGCCCCCTTCTACGGCAGCATGGGCGCCCACCCGCTGAACTCGCCGATCGTCGCCATGGCCGCCACCCGGACGGGACACGGCTACTGGATGGTGGCCTCCGACGGCGGCATCTTCGCCTTCGGCGACGCCCGCTTCTACGGCAGCATGGGCGGCCATTCGCTGGTGCGTCCGGTGGTCGCCATGGCGGCGACGCCCAGCGGAGCCGGTTACTGGATGGTCGCCTCCGATGGCGGCCTCTTCTCGTTCGGCGACGCACCATTCGACGGCAGCATGGGCGGCCAGCACCTGGTGGCGCCGATCGTCAGCATCGCCGCCGCCGGGTAACGCCTCAGTGGCGATTAGTCGCGGATCCTTTGCAGCAGGGTTGACACACAGTCGGTAGGCGGTTCGGTGGCCCGGGCCCGACCATAGCATCGGGGGCATGCCCCCCAGCATCTTCAACGTCGGCGTCAGCCTGCGTCGCATCGCGATCCTTGTCGCCGCCACATCGGCGCTGGCCCTCTGCATGCCGCCGGTCACCGCGGTGGCGAGCGGTCCGCAACCGTGGGGCCGGGTGCTCGTTCCCGGCGGCGCCTGGGCCGGTGGCGCCGCCGTGCTCGGCGACCTCAACGTCTACAGCAACGGAAACGGCAACCAGGATCGCAGCTCTGCCTACGGAATGCAGTTCGAGTGTGTCGAGCTGGCACAGCGCTGGGCGGCCGTCCGCTTCGGGGAGCAGCCGACCTGGCCGATCTCGGCGGCGTTCCAGATGTGGGCCGCAGCGCCGCACCTGCGGGTGCCCTTCATCCAGATCCCCAACGGTGGCGGCAGCGCTCCCGATTTCGGTGACTTGCTGGTCCTCGGCCCCAGCCCGAGCAACCCCTGGGGTCACATCTCGGTTGTGGCCGGCTCCGGCTCGAACTACGTCGACGTGGTCGAGCAGAACTGGGACAACGCCAATCCGAGCGGATCGGCGCGTATTGCCATGCAGGGAACCACCGTCGCCGGTCGCGGTGGACTCCCGGTGCTCGGCTGGCTCCGCGGTCCGCAGCCCGGCTACCTGCTCGCCTCTGCAGGCGGCCACGTTTCTGCCTTTGGTGGCGTCAACTTCATGGGTGACACCGGTGGTCACCGCCTGGCCAAGCCGGTGGTGGGCATGGCCCGCACGCCGAGCGGCTTCGGCTACTGGCTGGTGGCCACGGACGGCGGCGTGTTCAGCTACGGCGACGCCCAGTTCCACGGCAGCACCGGGGCGGTGCATCTCAACCGTCCCATCGTCGGAGTGGCGGCGACCCCCAGCGGAGGCGGCTACTGGCTGGTCGCCTCCGACGGCGGCATCTTCAGCTTCGGCGACGCCCGCTTCTATGGTTCGACCGGGGCGATGCACCTCAACCGCCCGGTGGTCGGGATGGCGGCGACCGCGACCGGGCGTGGCTACTGGCTGGTCGCGTCGGACGGCGGCATCTTCAGCTTCGGCGACGCCCGCTTCCGCGGCAGCACCGGGGCGGTGCATCTCAATCGTCCCATCGTCGCCATGAGCCGCACTCCCAGCGGCGCCGGGTACTGGCTGACGGCATCGGACGGCGGCATCTTCAGCTTCGGCGACGCCCGCTTCCACGGTTCGGCAGGCGCCCTGCGACTGCGCTCACCGGTGGTGGCGATGAGCTCCACCGGAAGCGGTGGCGGATACTGGCTGGCCGCGGCCGACGGCGGCATCTTCAGCTTCGGCGACGCCCCGTTCAAGGGCTCGGCAGCGGGCAAGCCGGCGGCGGTGCCGGCGGTGGGGATCGCCGGCTCCTGATCCACGTAGCCGACCGGCCTGCAGTCGGTAACCCTCCGGCTCGGTGATCAGTCGCCTCGCGGCCCGAGCTCCGCTTCAACGGCGTCGAGAAGCGGCGCCAGATGCTCAGTGACGATCTCCCACACGAGGTCGAGATTCATCCCCGCATAGCCGTGCGCCGCGATGTTGCGGAAGCCGTAGACAGCGCGCCAGCGCACCTGCGGGTGGCGGCGTTTCACCTCCTCCGACACGTGGTTTCGCGCCGCATCGGCGATGGTCTGGAGCCGCCACACCATCGCATCCTGCGCCACGGGATCAGCCAGGAACTCCTGGAGCGTCGCTGGCGAATAGGCGCGGAGACGCTCGATGCTGTCGCCGATGTACTCCAGGTATCGCCGCTCCCTCGGGTCGCCGGAACTCACAGCAGAACAGCGTCTGAGAGGATGCCGCGCACCCGTTGATCGCCGTTCTGGCGTGGCCGGGCCACCACGATGTCGACTGGACACCCGAGGCAGTCCTCGAGGTCCGCGGCGAGCTCTGCGATATCCATTGCCGTCCGGCCCTCATCGAGATCGACGGCAAGGTCCACGTCGCTCGACGAGCCTGCGGTGCCTCGGGCGACGGAACCGAACACGCGGACATTGGTCACCCCGTGATTGCCGGCGAGGGCCAGGATCTCCGCCTTTTTGAAACGCAGCTCTCGCAGATCTCTGGGCCGCCAGCCTCGCCGATAGCCGTGGCTGCTGGCCCAGGCGTCGAGCGAGCGTCGATGGACCAGGAGGCGTCCTGCGATCCTGGTCGCGTCGAGGACCCCGAGACGCGCGAGCTGATGGATTCGCGGTCGGGAGACTCCGAGGTAGCGGGCTGCCTCCACGGCCGAGAGCCACTCGTCAAGGAGCGCGTCTGCCATGGCCTGATCTTACGGAATCGTAAGCTCTTACGGATGGGCCGTCACGGCCTCCCCGGCTTGTGAGACAACCCGGGCAGAGTTGCGCCGATGACCTCCACGCCCTCCCCCTCGCCCTCGCCCGACCCCGACCGCCTGCGCATCGTCGTCCCCCGCTACGGTCCCCGGGTGATCGGCGGGGTGGAGACGCTGGCCCGCCAGCTTGCCCGCTCGCTCCACGGCGGGGGATGGCAGGTCGAGGTCTGGACCACCTGCGCCGTCGATGCCCAGACCTGGGCGAACGCCGGGCCGCCCGGCACCGCCGAGGAGGAGGGCATCCGGGTCCGCCGCTTCGCGGTGCGGCGGCGGCGGGCGCCGGCGGCATTCCGGCAGGCCAGCCGGGTCTTCTTCCGCCTCCCCCCGCGGCTGCGGCCGGAGCGGGCCTGGATCGTCGCTCAGGGGCCCTACACGCCCGGCCTGATCGCCGCCCTGGCGGCCGCTCCGGCGTCTCCGACCCTCTTCATGCCCTACCTGTACTTCCCGACCCTGCGAGGCCTCTCAGCCGCCGCTGGAGCCCGCCTGATGCTCCCCGCCGCCCATGACGAGCTTCCCCTGCGGCTCCGCGCCGTCGGCGGCGCGGTGGCCACGGCGGGCGGGCTCCTGTACAGCACAGAGGAGGAGCGCGCGCTGCTCGAGCGGGCCCACCCGGTGGCCCGCGACAAGCCCAGCGCGGTCGGCGCCGTCGGGGTGGACCCACCCCCCTTGCCCCAGCCGCAGAGATTCCGGCGGCGCCTCGGGTTGGAGGGCGACTATCTCCTCTACGGAGGGCGGGCCACCCCGGGCAAGGGGCTCGAGGAGCTCCTCGCCGGGATGTCCGTCCTGCGGCAGCGGCACCCCGACGCTCAGCTGGTGCTGACCGGCGAGGCCGGCCAGGCGGCGCCGCCGCAGCCCGGGGTGGTCCGGGCCGGCCGGCTGGCCGAGGAGGAGCGCTGGGACGCCATCGCCGGCGCGGCCGCGGTGGTCGTGCCCAGCTTCCACGAGAGCCTCAGCCTCCTCGCGCTGGAGGCCTGGTCGCTGGGTCGCCCCGCGCTGCTCAACGCGGCGAGCCCGGCGCTTGCCGGGCAGGGCGCCCGCAGCGGAGCCGCCATGACCTACCGCGGCGCCGGGGAGCTGGCGGCGGCGGCGGCCTCGCTGCTGACCGATCGCGGGCGGGCCGCAGCCCTCGGCGAGGCCGGACGCGGCTACGTCGCGGCCACCTACCGCTGGGAGCTGGTGCACGAGCGTCTGCGCCGGCTGATCGCCGGCGCCGAGGCCGGAGACGGGAGGGCAGTGTGAGGGGCCGACTGCTCATCGACGGCCGCCCGCTCCAGGACCTCTCCGCCACCCGCGGCATCGGCACCTACGTCCGCTCCCTGATCGGCGCCCTCGCCGCGGTGGGCATGGTCGACGCCATCGACCTCATGCTCGCGTCCGGCGCGCCACCGCCTCCGGAGGCGGACGGCTGGGGCTGCGGGGCGGGACCGCGCATCCCGCGGCTCAAACGCCGGCTGCAGCCAACCGCCGATCCCTTCCTCGTCGCCGCCGCGCTCGCGCGGCATCGCTACTGCCTCTACCACGCGGTGGAGTGGGCCCAGCCGGCGGTGGCGCGGATCCCGGTGGTGGTGACGGTCCACGACCTGATCCCCTTCCACTTCGCCGAGGACTATCGGTGGATGCGTCGGGAGCGACTGCTGGCGCTGCGCTTGCTCCGCCGGGCCGACGCGGTCATCACCCCGTCGGTGGCAACCGCCGCCGACGCCATCCGCATGGCGGGGGTCGACCCGGCGCGGATCGCCACCATCCCCCATGGAGTCGATCCGCGGTTCCGTCCCGTCGATCGGACGGAGGTGGCGGCGGTGCGAGCGCGGCACGGCATCGCCGCTGACTATGTGCTCACCGTCGGCGTCTTCGACCCCCACAAGCGACTCGCGCTGCTCCTCGACGTGCTGCGGCTGCTGCGCCGGACGCATCCCGTCGAGCTGATCATTCCCGGTGACCAGGGCGCGTACACCGAGTCGGTGCGCCAAACCGTGACAGCCGCCGGCATGGCCGGCGCCGTCCGTCTCATCGGACACGTCCCGATCGAGGAGTTGACGGCGCTCTACACCGGGGCGCGGTGTCTGCTCTTCACCTCGGCCTATGAGGGTTTCGGGCTGCCCCTCCTGGAGTCGATGGCGTGCGGCACTCCCGTGGTCGCCTTTGACAACTCGGCGATCCCGGAGGTCGCCGGCGACGCCGGCCTGGTGGTGGCTGACGGTGACGCAGCGGCGATGGTGCACGCGACGCTGCCGCTGCTCAGCGACAGTGAGCAGCGCCACATCCGGGCGGACGCGGGACTGCGCTGGGCGCGCAGCTTCACCTGGGAGCGTTGTGCCGCAGCGACCGCGGACGTGTACCTGCGGCTCGCGGGGTAATGCTATGGTCGGGCGGTGATGCTCGCCGACCCACGGCCATGAAGGGGCTGGTCCTCAGCGGGGGTAAGGGAACCCGCCTGCGCCCCATCACCCACACCAGCGCCAAGCAGCTGGTGCCCATCGCCAACAAGCCCATCATCTTCTACGGCCTGGAGGCGCTGGTGGCATCGGGCGTCACCGACATCGGCATCATCATCGGCGACACCGGCGACGAGGTGCGGGCAGCGGTCGGCGACGGATCACACTTCGGGGCGTGTGTGACCTATATCCCCCAGGAAGCGCCGCTCGGCCTTGCTCACGCGGTGCTCACCGCCCGGGAATGGCTGGGAGACGACCGCTTCGTCATGTATCTCGGTGACAACCTGATCCGCGACGGCATCACCCCGCTGGTCGACGAATTCCGCCGCGAGTCTCCTGACGCGATGATCCTGCTCGCCCGGGTGCCGGAACCGCAGCGATTCGGGGTGGCCGAGCTCGAGAGCGGTCGGGTGGTACGGCTGATCGAGAAGCCGCCCACCCCGGCCACCGACCTCGCCCTGGTCGGTGTCTACCTTTTCTCCTCTCGGATCTTCGACGCCATCAGCCAGATCACACCGAGCGCCCGTGGCGAGCTGGAGATCACCGATGCGATCCAGCGACTGATCGACGATGGCGCCTCGGTGGTGCCCCACGTCATCAGCGGATGGTGGAAGGACACCGGACACCTCGAGGACATGCTGGAGGCCAACCGCATCATCCTCGACGGCCTGGAGCGACGCATCGAGGGCCAGGTCGGCGAGGACGTCCGCATCGAGGGCAAGGTGGTGGTCGAGAAGGGTGCGCAGCTGCGCGACTGCGTGGTCCGCGGCCCGGTGATCATCGGTCCGGGCACGATCATCGAGGACGCCTATATCGGCCCCTTCACCTCGATCGCCGGCGACTGCCTGATCCGCCGGGCCGAGGTGGAGCACAGCATCGTGCTGGCGAGCAGCCGCATCGACGGCGTGCGCGGCAAGATCGAGTCCTCACTGATCGGCAAGGAGTGCGAGGTGCGCAGCCGCCCCGTCCGGCCTCGCGCCTTGCGCCTGATGATCGGCGATCACTCCCTGCTGGAACTGCCGTAAGTGGCATGGATGGCGATGACCGAGTCGATGGAGCGCGTCCTCGATGGCATGCGAGAGCAGCCTCTGCGAGACCGTCTCGGCTCCATCGACGGAGTGCTGGTGAAGACGCTCGTGCGCCACGCCGACGAGCGCGGCTTCTTCACCGAGCAGCTCAAGCGCGGTGACCGCGATGACGCGGGCCGGCCCTTCCTCCCGGAGCAGCCCTTCGCCCAGATGTCGCGCAGCCTCAGCTACGCCCGTGGCGGCAACCCGCCGGAGCTGATCAAGGCCTTCCACTGGCACAAGCGGCAGTGGGACTACTGGGACGTGGTCCAGGGCAACGCCCGCATCGTCCTGCTCGACCTGCGCGAGGAGTCGCCGACGGCTGGCCGGCTGCAGACGATGGTGATCGGCGAGCACTCGCCGCGAGTCGTCGCCATCCCTCCCTTCGTCGCTCACGGCTTCCAGGTGCTCGATCTGCGCGACGTCCTCCTCTGCTACTACGTCACCGAGCCCTACAACCCCGCGGACCCCGACGAGGGGCGGATCGCATGGAACGACGAGCGAATCGACTTCGACTGGTCGATCGCCAATATCTAGCCGGCTAGCGGATGCGACTGCTGATCACCGGTGGCGCCGGCTTCATCGGCAGCGCCTTCGTGCGGATGACTCTGAACGAGCATCCAGAGGACAGCGTGGTCGTGCTCGACAAGCTGACCTACGCGGGCAATCTCGCCAACCTGGAGGCGGTCGCGCACGACCCCCGCTACCGCCTGGTGCGCGGTGACATCTGCGACGCGACACTGGTGGGGACGCTGGCCGGCGAGGTGGACGTGATCGTCAACTTCGCTGCCGAGTCCCACGTCGACCGTTCCCTGGAGGCTCCCGGTCATTTCATCCAGACCGACGTCTTCGGCACCTATGTGCTTCTCGAAGCGGCGCGCGGGGCCGGGCATCGGCGCTTTCTGCAGGTCAGCACCGATGAGGTGTACGGGGAGGTGCGCAGCGGGCGCAGCCTCGAGTCCGCTCCGATGCGGCCCCGCAGCCCCTACTCCGCCAGCAAGGCCGGTGGCGAGATGCTGGTGGCAGCATACCGGGCCTCCTTCGGGCTGCCGGCGATCGTCACCCGCGGCTGCAACACCTACGGGCCCCATCAATACCCCGAGAAGATCATCCCTCTGTTCATCACCAACGCCATCGATGGGCTGCCGCTGCCGATCTACGGTGACGGCGGGGCGCTGCGTGACTACCTCCACGTCGAAGATCACTGCCGCGGGATCGACCTCGCCCTGCGCCACGGGAGGCCCGGAGAGGACTACAACCTCGGCACCGGCAACGAGGTCAGCGGCGTTGACGTGGCGGACATGGTGCTGCGGCTGCTGGGACTGCCGGAATCGCTGAAGCAGTTCGTCACCGACCGTCCCGGCCACGACCGGCGCTACGCGGTCGACTCCACCAAGCTCGGTGCTCTGGGCTGGGTCCCGAAGATCGACCTTCCCAACGGTATGGAGGAGACGGTGCGCTGGTACCGCGACCACGAGCAGTGGTGGCGCCCGCTCAAGTCCGGGGAGTTCTGGGAGTTCTACCGCCGCAACTACCGGCCCCTGTCGACCGGGGCGGCGTCGAGCTGACATGCGGGTCGTGGTCACCGGCGCCGGTGGGCAGCTGGGGCGTGAGCTGGTGCCGGTGCTGACCGCCCGGGGCCACGTGGCGATTGGCCTCACCCGACGCGATTGCGACGTCACCGATGCCGGCGGTGTCGGCGCGGCCCTCGAGGCGCACCGTCCCGACGTCGTGGTCAACTGCGCGGCATGGACCCGCGTCGACGCTGCCGAGTCCGATCCCGATGCCGCCTATCGCGTCAATGCTCTGGGACCTCGTACCCTGGCCGAGGCGTGCGTCGAGAATCGGGTGAGGCTCTGCCACCTGAGCACCGACTATGTCTTCGACGGCAGCTCGCCGCACCCCATCGCGGAGTCGGTGACGCCGCGTCCGCTCAACGTGTACGGCGCCAGCAAGCTGGCCGGGGAGAACGAGGTGCGCAGGGTCTCCCCTGACAGCCTGGTCGTCCGCACCTCGTGGTTGTATGGCCAGGACGGGCCCAACTTTGTTCTCAGCATCCTGCGGAGGGCCAGCCAGAGCAGTCCGCTGCGGGTCGTCGACGATCAGCACGGCTGCCCGACCTGGACCGGCCACCTGGCCCCGGCGCTGGTGCGGCTGCTCGAGCGCGGGGTCGGAGACGCGGTGGTGCACCTGACCAACAGCGGGGAGACGACGTGGCACGGCTTCGCCGAGGCAACCCTCGCCGAGGCCGACTGCCCGGAGGTGCCGGTGACGGCGGTCAGCAGCGCCGACTACGGCGGGGCGGCCCGACGACCCTCGTATTCGGTGCTCGACAACCGTGTCTGGCGGCTGCTCGGCGAGGCCCCGCTGCCCCCCTGGCAGGAGGGGCTTCGGGCCTACCTGGCGCGGCGTCCGCCACGGTAGCGGCGAGAAGAGGGCAGCGTGTCTCGATCAGGCTCGGCGGCGCCGGCAACAGTTGTCGTCGTTCCCCGTGAGCAGTTCAGCAAGGCGCCGATCTCTCTCGAGAGCGTCCTCGCGTCGACCAGCGTTCCCCTGGTCTACGTGGACGGCAACTCACCCGCCGCCGTCCAGCACTACCTGCAACAGACCGCCCAGCAAAGATCGTTCAAGCTCATCCGTGCCAATCACTACCTGGCGGCCAACCAGGCGCGCAACCTGGCGATCCCGTATATCGATACCACCTATGCAGTGTTTCTCGACAACGATGTGGTGCCGTGGCCCGGCTGGCTGGAGGCGCTGGTGCAGTGCGCTGAGGAGACGGGCGCCTGGGCGGTGGGCCCCCTGTACTGCGTCGGCGACGGATCGGATCCTTCGGTTCCCGTCGTTCATCAAGCCGGCGCTGACTGCCACATCTCGACGATTCAGGGCGTGGCCCGGTTCGTGGAGCGGCACAGCCCGGCATGCGGAAAGCCTTTGGCCGAGGTTCGCCAGCAGCTTACCAGGCGCCCCTGTGAGCTGCTCGAGTTCCACTGTCTGCTGGTCCGCATGGATGCCGTCCATCGATTTGGCGGCCTTGATGAGGGCCTGCTCTCGTTTTTCGACCACAACGACTTCTGCCTGAAAGCGCGAATGGTGGGCGGTGAGCTCGCCATCGAACCCGATGCCGTCGTCACCTACCTGCCTCCTCCTCCCTTTGCTCGATCAGATCTGGCATACTTCCTCCTGCGGTGGAGCCAAACGTGGTTCAGCGCGAGCCTTCGCCATTTCTGTCACACGTGGGGGCTCGATATCCAGGATCCATCCTTCCGCGACCACATCGCCTACCGCATCGCCCACCGCAGGCGCGCGTACACCTGGTGGTCAACAAGACCTCCGGGACCTCGCTCGTCAGCTGCAGACTTGCTGGTCGAAGGCACCATTGGATCGTTGCTCGAACGCACTCTGGTGCGCCGGTTGGATCAGGCCCGGCGCTCAGGTCACAGTCGGTGACGGGCGCGGAGGAGGGAGCGTACGGCGAATTGCCTCACAGCCCTGGTCGAGCGCCGCGACAGCTGCCGCTGCACGGCGGTCGGCACTGTCTCAGGTCCGGCAATATCCGCCAGCATCGCGAGGCGACCAGCGACGAGCGCAGGCCCTCGCGCTTGCGCGGTGGCGACGAATAGATCCCAATCCATGGCGGAATGGCGGGCCGCGCAGGCGGCGTCCACCCACCAATGGCGCATGAGCATGTCGAATGTATGATGTGCCGGCGCCGGCACTCGCACGGTCACGCCATGGAGCGAGGTCTCAAGAGTCGACTCTCGCCACCGTCGCTGCGGCTCGATGCGGTGAATGCGCCGAAGCGCTACGGTCGGAACGTAGGCGATTGCAGTGGCAGCCTGCCCAAATACAACGGGAGGCTCCCTTCGCGTCCACTGCAGCTGGGTGCTCAACTGGTGAAGCAGCAACTGGTTCGCGTACCAGGTGTGCCGCTGGATGCTCACCATTGATGGGAGCAGCGGGTGGTCCACGCCGAGGGTGCTGAGCCGATACGCCAGCAGCGGCAGCACATCGGCACCGCCGGCGGTCAGGTGGTCAAGGTCGAGACGAGGAGCGACCTCGGTCCACGCGGCCATCGCCGCCTCCCGAGGCAACAAGGCAGACTGGAGCAGCAGCCGTTCGTGCGAGGCGTCCGATCGGGTCACGCTGTGCCGCCGCGCTGACGATCGATGGCTCCCTTCAGGATCTCGGCGTAGCCGGTGCGAGCGGTCTGGTGTCGGAGGCTGTAGTTCGCCGCGTGCAGCCGCCGCCGCACCACCAGGTCGTCGAGCACCTGGAACCTGAGTCTCTGGTGCACCGCACGGGCATACCAATCGAGCCAGTCGGCGGCTCCGCGTCTGATCGAGAACGGGCCGACCCTGGCGAAGGACGAGCGTCGCGTCAGCATCGCCGACGTCAGGTGGCCGGGCATGGCGGGACGAGCTCGAAGCGCCGTGGCCACCCCCGCCCCGAGCTCGGGGCTGACGAACTCCTCAGCCTGGCCAAGGACTGCGTCCACCTCTGGATTGGTCTCGAGGACCGCCAATTGGGCGGCCAGCTTGCCCGGTAGCCAGACATCGTCAGCGTCGAGAAAGGCGAGGTAGCGGGCTCGGGCCAGCAGCACCCCGTGGTTGCGCGCCGCGCCCACACCTGCGTGGGGCTGGCGTGCCACCTGCACCGAGGAACCAAACGACTCGGCGATGGAGGCGCTGGCGTCGGTCGATCCGTCATCGACCACGACGACCTGGACCAGATGGTCGACCGTCTGCGCCCGGATGCTCTCGAGGGCCTCGGCCAGATACCGCGCGCCGTTGTAGACGGGAACGATCACGCTGACGAGGGGCAGATGCGACCTCGAGGTCAGGGCGCGCACCGCGCGCATGAGGTCGGCATTCATCTGCTGCGTCTGGTAGGTGGCATTGGCACCATGAATGCGCCGGCGCACCAGCACCTCATCCAGCTTGGTGACATTGGCACCGCTGCGCTCCAACCGAAAGAGCCACTCCATGTCCTCCGACAGCCGGTAGCTGGGATCGAAGCCTCCGGCCTCGAGGAGCGCATTGATGCTGACCATCGATGAGACGGGGAGGTATGGAGGGCAGTCCAGTGTCTCGGGATGGTGGTGGATCCACGCCGGTGGGGTGATGCCAGGCAGCACCTCCAGGACCTGATGAGTGAGCACGCAGCTGCAGTCTGCGTTGCGCGCCAGGTAGTCAGTCTGGATCTGCACTCGCCCGGGCAGCATGAGGTCATCCACGTCCAGGAATGTGATGTACCGACCCTGGGCCCGTGCCATGCCGATGTTCCGCGCCGCCGACGGTCCTTGGTTGTCCGGCAGGACGATCAGGAGGTCGATCGGCAAGGACGCCGCGATATCGACGGTGGCGTCGGTGGAAGCATCGTCGACGACGATCACCTCGATCGGTTGGTATTGCTGCTGGCGCACGCTTGCCACCGCATCAGCGACGAAGCGCTCGCCGTTGTACACGGCGATGACCACGCTGACCAGTGGGGCGGACTTCACCGCTCGAGCACCCGGTTGATCACCGACGGGATGGTGTCGATGTCACCGCCCAGCTCCAGAATGTAGGCAGGGACCGTCTCGCAGAGGATGCGCATGCTCGTCAGCGCCGCACTGCCAATCCCGGGCAGCTGCAGGATAGTGCTAGGAGCCAGCCTGGTCAGGGCATGTGCGGGGGAAGTTGGGATGATCCGCGTGACCCCTCCTTCGACCAGTTGTGGAAGCAGCACCGCGCGAAGAGGGAAGCCGAGTGCGAGGCCCCGATCAATGAAGTAGAGAGCCTTATCGTCCGGTCTTGGGTCGGGATTGGCGGCGCCCGGCAGTAGCGAAGCCAAGCGGCGACTGTGAAGCCGGTCGACCTTGGCCGAGCGGTAGAGGCTGAACGCTCGGGGCGGGTTCGCGCCGATCACAACATAGTCGTCACCTGCATAGCCCAGGTTCGAGCCCAGGCACGATAGGGCCGCCGTGGTCTTCCCCGACCCACTCGTCCCCGCCAACAGCACGCCGCCGTCAGGCCGCCCCACAGCACCGCCGTGCACCACCAGTCGGTTGTGATCGCCCAGCCACCAGTGGAGAAGATGAAGCAGCGGCGCCGACCGCTCGTAGAAGGGCGCATCCGCTCCGGATGCTGCCCAGTACACCGCCTGACTGCCGGCGAGAACGCCGAGGCTGTCCTCGTAGGGTTGGTGCATGATCCGCTCGTCACAGTGCTGGACGTCGCGCGAGGGAGCCCGCCGACGCCAGGCCGGGAGATTCAGGCGGTCCTCGACCGGGAACGGCACTCCCGTCGATGCGCTGTCCCAGAGAGAGATCTCCAGGTCAGCGGGCCCGGTTCCGGTGGTTCGGAGGTGGGCCAGTGCCTGGGTGATCGTGGTAACGAGACCCATGCCGGCGAAGCGAAGTCCCACGGCGAGATCGTCGATGGCGAAGCGCCAGTCGATCACCCCACCGGCAGCGGTCGCGGCCAGTTCGTACGAACGCCGGGCGTCCGCGATGAGGCTGGTGCGCCTGGAGACTGCCGCTGTCGCCTTCACGATGATCGCGGGTGCGGCCAGCCGAGCTCGGGATCGACGTCGTGGATCGGGTCCATGCGGATGATTTCCGACATGTCTGTATAGGTCTCGAGCTGGGGAGGGACAAAGGGAATGCATTCGGCAACGGCCGCAGGCAGCACTGTGGCGGGTGCTCCGTCGTCCTCGACGGAGATCACCAGGCGTGCTCGCTGAAGCTGATCAAGCAGCTGATGCACCGCATCCGTCATGTCCGCACGGTTGCCCTGGTAGCGACGCATCAGTCCCTCGACGATCTCATCGTGTGTGGCCGACTGTTCCACCAGCCTCCAGACCTCGACGCCGGCGCCGGTCAGACTGAAGTAGTAGCCGCTGGCCAGGTCGATCGCCACGACCTCGCCGTCGATCGCCTCGCTGACGACGTGGTCGCTCTCGACTTTGAACCGCATCTCCCAGTGCCTCTAACGCGTCTCGGCGGGTATTCTCACCCTGCGGATCCGGCCGCCACCTCGCAATCCTGGCATCGACCTCGCCCCTCCCGAAAGGTCGGACCGTCACCCGCCGGGTACCTCCGAGGCCGCAATGATACCCACCCTCAGCGCAGATGAACGCGCTCGATGAAAGCTCGAGAGACGAAGTCAGTGTACGAGCCGCCAGCGTCTTGGGGCCGCGGCTGGTGGCTCACCCGCCCCCGGCACTGGTGGAGTCGGTCGCGCTCCCCTGAACGCGGTCGCCTGGAGTTCGCAGCCGTCGCTGCCGCGACCGCTCTGGCGCTCGTGCTCGGCTTCGTCCGCATCGGTTCCCAGAGCATGTGGCTCGATGAGACGCTGTCTGTACGCACCGCTCGTCTGCCGCTGCCCGACTTCTTCAATGCGCTCCACGGCTTCGATTCGAACATGGCCGGCTACTACGTCCTCCTGCGCGGCTGGCTCGTCTTTGGGGACAGCGAGACGGCGGTGCGGGCACTCTCCGCCATCCTGGGCGCGGCGGTGGTGCCTCTCCTCTACCTGCTGGGACGGCAGCTGTGCGGTCGACGGGCGGGCGTGGTCGCGGGGCTGCTGTGGGCGGTCAACCCGTTCGCCCTGCGCTATGCGCAGGAGACGCGCGCCTACAGCCTCCTTGCTCTCATGTCGTGCCTGGCGACCCTGCTGTTTCTCCATGCCCTGCACCGCGGCACCGTGCGAAGTTGGCTGCTCTACGGTGTCGTGGCGGGGCTCGCGACCTACGCCCACTTCTTCGCTCTGTTCGTCGTCCTGACGCACCTCGCCTACCTCCTTGCCGTGCACCGGCCGCTACCGCCGCCGCGGGCGGTGCTGACCGGGTTCGGCGCCATGGCTCTGCTCATCGTTCCCCGGGTTCCGGGGGCGATTCGCGGAGGGGCCTTCAAAGCCATCGCCTGGATCCCCGTCCCATACCTCACCGCCCCGGGCGGACTGATCGCGGAGTTCTTCGGCGGGAGCGTCGCGCTGGCCCTGGTGGCACTGGGGCTCGCCGCCTATGGGCTGTGGCCACGCATGACCCAGGTGCGCGCCACGCGGTCGATACGACAGATGGGCCTGGTCGAACTATGGGCGCTGCTGCCACCGATCGTCGTCTTCATCGTCAGCCAGGCAAAGCCGCTTTGGGTCGCCAGGTATCTGATCGTCATCCTTCCGGCCGTCCTCCTCCTTGTTGCCGCTGGCCTGGCCCGTCTTCCCCGACGCGGGCTGTTCTATGGAGCGACAGGACTGTTGGTCGCGGGGAGTGGCCTCATGGTCGCGCTGTGGTACGCGGGAAGCGCCTATCCCAAGGATGATTGGCGCTCGGTGACGGCAACCGTCCTGAGCGCCAGCCAACCGAGCGACGCGATCGTGTTCGACGCCAGTCACTACCGCACGCCGTTCAATTACTACCTCGACCGAGATCACGGGCTGGTGAACGCTCCATACTCTGCCTACCCGGACGCTCGCTGGCGGCGGCTGGGGGCACCCGTGGTCTCCAGCGCGAGCCTGCCGGATGCGATGCGGGCGCTGGGCCGGGCTCACCGCGTGTGGCTGCCGATCAGCCAGCCCGACACCGACCCCCTCGGCGAGCAGGTGGTCCGTTACGTCATGGCCCACGGCCGGATTGAGCGCAGCTGGTCGTTCGAGAATGTGAAGCTGCTCCTGGTCAACACCAGCCGCAGCTCTCCGTCTGGCGGCTAGCCGCCAGTCACCAGGGTGTCGCCGGCGATTCCGATTGCCAGGCGTCGCGCGACCGCACGAGCTCTGAGCTGAAGCGCCTGAACTTGCCGGAGGGGTGCAGGGGGAGATCGGCCACCGGGACCACCTCGATCATCGCGTCTTGACCGAGAAGGCGTCGATATGAGGCCTGCAGCCGGTTGGCGAAATCGGCGGGAAGGTCGCGGTAGGGGAGCACCAGCACTCTGATCGCGCCCGTCGCATCCTGGCGCACGTGGTATCTGCGCACCACGCCCTGGACCAGATCGCGTTCCAGATGATGGTCGATCCACAACCGCTGCGGTGCCACCCAGCGACCGCGGCTGTCGAGGATCCAGTCCATGGTTCGACCCCAGATCCTGGCCAGCGCCGGCAGCCGGTATCCGCAGGCACAGGGGCGATCGGCCAGCGTGGCGATGTCACCGATCCGGTAGCGGAGAAACGGCATGAGCGGGTTCCAAAGACCGCTCAGCACCACCTCGCCGGTCTCTCCCGGTGGGACGGGAGCACCATGGTCGTCCAGCACCTCGAGCAGCACCGCCTCGTGGTCGATGTGGTAGAGGTCGGCAGCGGTGCACTGCCACGCGACCGAGCCGTGCTCGGCGGTCCCGTACTGGTCGAGCTGCCGCTGTCCATACAGGTCGACGAGCGCGTCGCTCGTCACACCATCGAGGCTCTCACCGTAGGTGACCAGGTACCGTGGGCGGAACGCGCCGTCCAACTCCTCACCCAGCTCGACCAGCAGGTGACCATGGCCCGCGAGCAGGACGGGTCGGAGCGCGAGCACGTCTCGCGCCAGAAGGGCGGGGGGACGGGTGGTGGGCACGCGCATGAAGCGGCGGTCGAGCAGCTCCCAGATGCCCGACCTCCGGGGGCCCTCACGGAGCGACGTGACCTCGCACCGCTTGTCCCATGGGCGCAGACCTCGCACCCCATCGCGCCTCAGCGCGAGTATCCCCTGATACCAGGCAGCCCCGGGAGAGTAGAGGACCTCGCTCGGTTCGCCCGTGGTGCCGCTGCTCGAGATCCGCCGGCTTCCGGGTGGTGGATCACTGCTCAACAGCTCTGCAATCGGGTTCGCTCGGCAAACGGCTCGGTCGGTGAACGGCAGGCGAAGCAGATCGTCAGGGTGCTGCAGGCGCCGGGCCGCGTCCCCGGGAAACAGACTGCGATACAACCCCACGTGCCGCACGGCATGGTCCACCATCCAGCGCAGGCGAGGCATCTGGATCGTCTGCACCTCGTCGAGAGTGCCGGTCGCCGAGCGCCGGAGACTCCGGAGCTCCTTCCAGGTGCGCACCACGTCGAGACGCTTGATTCCCACGCCAAACATGGTGGCGTCGTCAGAACCGACCATCGCCACCGCCCGGCAACCGGGCAAACTGTGGATTGCCGCGGACAAAGGGAAGGCCTCGACGCCCCGAGGCATGCCGCAGGGCCCGCCCCACCGCTGCCTCGACACCGTCAAGCGTCTGCTCGAGGGAGAAGTGCTCGGAGACGTGACGGCGCAGCTCGCTGCCCAGACGTGGCCGCCGCTCGCTCCACCCGTGGAGATCGGTCAGCCGGTCGGTCAGTGCCCTGATGTCCCCTGGCGGGACCATCAACCAGCGGTGGTCTGCGGCGAAGGCCTCCGGCGTTCCCCCAGTGCTGGTGGCGACGATGGGAAGCCCGCAAGCCATCGCCTCGAGCACAACGCGGCCGAGCGGCTCCTGTCCCACGGTCGGGAGCACGACCACGTCGGCGGCGTGGTAGAGAGGAGCGACATCGGCCTGAAACGGCAACCAGCGTGTCCGCTGTGGATTGGCCATGGCGCGGAGCGAGCCCTCGTAGGCCCTTCCGGCGTCCTGGGTCGGATGATGGTTCGGACCGCCGGCGACGACCAGCCACGCGTCGTCGCAGTTTCGAAGAAGCTGTGGAAAGGCTTGCAGAAGAACCTCCACTCCCTTCTCGGGATCGAGCCTTCCCGCGAAGAGCACCACGTACGCGTCCGGGGGGATCCCCAGACGTGCGCGACTGGCGGACCGGCCCCCCGGCGACGAAGGGTGGTATCGAGCGGGGTCGACCCCGTTGTGAACCACATCGATCCGCTCAGGGTCCAGGCCGGCAGCTCGGTACTCATCCCGAAGGTGATGCGACACGGCAATGAACCGGTCCACCCTGGGAGCACCGATGCGGGCCTGAAGGCCTCGTACCGCCGAGGGGAACCGAAGGTGGCACACGAGCGCCGCCCTGCACAGGCTCGCCACGCCCGCACCGAAGCCGGAGTGCCACAGCCTGTTGATGTAGACGACCTGCGGAGCAGAGCGTGCCGCAACCACCATCGTCCTCGCCAGAGCCGCCGCACCGCGCATCGAACGGTGCGGGCCGATGGACAACCGGGGCACCTGGGTGACGGTTGTACAGAACGACCGGTATCGAGCGAGGAACGTACCGTCCTGCTCGTACAGCAGGTTGATCGCGGCTCCGCGCGCCGCCAGGCCTTCGGCCACTTCCAGGGTGCTTCTCTCGAGCCCGCCACGGACGTCGGGGACTTCATCGGTGATCAGATACCGCAGCTGCGCGATGGCGTCCGTCATCCTCAGGGCCTTGCCGCGAAGCCCAGGGGGAACGACACGGCCGGTATGGTAGCTCGCTCCTGTCGCTCTCGGGCCTCACTGCAGCCCCGCTTCGCCCGGCACGCCGAGTCGCCTGCTACCCTCGGTCATCGTGTCCGACGACAAGTCTGTCGACGTCCGCGCCTTGGTTGCGGAGATCGAGGCGGAGGTGGCGCGACGGCGGGCCGCGGGAGAGTATCCGGAGGAGCTGCTGGCCCGCCTGCGAGCCGAGTTCCGCGTCGTCAGCGACGAGCAGAGCCTCGATGAGATGGCGCATATCGAGACCGTGCGCCCCCTGGAGTCGCTGCGTCCCGGCCTGGGGTCGGCGGTCGTCCTGGTCAAGCGAGTCCTGCGGCGCCTGATGGCGTGGTATGTCCGTCCCTTGGCCGAAGACCAGAGCCGCTTCAACTACGCGCTGCTGCGTCGAATGGTCGCCCTCGACGCGCGGCTGGCACGAGTGGAGACGGCGTGGCAGCGACCTCCAGGGGCACCGCCGCGTGGCGCCAGCGGCCGCTACCCGATGGCCGAGATCGAGTCGGCGCGGCTTCAAGCGGTCCGCGATGTGCTGCACGGCCGGCCACCCGGGCCGGTGGCGGTGATCGGATTCGACGACGCCGGAACGCTACAGCGGCTGCAGGCCGACGGCGTTCCCGTCGAGGCGGTGACCCCCGACTCAGCGCTGCTGGCATCGGCGCGGGCGGTCGGGGTGCGCTGCCACGACGCCGAGCCGCTGGCATGGTTGGAAGCGACGGGGCCGTCTCTGGCCGCGGTGGTGGGCATGGGCGTGCTGCCGATGCTGTCCCCCGCCGAGACACTGCGCATCCTTCCCCTCATCGTCCAGACGCTGCGCCCCTCGGGCAGAGTGGTGCTCGACGCTCCCGACCCGCGCTTCGCGGACGCGCCGCCGGACGCGGCCGACATCGATCCGGCGATGCGGCGATGGATCGGGCCCGACACGGCGGTGCTTCTCTTGGAGGCGGCCCGGCTGGAACAGGTGCGCGTGCTTCCGCTGGGCAGTCCGCACGGCAGTGGAAGTGCGCCGTGGTACGCGGTGACCGGGCAGGTGCCCGCCGGCGGCGGACGCGTTTGACGGGGCTGCGGTTGGGCCTGGTCGTCCCGCGCTATGGCCTCGACATCGTCGGCGGCGCCGAGACCCACTGCCGCGAGTACGCCGAGCGCCTCGCCGGCCGCGGGCACGCGGTGGAGGTGCTGACCACCTGCGCCCGCGATCACTTCACCTGGCGCAACGAGCTGCCGCAGGGAACGAGCCGCATCAACGGCATCCCGGTGCACCGCTACCCGGTGACCCGCCGGCGCGAATACACCACCATGACAGTCCTGCACGCCCGCATGGATGCGGGTTTCGCGCTCGACGAGCAGGGTGAGCGCCGCTGGGTGGAGAACACCGGGTACAGCGAGCCGATGATGGAGGCGATCGCCACTGCTGCCGAGCGGCTCGACGCTCTCCTCTTCATCCCCTATCTCTTCGCGAGCACCGTCTATGGAGCGCGGGTGCGACCCGAGAAGAGCCTGGTGGTGCCGTGTCTGCACAACGAGGCCTACGCCCGCTTCGGGCTCATCCAGGAGACCCTCCGCGTCGCGCGTGCCCTGGTGTTCAACACCGAGGCGGAGCGAGAGCTGGCGGTGCGGCTGCTAGGCCAGGTGCCGCCGAACCGGGTCGTCGGCATCGGCTTCGACGCTCCGCCGCCGCTCGATGTGGCCGCCATGCGCACCCGGCGCGGGCTCAGCGGTGACTACGTCGCCTTTGCCGGCCGCCGCGAGATCGCCAAGAACTTTCCGCTGCTGGTCGAGTGGATGGCCGCGTACACCGAGGGCCTGTCGCGCCGTGGCCCCGCGGCGCTGGCGATCGCCGGCAGCGGCGAGACGACCCTACCGCCATCCGGGACGGCGGTGTTGCGCGACCTGGGCTTCGTCGGCGACCTCGAGAAGTTGGCGATGTTCGCCGGGGCGGTGGCGACCGCCCAGCTCTCGCTCAACGAGAGCTTCTCGTTCATCCTCATGGAGAGCTGGTCGTGCGGGACTCCGGCGATCGTCCACGCCAACTGCGAGGTGACCCGCCGCCACTGCGAGGACAGCGGCGGCGGCGTCTGGGTGCGCGAGGTCGAGGAGTTCGCCGCGGCGCTCGACCGGCTCCGCGGCGACGGCGCGCTGCGCGATCGGCTGGGCGTCGCCGGACGCCGCTACGTGGAGCAGCGGTACTCCTGGCCGGCGGTGCTCGGCCGGCTGGAGGACGCGATCCACCTGGTGACCGGGTGAGCGTCGCCCTCCACCATCTGCTCTCCGACTTCGCCGCCGGCGATGCCCTCGGCACCATCACCCTCAGCTTCCGTGACATCTCGCGCGAGCTCGGATTCCGCTCAGAGATCTTCAGCAACGTGATCGATCCACGGGTCGCCGTCGAGGCGCGTCCCGCGGACGAGCTGGAGACCGTGCTGCGGCCCGGTGACGCGGTGATGTACCACCTGAGCATCGGATCACCGGTGGCCCGCCTCTTCGAACGGCTGCCCGCGCGCAAGCTGCTCTACTACCAGAACATCACCCCCGCCGCCTACTACCGCGGCGTCAACGAGCGGGTGGTGGCCCGCATCGAGCAGGCCCACGCCGATGCCCGCAGGCTGATGCCGGTGGCGGAGCTGGTGATGGCACCGACCGCCTTCAACCTCGCGGAGGCGCGCGCCTTTGGAGCGGACCGGGCGATGGTGGTTCCCTCGCCACTGCCCGTCTCCCGGCTGCACCCTCGGCCCGCGCTGGCGCCGCCCGACCCGGTGCTGCTCTTCGTCGGGCGGATCGCGCCGAACAAGGGGCATGCCGACCTGCTGCGGGTGCTCGCCGCGCTGCGGGGCACCGTGCAACCGACGGCGCGGCTGGTGGTGGTCGGACATTCGCTCGACACCGAGCCCTACCTCCGCGGGCTGTGGCGGCTGGCCGAATCTCTCGGGGTCACCGACGCGGTGGACATGCCCGGGGGGCGGTTGGGGCTGAGCGATGCCGAGCTCGGTGCCCGCTACGCGAGCTCGAGCGTGTTCCTCTGCATGAGCGAGCACGAGGGCATCTGCGTGCCGGTGGTGGAGGCGATGAGCTTCGAGGTGCCGGTGGTCGCCTACGCCGCGGGGGCGGTGCCGGAGACGGTCGGCGAGGGGGGCATCCTGCTGGAGACGCGCGACCCGCTGGTGTGGGCGGCAACGGTGGATCGAATCCTGCGTGACGGCGTGCTGCGAGCACGCCTCACGGCGGCAGGCCGGCGGCGGAGCGAGCGGGTCCGCGCGGCGCCGATCGCCGAGCTGTTTCAGGCAGCCCTCGCTGAGGCGGGGGTCAGGCCCTAGCTCGACGCCCGGTGACTATGGGAAACAGAGCGGCCCGATGATGCAGGTGCTCGCACCGCTCGACGACGACGACGACGAGGTGGTCGCGCCGCTGGACGTCGAGGCCGACGAGGTGCTCGATGACCCCGGTAGGCAGAGCGGTGGCCCGCCCAGGCAGGTCAAGGTATTAGCGGTCGAAGACGACGACGAGGTCGAAGCACCGCTGGAGGTCGAGGCCGACGATCCGCTGGAGGTCGAGGCCGACGACCCGCTGGAGGTCGAGGCGGACGAGCCACTCGAGGTGGAAGGCCCGGAGGACGTCGACGGGTTGGAACTCTGCGAGGTGGTGGAGCAGGTGCTCGACGTGCCGGTCGAGGTGCTCTTCGACGTGCTGCTGCTCGACGTGCTGCTGCTCGACGTCGTGCCACACTGCGGCGGGCTGGGAGCTCCGGCGATCCCCACGAAGGAGCCGGGGAAGCGACCGCTGGCATTGCCGTAGTAGGGCCCCGACGGCGCCGGGGACGTGGGATTGAGGCCGCCGAAGCCGTAGATCTGCCCCGCGTCGTTGAGCACCAGCAGATCGTGGTGGTCGGCGGTGATCATGATGCCCGCGGCGCGTCCGTGGAAGTTGTACGTCGACGGTTCGACCGGGCCGGCAAAGGCGTTGCCGAAGCCGAAGATGCGGCCGTTGCTGTCGACGCCGTAGTAGCCGTCGTCCGACGGCACCAGGGCGAGGCCGGCGGCGACCGGCGCGTTCGGATGACCCGCGTCCTGCAGTTGTTCGCGTTGGAAGATGGTGCCGAAGCCCGTCCAGGGAGCGCTGCCGTGGCCGTCCTGGGTGCCGAAGCCGAAGACGCGACTGGCGACGTCCATGATCAGCATGCCACTGGTGCCGCCACCGGGCTCATGGGTGACGGACATCCCGGCGGCGACGTCGCCGGCGGAACCCTTGGTGCTCAGGGTGCCGAACCCGTTGAAGGCGGGGGCATCACCACGGCCGTACACGTTGCCACCGGCGTCGAGGAGATAGAAGCCGGCCCCATCCCCGGTGGTCGAGATGTCGGCGCCCAGCGCGCCGGGATCCTGATCGCTCCCGTCCGCCGCGTGGTGCAAGGTGCCAAAGCCCGGGAACGGGAAGGCATTGCCGATGCCGTACACGTTGCCGTTGATGTTGGCGACGAAGTATCCCCCGGTTCCGGTGGGGTTCTGCGGGCAGGTCGGAGGGCCGCCCGACCCCGTGTCCGGTGGCGGCGGATTGGCGTCGCCGCAGACGGCTGCGGTCACCGGCTGCCGAAACAGCAGCGACACACCGACGACGAAGGCGCACAGGGCGACCGTGCTCACGATCACGGCGACATTGCGCCGACGACGCGAGGTTCCTTGGCGGGTCCAGCTCATCGCCTCCGCTCCTCGAGGTCGCAGTCGATACGGCCCGGCAGTCTAGCTACTTGGACCACCATCGTGGGCGCGCTTGATCGCGTCGAATCAGTCGATCTCCCATGTCTGGACAAAACATCAAACTCGTATCATGAGTCCATGCCCGTGCAAACCGTCGCCGAGCGCGGGCCGGAGGAGGCCGGCGTCACACCCATCACCTTCGCCGAGCTCCTCCGCCTCCCCGTCGACGCGCTGATCCTGGCCGGACCGGACGGCACCCTCTGTGCCGACACCGCCGCTGGCGTGCAAGCGCGTCTGGTGGCCTCGGCGGCTCTCGTCCCGACGACTCCACCGCGCACAACCGGGGCCATCATCGCGAGGGCCACGCGACTCGATCTCAGCCGAGCCCGCCGTCGTGCCCGCGACGATGGCGGCGTGTTCAATATCCAGTCCGTGGTGGCGACCTGGGCGGAGAGACGAGCGGCCCGTCTCGAGGCCGCGTTCGCGTCCCCGGGGCCCTGGCGGCACGCTCGCGGACTTCTCCCGCTGTGGCTGTACGCGTGACGCAGCCCGAGGCCGGCGAGTGGAACCAGACAGCCGCTCTCCGTGATCGCCTGCCGGCAGGCTGGCGTCGCCACGCGCGCCAGGCCCATCTGGACCTCATCGAGCAATGGATCGGCACGCCCCGGGGCCGCTGGCTCAAGACCGACCTCTACGAAGAGCTGTCGCCCCACCGCGCGCTGCTTCCCTGCCTCGGGGGAAGCTGGATCGGCATGGATGTGTCGACGGCGGTGGCGGCCGGAGTCAAGCCAAGAGTCTCGCGGATCACGGTCGGCGACGTTCGCCGCCTGCCCTTTCGGGACGGGGCGTTCGATGGCGTCCTCTCGACCTCCACCCTCGATCACTTCGACGAGCCCCACGGGATCACGCTCGCGCTCGCCGAACTGCGGCGCATCCTGCTGCCGAGCGGTTGCCTGCTGCTCACCCTCGATAACCGGTCGAATCCCGCGATCCGGCTTCGCAACGCTCTGCCGAAGGCGGCCCAGATGGCGACCCGTCTCGTCCCATTTCCCACCGGGGTCACCCTCTCCGACCAGACCGGCCGCATCGCCCTGGCAGAGGCGGGCTTCACGGTGGCGCAGGTCGGCTACCTCCTGCACGCGCCGCACATCGTGGGCACGCGGCTGGCCCACCTGCGCTGGTACGAGCGGGCCATGCTGCCACGGCTCGATCAACTGATGCACACGCGGCTGGGCCGGTACTCGGCCCACTACGTTGCCTTCCTCTGCTATGCGGACGGAGCCGGGGTGGCTCGCTGACTAGCTGGTGAAGCCGACGACTCGGACGCCGGCCTCACCAGCACGGTGAGCCGCGTGCTGGTCGCCAAAGCGGTCCCGGTAATACGCCACCGCCTCGGCGGGCGTGGCATCGAGCAGGATCCGACCCTGATCGAGGACGACGGTGCGATCGGCCCACCGAGTCACCAGGTCCAGATCGTGCGACGCGAGAACGACGGTCGTGCCGCGCCGAGACAGCTCATCCATTGATTCGATGCAGTGTGCCTGAAACGCCTCGTCGGCGACCGACAGGGTCTCATCGACGGCCAGCACAACCGGGGCGCAGCCCACCGCGAGAGCAAAGTGCAGGCGCAACTTCATCCCGGCGGAATAGGTGTACACGGGCTGATCGAGGTCGTCGGCCGAAAGGCCGGTGAGCGAGAGGATGTGATCATACCGTCGACGAAGCTCGGAGCGGGACAGACCGAACAGCACTGCCAGGAGCTGGAGGTTCTCGCGACCGGTCATGTCGCGACCAGCTCCCGAATCCACCTCGATCACCGAGACCACTCGACCGTGGATCTCGGCTGAACCGCGCGTCGGTTCGTAGATGCCGGCGATGGTACGGAGCAGGGTGGTCTTGCCGGACCCGTTGCCACCGATGACCGCCAGCTTCTCCCCCTCGGGAAGGTCGAGGGTGATCTCACGGAGCGCCGAACGCCACGCGTGCCGGCGACCGAGACGGCGGCGTTGGTCGCGGAAGTCCACCCATACGTTCTCGAGCCGACCTGCAAGCACCCGTCAGACCTCTTTGGGCAGCAGCGGTGCGAACCGCCGGAAGATGCTGAGCGCCAACACATAGACAGCGATACAGACCACCATCAACTCGACGATGTGGGCCGGACGCGACAGACTGCCGTAGTAGAGCACGTCACGAAACTCGCCGACGATCATGTTGGCAGGATCGATGGAGCGAAGAATGAGGAGCCGCTCTCCCAGCATGTTCTGGGCATACACGATTGGCACCAGAAAGAACCACACGGTGAGCAGGTTGGCCAGGATCTGGCGAAGATCGCGATTGAAGACGTCGATCAGCGACAGCATCAGCGACAGCGCCGCGACCAGCAGGTAGAGAGCCACCACAGGCGCGATGAGGGCGGGAAGGACGCCCAGCACGAGGTGCCCGCTAGCTCCGAGGAACACCACGAAGACAACCAGGCAGGCAAGGAAGTACAGCGACATCGTCGTCACGGTGGAGATCGGGAGCAGCTCATAGGGAAACCGAGCCCGGCGCACGAGCTCGGGTTCTGTAGACACCGAGACGATGGCAGTTCCGAGGGTCTGAACCAGGAACGTCCAGGGGAGCAGACCCGCGAACAGGTACACCGGGTACCTCTCCACGGGAACATGGAACACACTGCGGAAGACGAACACATAGAGGGCGAGGAGAAAGCCGGGCCCCACCAGCGGCCAGGCGATTGCCACCAGCGATCGTTTCGAGCGGATCCGAAGCTGACGGATGACGAGCACCCGCAGCAGGTTGAACCAGCGTGCCTTCTGGGCGCGCCTGCTCGGAGTGAGCTGCACCGCGGTCTCGACCACGCCGAGCAGGACGCCCACGCCATAACAGCCGTGGACGGTGGCGATGAGGCCGGCCGCCGCGGGAGCCACCGACACGCGGCGCACGGACCGTGCGACCTTCGCCGCTCCGGCGGCCACCGCGAGCAGGTACAGCCCCAGCGGCAACAGCGCAGCCCGATGCCACAGGGCGAGAGGAGCGCCGAGAACCGTGTACAGGACCAGGAGCGAGGGAACGACAAACGCCGGACGGACCAACCGGGGACGCCGGGCGAGGAGCTGTCCACGGCCGCGGCCGTACTTCAGCATCTGCGCCGCAAAGGATCGCCATGTCGGGCGCCGCTCGTGGTACGCGGCGAGGTCCGGGTCGTAGACCATGGGTACCCGGCGGCGGTGCAACTCGCCAAGAACGGCATTCTCCTCCGCACACACCAGCCCTGGATCGAACTCCACCATCACCTCGCGCCGAATGGCGAGATTGCAGAGCGTGAACCATCGTTCGTCGGCGAGGGTTGGATGATGCCGTCCGTAGCGGCGGCGCACCGGACCCGTCGCCGCCAGAGACGCCAGCACGGCCCCCTGGGTGACCTGGAACACGGAGCTGCCGCGCGGTGTGACGTTGGGCCCGCCGAAGACCCCGGCCTCCGGATGATCGACCGCCAGGTGGTGCAACCGGGCCAGAAAGTGGGGTTCCAGCTCGACGTCGTCGTCGAGGAACAGCAGCAGCTCGCCCCGTGCCCGGGCGAGCAGGATGTTGCGAAGCCGTGCCGGCGACCCACGGGACAGCAGCGTCACCGCCGAGCCGGAAGGGAACATGCTGTCGACCAGTGATTTGACAGCCGGATCATCGTCCGCACAGAGCAGCAGCTCGAAGGAGGGGGGATTATTTTGGTCGAGCACACTCTTCAGGCACCGGCGAAGCAGATGCTCGCGGCGACCGGAAGCAATGCAGATGCTGACGAACGGACGTCCCAGGTCGCCCGGCTCGCTCGCGGCTGCAACCGACCCAGCCACGGCGCCCACCGCGGTCGGCGGACGGGTGCCCATTACGGCCCTGCCGGGGCGCGCCGAGCCAGCGCCGCGACGTTTTGCTGGACCGCAGGATCGTCAGGGTCGATGCGGAGCACGGCGGCAAGCTGGTCGCGCATACCCGCATAGTCTCGCTGCTGGTAGTAGGCGCGGGCGACCTCGAAGCGCGCCGCCTCGTAGGAGGCGAGGATGACTTGGTTCGGCCACCCTCGCCACACTGGATCCGGGATGCGTGCGGATCTCTCCGCGGCGTCGACGGTGACGGCCAAGGTGCTGGGTGAGGCGACCGGCACGACACCCCGGCCGTCCGCGGGGACGGCCAGCAGCCCGACCGGGCGATAGCCCATCAGCTTCTCGAGACGCTGGGCCATGGCAAAGTCGATGTAGACCGGGCGTTGCTGCTCGACGAGGCGAACCACCGCCACCGCATACGGTCCCTGGCCGCCACGAATCGGCGGCAGCGAGCGATGAAGGATCCGCTCGGCCTCATCGCGGTACCACTCATGCGCCAGCCCGCTGGCGGCGATCACGGCCACGTCGGGCCGTTCGCGGCGGACCACCTGACGGTAGACGAGCGGGAAGGTGGCCTCCGCGCTCCAGATGAACACCGCCGACCCCTGGGGTAGTTCCGCAAAGGCACTCTCGGCGTAGCTGTCCGCCAGCGGAGCGGCCTCTCGTGCAGCGGCCGGCCGGTGGACCACCAAGGAAGGGATGAGCAGGGCGGCCGCGAAGACCGAGCCGATGAGCGCCACGGCGACAGCCCGTGACCTTCCCTCCCCCGCCGCCGGTGCGATGGCTGTCAGCCGCCGTGCCAGATCCGTGACGCCGAGGGCGAGCCACACCGTCAGCGAGACGTAGCAGCCGAAGACGAACCCCTCGTGGATCAGGGCGCTGTCGAAGCCGTGCAGGCCTCCAGGCCCGACCACCAGCCCCGCCCCGAGCAGATTGGTGACAAAGAGGATGAGCAGGGGGAGGCGCACTGCGTAGCGGCGGCGGAAGAGGATCCACAATCCCCAGGCGGCGACCACCACCGCAAGGATGCCGAGCTCCTGCGCAAAGATGGCGACGTAGACCGCAGCGCTGTGGGGCAGGTATCCGAGCCCAGCCGCGCCCGGCACGGCCGAGCCGCTGCTCGCGCCGCCCTGACCGGCAAATCCCTTGCCAAAGTCCTTGAGGGTGACCAGGTCGATGAATCGACCGACGCCGTTCACCGCTCCCCAGTTGACAGTTGGGTACTGCGCGGCACGGAGGAACACGAACGCGTAGAGGGCCGCGACGGCGATGATGCCCACGCCTCCCGCCTCGAGGACTGCGCGCAGCTTCAGCCGGCGGCGGTTGCGGAAGAGGATGTAGCCGATGGCGGGAAGAAACAGGATGGTCAGCTCCCATGATGAGCCCAGGCCAGCGGCGAGAGCCAGAGCGACGCCGATGAGCCTCATGCGTGTAGGTCGCTCTTCCCACCGGAGCGACCAGTACAGAGCCAACAGCGGCATCAACGCGGAGAACACGTCGTGCTTGGCGTAGCCTGAGTAGAACCAGAAGGCAGCGCCGGTTGCGAGCACGAGGGCGGCGATTCCGCTACACCAACGAACGGCGCCGCAGCGGCGCGCCAGCATGTACACGATCGCGGTGATCAGTGAGGCGCAGACCAGGCTGAAGAGGTTCACCCGTACGGTCGTGCTTCCGAATGGCTCGACCACGGTGAACGCGCGAGCCGCGAGCACATAGGCGGGATAGCCCGGCGCGTGGAGAACACCGAGAGAGTCGACGCCGGCCACGCTCTCGGGAGCGTCGCCGAGCCCCACATGACCGGTCAGGGTGCTCCCGAACAGGGCGGCACTGAGCGCCGCGACGCCGCCGGCCCAGGCGGCATCTGCTCGGGTGACAGGCTCGCCCCGCGGCGCCAGTCGCGGCGGAGCGGTCTTGGACGGCTTCCTCCGGGGGCGGGCGGCGACCGCGGTCGACCGGGGGGCAGCTGTCAGTGTGGCGGTCGGCCCTGCGTGCGCGGGCGGCGGCGTCTCGGCCGGCGCGGAGGGCCGTCCTCGCCGGTCAGCCCGCGACCAGCTGCGACGTTTCTTCCTTGCCAATGCCCCCTACCCTTCGTCAACCCGTCCGGGCCGCTCGTCAATGGCCAGGGCTCGGGGTCGCGGACTGGCCAGGGGTCCCGACCGCAGACTTCGCTTCGCAGGCAGCTCCGCCGTGAGGACCGAGAACCCTGATGACCACGCTGTTCAGCTCGGCGGGAGTGGCCAGGCGGAGGTCGACCCGGGTCTGACTGGCGCTGACCGTCGTCGACGCCCGTTGGGTCGTCCTGCCTTGGGCCCGCACGCCCACCTGGGCGGGGCCACTGGTGGTCACGGTCACGGTGAGCTGACCAGCCTTGTCCACGTAGCTAGCAGTGCACGGGGGAGCCTGGAAGGGGATGCTCACCACCGGGTGCGCGGTGGGAGTTTGGCCGCCGCAGGCCGCGATCGCCACAGCCCCCCCACCGAGCAACGCCACTCCAAATCGCCGCTGATACGCGCCCGCCGTGGCATGTCGAACAACTCTCAAATTCATCGGTGCTCCCGAGGACCGACAGCGGAAGTGGCCAAGTCTACCTCACCGTACTCGACGAGCCGCTGCCGATACGCGGGTCGCGAACAAAGGTGAGGCCCCGGCACCATCTGGCGCCGGGGCCTCCGATCAATCGATCAGTCGGTTATCGCATGAGATCAGCTGAACGTGATGCACGCCTCCCCAGTGGGGAACTCGCTACCGTCGCAGGCCGTCGAGCTGCCCGTCACGTCCCAGTTGCCGTCGCCGTCGGCATCCATCATGTTCATGGGATCCGACAGGGCCCCGTTGGGACTGTCATTGCCATCCTTTTCCGCCTGGAACGGGATGGTGACTGGTCCGCTGAATCCGAACGGGCTGGGAGCGGACGTCATCGTGATGGTCATGATCAAGCCGGTGGAATTGATACTCCAGGAGGAGTTGGTTCCATCGATGATCGTGCCACAGTTGTCTGGAGGAAATCCCTCGAAGTCATCGTCACCCGTGTTGTCGCACACGGTGAACTGCGATGCTGGGCTCGTGCTCGGCGCCTTCATTGGCTCGTCGAAGTGGATGCTCAGCACATCACCGGTGTTGACGGTGCCACTGCTGTCGGTGTCCTGGACAAACACCGCTGTCGAGAACGGCGGTCCAGCCTTCGGCCCAGCGATCGGGCCGGTGAACGCGGTCGGAGCCGAGGGCTGCGAGAAGTCACTGAAGCTTGAGTTCTGACTCTCCGCCGCAACCCGGTAGGTGAAGGTGGAATCCGATGGCGGATCCCAGACGCAGAAGGTCTTGGACTGCTGCACTCCGCTCGCAGCAGGTGGGGTGACCTTGCAGACGTCGAAGTCATTGCCGCCGGAGTCGACGGCACTGACGATGTAGGTCGCGATCAGGCCGTCCAGCGGATTGGGCGCGTTCCAGGAGACCTTGACGTCGTCCGCCGGGTTGCCGGATTCGGGGTCATCTCCGTCGCTGGGATCAATGAAGCTGCCCGCTCCACTCGCCGTGACGTTCCACGGTGTGCCTGGGTAGTCGCCCGGATTCCCGTCGTCCAACATCAGCGAGACGCTTGGCCCACCAGCACCGCCGTAGCTGCAGTTGGTGCTGTCCTCCGATCCACCGGGGCACTGCTCCCACTCCACGTTGTCTCCCGGAGTGGTCCAGGTGACCCAAGTGGCGGGAGTGACGCCGAAGAAGTGGCTGCCGAAGTCGTTGTCGTAATTGGTGGTGTCGCTCGACTTGATCCGGTACCAGTACCCATTGCCTGCGTCGCCGTACAAGACGGCCAGTGAACCGCTGGGCACGGTCGCGGGGTTCGTGTCCTCGTAGATCACCCTGAAGTCGTTATGGTTTCCGATCGGCTCCTCCGGGCCGTGGAAGATGATCGGCCCGCTCACACCGAAGAGCTGGGAGGGTGCCTTGTAGGGCGCTCCGTTGCCGTTGGAGATCAGATCGAGCTCGCCGTCCATCTGAGCGGAGACGGGCCCGCTGGAATCGTCCCAGACGGCGATGAAGAATCCGTCCGCCGAGTTGATGAACAGGCTGTTGACCTGGACCGTCAGGGTGTCGCCGGTGGCGGTGTAATCCGTGGGGGCAACGCACCGCTTCGGGCCGGCCGGAGGTGTCTGGCCGTCGACCGCTGCGATGAAGACTGCATCCTCGCCGGAGTCGCAGATGTCATCTGCGAGGTTGTCCGGGAAGCTGGTCTCCGCCCCGTGCGAGCCGAAGATGCGGGGGAAGACGCCGTTGTCGATGTCGCTCTCAGGAGCACCGTAGCCGGTCCCGCTGTTGCGCACGGCGTCGCGGAAGCCCATGCAGCTGGCGTTCGGCACCGTCCCGGTGCCGGTGCCCAGCGGTGCGACGTCAGGGCCGTGGCCGTGGTCGTTGTCGTTCTCGCCGCCGGTCGGGAAGAGGCCGATGGCGAGTTGCTTGCTGCCGGTCCCGGTGAAGTCCACGGTGACCTGGGTCAGGCCGCTTCCACCCGAGCCTGTGGGCACGAATTCCTCGAAGGTCGGCGCCGAGTGGTTGTTCGGGTAGACCTGGTTGGTGCAGGGCCCGCCGGCAGCGGTCGTTGTGCTCGCCGACGTGGTGGCGCCCGACGAGGTGCTCACCGACGAGGTGCTCACCGACGAGGTGCTCACCGACGAGGTGCTCGTCGTTGCCGTGCCCGTGCCCGTGCCCGTGCCCGTGCCGCTGCCGCCCACGGAGCTCGGTCCGAAGGCGAAGTGCACGAAGTTGAATGGATAGTTCGGCGGGTAGGTGCCGTAGAACGGACCGGTCGGCGGCGCCGCCGCCTTGGGACCGTCGGCGAAGAACTGGCCGATGCTGTTCATCACGAAGACGGTGCTGCCGTCAGCGGTGATCCGCATCGAGACAGCTATCCCTGCGAAGCCCGGCACGACCTTGTCGGCGTTGTAGCCAGCCGGCAAGCTGGAGCCTTTGCAGAAGACCCGGCCGTTGCTGTCGGCCTCGCAGAGCCCGTGGCCGTCCGGGGTGATGTCGAGGCCGGCCGGGAGCGGAGCATTGGGATGGCTGGCATCCCTCGTCTGCTCCATCTGGGGCAGGGTGAAGAAGTTGCTGCCGAGCGATGGAGCTCCGGCCATCGAGCCGTCACCGAAGACGCGGCCCGCCTGGTCCTCCATGAGGCGACCGGTGGGCGCGCCCCCGTTCGGGTTGCTGTTGGGCGGATTGACCGCCAGACCGGCAAGCACGTTTTCCAACTTTCCGGTCGAGGGGTTGAAGGTGGTCTCGAAGTGGGCCAGGTTCGTGAATCCGGTGTAGCCGCCGGCGTCGCCCTCGCCGAAGCAGTTACCGCCCTTCTCGCACTGGTAGAAGCCGTTGCCGTCGGAGGTCGTGGCGATGACGGCGCCGGTGGAGCCGTGCTGCTCCTGGTCCAGCGTCTTGAAGCCGGCGAAGCCGATGGCATCTCCCAAGCCATAGACGCGGCCGTCGAAGGTCAGGCCGTATTCGCCCTGCGACCCCGACGAGTTGGTGGGACAGGCCCCAGCCCCGCCGCCGTCTCCGGTGGCGCACTGGGTGGCGTGGGCCACAGTCTTCCCGCCAAGGCCGATGAAGCCGGCCATGGCGGCGAAGACGGCGACCGCCGCGGTTGTCAACCCGACCGCGGCTCTCTGCCGGGTCGGCCTAAATCGTCCTGGCATCATGACCTTGCCTCACCTCCTTGAGTCTCGTTGAGCGGCTAACCGGCGTTGCCATCGTCGAGTGCGGATGAAAACGGTCGTGGTAAGCGGGCAGCCGCCCGACGGGCATAGGTGTCCTCCTCTTCCCGAAGTGAAAGCGTGCGGAATGGTGCGGCACGTCTGCCGGAAGTGTCAATACCAACCGGAACTCCGGTTGAAGCGACTGACGCATCAGGCGCCATTTGATGGTGGCGAGAAATCGACAAAATTCGCGTCAACCGCTCGGCGCCCCGGGGAAGGCCGCACGACGACCGCGACTCGAAGAACACGTCAATCGTGGCAGCATCGGCGAGGACTTCACCCAGGGTGACGCTCACCACACCTGGCCGGTCGGCTGTGCGCTTATACCCTGAATGCGGTATCGGCTGAACAGAGCGGCGACGGAACGGCGTTCTCGCGGCCGATCCCGACAACGGCGCGATGTTGCCCGTCAGAGTTCCCCCCTCTGCCCGCTGCACCCGGTCGCAGCCGCTCCGGCGCCCGCGAGCGACGGAGCGGCTGCCAGCGATCCCCCGGCCGGTGGTCCTGGACATTCAGTCACCGAGCTCCGACTGAAGCGGAGCGCTTTCACTCTCGATGGCCTACATGGCCGGCGGCACCGGCAACCGCCAGCCCGGACTGTACCGCTTTCCCCTGCCGCGGTCTAGTACTGGTCCACCTCGCACCGGTCGCCCGAGGCCCGCCCGGTACCATGCGTCGCCGAATCGCCGGGCCAGTTCGAGCAGGGAACGGCGCGATCTCGCCATGAGCGGAGGAACGCACCAACTGTGGCCGACCCCCCGCCGAACGACCCGCTGCCCGGGGGCCCGGGTGCAGTGGAACCGTCGCCACCGGCGCCGGCCGAGACAGCCCCTGCGGATACCGCACCCGCCGCCTGGTGGGCGCCGGGGCGGCTGGCGGGCACCGCCGTCCGCCTCCTCAGCTCCCCAGCGGCGCCGGCGGCGCTGCTGGGAGCGGTGACCATGGCGTCGGTCGGAGCGCGCGTCTTCTATCTGGACCAACCCTGCACCGCCAGTTGCAAAACAGGGTATGACCACGCACTCATCTTCGACGAGAAGTACTACGTCAATGCCGCCCGTCGAATCGACGGATTCGCGGTTCAAGGGGGTGACCCCTACAGCAACGTGCCCGCCGGCGCCGACGGCAACGCGGAGCACCCTCAGCTGGGCAAGCTCTTCATCGCAGCGGGGATGAAGCTCTTCGGCAACCAACCGGCCGGATGGCGACTGGCCAGCCTCATCGCCGGAACGCTCGCCATTCTGGCGATGTACTGGCTGATCCGATCGGCCCGCGGGGGGCCATGGCTGGCCCTGGGCGGCGCCACCCTGATGGCTGTGGACAACCTCCTCCTCGTCCACGGCCGCATCGCCACTCTCGACATCTTTGTCGTGGTCGCCATGATGGCCGGGGTGGCGCTGTACCTACGCGACCAGCGCATCGCCTCGGGGGCGTCGCTGGGCGTCGCCTGCTGCATCAAGCTGGTGGCGCCCTACGCGTTCCTGGTGCTGGTGATCATCGAGGCCCTACGCGTACGACGCGGGAGCGGCGGAGCCACACCTGGCTGGCGGCCCCTGCTGAAGACCGGGGCGATCCGCTTCGGGATCTGCCTCGGGGTCGCCGTCGGCACCTATCTACTCCTGCTCTTCGTGCTCGATCGCACCGTGCCCGCCTACGACCCGGGCGCCGGCGTCTACTACCGCAACCCCTTCTCCCACACCCAACACATGTGGAACTACGCCAAGGACCTCACCAGCCCCTCGGGCCCGACCGGGATCGCCTCCTACCCCTGGCAGTGGCTGCTCAACCAGGAGCCGATCAACTACTTCCGCGTCGACACCAATGTCTTCTCCGGCGGCAAGCAGGTGGGCACGTTCCCGGTGATCTTCTTCCAGGGGGCGATGAACCCGTTCATCATCTTCCTGGTTCTTCCCGGCCTGGCCCTGGCCCTGGCGGCGGCATGGCGCCACGTCGAGGAGTACGCCATCGTGGGGTCGGCGTGGTGCCTGGGCACCTTCCTCCCCAACGTGGTCCAGAGCGGTGCCTTCCACCGCACCAGCTACCTCTATTACATGGTGCCGGTGATGCCCGGGGTCTACATGGTGGTGGCGGAGCTGTTCCGGCGGTTGCCCCGCCCGGCCACGGTGGGGTGGGCCTGCGCCCTCGGATACGGCTTCCAGACCCTCTACCCCTTCCGCACCTGGAGCGGGCATTGACCAGGACAACCCTGGCCCTCCTCGGCAGCGGCGCAACCTGAGCGACCGCGTCGTGAAGGCACCCCTGGGAGAATGCCGCGGATGTCGGACCAGGACCGGGAGCGGTCGCTGACCGAGCGCGCGCAGCGGCGCTGGTGGTCGCGTCTGCAGAGGCGCATCTGGCGGACGGACAGGTTGAAACCGGATGGTGCCACCGCGTCCAGAGCGGCAGCGGTCGCCACTCGCTGGGTGCTGCGGCCCGAAGCTCTGGTGCTGCTGGTGTACGTGGCGCTTGCCGTGGGTCTCGGCTGGGGAGCCTGGAAAGCACCCAGGTCCTCATGGATCGGTGACTTCGGTGACCCCAAGCAGACGATCTGGTTTCTCCGCTGGACCGAATTCTCCGTCTTCCACGGCCACAATCCGCTGACCACCAGCTACATCAACTTCCCCGACGGCGTGAACCTGATGTGGAACACGTGGGTGCCGCTCCCCGGGCTGCTGCTGGCACCGATCACCGCCGCCTTCGGTCCCCTCGCCGCCTACAACGTTCTGGTCACGCTGGGACGAGCGCTGGCGGGATGGTTCATGTATCTCGCCCTGCGCCGATACGTGAAGACGCACCGCGCGGCGCTGCTCGGTGGTGCGGTCTACGCCTTCTCCCCCTACATGCTTGCGCAGGGACACGGCCATGCGCACATGCTGCTGGCGCTGACCCCCCCGCTGGTGCTCATCGCTCTCGACGAGATCTTCGTCAGGCAGCGCCTGCGCGCCGCCACCATCGGAGCCGGCCTCGGTCTGCTGGCTGTCGCCCAGTTCTTCATCGCCGAGGAGGTCCTGGCCTCCGAAATCCTCGTCGCCACTCTGGGCTTGGCGATCCTGGCGGCGCTGAGGCCGCACGAGGTCCGGGGGCGGGTGGAGTATGCCTCCCGCGCCGTCGGGTGGTCGCTGTGCGTACTCCTGGTGGGCGTCGTATGGCCGGTGGCGGTGCAGTTCCTGGGTCCTCAACGCATCCAAGGCGCAGTCCATCCACCGGACGTCTTCGTCTCCGATCTGGTCGGGTTCATCGTGCCGAGCAATGCCCTGCAGTTCGCTCCGAACGCGGTCAGCGACATCAATTCGCACCTCAGCGGGGGGCCCGATGACTCCGTCGCCTATCTCGGCCTGCCCCTCCTCCTCTTCTTGGCGTTCGTGGCCGGCCGACTGTGGTCGAGTTTGCTGATCCGCGCGGCCAGCCTTCTGGCCATCGTGGTGGCCGTCCTCTCCTTGGGGCCCCATCTGCACATCGACGGCCACGTCACCGATTTTCCGCTGCCCTGGCAGATCGTCGACAAGATGCCGGTGGTCAACAATCTGACGCCGGTCCGGCTCATGCTCTACGTCTATCTCTTGGCGGCGGTTCTGCTGGCGGCATTTGTCGACACCGTGGTCACCTCTCGGCGCGGCGATCTGGCGGCGGCGCTGGCGCTGACCTTCGTGCTCCTCCCCCTCTATCCGAAGCTGCCCTACACCACCACCACGGCCGACATCCCGTCTTTCTTCAGCGGTTCAGAGGTCGACAGGATTCCCGCCGACAGCGTCGCCCTGGTGGTACCGGGTGGTTGGGACGCCATGCTCTGGCAGGCCGCAGCGGGGATGCGGTTCCAGATGCCCGGCGGCTACTTCATCGCACCGTCGGATGCCGCGGGTGATTCCACCCTTGGACCGGTGCCGTCACCCCTCTTCGATGCCATCGACAGGGTGCAGCATCCGGGGGCGACGCCGTCCGTCTCAGATGCCGTGAATCGCGCGATCCTTCAGGATCTTCGCAGCCGCCAGGTCCATACTGTCGTGGTCGGGCCGATGGGTCAGCAGGATGCCGAGGTGGCCCTGTTCACCTCGGTTCTCGGTCGGCCCCCGCAGAGCGTTGCCGATGTCTACGTCTGGTGGAACGTGAGCTGATGACAACCGTCGCCCAGGCGCCGGCTTCCACTCCACCGCAGCAACCGTCCGCGACCAACGACCGGCAGACGCGACGCTGGCGAGTATCGCCGGTCCGACAGCGGGAGCTCGTCGTCGCCCTGTTCCTGCTTCTCTGCTTCGGCTTCTTCCACCAGATACCGCTGTGGAACGAGCCCACCCGGTACGACCTGGTCGTCGCCCTGGTCGACCATCACACCACCCAGATCGACGTGAACCAGAGCAACACCGGCGACAAGGCCCTGTACAAGGGGCACTACTACACCGACAAGGCCCCCGGGAGCTCGTTCCTCGGAGTCCCGGTGTACGCCGCGATCCGCGTGGGGGAGCGCGTTTTCAACACCGGTGAGCGAGACATGGATTCGGTCCTCCAGATCCTGGCCTTCATCCTGTCCGGGGTACCGACGGTGTTGCTGGCACTGCTCCTCCTGCGCTTCCTGCGCTCCATGGTGGAGGAGTGGTGGGCATTCATCGTCACCCTGGGCCTCGCCCTGGCCACCATCGTCTTCCCCTTCGCCACCATGTTCTTCGGCCACGCGCTCGCCGCCTTCTTCCTCTTTGCCACTTTCTACGTGGTCTGGCGTCTCCGACCTGACGCACCGGCCTGGCACGCGCTGGGGGCCGGTCTCCTCGCCGGCTGGGCCGTCGCGGTCGACTACTCGGCCCTGCTGGGCGTGGTCCTGGTGCTGATCTATGCACTGTCGCGGGGACGGCGCGCTCCCCTGCTGATGATCGCCGGCGCGGTGCCACCGGCTCTCCTCGTCCTCGGCTACAACTGGGTGTCGTTCGGAGGACCGTTTCACTGGGGCTACAGCAACAATGTGACCTTCAACAACGTGTTCACCCAGGGCGTGCTCGGCCTCAGCGTCCCCCGACCGAACGAGCTGCATGACCTCTTGATCGGCACTCGGGGCCTGCTGCGACTCTCACCCTGGCTGGCCCTGGCACCGCTGGGGCTCATGGCCGCCCGCAGCCCGCGGTGGCGGCGTGAGATCGCGGTCTGCGCGGCCGTGCCCCTCATCTACATCCTCGCCAATTCCGGATACGCCGTTCCCCTCGGAGGCTCGTCCCCGGGACCTCGCTTTCTCATCCCGTCGCTACCGTTCATCGCCATTCTGGTGGCGTTGATACCTCGAGCACTGCGCGCGCCGACTGCCGTGCTGATGGCCATCTCCACCGCGCTGGTGTTGGTTGCCACCGCAACCAGCCCCACTGTTGGCACCGAGGCCGTGCACGACCCGCTGCCCAACCTGTGGTTGCCGCTGCTCGGATCCCGCAATCTCACCGACACCACCGCCTGGCTCCACTGGGGACTGCACGGGGTGCAGCCTCTGTTGCTGCTGGGACTGGCCGCCGTGCTCACCGCCGCGGCGCTGGTCGCAACGATGCGCCCGGCTCTATCGTGGAAACGGGTCGGGGCCGGCGCCATCACCGCGGTGGCCCTCATCACGGTCAGCCTCGGCACCCCGGTGGACGCGACGGCTCCGCTGCGCGGCGCTGCAGCCAAGCTCGGCGCCGGCGGCAGCTCGGGAGACCATTTGACCATCGCCGACGCTGGCGCCACGGCGCTGCCCGCCGATTCAGATCAGCAGTTCACGGTGAGACCGTGGGCCCAGGTGGAGGCCGCCTTCGGGGATCTTCCCGCGGCCGTCGTGGTCTTCACCATCCATGCACCCGACGGCACCGACACCTGGTCGGGATCGCGAACGGTGCAGTGGCGGGCTCAGCAGCACCAGAGGGTGGACGTCGAATGGATGCCCAAGGGAGACGCACCCGGTGATTATTCGGTCAGCGTGACCGTCCAGTCGCTGGACAAGCAGACCACCTACGCCAGCATCGACCACGCGGCGACCGTCCGCGTTCCCGCGTCGGCATGAGCGCCGCCTGTACGAAGGGTCCGAAGCTCAGCTCACGGCCGCGCCTGACCTGGGTGCTCTCCAAACCTGCACGAGCTTCGACGCGCGTTTGGCCTGTCACAAGGCCGTAAACCCCGAAGGCACGGAGCAGGACCCATGCCACCCTGCGCTGGCCCCATCCACAGGTCGACAGGAAAAGCCCGTGCCCGACGAACCTGAACCTCCCCGCGCGGCGAACGAGTCGAGTCCGGTACCGCCTGCGAACGCGTCACCCGCCGAGCGTGGCAGCCGGCCCCCGAGGCGCTCCCGCATCCGCACCGGCGTCCTCGCCGCCGCAGCCGTGGTCGTCGTGGGCGCTCCGTCAGCGGCCGCCGTCGCCCTCGCTCTGCATCGCGGCGGCAATGGCGTCCCCGCTCTGGAGACGCTTCTCCCGGCCGGCCATGACGTCTACGCGCTTGCCGACCTCGACCCCTCGCTGACCGACAAGGCCAGGATCCTCCTCCACCGCTTCCCCGACCTGAGCAGCGAGGCGCAGCTGCAATCCAAGCTGCGCTCCGCCATCGACGACGGTCTCCGGCCCACCGGGCTCAGCTTCGCGAAGGATGTGCAGCCCTGGCTGGCCTCGCAGCTCGCGGCGGTGGCAAGCATCGACGGCGGTGACAACTCCGCCTTCCTGCTCTCCAGCAAGGACGACGGCGCCGCGCGCGCCGCACTGACCAGGCTGCGGACGGGTCCCGAGGGACAGAAGTACGGATGGTCCGACAGCGACGACCACGGGGTCACCATCAGCAGCGGCAAGCCGACGACCACCAGCAGCACCCAACCGCTGGTCTACACGCTCGTCGACCACGTGGTCGTCATCGGCACCAGCACCGCCGCCGTCGCCGAGGTGATCGACACGGCCCAGGGGCGGCGCGCCGCCCTGCCCAGCAACGCCCGGTTCGCGGGGACGATGAGCCTGCTGCCCTCGAACCGCCTCGGCTTCGTCTATCTCGACGGCCCTGCCCTGGCGCGCAAGCTCCGCTCCTCCGCAGGCCTGAGCAGCGCCGACCAGTCACCCGGCCTGGCGCAGGCGCTGTCCGAGCTCGACGCGGTGCGCGGGCTCGCCGCGGCGGTGACGGCGGAGAGCAGCAGCGTCACCGCCGACACCGTCGTCAACCTCGACCCCGCCAAGCTCACCAGCGACACCCGCCGCCAGCTTTCCGCCGTGCCGCGCCAGAACGCCGCCCTCGGCTTCGTGCCCGCGCGCGCCTACGGCTTCATCGCATTCCCCGGCGTGCAGGCCGCCGGCAAGGCACTCTCCTCCTATCTCGACACCGCCGATCAGAGCACCCGGCAGTCGGTGGACCGGCTCGGGCTCACCGGGCCACAGGGCGTCCTCGCCCACCTCACCGGCGACGCCGCCATCGAGGTGGGACCGGGTGCCGCCAGATACCCCCGAGGCGCCCTGCTGGTGGGGACCGACGACGAGACGGGAATGCGCGCCTTCCTCTCTCAGACCGTCGGCCTCGCGGCCGCCGGCGCAAGCGGGGCCGGTGCGACGGGCTCGCCAGCGGTCGCTCCCCACTCCGAGACGTATCGCGGCGTGAGCATCACCTCGGTGACGGTGGCCGGGCTGAGCGGCGCCGGAGTCGAGCCCGCCTACGCGGTCACCGGTGGCATGGCCATCGTCGCCTCGTCCCCCGACGAGGTGAAGGCGGCGATCGACGCCCACACCGGCGGCGGCATCACCTCGGCGGCGGACTTTCAGGCCGCCGGCCGCGCCGCGGGGACCCAGGACCCCTTTCTGTATCTCAATATCGCGGCCACGGTCGGAGCGGTGCGGCAGGGACTGCCCCTCGAATCGCTGGGGAGCTTCGATCGACAGGTGGCGCCCAACCTGGCACCGCTGCGCGCCGTGATGGTCGCCGGCGGCGCTGCTCCGGATCGCCTCAGCGCCCGCCTGGTGCTGCTGACCCGCTGAGCGCCTGCCTGCCCGCCGGCGGCCGCAAGCCCTGCCGGCCGTCAGTGGGAGCACGTTCCCGCGTTGTCAAGGACAAGCACGGGCCCACCGCAGCCCAGGGCCCTAGAAGGGAGACGTTGACATGCGCCTGATCACCGGCCTCGTCGCAGGTTTGCTGCTGGCGGGTGGGGTCGCCTTCGCCGCCGAGGGGCATGGCGGCAGCCGTCCGGCGGGAACCCAGCTCACGGTCACCTCGACCGAGAGCGCGTCGTCCACCAGTTCCGAGGAGACGTCGCGGAGCACCCGCGGCGAGTCGAGTGAGACCAGCAAGTCCGCTGAGACCGGCGAGAGCAGCGAGTCCACCGAGACCGCCGACTCCGCGACGGCCGCCCATCCGGGCTCGACGAAATCAGGCAGCTCGCAGGGCAACTCGTCGGCGGCTCACAACTGCCCGCACGGCAGCGCGTCCGACCGCGACGCGCACGGCGATTGTGTCAGTGCGGCGGCGCGGGGGAAGCACTAGGGAGGCTGAGCGAGAGGACGTCGCGGCCCGGTTCCGCTCGCAGCCTGGGCTCGTCGTCCGCCCGCAGTCCGGATTCGTCGTCCTCGCCGAGAGCGGTGAGAATCGCGCCCAGCGCTCGCTGAGCGGCCTCCAAGCCGGCGCACAGCTCCTCGATGATCGCCCCCTGTTGCTCGGGGCGGCCGAAGCGCATCAGCCCCCGGGCATTCTGGTTGGCGACCTCGAGGGTCCGATATGCCTGGCGAGCTTCCTTGGCCCAGCTGGGCCGATCCGGCATTGCGTTCACTCCGCGAGCGCGAGACCAAACGCGCTTCACCCGGCCTTCAGCATAGGACTTTCTAAGGCGACGCGGTCGGCGGTATCCGGCGCAACCGCAGGCTTTCGCGGACGAGGCGGAGCTCTTCGCGGCTGACCCCGCCGGTGATCAGCATCGCGGCGACGTACGCCACCGCCGCGGCCGGCACCGCCGCCGCCGCGTGGTGGCGCAGCCCGAAGGTGACCGCGGCGCACACCAGGCCGCTCACGGCGATGGGCAGACTCGGCCGCCACCACGGCAACGCCCCCAGGTATCGCGCCAGCGCCGCATAGCCGATGGCAAAGAGGAAGACCTCGGTGAGCAGCGTCGCCCAGGACGAAGCGAGGTAGCCCTGGTCGTGAGGGAAGAGCGGGATCAACACCACGTTGAGGACCACATTGACGACAACGGACAGGCCGGTGAGCAGGGCGAAGACCAGCTGCCGGTCCATGGCGCCGAGAGCGTAGATGAAGGAGTTGTTGACGAAGACCAGCAGCAGGGCGATGCCGAGCACCCGAAGCGACGCCGTGGTCGCGGTGTGGTACGAGGCCCGGTAGGCGATGTCGACGATGGTGGGGGCGAGGATGGCGGTGCCGATCGCCAGCGGCATGCCCAGCGCCGCCAGCAACCGGTAGGCGCGGGTGTAGGCGGCTCGCATCGGACCGCGGCCCTGGAGATGAATGACGCTCAGCACGGGAAAGACCACGCTCATCACCGCCTGAGGCACGAAGGAGAGTCCCTCGAGGAACTTGTACGCGGCGCTGTAGAAGCCGACCTGGGCGTCGCCCCGCATCCGGAAGAGGATGACGGTGTCGATCTTGAAGTAGACGGTACTGAGCACGAAGGCGAGGGCGAACGGCAGGCCGCTGCCGAGCAGCCGGCGCAGCGCCGCCGGCTCCCAGCGCAACCGGAGCGGGGTGTAGCGGCGTCGCACCACCAGGGCGCTGAAGATGACAGTGAAGGCATAGGACGCGGAGTAGGCCCAGATGTAGAAGGCGATGCCGCCGCCGACGTGGGCGGCGACCTCGGTGACCGCCAGCAGCACGCTGGTCTCGCCGGCGATGGCGATCACCTCGAAGCCAAGCTCCCCTCGGGCGTAGAACGACGAGCGAAGCACGTTGGCGAGCGAGGTGACCACCAACAGGGCGAAGACCGCCGGGACCAGATACAGCAGTTGATGGGCGAGCAGCGCCGTGCTCGCCGCCAGCAGCCCACCCCCGATGGCGGCGAGTGGCAGCTTGGCCGCAAGGGTCAAGGCGAGGTAGTCGCCAAGCTGGTCGGGCCGACGCGACGCCTCGCGCACGTAGACCACCTGGAGGCCGAGGTCGGCCGCGATGCTGGCGATGTTGCTGAGGACGACGATGGTGGTGAAGTCGCCATAGCGGTTCTCGCCGAGGGCGTTGGTGGTGACGATCACCGCGATCAGCACCAGCACCTTGCTGAGCGAGCGGGCGACGAAGAGCAGAGCCGTGTTGCGCAGGGTTCGCCGCGCGAGGACTCCGCTGTCGGTCACGCGCGGAAGGCTACACTGGCCGGCCATGTCCTCCCCCGGCCCGCAGCCGGGCCGGCGGCTGCGCATTCTGAGCGGCATGCAGCCCACCGGCCGGCTCCACATCGGCAACTACCTCGGAGCGCTGCGCAACTGGGTCCGGCTGCAGGACGACTACGACTGCTTCTACTGCATCGTCGACTACCACGCCCTGACAACGGTCACCGATCCCGCCGCGCTACGGCCCGCGGTCGAGGACTGCGCTCTCGACTGGCTGGCGGCGAGGCTGGACCCGGAGCGCAGCGTGATCTTCCTTCAGTCCGATGTCCCTGAGGTGGCGGAGCTGCACCTGCTCCTCTCCATGACCACCCCGCTGAGCTGGCTGGAGCGGGTGCCGTCGTTCAAGGAGAAGGCAGACGAGCACCCCGACAACGTCAACTACGGGCTGCTCGGCTATCCCGTGCTCCAGGCCGCAGACATTCTTCTCTATGCCGGTGAGCGGGTTCCGGTCGGTGAGGACCAGCTTCCCCACCTCGAGCTCACGCGCGAGATCGCACGGCGCTTCAACCACCGCTACCGGCCGGTGCTGGTGGAGCCGCAGCCGATCATCAGCGACACGCCGCGGGTGATGGGCACCGACGGCGTCAGCAAGATGAGCAAGAGCCGGGGCAACGCGATCCTGATGAGCGCCGAGCCCGACGAGCTGTTGCGGGTGGTGAGCACGATGGTCACCGACGTCCTGCGCCCTCGACGCAGCGATCCCGGCCATCCCGAGAGCTGCAACGTGTGCCAGCTCCACCGCATCTTCTCCCCCGATCGCTACTCGGAGATCTGGGAGGGCGAGCGCACCGCGCGAACCGGCTGCGTCGACACCAAGAAGGCGCTGGCGGTGGCGGTGGCGGAGTACTTCGCGCCCGTGCGGGAGCGACGCCATGAGCTCGAGGCTCGGCCCGGGGCGGTGTGGGAGATCCTCGCAGAGGGCGCCGCGCGCGCCCGCGTCACAGCGCGCGAAACCATCGCCGCGGTGCGCGACGCGATGGGGCTCGGCGCGGCCGGCTGAGGGCCCGGCCAACCGAACCGGGCCCCCGCTGCTCAGGTGGCGATCTGGCTGTGCTGCGCCAGGCCCACCATGGGAGCGTTCAGACGGCGACCGCCCATGCTGCCCTGGAAGGGCGCATCTCCGAAAGCGAAGACGCCACCGTCTCTACCGTCGAGCCAGTAGCCACCGCTATCGACGGTAGCCGCCATTCCGACCATCGATGCGTTGAGGTGCTGGCCACCCATGCTCCCCTGGAACCGCGCGCTGCCGAAACTGAAGACGCCGCCGTCGACGGCGTCGAGCCAGTAGCCGCCCCCGCCCGGGGTGCCGGCAATGCCGACGACCGCGGCGTTGAGGTGGGTGCCACCCATGCTACCGGCGAACTGCGCGCTGCCGAAGGCGTACACGCCACCATCGGCTCCAACCAGCCAGTAGCCGCCACCGTCAGGGCTCGCGGCGATGCCGACGATCGGGGCATTGATGTGCCTGCCCGCCATGCTGCCGAAGAAGCGCGCATTCCCGAATGCGGAGACGCCTCCATCGGCGGCGACCAGCCAGTAACCACCGCCGTCGGGCGTCACCGCAATGCCGACGATCGGCGCGTTGAGGTGCCTGCCCCCCATGCTGCCGAAGAAGCCCGCGCTACCGAAGGTGAAGACACCCCCATCGGCCCCCGCCAGCCAGTACCCGTCCCCGAAGGATGTCGCCGCGATGCCGACGACCGGCGCCTGGAGGTGACTGCCCCCCATGCTGCCGAAGAAGCCCGCGCTGCCGAAGGTGAAGACGCCACCGTCCGCCCCCGCCAGCCAGTAGCCGGGCGGCGGGGCCATGCCACAGCACGGTGGCGGCGGGCCGGGGGTGGGAGTCGGAGTGGGAGTCGGGGTCGGGGTCGGGGTCGGGGTTCCGGCGGGGATCATGTCGTAGGGCGCGGTGGAGTCGATCACGTTGAAGATCTCGGTGCCGTCCGACGCCGGACCGGGCTGAGTCGCGGACAGCCCGGTGACGCTGTCGAGCGTGCTGGTGGGTGCGTTGCCCACGTCGGCCACCGGAACGTGAATGGTGATGGTCCCCGGCGCCGTAGCGGTATAGCTTCCGGTGGCCGAATGGCCACTGGGCGGATAGGCGAGGAATTTGCCGTGTGATGTCGAGAGCGTCGCGGTGGTGCCGTCGTAGAAGGTGGGGGCCCCTCCTCCGTCCGATTCCATGGCGGCGAAGAAGACCTGTCCCTGGTTGTCGGTGGTGGGACTGGGGTTGGGCAGCTCCCAGCGCGTCAGCCAGACGCCGTTGCCACCGCCCTGGGAGACCGAGAGACTGGTGAGGTCCTTGACCTTCATCGTCACCGTGTACATGCCAGCTGCATCGGGTCCCTGCATCGAGGAGTCGAGAACCGTCAGATTGTTCGGGGCCGCGGTCTCCGCTCCGTTGCCGGCGAAGAACGCGGCCGCTGAGCCCGGAGCGCTGCCGAAGGCCGGTACGGGGCCACTCACGTCGCCACCGAAGAGGCTCGGGCCGCCCACCTGGCGGGCAAAATCGATGACCGGTGACGTCTCCCCGCCGTTGAAGTTGGTGTTGGCACCGTCGGACCACACCACCTCTGCAGCGCCGTCGGGTCCGACCGCGATGCTGAGGAAATCGAGCAGTCCGCGGTCACCCCCCGTGCTGCAGCTGAGACCCATGGTGCAGACCGAGCCGAAATGGTTCGGATACTCGGTGATCTTGGTGGTGGTGAAGGTGGGCGTGGCGTTGGGCGTCCCCGCGAGGGTCACCGCATCGAGCGTCTGCGCCATGTACACGTTCCAGCTGCCGTTGATGTTCCCCGGAGCGCAGTGGTCGGGGCAGGCGCCGATGGTCGGCGTCCCGTACCAGGCGAGATCCATATGGCCCGGCGACCCGGCCACCAGCGTGGGGAAGACGTTCATGGGCAGGAAGCTGGGCACTTGGTCGCTGACGTTGATGGGACTGCTCCAGGTGGCACCGTGGTCGGTCGAGGTGGCCATGTAGATCTTGCTGGGGCCCGCGTTCTGACCACTGGCATCGACTGGCGCCTGCGACCAGGCGATGTAGATGTTGCCGGCGAGGTCGATCGCCATGGGGCTGAAGTCCTGTCCAACTGTCACCGTGCTGTTCAGTGTGGTGGCGTCGGGATGCGAGAAGAACGCGGTATGGCTCTCGCATGGTCCGACAGCGTTGTACGGCTTGCAGAGCGACACGCTGCTCGGCGGTATCGGCAGCGCGAAGTTGCTGCTGAAGCCGCCCGGGAAGCGGTCGACGACAATCGCGTTGTCATTGCCGTTGCCGTCGATGCCGCCGACAATGGCGCCGGTGTTGTCCGTGTACCCGGTGTGGACGATGTAGAGGTCGCCGCTGCTCTGGTCGACGACGGTGCCGCCGACGATCCCGTCCGGCTCGATCTGCTGCGCGGGCAGCGGTGAGAAGAATTGCCCCTGGGCGGCCGAGCCCGAGGTCTGGGTGAGCTCGAGCAGGTTGCTTCCCGCCTGCCCGAGCCCGCAGTTGACCGTGCACTGGTTGGTCTGGTCAACGGTCATGTACTCGCGCCCGGTGGTCAGCGGGTCACCGAACGTCGACAGCCAGGGACGGTCGACGCCGACGGCATTGGCGGAGTTGCAGGTGCCGAAGAACGTCTTGCCCCCATCGGTGGAGAGGCTGGCGCTGACGTTGGTCAACCCCTGCAGGTCGGCGAAGTAGAGGTTCCCAGCCGTGTCGTTGACGATGCTGGTGTCGCCGCCGCCAGCGCAGGTGGTGGCCGGCTTGCCCACCGGCGGCTGCTCGGCGCCGACGAGGTGGAAGGTCTGGCCGCCGTCGCTCGACTTCCAGATGAAGCTGGCCGTGGTGGAGAAGCCGAAGGGCGCGCTGACGTAGATGTCGTGCTGCCCGGCGGCGTTGGTCAAGGGCGAGATGGAGATGCTCGGCTCGCCGTCGACCCGCTGGTGGTCGACCACCGTGGCGTGGCCGAAGGTGGGGGAAGCGGCGGCGGCAGTGGGCCGCGGTGCGCCGCTCAGCAGCATCGGCAGCGCCAGGGCCGCCGCCAGGGGAACGACGAGAGCTCGGCGCGTGGTCACAGGGCCTCCTCCTGAGATATCGGCTCCACCCCATATAGAGCCCCTCTGCTCCATTCTTCTTGCATGCCAGCTTGCATGCCACCGCTTGCAAGCTGCGGCCGCGGGCCCCAGCCGGAGGCCCCCGCCCGTGGCGCGGCTGGGCGCGGCGGGCTAGAGGGACCCATGCTCGCGCTCGCGCCGACGACGCCGGGCTCGCTCGCCGAGGACGAGGCTGGCCAGGCCGGCCGCGCCCAAGGCCAGTGCCCACAGCAGGCTGGGAGTGCTGTCGTCAGTCGCCGTCGATGAGGTGCGAGCGAGGACATCGACAGTGAGGGCGAGCACCCGCAGCGAACCATCCGGGCCGATTCCCGACGCCTCGAGGGCGAGGGCGCCGACCGGGGAACGCAGGGGTAGATGAACCGTCGTGTCGAGGCGCCCCGAGGGATTGGCGAGCTCGCCCTGCAGCAGGACCTGCGCGGCGAGCACCAGGGTCACTCGCGAGCCGCCCTTCCAGCCATCCCCCGAGATCGCGATGCTCTCACCCTGCTTCACGGTGGTGGGACGACCGGCGAGCTCGCCGTTGGCGACGGTCGCGGACCTCGTTTCGCAGTCGTCTGAGCGGGTCGCATCGCCTGCCGGCTGGCCGGCGCAGGCGGTGACGGTGATGGATCCACCGAGAACCACGGCACCACTGGCAAGCGCCGATTCGATGTCGATGCCTCCGAGGTAGGCGCCGTCGATCTGCTGACCCGGCCCCAGTTGTACGACCAACGGTTGACCGGACGAGCCTCTCGCGAACAGGGGCGCGAGCCGGTCACCGAGCAGCGGACGAAGCTGGCAGTCACCAGAGATGGCGCCGCGGTTCTCCACATTGACGCTCAGATCGACATGCGCGTTCGAGCCAACGATGGTGGGAAGGTTGATGGCGTCGAGAGCGCAGGCGACGTCCGGCAGCAGCCCGGTTCTGATCGCGCCCTCGAGAACCGCACCGGTCTGCCGGCAGCGCTCCCGTGCCTGCGCCTGTGACGGCTGTGGCAGCGCGCTCGCACACAGCGCGAAGGTCACCGTGTCCCCGACGCTCACTGCTCCGCCGATCAGCGCATCCGCCATGTCCGTCTCGCCGAAGTACACCCCGGCCGCCTCTTGACCGGGCTCCAGGCGCCGGGTATCGGCCTGCCCGATGAAGCGCGGCGCGACCATGCCACCCGATCCCGTGAGGAGGGACCGCACCTTGCAGTCGCCGGCCGCGGCACCCTCGTTGCGGACGGCTCCCCGTATGTACACGCGCGTATTCGAACGAACCAGCTTCGGCACCGCGACGCTGGTGACAACACATTCCACGGTCGCAGCGGCCGGACCCGTCGACGCTGCCCCTGGCCCGGCCGCACCAGCCGCGATCTGCACGGTCAAGGGGAGGAGGAGAGCCATGACGGCAATCGTCTTCCGTAGAGCCCGCGGCCCCGTCAGCACGATGGCGATAGCGTACGACGCGGCCGCGGCAACGACGCCCGCTCCGGCGGCCGGCGTGGCAGCGCTGGCGCCGACCACCGCGGTCGCCGCATTCTTTCTCCATGCCGCCGCCCCGGGCCCGGACCTTCGTCTTCGAGAGCCTCGCCGGCTTCGACGACGAGGCGCTGCACACCTTTCTGACCCCCGGCGATGGGGGCGTCGACCCTCGCCGGCTGGGCGTCGCCCTCCACGGCGCCGATCACGACGAGCTGGCCGCGCGCGTGCTGCGAGCCTTGCCCGAGCAGGCGGCCGCCGCGGTGGCCGCGGCACGCGCCGAGCCGTCCCCCTCCGAGGCGGTGGAGGAAGCGCGACGACACGTGGTGGGCCGGCTCTTCTGGGCGCTGCTCTACTGGCACGATCCTGACGGCTACGAGGAGCTGGTCGCCGGTGAGCACATCCATCCCGGGCTGCTCGACAGCCTCGACCTCGACGGCAGGGTGGTCGCAGACCTGGGGGCAGGCGCCGGTCGATTCACCCTCTTCGCCGCACGTCACGCCGCCCGAGTCATCGCCGTGGACGCGGTGCCGGCGCTGCTGCAGCGGCTGGAGCAGCATGCCCGTCAGCAGGGCCTCGCCAACATCGAGACGCGCCGGGGCAACTTCACCCATCTCCCCCTGGGTGACGCCTCGGTCGATGTCGCGGTGGCCTGCTCCTCCCTCGCCAGCCAGGCACCGTGGGGAGGCGAAGAGGCGCTTCGTGAGGCGCAACGCATCGTCCGTCCGGGCGGTGAGCTGATCGTCATCTGGCCGGACAACCCGCAGTGGTTCATCGCGCGTGGCTTTGTTTACCGCACTGTCCCTGACGCCGATCAGCTTTCCCTGCACTTCGACAGTATCGAGGCGGCGGAGCGCATCTGCCGCGAGTTCTATTCGGAAGATGCTGCCGGCTGGGTGCGAGAGCACAGGGCGGAGTCGGTGCCGTTTGCAGTGCTGGGAATGCGCCCCCCCAGCGACGCCTGTGTCTGGCGGCAAGCGGACGACAGACCGACGTGACGAAGCTGGCGCACGACTACCCCTTCTCGGTCACCTTGTACTCGAGATAGGCGCCGAACATCAGCCGGGTCTGCGACTCCAGCGCCGGGATGACGCTGAGCGCGAGCCCGACGATCGGATAGAGAAACAGCTGCATGTCGGCCCAGCGCCGCCGCCACCACGGCCACGCCGCCGGCTTCGGACACATGCGGTGGTCGACCAGGATGAGCAGAAGGGTGTTGCTCAGGGTCAGGGTGAGGATCCCGGTGGTGGCGTATCCGATCACCGTCGCCGCGGTGGAGAGGCTGTAGTCGAGGTCGATCAGGGCCGGTAGCAGCCCGCCGAAGAAGAGCAGCACCGGCAGCGTCGTCCAGGTGAGGTGGTTGAAGACCAGGTGCATGAAGCGCCGGGCCCGGAGCCGCCAGGGGATCTCCGGGTGGTGCAGCATGCGGGTGATCACGTAGGGAATGTCGGTGACACCCCAGGCCCAGCGCTTGATCTGGTTGTACTGGGACACGTGGCTGGCGGCGTAGTCGTGCGCTCGCGGGGCATCACCGTTGACGGTGATGAAGGCGGGACGGACATTGAGCCGCTCCCCGTAGCGGAAGAAGCTCTTCCAGAAGAACCGCGAGTCCTCGGGGATCACGTCGTTGTCCCAGTAGCCGACCTCGTCGAGCAGCTGCAGCGGCATGCTGTACGACGAGAACATCACCAGGCGGTGGGGATTCTGATGGAGGAACATCTGCCACTGGGTGGCTGCGGTCGCCATCACCCGCACCGCCGCCGGCACCCGCCAGAGGTTGTTGAGGAACACCGGCACCGGTTGCCAGATGGAGGTGAGCCGGTCGGGAGCGGCGCAGAACTGGGCGGTGATGTAGGCGAAGTACTGTGGGTGCAGGCGAAAGTCGGAGTCGAGGTCGGTGACGAGGGTGGTCCGCGGATCAAGTCCCATCTCGTCGCAGGCGCGCTTGAGCACTGGACCGCCGTAGGACATCGCCGCCGATTTGCCGACCACGATGCCGGGAAGCAGCGGATCCTTGAGGTGGAGGAAGGCCCGGAAGCGGTCGCCGAACTCCTCGCGGAGCCGGGCAACGTTCTCCCAGCCGCCGGTGTCGCTGACCCTGGTGATGATCGCCACGACCCGCTGCTGCTCGGGGAAGTTCTGGCTGGCCAGCGCCGCCACCGTGCCCCGCAGCACCTCGTACGACTCGGTGTAGGTGGGGATCAGAGCGCAGTGCACGACCTGCTCCGGGTGCGGGGCTCCCTCGGGGACGCGCAGCTCGCGGCAGCGCTGCCACCAGTCGATGCTCTCGGTCCGTCGCAGCTCACCGAGCGAGAGGTGGATGGCACGGACCGTCAGCGCGGTGCGGCCGAACCAGTAGATGTCGAGCAGGATGGCGCCGATACCCAGCAGCCACAGCTTGGTCGGATCGGCGAGACGGATGAGAAAGGCGATGGCGACGGGGGTGATGAGCACCGTCCACGTCAACGCCCCGGGAAGGATCTCGAGCAGTCGCTGCTGCGACGCCGGCGACAGCGACGCCGACCAGCGGCGGGCGACCATGGCGCTCGATTCTACGCAGGCGTCGCCGTTCGACCCCGGCGTCGTATGCTGCCCGGCTGCCGGCCCGCCCGGCCCATGGTCCATCGCCTTTCGTGAGAGCAGATGCCGCCACGTCGCACATCCGATTCCGACCAGACCGCGTCGCCCGACGCTTCGAGCAGCGAGGAGTCGGTCGAGCCCGAGGCCGAGAGCGAGGTCGAGCCCGACGTTCTCAGCGAGGGCGAGGACGACGACGAGGACGAGGTCGCAATCGGCGACGACCTCGACACCGCTGAGGAGGAGACCGCCGAGGAAGAGGAGGTCGAGGCTCCCAAGGTCCGCGTCGCGCCGAGGCCGTCGCCCGGGCGTCCGCCGACGGCCAAGGAGGAGCCCGAACCCCCCTTCTACGTGGCCGAGCGGGTGGTGCTGATCAAGAACACCCGGCCACGGACCGGCTCGCCCATCGGCGACCACCCGGTGGGCGCCACCGGCCGGGTGGAGACGGTGCTGAGCCAGACGGCGATCATCCGCTTCGATCGCGCTCCCGACATCAAGGAGGTGGTCGCCTTCGTGTGCCTGGAGAGCATCGACCCGGAGGCGCAGGAGCGCCGCCGGGAGCGGGCTGCCGAGCTGGCGCGCGAGGCCGCCGCCGCCGCCGACGGGCGAACCCCAGCCACCGTCGGCGCCGTCACCGACCGCAGCGGCCAGGCCGCCGCGGCGACCATGACCGTCCCTCCCCCGACGGCACGGCCGGCTCCGGCGCCGCCGCCACGCACCCAGCCGGCGGCCCGAAGCGTCGGAACACCGCCAGCCAAGCCGGTCACGGCCGCCCCGAAGCCAGCGGGCACAGCGGCGCCCACACCCGCCGCCAAGACGGCCGCCAGACCCGCCGCCGTCAAACCTGCCGCCAAACCGGCCGGCAAACCGGCCGCCAAATCGGCTGCCAAACCGGCTGCCAAACCCGCCAGGCCCGCTGCCAGGGCCACCGCCAAGCCTGCGGCGAAGACTGCCGCCAAACCGGCCGCCAAGGGCGCCGCCGGGAGAGCCGCGCCAAAGAAGCCGGCGAAGAAGACGCCGGCGGCCGCAAGGTCGGGAGCGAAGACGGCCGCTCGGAACGGGGGCGCCCGGCCGGCGGCCAAAGGCGGCGCCAAGGGCGCGGCCAAGCAGGCCGCCAAGACCGTAGCCCGCCGTCCTGCCAAGCCCGCGGCCAGAACGGCGAAGACCGCCGCCAAGCGTCCGTCGAAACCGGCGGCCAAGCGCCCGACCAGGGCGCCGGCCAGACCCACCGCCAAGCGGTCCAAGCCGGTTGCCCGGCCGGCCAAGAGCGCGAAGACCCCCGCCAAGCAGGCCAAGAAGGCGAAGGCAAAGGCGCCGGCGCGTCCGGCCAAGCCGGCGGCCAAGCGGACCGGCGCCTCCACGACATCCCGTGCCAAGCCACGGACCACGGGTCGCAGCGGCGGGACCAGGGCGCGATAGGAGCCGACCGGGCCCCTTTCAGATGGCCCCCGAGACCACGCGCGCCTGCGCCTCGTTGGCCAGCGACGCGACCGGCTCGGCGTAGACACCGCGGTAGTCGGCGGGCAGGAGGGCGGCGATCTGCACCGCCGCGAGGTCGGCGGCCGCCTGGTTGTCGGTGGTGGCCGGGCCCTCGCGGGGGGGCATGAATGGCTTGCCGTAGACGAGATGGATGTCGACCCGCCGGGGAAGCCGGTGGCCTTTCACCAGCGCCCGCTCGGTTCCCCACACCGCGACGGGGAGCACCGGGATCCCCGCCCGCCGCATCAGGAAGCCGACCCCTTGCTCGGCGCGATTCATCCCGGGGCGGGTGGCACGCGTGCCCTCGACGAAGAGCAGCAACCGGCCGGTGGGACGGGCGCAGACCTCGAGGGCGGTCCGCAGCGCCCGTCGATCGGGGGTGCCGCGGTCGACGGGGAAGCAGTTGCACCCCGCCCACAGCCAGGCGAGCAGGCGGTTGGCGAAGAGTTCGCGCTTGGCCATGGCGAACAGGGTCCGTGGGAAGAAACTGCCGAAGATGACCGGATCAAGATTGCTGAGGTGGTTGCAGGCCACCAGGCAGGGTCCGGTGGGGATGTTCTGCTGGCCCTCGATGCGAAGCCGGCGCCCGAAGATGACGCGCAGCACCACGTGTCCGACCAGCTGGACGATCCGGTAACGGAGTGGCCGGCGGTCGTCGTCGCGCACCGGGAACCGCTCGGGGAAGCCGCGCACCGGAGAGCTCATCGATCGGTGCGGTGGAGTACGGCCTCCAGATGGAAGGCCGGAGGGTTGCGATCGGTGGCCATGCGCAGCTGGTAGCGCAGCTCGTCCCCGACGACGTCGATGTCGCGCTCCAGGAGGGTGACCGATTTGGCGGTCGGGGTGCGCCGGATCGACGCCGAGGCGAGGCGCAGGTGCCCGTCCTCGACGGTGCCCAGCTCGATCTCGGCCACGCCGATCCCGTGGGCGACGACGAACTCGACGGCCCGGCCGGGGCCCGGTCGCCAGAAGCCCATCTCCGCGTGCAGCGGCCGTCCGTCGTCGAGCGATGCTGTCCTCTGCATGTAGAGGATCACCGGCTTGCCAGCGTGCCAGAAGCGCACCCATTCGTGGTAGGCGAAGGGCGGCCCCTCACCGGTGCGACCCCGCCCCTCGCCCTCCCACTCGCCGAGGAGAAGCGCCAGTGGTTCGAGGTCGGGATGGAGCGCTGGTGTGGTCACGACCACCGCCTATGGTGACGCAGGAGGCGACTCGCCGGTGGTGTACGCCCAGCCGTACCAGTTCTCGATCTCGATGGCGATGATCGCGTCGATCCCGATCTGGTAGCGGTACTGCGGGTACTTGGCGCGCAGCAGCTCGATCGCGCGGGTGGCGGCCGGCGCGTCGACCAGCCGGCCGCGGCCGCGAATGCGCACCCACCAGGTGCGGCTCCAGTCCTCCTCGTAGCCGTCGACCAGCAGCGTCGCGCGTGGGTCGGCGTCGAGGTTGCGCAACCGCTGCAGCCGGCTGGTGCGCTTCGGTTTACCGTCGACCGGCGTGTACACGGTGTCTCCGTCGAGCGCGAAGACGCAGGGAACGAGGTGGGCGCGGCCGTGCGGGTCGACCGTGCCCAGGCAGGCGACTCGTGCGGCCACGAGCCGACGCCTCATCTCCGGTAGGTCCATCGCGGGACCCTCGGTGCTGGATTGTCAGACGGCAGACGGCAGACGGCGCCGCGGGGACGAGGGTACAGGGAGGTGCAAGCCCAGGGCTGCTGCAGCACCCTGCTACGCTGGCGGTGTTAGCGTAATCCGGGAGGTCACGGCGGAGTGGTGGTGACCAGAGGACGTCGAGAGTGATGCGGCCGCGAATGACCGGTGACCCGGTCGCCGTCGAGTCGCTGCTGGCCTCGGTGGCGCGCCGGGCGCTGATGGTGATCTCCGCGGCGCTCGGCGTCGCCGCCCTCGCCTTCTGGGCGTGGTTGATGTCGCTGCTCGCCCAGCGCGTCGGCGGCGGTTTGATCGGCGTCATGCAGGTCTGCGCCCTGGTGATCATGGGCGCCATCGCGGTCGCGGTGGTGGCCGGCTCGGGATGGGCGGTGCTCCAGGCACCCCAGGTGCGCCGCCGCCTCCGCCGACCCGGACCCGCGGCCACCCCGCCACCTCCGGCCGCGACCACCGAGGCGCATTAGGCGCCGGCGCCGCCCGCAGATGCTCATCGGCGCGATGGTGCTGGCGGGACTGGTGCTGCTGGTGCTCGTCGCCGACCGGGGCACCGCGCTCATGACCCGCGTCGCCGACGCCGGATCGCTGGTCTACTGCCGGCCCTGCGACATGCGTTATCCGCGCGACCAGCTGGTCGACGGAAGCCGGCGCTGCCCCCAAGGCCACCACATCGCCACGGCATCCCGCGGCTTCTCGATGAGCACCGTGCTGATCGCCGCGTGCATCGCCTTCATCGCCCTGGGGGCGCTGCTGGTGGCCAGCGGTGCGGTGGCCACGCGGTGAACCGCGGTCGGCCGCCTGGGAGCGCCCGTACAATCGCTGCGGCCCCCTTAGCTCATCGGTAGAGCAGCCGGCTTTTAACCGGTTGAGGGAGGTTCGACTCCTCCAGGGGGCACGGCTCAGCATCCGTGTCGCAACCCAACCCAATGCCGGAGACTGGGTGATTCAAGAGGGGCCTCGGGTGACGAGAATCGCGGCCACGTTCCCGACCGGAGTCGAGCGTCTGGCCTACTCGCTGTCGTCCTTCCATCCGCGCCGGGTCGTACCGTGATCAGCGTAATCCTTGCCATGCGAGACTCCACCCAGGCGATCGATGCCCAACTCAAGGCGCTCGCCCGTCAGACCTACAGAGGATGCTGGGAGCTCGTTGTCGTGGACAACGGCTCGACAGAAAAAAGTTGCGCAATCGCGGCGACCTGGCAGGCGCGGATCCCAAATATGCGCCTGATCAATGGCCCAAGCCATCCGCTTGGACCCGGCGCAGCGAAGAACCTCGGCGCCCGTCATGCGCGAGGCGATACGCTTGTGTTCTGCGACCACGACGACGTGGTTCGGGATGGTTGGCTAGAGGCGATGGCCGAGACCATGATGAGTGCTGACCTAGCTGGAGGGGGCGTCGAGTACGGCACGTTGAATCCCCCAGGATCGGCGCCGGTTGATGGAGGCACACTCGTCGGGCTCCCCGTGGCTCTCAGCTTCATGCCGTTCACAATCGGCGCCAACATGGCAGTGTCTAGGAGGGCGTTCGACCACGTTGGTGGCTTCCGAGAGGAGCGGCCGTGGGGCGGAGTGGATGTCGATCTGGCGTGGAGATTGCAGCTGGCTGGCTACCGCATCAACTTCGTGCCTCACGCGATCATCGATAAACGGGCTCGTCACCGAACGATCGACCTCTGGCGCCAGCACGCAAACTGGGGTCGCTGCTGCGTCGATCTCTACCGCAGGTACCAGCATGCGGGGATGCGCCGGCGGTCAATGATCCGTGTGGCGGCTTCCTACGCACGGCTGATCGTATGGCTGCCCCGGTGCCTGACCGCGAACGGCAGACGACGCTGGGTGCGGGACGCGGCCGTACGTTGGGGGTGCCTGGTTGAGTCTGGCCGAAGCCGAACCCTCTACCTATAGGGAGACGCCCGCGTGCGCCTGGGCGATCCTCGTCGTGATGCTGGTCAGGGGTGGACACATCCAGGAGAGGCCTATGATCTACCGTCGGCACGTGCGGGGGGCATGCCCCGGAACCGCTCTTCGCAGTTCTCCAGGCGTATCGCTCGATACGTCCGCGGGATTCCTCCGCGAAGGCGGGACCCGAGCGTAGGTGGTTCCACGTGGGGGGGCCAGCATCTGGGGCGGCTCGCCGGCAGCATGAGGCACCAATGTCTGCTCCTGTGATCGAGGGGCGAGGCGAGCCTCCCTCGACGCCGGATCGGGTTCTGGAAAGCCTCCACCTCTCGGCCGCAACCGTCAAAGCTGCCCAGCCAATAGCCCCGCTGCTTCCGCCTCTCGAAGACGAACGCCTCGGTCGGGTCACGGCCGGCCGCGTCGCCCGGCACCTGATCCGAGAGCTCCGCAGCGGCGCGTACCAGCCTCGCCCCGCACTCCTGGTTCCCGTGCCAAAGCGATCCGGCGGCACGCGCTCGGTGGCCGTACTGACTCTCGACGATCGCGTCGTCTACGAGGCGCTCGTCCGTTCGGTGGCTCCCTTCGTTGAGCGGGCGCTGTGCGGTCCTGAGACTCTGTACGGACCGCGGGGCGTGACTCGCGCGCTGCGATGGCTGACCTTCGAGCGGGCGGTCTTGCGCTTCCGACCGACATGGGTGGTCGTCGCCGACGTGGCCAACTGCTGGCCGACACTTCGACACGAGTTGGTGACCGAGGTATTGCGACGTGCCGGCGCCGGCCCATCAGCAGACGCCCTCGGCTCGCTGCTCGGAGTGTTCATGGCGACCGACACCGGGCTACCCCAGGGCCTCGGCGCATCGCGGGTCTTGTCCTCGGCGGCCCTCTCCCGCGTCGACCGGGCCATGATCTCGCGCGGCTGGCACTACGTGCGTTGCGTTGATGACTTCCGGATCGCTGTGGACGACACAACCGCCGCTGCCCGCACGCTGGCCACCCTCGACAACGAGCTGGCGGCGATCGGCCTTAGTCTCCATCCCGAGAAGACCAGGTTCGTGGCGGGTGAGGAGTACGAGCGGCAGCTGCGGTCGGGTGCACCGTGGGAAGTGTGGATGTGGGACCACCTCGCGCCACTTTTGGAGGGTCGTGCCGACGAAAGGTGGCTCAAACGCCTCGGGGCGGGGCTCCTACGACGCGTGCGAGCCATGCCTGGTGGCGTCGCGGCTGCGACGCAGAGGTTACGCGAGGCCGCATTGTATGAGAACGCGCCGGACGGCGATCGGGAGCGCAACAGCGCTTCGGTGGCGAGCGCGCTGGGCATTCTCCTGACCGCTCGGCCTAGGGGTGTGGTCGAGTGCGCCGTGCCTCTCCTCAAGCGGTATCCAGCGGAGACGCCCGCGCTCGCCGCGTGTCTGCGTGGCTTGAGCGCGACCGAGCACTGGCGCGACGTCGTCGATGTTGTCGAGGCCGCCCTGGCCGAGGACCGGACGCTCGAGGCCTCTCAACGAGCATGGCTGTTCTGGGCGCTGCGACCCACGGCTCATACCCTGCCGGCAGGAATCATCACCCATGTCAGCGCTGCGGCGAGCGAGGACGAGTGGGTCTCCCGCTTGCAGGCCGTCTGGCTACTGGCTGGCCGCGGCGAGCTCGGTGGCGATCTGCGACGCTGCCTGGAAGCGGCCGTGCCGGCTCCGCTGCGAGCCTCGCTGCCGACTCACGTCGAGTCGCCCAGAGTGTCATAGGAAGCGAACCCCCCGCCGCATCGAACCCACGGCGCGGCCGAGCCGATTCCCGGCGACGCTCGCCCATCGGTGGCGCCCATCCGGCCGGGCCGCGAGGCCGAGGCTGCGGGCTAGCCATATGTAGGTCCCAACGACCTCCCACCCCTGAGCGCGCCGCATACCTTGGCGGCGGTGTCGCTTGTAGAGAACCGGCTCGGCCATGCCACCGGCCAGGGCCGATCGCCACACGCTCATCGGGCTGGGGCGGAGCCGTTTATGCACGACGGCCCGCGGCTCGAAGTGAACGGCGACCCCCGCGTAGCGAGCGCGCCAGCCGAAGTCGACGTCCTCAAAACTGCGGAGGGATTCGTTGAAGCCCGTCAATGCGTCGAAGAGCCCGCGACGCAAGCCCAGGTTGCCCCCGTGGGCGTACGGCAGGAAACCGCAGGCGCGGGGGGGCCCATTGGATGCGACGTCCCACATCCAGTCGAACTGTTCCGGACGGTTGAGAGCTTCGAAGTCGTTGAAACCCGTCACCAGCGCATGCTCTTTCAGGGCGCCCGCCAGGTACCGCACCCACTCGTGGTCAACGACGTCGTCACCGTCGCAGATGAGGATCATGTCTCCTCTCGCAGCGTGGATGGCGACGTTGCGCGCGTGGGCCACGCCGCGCTTCCCTGCCGCTTCAACGCATCGCAGGTCAGGAACCCGGCCTTCCCAGGCCGTGACCCGGGCTCGCGTCGCGTCGGTGCTACCGTTGTCGGCGACCACGACCTCCCACCGGCCGCGGTACGTCTGGGCTTCCAGCGCGGCCAACTGCTCATCGATCGTGGTGGTGACGTTTCGGACGGGAATGACCACGCTCACGAGCACCGAGCCGCTGGCCGCTGCTGGTCCACGCTCCGGCTCATGCACGTGTGACTTCCCGGTACACATCTTGCAAACGTTCGAAGTAGGTGTCGGGGTCGTGCTCCTTGCGGACGCGTGCCGATCCCTGTGCACCCATGGCTCGCCGGAGGTTGGGATCGGCCGCCAGCCGTTCCACCGCCTCTGCCAGTGCCACCGGATCCCGGGCCGGGACCAGGAGGCCATGGACGCCGGTCTCGATGGCCTCTGGCATCCCGCCCACGTTCGTGCTGACGATGGGCAGGCCCATGGCCATCGCCTCGAGCGCCGCGATGCAGAGGCCTTCGCTGACGCTGGAGAGAAGGAAGATGTCCGCCCGCGACAGGGTGGCCCACACGCCGCCCTGGTCCAACTGGCCGACGAGGCTCACCACATCGGCCAAGCCTCGATCGCGAATGTGCCACGCGAGCGCGGCTCCCGCTCCCTCATCCGGACCGACGATGGTGTAGGTGAGCCGGCAACCACGATCCCGGAGCCGCCCGACTGCCTCGAGCGCATACTCGTAGCCCTTCACCCAGTGCAGGCGACCGACGCTGACAAGGCGGATCCTGTTGGAGTGATCGGCTCGTCCCGGCGGTGGGCGGAAAAAGCGTGCATCCACGAATGAGCGGATCACGACCGTCCGCGCTGGGTCAGCTCCGTAGGTGCGTGCGAGACCGGCCATCTCCTCGGACACGCATATGACACGGTCGACGCGGGACAACGCGCGGGACATACGCTCACGACTCTGCTCGCTCACCCGCGGGTAGATCCGGATCTCGTCGCCTCGACAGGTGACGACCTTTGGCATCGGAAGCAGCGGGAGAACATCGGCGTATTCGGCGGCATGGTCGGCAAACTCGAAGTGGACCAGATCGGCTGCCTCGCAGACGATTCGCAGACAACGATCCAGCTCTTGGCAGAAGTGGCGCCCGTGGCCGTAGTCTCGCCGGAGCGCGACGGCCAACCGGCGAACCGAGCGGGCATCAGTCGCCAGAGCCTCCATCAACAGCGAAACAAGGGAGGCCAACTTGGTAGCACCACTACCGGAAGGAAGGTGGCGCAGACGCAAGGTGTTGCTGGGCCGGTCGCCGCGAATTCGATCGAGGTGCGTGTCCCCAGGACGGCTGATGACACAGACACGGTGACCACGATCAATCAAACCGGTCACCTCTACCGTCAGGAACGGCTCGACGGCCAAGGGGAACCGGTGGGTTACGATGACGATTCGCAACGGCTCAACGGGGCGTGGGGTGTGTTGCACGAGAATAAGGCGTCAAGCGCCTGAGCGTTGCCGTGTCTCGTGGCCCACACGGTTCCACCGGAGCAGCCGGCGACGAGACGCGCTGACTCCGCGAATGCGATTTGTACACACGGCCGACCGAAGCGCCGCCTCGATCGCATCGACTGTGTGCCCGGAGGTGAAGCTTCGCCGGACGTGTTCCCGGCATACCGCGCCCAGACCAGGCTCCTGGGTCCGCCACGCGCAGACCTGCTCCAGGAGGCTCGCCAGGGCGACCGCATCGCCGGATTCGAAGAGGAAGCGGGCCAGCTGTCCCGTGAGCGCCTCGGGGATGCCCCCGACGCGCGACCCGACCACAGGCACGCCACATGACATCGCCTCGATGATCACCCGGGGGAATCCCTCGTCGCCAATGGTCGGGACCACAACGACGTCCGCCGCCTGGTACAGAGGCACGACATCGACCAGCAGCCCGGCGAGGACCGTGCCGGCCGGGCTGCGCCGCACCACGGACTCGGCGTAGGCGCGACCCGCCTCCACGCTCGGACGCGGATCGACCGCGCCGGCGACGACCAACCGCCAGTCCGGCCGTGCCACCCGGACCATGGCGTCGGCCAGGACGTGCGCACCCTTGCTCGGATGGAGCCGGCCGGCGAAGACGACAAGCGTCTGCTCGGGTCCGACCCCCAGCTCTACTCGCGTACGCTGGATCTCGTCCGGGTCGCCTGGGGCGTACCGAGCAGGGTTGACGCCATTGTGCACGACATCGACCCAGTCGGCTTTCAGGCCTGCGGACACCCAGGACCGCTTTACGTGACGGGAGACAGCAATGTAGCGCGAGATGCCGGGCGTCGTGAGGATGTTTGACCAGCCGAACTGTGGCGGGGGGGCAAAATGCAGATGGCACACGACGGCAGCCCGCTGTGCGAATCCGACGGCAGTCCCAAAAACGTCATGGCTCGGGTAGTGCAGATAGACGATGTCGTGCCGCTTTCGCAGACTCCGACGCACACCGCGCAGCACCCCCAGACTGCTCGAGACTGGGGTTTGGCGATCGAGACGCAGGTTCGGCGTCCACTCGATCGTCCGGCAGAACCCGGCGTACGTCGCGAGGAAGTCGCCGCGCTGTGCGTACACGAAGTCGATCACGTGGCCCCGCTCCGCGAGCTCGCGACTGACTTCGAGCACCGTGCGCGCGACACCTCCCCCATGCGATCCCGGGCGCTCGTCGGCGAGGAGCAGCTCGATTCGTGACGTCCGCTCCGCGCCGCGTTCGCTCAACGATCCGACCGCGCGCTGGTAGTGGGTGCGCGCCATCGCAGGTCTGCGATGCGTTGTAGCTGCCCGACCGGCGGGGGGCACGGATCAACAAGGGGAACGCCCCCGCGGACGATCTCGACGTACCGGCATGTCGGCGGCGGCTCATACGTCGGCCTCCACGTCCACGCGGCGTGGCGTTGATAGAGCTCCTTGACTGTCCGGTAGAGGTCCAGGTCGACCGGCAACTCGACCTCGGCCAGACCGGGGGGAAGCGGGTCGTAGAAATCGCTCCGGGTGCGGCACCCTCGAGCTAGTAGGTCGGTTACGGGTAGTCCGTCCCACGCCCACACGGAGCGATGATGGCGCTTCGCGAGCTCGATCACGGCGTGACACACCTGGATGTGCTCTTCGTGCCCGTACTCACCCCAAGGATTGTGGGTGCACACAACGGCGTGACGGCGGACGTAGTCGTCCAGTTGATCGAGGAGCCGAAGGTAGTTCTCCATGTACCGTTCCCGATACACCGTCGGGCACGAGCGGCGGAGACTCACGCCGTAGGGCGTGAGTCGGCGCCGGCGCCAGTCGGACCGCCGGTACACGTCCGCCTGCGAGAGCGGCAAGAAGACGAAGCCGGCCACGGGGTACGCGGCAAGGACCAGCTCTCGCGCACCGGTGAGATCGGGCGGGTACGGCGCCCCCGGCAGGGCGGCCACGAAGGTTCTCGCCAGCGGAATGATCGGCGCGAGCCACAAGATCTCGTCGTCGGGATGCGCCACGACCACGAGGATGCTCTCTGTGTCCGTCACGCTCGCTCCTACTTTGCCCCGCAAGTCGTCACGCGCACGGGCGCGGTCTTCACGGCGCGAGTGCCGCGGCACGCTAGCAGAGCGACCCGGGCGGTGCAAGGCGATGGGGGCAGCCACGGAGGCCGTAGCCTTCGCGGGCGTTGCCCACGCTTGTCTACTCTCCCAAGGGCATCACTCGCGAACATCGCGAAGGGCGATCGGGCGCAGATAGTCGCCGACCAGCTCGCGCGTCCACCACGCCCCGCTTTCCCGGCGCTGCGGCCAGGTCGTGAACTGGTAGCGGTAGAGACGAGCGCGGACAAGGCTGGGCGGCCGTCCCGAGAACGGGTTGTGGCCAAGCAGCGCGAGCGTGGCCGAGTCGTCCTCGAGCAACCTCACCATCAGCGGCACGAACCAGCTCCGCGCGTAGATCGGTGAGAGCGCGGCAAACCACATCAGCCAGTCGAGGCGAAGGTGGTACGGCGCGACCTGAGGCGGTCTGCGGCACGGGTCGCCCGGTTTCCCCTTGAAGCCGTACTCCTTCCACACCGTCGTCGGGGTGACCTCCTCCTCGCCGGTGCCTTCGATGACGATCTCGTTGCGCACCCGGGTGACGCTGCCGAAGGCGCCGTAGGTGTTGACGAGGTGGATGCGGTTGAAGCTCAGGTTCATCGCCTGGCGGGACGAGACCATGTTGCGGACCGGCCACCAGCTGAGGACGACGACCACCACCGTCAGCAGCACCACCACCGCCTCGTACCACGCCGGCGGACCGGTCATCGCCGGAGCAGACGCCGGGATGATGTGGTGGAGCCAGGAACCGTCGAAGGCGGAGATCGCCAGGGTGATTGTCAGCACGTTGAGCCAGGAGAAGTTGCCGCTGAGCACCAGCCACAGCTGGGTGATGACCATGAACGTCGCGGCGATCTCGGCGCCGGGCTGCGGAGCGAAGAGGCCGAAGGGCGCGACCAACTGGGCGACGTGGTTGCCTGCCGTCTCGATCCGGTGCAGCCGCTTGGGAAGGCGATGGAAGTACCAGCTCAGCGGGTTCGGCATCGGCTGCGTCTCGTGGTGATAGTCGAGACAGGTGAGGTTGCGCCAGCAGCGGTCACCGCGCATCTTGATGAGACCGGCGCCGAACTCGAGCCGGAAGAGAAGCCAACGCAGCAGCCAGATCACCAGAACCGGTGGCGGCGTGTCCGACGAGCCAAGGAAGATCGCCAGAAAGCCGCTCTCGAGCAGCAGTGACTCCCACCCGAACGCGTAGAACGTCTGCCCGACGTTGACGATCGAGAGGTAGAGGACCCAGAGCGCGAACCACACCAGCATCGACACCGGCAGCGAGGCGCGCTCGGGCAGGGAGAGGACGGCGGCGGCTGACAGGGCGACCCCCGTCCACGCCACCACGGCGAAGAGGCGATTCGAGTAGCCGAGGTGAAAGAGGCTCGGCGCCCGCCGGAACGACGCGGCGCGCAGGAACTCGGGCACCGGCAGCAGACCGCGCTCACCGAGCAGCGGGCGAAACTGGTTGACCGCGACCAGAAAGGCGACGAGATACACCAGGGCGAGAGCCCGCTGGAAGACGAACCTGGTCAACCAGTAGTCGGGAGCCGAGAACCAGTCCATGCGTCGAGCGCCCGCGCCGCCGCCGATCTCAGAGCGTGCTGCTCGCGGTTGCGCCGCGGCCGAAGACACGACGCAGGGCGACGCGGGCGGCGTGGTATCCGCACATCCCGTGCACCCCCGGACCGGGCGGCGTCGCCGAGGAGCACAGATACACTGTCCGGTCGGGAGTCGCGTAGGGGACGGCGGCGAGCACCGGCCGGAAGAAGGTCTGCAGCCCGCTGAAGGCACCGCCGGCGATGTCGCCACCGATGTTGTTGGCGTTGCGGGCCTCGAGCTCCGCCGGTCCCGTGGCCGCCCGGGCCAGCACCCGGTCGCGAAAGCCCGGGGCGAAGTGCTCGATCTGCCGCTCGATCGCCTCGCTGAAGTCGCCGTCCCAGCCGAAGGGCACGTGCGCGTACACCCAGAAGGTGTGCTTGCCCTCGGGCGCGCGGGTGGCATCGAACAGGCTCGGCTGAGCGGCGATGAGAAACGGCGGATCAGGCAAGCGGCCGGTGGTCGCGGCGGAGAGCGCGGCGGCGATCTCCTCGAACGAGGCGCCGATGTGAACGGTGCCCGCGCGACTGCAAGTCTCATCCGTCCACGGCACCGGCCCGTCCAGGGCGAAGTCGAGCTTGAACACGCCGGGGGCATGCCGGTAGCGGCGCAACCGCTCGAGATATCGGGTTGGAAGGCGCCGTCCGGCGATGGCCTCGACGTTCCACGGCGCCACATCGAGAAGGTAGGCGGAGGCGGCCGGCAGCTCGTCGAGTGAGCCGACGCGCACGCCGGTGACGATCTCGCCGCCGAGCGCACGCAGGTACGAGGCGAGCGCATCGGCGATGCTCTGTGAGCCGCCAAGAGGGATCGGCCAGCCGACCGCGTGCGCCGCGAGCGCGAAGAGCATCGCGGTGCCGCCGGTCGCCGGGGAGGTGAGCGGAGCGATGGCGTGGGCGGCGAGGCCCGCGAGCAGCGCGCGGGTGCCGGCACCGCGCATGCGACGCGCGAGCGTGGATGCCGGAAGGATGCCGATCACGCCGAAGCGGGCGAGCAACAGCGGATGGCGCGGCATGGTGCCGAGGACTGGGCGAAGCGCCTCCGCGGCCAGCTCGTCCCAACGGTCGGCGAACGGGCCGACCAGCCGCCGGTATCGACCGCCGTCGTCTGCCAGTGAGGCGGTCGTCTCGTCGATTGAGCGTGACAGCACCGCTGCGGACGCCCCCGGCAGGGGATGGGCAAGCGGCAGCTCCGGCTGAATCCAGCTCAGCCCGTGCTCGTGCAGCGGGAGCGACCGCAACACCGGTGACCCAGCACCGAGCGGATGAACCGCCGAGCAGATGTCGTGCCGAAAGCCGGGAAGGGTGAGCTCGCCGGTCTGCGCTCCTCCTCCCACAGTTGGTGCCGCCTCGTAGACTCGGACCGCGAGACCGGCACGGGCCAGCGTGATCGCGCCAACCAGCCCGTTCGGTCCACCCCCCACAACGATTGCGTCGATCCGTTCAGCGACTGCCATGAGCGGAGCGTGCCACGGCGCACCTCCCCACGGTTCGCCCGCTCGAGCACCCGGGCGAGCCGGTTGTCCTTCCCACCAACGGCACCAACCGCGCCAAACGCGCGAAAGGACGAGTATCGCAATGCGTGGACGGCTCAGACAGCGGGTGCGGCCCGCCTGGCCGCGGTTCGGCCGGCTTCGCCCGATCGCCACCGGCGCGGCCACGCTCGCAGCATGCGCAGGTGCGGATCGCCTCTGGGGTCCCGCGCTGCGCGACTGGGTCGTCGGGCTGGGGATGGACGGCGAGCGCGCCGCCCTCATCGCCTCCCTGCTCGTTGCCGGTGGGGCGGCGCTGCTCGCCTCGGCGCTGGCCGGCATCGTCGGGGCACGCGCGGGCGCCGCCCTCGGCTTCCTCGCCATCGGGCTGGGGCCGTTCCTCTGGCGGGCGGCCCACCTCGAGACCACTCCCGGCCTGCAGGCCTCGCGCGACCTGCAGGGGTGGGTGCTGCAACCGCTCGGCATGCTGCTCCTCGCCGCGGTCGCGGTCATCGCCGGAGCCGCCATCGGCGATCGTGTCCGGGTCGACGTGCGCACGCTGTGGCGGTCGCTCCGACGCAGCCGATGGCGCTGGGTCCCGGTGGCCGTGGTGGCGGCGGCGATCCCGTTCGCCGGCGCGGCCGCCGCCAACGCTCTGCAGAACGGACCCATCGGGTCGCTCTACAGCTATCGCGATCCGCAGCCGGCTCGCGCCGCGGGCCCCGTCGGCGCGCGCGAGACGGTGCAGGCGTCAGGGACGCGAAGCCGCATCGACCATATGACGGTCGGCGGCCGCTCAGTGCTGGTCTATCTCCCCGCGGCCTACGCGGCGGATCAGCAGCGGCGCTTTGCCGTGGTGTACCTGCTGCATGGCTTTCCGGGAACGGTCGATCAGTGGCTGGGGAGCGGCGCACAGGTGCAGGGTGTCCTCGATCAGGTCATCGCCGCCGGGACCGTTCCCCCGCTGATCGCGGTGATGCCCGACGGCAACGGGAGCGTGTCCGCCGACAGCGAGTGGGGTGACACCGCGCGCGGCGACCGGGTCGAGGACTGGTTGGTCCGTGACGTCGTCCCCGCGCTCGACGCCGGGTACCGAACCCGTGGTGCCGAGTTCCGCGGCATCGCCGGACTGAGCAGCGGTGGCTTCGGCGCCCTCAACCTCGCCATCCGCCATCCCAGCACCTTCCGCTGGGCAGCCAGCTACTCCGGCTTCCTCCTGGCCCGGCAGGACATCTTCGGCGCCGCCTGGCGTGCCAACAGTCCTCTCCTCACCGCGCCGTCGGTACCGCCTGCGATGCGCATGCCGCTCTTTGTCGTGACCGGCAGCGACGAGCAGAACTATCTCGGCGGCGCCCAGCGGTTCGCCACCCAACTCGGCGGACTCGGCTGGACGGTCGACGTCGAGGTCGTCCCCGGTGGCCACGGGTGGGAGACGTGGCGAGCCGAAATGGTGCGGAGCTTCATGCAGCTGGGGCAGCTGTGGGGCAGTCCGACGTCGGCTTCACCGGCAGGCGTCCCGGGGCCTCGTCATGGCAACTAGCGCGGGCACGGCTGTCGCCGCCGACACCGAATGCATCGAGGCGGCACGGCTGCAGTACGGCGTTGCCCACATCTCGTGTTTCGCCGGCTCCCACGACAAGCGCGCCCTGCTCCTCCACAATGGCGGGGTCGTCGCCTACCGCGTCTGCATGGGCGTCGCCGTCGCCGTCGGTGACCCGCTGTGCGCGCCCAGCCAGCAGGCCGACGCCATCACCACCTACGCAGCGGAGTGCCGCGCCCGGCGGTGGGTGCCCTGCTTCTATCAGACCGATCCAGCGCTGCGCGACGCCTACCGACGGGCGGGTCTCGCCATGGTCAAGTTCGGCGAGGAAGCGATCGTCGACGTCGACCACTTCACCCTCGACACGCCGTCCCGGGCCAACCTGCGACGCGAGGTCGGGCGCGCGCATCGCGCCGGTCTCGACGCAACGGTGATGCCCTGGCCGGATCGCGACCAGGAGATCTGGGCGGAGCTCACCGAGGTGTCGGATCGCTGGCTGGCGACCAAGGGAGGCCGCGAGATCGGCTTCTCGCTGGGACGCCTGCGCGACGTCGTCGACGCCCGAGGCCGGCTCACCCTCGTGCGTGACCAGAGCGCACGGGTGCACGCCTTCACCTCATGGGTCCGGCTCGGCGCGGACGCGCTCGCCCTCGACCTGGTGCGCCGCCGCCCTGACGCTTCGGGGGGTGCAGCCGATCTGGCACTCGTCGCCGCCATCGAGGAAGCTCGCCGGCTCGGGATCCGCTCGGTGTCGATCGGCGCGGTGCCCTTTCGTGACACCGTCGGCGACGCGCCCGATGGCGTCGTGGCGCAGAGAGTCCGGCGCCTCGTCTACGCGCACGGCGTGGGCTCGTACCGCTACCGCAGCCTCGCCCACTTCAAGGACAAGTTCGCCCCGCGGTGGGTCACCCGCGACATCGCTCTGCCCCGCGGACGAGCGGGGGTGACCGCCCTGGCCGGGCTCACCCGGGTGCACCTGACCCCGTGACGGTCGATCTCAGAAGAGGGTGACGTCGTCGAAGAGCGTGTAGGTGGGATCCGCCCCGTAGTTGTCGTCGTGGCTGATCAGGGTCAGCGTGTAGGAATGGCCTGCGGTGACGCCGGCATTGACCACGGTCCAGCTGTTGGTGGTACAGATCTTGGCGAGGATGGTGCTGGTGGTGGCGGTCGTATTGTCCCGGAGGGTCGCCGTCGCCCAGTCGTAGGTGATGGTGTCGGGACAGGTTTCCTGGTAATAGAAGCTGAGCGTCGTGTTCCCGCTCGGGACAGTGAACGTCTGGGCGATGCTGCTGTCGCCGCTGGTCGCCGACGTGGAGCCGAGGCGCGCCGCATAGGTACCCGAGTGGGCGCCACTGTTCACCACCGAGGTCGAGGCGCCGGCGGGCGTCCAGCCGCTGAGGCTGCCGGTCTCGAACCCGCCGTTGGTGATCCCTGACGGGGGCGGGGGCGGGGGCGGCGGGGCTCCGAGCGTCACGTCGTCGAAGAGAGTGTAGGTGGGATCCGAACTGAAGTTGTCGTCGTGGCTGGTGAGGGTCAGCGTGTAGGAGTCGCCGGCGGTGACGCTGGTGGTGACCTGGGTCCAGGTGTTGGTGGTGCAGATCTTGGCGAGGATGGTGCTGGTGGTGGCGGTTGTGTTGTCCAGGAGGGTCGCCGTCGCCCAATCGTAGGTGAGGCTGTCGGGGCAGGTTTCCTTGTACCAGAAGCTGAGCGTCCCACTACCACCGGAAGCCGTGAAGGTCTGCGCGATGCTGCTGTCGCCATTGGTCGCCGAGGTCGATCCGAGGCGCGCCGCGTACGTACCTGAGTGGGCGCCACTGTTCACCACCGACGTCGAAGCGCCGCTGGGCGTCCAGCCGCTGAAGTTGCCGGTCTCGAACCCGCCGTTGACGATGCCACCGCTGGGCGCTGCGTTGACGGTGAGCGAGACCGTCGTGCTGTGAGTCGCCGCCGGCCCGGTGCCGGTGACCGTCACCGTGACCGTGCCGGTGGCCGCGGTCGACGAAGCTGTGAAGGTCAGCGTCGAGCTGCCGCCTCCCGCGGTGACGCTGGCCGGGTTGAAGCTCGCCGTCACCCCGCTGGGCAGCCCGGTCGCGCTCAGCGACACCGATTGGGCCGCGCCACTGGTCAATGCCGTGGAGACGGTGCTGGTCGCGGTGCTGCCCTGATTGACCGTCACCGGGCTGGTGGCGCTGATCGAGAAGTCACTCGGGTTGACGGTCAGCGCGACCGTGGTGCTGTGGGTCGCCGACGACCCGGTGCCGGTGACCGTCACCGTGACCGGGCCACCGGTGGTGGCCGTCCACGAGGCGGTGAATGTCAGCGTCGAGTTGCTGCCTCCCGCGGTGACACTGGCCGGGTTGAAGCTCGCCGTCACCCCGCTGGGCAGCCCGGTCGCGCTCAGCGACACCGATTGGGCCGCGCCACTGGTCAATGCCGTGGAGACGGTGCTGGTCGCGGTGCTGCCCTGATTGACCG
>Ga0209471_1000021_pt1 | contig 156762 bp, 140 predicted proteins | sample GraSoiAngelo_128_FD_185885 | JGI IMG/M metagenome (GOLD analysis project Ga0209471, IMG submission 185885) | Grasslands soil microbial communities from the Angelo Coastal Reserve, California, USA - 14_0927_12_20cm (SPAdes) (version 2) | ecosystem: Environmental > Terrestrial > Soil >...
CCGGTTGGCGGTCTCGTACTCCACGTGCGACACCGCGATGGTGATCCCCCGCTCGCGCTCTTCCGGCGCGTTGTCAATGGTGTCAAACGCGCGGAACTGTACTTTCGGGTTGTGCTTCGACAGCACCCTGGTGATCGCGGCCGTCAAAGTGGTCTTGCCATGATCGATGTGCCCGATCGTCCCGATGTTCACGTGCGGCTTGCTGCGCTCGAATTTCTCCTTCGCCATTTGGTCCCCTGCTCCTCAGTCAAAGTCTTGAAAACCCGAACTTATTTTTTGCCCTTCACCTTTCCGATAATCTCGTCGCCAAGGTGGCTCGGCACTTCCGCGTAATGCGAGAAATGCATGGTGAAGTTGCCGCGGCCCTGCGTGCGGCTGCGCAAATCGGTGGCGTAGCCGAACATTTCCGCCAGCGGCACCTGCACGCGAATCACATGGCTGCCCGCGCGTACTTCTGAACCCTGGATTTGAGCGCGGCGCGAATTGAGGTCGCCAAACACAGCGGCCATGTACTCTTCGGGAACCACCACCTCCACCTTCATGATCGGTTCCAACAACACGGGCTTGGCCCTCGCACAGGCTTCCTTGAAACCCATGGAGGCGGCAATCTTGAACGCCATTTCCGAGCTGTCTACGTCATGGTAGCTGCCGTCAACGAGCACCGCGGCCACGTCCACCATCATAAAGCCCGCCAGCGGGCCGCTATCCATCGCTTCGCGGATCCCCACCTCAATCGGGGGAATGAATTCCTTGGGAATGGCGCCGCCGAAAATCTTGTCCACAAACAAGAAGCGATGTTCTTTGTCGAACTTCCACTTTCCACCCGCCCCGGCCACGGACTTCGCCAGCGCATCGAGCTCATCCGTGCCCATTTCGTGCATGTCCTCGTGGTCGGCGCTCGGCAGGGGATGCACTTCGAGCTTGCAGTGGCCGTATTGACCGCGGCCGCCGGTCTGCTTGATGTACTTGCCTTCGGCCTCGGCCTTCTTGCGAATCGTTTCGCGGTACGCCACTTGCGGCCGGCCGACGTTCGCTTCCACGTTGAATTCGCGCTTCATGCGGTCAACGATGATTTCCAGGTGCAATTCGCCCATGCCGGAGATCAGCGTCTGTCCCGTTTCCGTGTCGGTGTGCACGCGGAACGTGGGATCTTCCTGCGAAAGCCGGGAGAGCGCCTGGCCCATCTTGTCCTGGTCAGCTTTGGTCTTGGGTTCCACAGCTACGGAGATAACCGGCGCGGGGAAATCGATGGCTTCGAGGATGATTTGTTTCTGTTCGTCGCAAAGCGTGTCCCCCGTAGTGACGCTCTTCAAGCCGACGCAAGCGCAAATGTCCCCGGCGTACACGACGTCAACCTCTTCGCGCTTGTTCGCATGCATTTGAAGCAGGCGCCCGATGCGCTCGCGCGTGTGCTTGGTCGAGTTGTAAATGTAGCTGCCGGCCTTCAGCATGCCGGAATAAACGCGGATGTAGGTCAAATGGCCGACAAAAGGGTCGGACATGATTTTGAACGCCAGTGCCGAGAAGGGCTGCTCGACGGAAGCGCGCCGCAGAATCGGTTCGTCGTTTTCGGGGTTGATGCCTTCCACGGGGGGCACATCCACAGGCGAGGGGAGATAATCCACGACGGCGTCGAGCAACGGCTGAATGCCCTTGTTCTTGAACGCGGAGCCGGCAAGCACGGGCACGATCTTCATCGCCAGCGTGGACTTGCGGATGGACTTCCGCATCTCCTCCACAGTCAGCGTTTCGCCATTCAAATACTTGTCCACCAGTTCGTCGTCATGCTCGGCGACGTACTCGACTACCTTGTTGCGGTGGTCTTCGTAAAACTTCTTGTCGATGGCCGAACCCTTTAAAGCCGCAGCAACATCGGGACGCGAGTTGACAAACGCCGAATCCCAGAGCTTCTCGACTTCAAAAATTTCAAATTTCGCGCCCAGCGTTTCTTCCAGCCAGACAATCACCTTCTGCTCGAGAAAATCGATGCATCCGATGAAGTTCTCTTCTCGGCCGAGGGGAAACTGGACGGGAACGGGGTGGGCTCCGAGGCGCTGGCGCATGGTGCGGATGACGTGGTCAAAGTCCGCGCCCATCTTGTCCATCTTGTTGACCAACGCGAGGCGGGGGACGCGATATTTGTCCGCCTGGCGCCAAACGGTTTCCGACTGCGGCTGCACGCCCGCCACAGAGTCGAAAATTGCCACCGCGCCGTCCAGAACGCGCAGCGAACGCTCCACTTCCACGGTGAAATCCACGTGGCCCGGCGTGTCAATGATATTGACGCGATATTTCTTGCCGAAGCGATCCCAGGCCGCAGTAGTCGCGGCGCTGGTGATGGTGATGCCGCGCTCCCGCTCCTGCTCCATCCAGTCCATGGTGGCCGTGCCTTCATCCACTGAGCCGATCTTGTAGGTCACACCCGTGTAATAAAGGATGCGCTCGGTCGACGTGGTCTTGCCGGCGTCGATGTGCGCCATGATCCCGATATTGCGGGTGTCTTCGAGTTTGAACGCTCTTCCCATGGTTCCCGTGGTCTTCTTGTCTCCGGGCCGGATTGCAACCGCTTCGCTCACGATTCCACCAATTCCTTTTCCTTGTCCTTAAAATTCTTGCTACCAGCGGTAATGGGCGAAGGCCTTGTTGGCTTCCGCCATGCGGTGCACATCTTCCTTCTTCTTGATGGCCCCGCCGCGCGCATTGGCTGCGTCGATCAGTTCATCCGCCAGCCTATCTACCATCGTTTTGCCCGCGCGGTCCCGCGAATACTGCAGCAGCCAGCGAATGGCCAGCGACTGACGGCGAAACGGATTCACCTCCACCGGAACCTGGTAGTTCGCGCCGCCCACGCGCCGCGTCTTCACTTCCAGCACCGGCTTCACGTTCTCGACGGCCTTCTTGAAGACCTTGAGCGCATCGTCGCTGGTTTTCTTCGCCACCTGGTCCATCGCGCCGTAAAACACGCGCTGGGCCGTGCTCTTCTTTCCGTCCCACATCATCGAGCAGATGAATTTTTCCACCAGGTCATTGCCGTAGACCGGGTCGGTCGCCTGGACTCTCCGCGAAACTAATCCTTTGCGTGGCATCGCTCTCTATCGCTCCTTCACCCCTCGAAACGCTTATTTCGCCTGCGCCGCTTTCGGCCGCTTCGCACCGTACTTCGAGCGCCCCTGTTTGCGGTTCTCCACGCCCGCCGCGTCCAGCGTGCCGCGCACGATGTGGTAGCGCACTCCCGGCAAGTCCTTCACGCGGCCCCCGCGCACGAGCACGATGGAGTGCTCCTGCAAGTTGTGGCCTATGCCCGGAATGTACGTCGTGACCTCGACGGCATTCGTGAGCCGCACGCGCGCCACTTTGCGCAAAGCCGAGTTGGGCTTCTTCGGCGTCTGCGTGTAAACGCGTATACACACGCCGCGCTTTTCCGGGCAGCCCACCAACGCGGGCGACTTCGTCTTGCTGCTGACCGCTTCACGGCCCATGCGGACTAGTTGCGAAAACGTCGGCACAGTCTTCCCTCTTTTTTCGGCCACACGGCGGCCAAACTCTTGCGCGCAAAGCTTCGCGGCTCTCGCCGGGCGCGCAAACAAAATCACGCGAGAGCGTGCGCCTCTGCTGAAAGGTCTGCTGCGAATCCGGAGGTACAACCAGCAAGAAACTCCGTACGCACTCCAAGAGGTGGAGCTGTTCTCTTGGTATTAGTTCGGAGAGGCTTACTCGGCTTTGCGGGGCTGGCGCCCCATTCCGGCCGCTCTTCGGTCCCATTCCGTCTTGCTTGTTCCGGAACCGGAGATAATCCTTCCAACTCAACGGCTCCAAAACTTACGGAGCCGCCCCACTCAGGTTAGTAACATCCCTGACAAACAACAAAGTATAAGGAAGCGAACGTCCTCTGTCAAATGCGATTTATACATCCTGTGGGAAAAAAACCTCCTGAACCCCTTGAATCCAAATTGAATCCAATTGAATCCAAGGCAGTTCCTAACGCTCGGACAAGCCCGACGACTTACCCGAGCCATGGGGACCGAAATTCTTCGCCTATCTTGCTGATTATGCGCCGATTAATTGAAGCGTGCTAGGGCTCGGGCTTCTTCGGCGGAGGAGCAGGGGTGTGCTTGGCAATGGCCACCTTGCCACCCTGGACTACGATGTACCCATCGCGGATCACCAAATCCACCTTAGCAAGGTCCTCCAGGTTCTCATCCGGCCGCCCGTCGGCGACCAGCACATCCGCCAGCTTGTCCGGCTCCAGCGTGCCGAGCCGGTCGTCCATATCCAGGATCTCCGAATTCGTTTTGGTCGCCGCGACCAGGGCCTCGGGAACGCTCCAGCCTGCGGCAACGAAATTCTTCAGCTCACGAATGTACGGCCCCGGCAAGTAGCGGTACCAATGCAGAATTAAATCCGTCCCCACGCCGCATTTGACTCCCGCTCGCTTCAGTCTACCAAGCATCCCCATGTTGGCTTCGTTTGAAAACGTAAAACGCCGCGACGTCGAACCGAAGTATCCGCCCCACTCGTCAAAAATAATTTGGTAGGGAATCAGCGTTGGATCGGCGGCGACACCTTTCTTGGCCATCAACTGAATCGTTTCGTCAGTTCTTGGCAGCGGGTGCTCGATGGTGTCCACCCCTGCTTCCACGGCGCGCTGGATATAAAATGTTTCCGCATCCACGGTTACTTTCAATCCGAGCTCGTGCGCCTCTTGTACTGCCGCTTTGACTTCTTCGACAGAAAAATGACTCCCCAGCTTGATGACGTCCGCGCCTTTATGAAATTGTTCGCGCACCGCCAAACGCCAATCATCTGGACCGGTCGCGATCCGGGTCGCTCCCATCCATTTAATCCATTCATCGGGAGTGTTCTCGGTTGAGTGCCCCCCTTCGCCAGTGATGAACTGCCCCGCGGGAAAAACTCGCGGACCAGCGAGCCGGTTGTCGCGTACCCACTCTTTCAAACGAAAAGTCACGTCGCCTTGCGAGCCGACATCGCGCACGCTGGTGACGCCGCTCTCCAAAAAGTAACGGAGCTTTTCCACAGCGCGTAAAGTTGCCTCGGCTTCGCTCGGCGCATGCTGAACATCTCCTTCCGTCAACGGATAGGTTAGGTGCGTGTGCAGGTCGATCAGTCCAGGAAGAATCGTTTTGGCGGTAACCTCCACGACTTCGGCGTTCTTCGGCCAGTCTGTCGACGCGGGCGGCAAAATTTTCAAAATTTTGTTGCGCTCGATGACCAGCGTGCCCTCGCGCGCGGCCTTCCCGGTTCCGTCAAAAATTCTTCCGCCGCGCAAAACCAAAACGCGGTCGGGCCCCCTCGGTCCGGGCTTGACCGGAATTCGCCGCGGATCGTCGCTGACCGGCGTTGCCGGATCCAAAAATTTTCTCCGGTCCTGCGCCCGCTCCTGTCCGGTCACACACAGGCAAGGGCTCAGAATCGCGACGAGCAAGACGGCATTTCTTGTTTTTGCGGTCAAGCCGAAACTCATAGTAATGTCCCTCTCGACCGCGGTTCATATCACAACTCTCCATTGTTCGTCGTCAAGAAATAGCTCCGTTTCTCTGAGCCGTATGGCTCCAGCAACAATTTGTGCGGTCGTCAGCAGAGCGCCTTCTCCAGGGCCGACCACAAAAAATTTGTTGTTTCCTGGAACGGCTTTTTTCGGTATACTGCTTGTAGGCGTTGTCCCCCGTCAGTGGTCGGTCTTAATGGCAAGTACTGATCTTGACGCCCTAGCCCGGGTCAGCCGCTTGATTGCCGTAAAGTCCCCATCCGGCTCTCTCCGTTGTGGTGTTCCCGTTTTCCTGATTTTTTCACTTGCCTTTGCGGGCGCCGCCGTTTGCCACGCACAATCTCAACCAACTCAAAACCAAGCTCAAACCCAAGATCAAGTCCAAGCTCAGAATGATACTCGTGTTGCCGAAGCTGCTCGCCAGGAACGCGCCCGCAAACAAAACCAGCAGAAAAAATCCAGACACATTTATACGGCCGACGACCTGAAGCGCGATCAAATCCTCACTCGAGAAGATCGCGCCCAATTGGAAGCACGCAAGTACCAACTGGCTGCACCTCCCTCTACCAAGCAAAAAGCGCAAGACGCCCCCGTCGATGGCGCAGCCGTCGCACAGGACGGGAGCGCCGCCCCATCGCCTTCTGTGAATCCCGAAACGGCTCCGCTCGGCGACGTTGCGCGCCGCCTGCGCCGACAAAAACAGTCGCAACAACTTCAGCGCTCGGCGGAATTTCATCTTCCTTTCGCGGATGCGCTCGTGCTCGCTTCGCCCAAGCCGCCGGCCCAGCCCTTACTTCCTCCTGTCACCGTGGATCCTCCCACGGTGGTGCAACCTGCTCCGCGAGTGGTCGCACCGTTGCGGCCGTTCGTCAAGCGGTCCCCCTTCGAACGGCCGCCCGTTTTGACTCCGCCAGCAGTTGCCTCGCCGCGTGAACTAGCACCGGTTCCGCCCGAGCCCCGCGCGCTTCCCGTTCCGCGTCCCGCACCCGTTGCGCCACCGTCCTCTAAACTCATTCCCGGGAAACTCATGCTGGTCACGGTCCGGCCCGGGGACTCGCTGTGGAAGTTCGCTGCCGCGTGCCTCGGCGATGGACATCGTTGGCAGGAACTTCTTGCTTTCAATCCCGGTTTGCCGAATCCCAATCTCCTGGAGGTAGGTTCACAGATTGTCGTTCCTGCTTCCGTCGCTCCGCCGCGCGCACCCACGAAATACACGGTCGGTCCAGGCGACACCCTTTGGACCATTGCGCAAAGGCAGTTGCATCGCAGCAGTTGCTGGTCTTGCATCGCCCGCGCCAACCCTGAGCTTCGTGACGCCAACCTCCTACACGAAGGCCAAGTGCTTCTCATCCCGGCGTCCTGCCAACCCTGAGCCGCGAAGTGCTGCCTTTGAATTCGATGGGCCTATCCTAAGCGCGCTGGAAGCGTGTGCTCTGCTTGCTCCAAGCGTTTCGCGAGCAGAGTTGATTGGGGGGGCACGCGTTCCGGCCAGACGCATTCCAACCCCGGGAAGCGGATACCTCTGACGCACTCAGGGAAAGAGCTTAAGCTAGGGGGTAGCCGTAGCGTATTTGGGTGGGTTGTGCGTCAGCTTGCGAATGACGAATTCCTGCAAAACATTGTTCGCGGCGGTCGCGCCAATCCCAATGAGCGTGTTTTCAAACGTCACCGTCATATCGCGGTCGCTTTCGGGATAGTACAGATTCGAGATGCCCCCCGCGGCCAGGCTGCCAAGAAGAGCGGAGTAACTGGCTTGCCAGTGTCCGTTGTCACCTTTACAGATCACCGAGTTGGCAATCGCGTAGAAAAACCGCGCCCGCCGGCTACCGCTGCCTTTGTAAAAAAACCGAGGATCCTGTTTGAAGAGCGATGGGAGGACTGCGCCGCCGATGAACGTGCTGGTAACCGAGTCGGCGTAGGCCGCGCCCAAACGCTTTCCGTAGCCCTGCGCGCCTTGTCCATATCCGCTGAAAGAATTTGCCGCCTGTTGAATTCCGGCAATGGCTGCCGTCACGCCAAAGTTTACCGGGTCTATGGTGAGCTTCCACGCCAGCTCGAATTTTTGCCTCGGGTGCAGAGGAACGGCTGACGGATTGTAGGTAACGTAAAAATTGGGAATGACGCCGAGGACGCGCTGTTTCTCTTCATCCTTGATCTCGGCTTCGGCCATTTCGACCGGTGTCATGGAGACTCGCACCTCGCTTGCAGAAGCCGCCACGGCAAGCGCTAGGAGCGGAATAGTGTGGTCTTCGCCCGGATTCAAGGTGCCGGTAACGCTCTGGGACGCAAAACCTGGCGCCGTAATGGTGAGCTGGAATGGTCCGGGCGCGAGGTTGGCAAAGAAGAACTGCCCATCGCTGTCCGACGTCGCCTCCGCCGTTAAGGATGGATTTCCCCGGGCGAGTTTGACAACGGCGCCCGAAACGACGGCTCCCATTTGATCCACTACCGTTCCGCTAATCGTTCCTGCCAAGGACTCAACTGGCGATGGTTCTTGCGGCGCTGCGGCGTGAGCGCCAGAAGGCGGCTGAGACGGAGACGGGGGGGGTTGCGTCTGTGGCTGTGACTGCGCCAGCGTCGGCAGTGTGCAAACCAGGCAGACGCCCGCCGCTAGCAAAATCAATGTCGCGCGAACAGAGATCACCTTGCAGGCGGTTTGGCCCAAGGATTTCTTGCCGGACCCTGCTTTTCCAGAATTCACGACCGAGCCTACCTTTACTCTATGTCCCTAGTTTCGGGCCCACAACTGTCAAACGGTTCACCGTTGCTCAAAGTTTCCCCTGGCCCTCGGCACAGTTGTTTAAGCTTTCCCCTCGCCGCATGGGAAAGTTCCCGAGATTTTCTCCAACCATCTGCTGGGCGCTGTTCCCAAGCTTTTGTCTTGGATGACGCCGCCTCTGTTCCGGTTGGATTTATTTGCGGATTCCTTTCTTGCCATCCCGCATCTCCGCACAATTCAGTTACAATATCTTTTTGGTCCCCGAGATCGAGGGGCAAGAGTGATTCATCCGTACGTTTTCCACAACGAAAGCCTTCTTCCCATCGAGAAGGTCCGCCTTTCGCCCGGCCAGGCGGGGCTGATCTGCGGCTGGGGCATCTTCACCACAGTGCGCATTTCGCGCGGAGAGGCGTTTGCGTACGAGCGCCACTGGCGGCGCCTGGAAAAGGACGCCGGTATCATTCGCCTGCCCCTGCCATACACGGCGGCGAAAATCCGCGCGAATCTCCATGAACTGATTCGCGCCAACCATGTCACGGAAGGCTGCGCTCGCATTTATCTGATCTACAACTCGGTGGGGTTCTGGCAAAGCCACGAACAGCGCCCGCAGACCGATCTAATCCTTTGCACCGCTGGCCTGCCCGAGCACCGGGAGATCGTCCGCCTGGGACTGCGCGCGCATGGGCGCCACGCCGCTTCGCCGCTTGCAGGAGTGAAAACCATCTCCTGGCTCAATAACGTTTGGTCCATGGCCGAAGCCAACAAAGAAGGCTTCGACGAAGTGGTGATGCTCAACGAGCGCGGCGAGGTGGCGGAATGCACGTCGGCAAACATCTTCGCAGTGAAAAATAGCAAGATCCTTACCCCGCCACTCCGTTCCGGCTGCCTGGAAGGCATTACGCGCGGCATTCTTCTGGAGATTGCGCCGGAAGCCGGACTCTCCGTGGTTGAACAGTCGTTGCGGCCGGAAGATCTCTATTCGGCTGAGGAAGTTTTCATTACTTCCACCAATCGCAACTTGATCAGTGTTGGCGAAGTTGCCGGCCACTCTATTTCCGCTCCTGGTCCGGTGTGCCAGCGCCTGTGTGAGCTTTTCGAGACCTACGTTTCCGACTACCTCACCCGCCGCCTGGCATCCGCCGCCAGATAAAACTCATGGTCCAAAATCACGCAAAAGCCATTGGAGAGATGCAGGCATAGATGGCCACCGAAGCCAATGTCGGAACGCTTCAGGCGCGTTCGCCTGCTCAGACCGCCGCAAAGGCCATCTTTCCCGTCCTTCTTTCCATCAGCTTTTGCCATTTGCTGAACGACACGGTGCAGTCGCTCATCCCCGCCGTTTACCCTTTGCTGAAAGAAGCCTTGCGGCTGAATCTCGGGCAGGTCGGACTGATCGCGCTCACCTCGCAATTCACCGCCTCGATTTTGCAGCCGCTTGTCGGACTTTACACCGACCGTCGCCCCCAGCCCTTTTCCCTGGCCATAGGAATGGCAGTAACTCTGCTGGGCCTGCTGTTCTTCGCCGTCGCACCGACCTATGGCGCAGTTCTTGCCGCGGCGGCGCTGGTAGGCATTGGCTCAGCAGTCTTTCATCCGGAATCTTCCCGCGTGGCGAGACTGGCTTCGGGCGGGCAGCACGGCATGGCGCAATCGCTCTTCCAGGTGGGAGGCAATGCAGGCACTGCCCTCGGCCCGCTCCTGGCCGCTTATGTGCTCGGAAACCGCCAGCCGCGCATCGCTTGGTTTTCGCTTCTGGCGCTGCTCGCCATGATCTTGCTCGTCCGAATCGGCTGGTGGCTGCAGGAGCATTGCCGCAAATCCAATGCGATCTGTATCGATCCGGACCGTCTCTGCGCCTCGGCGCACGTCGAGCATCAGGCCGCTTTCTCCAGCAGAAAAGTGGCGCTAAGTCTCGCCATCCTGGTCGCCCTGATGTTCTCCAAATTCTTTTACCTCGCGAGCCTCATCAGTTATTACACCTTCTACCTGATGAACCGCTTTCACCTTTCCGTCCAGAGCGCGCAGCTCCACCTGGCCTTGTTCCTCGGTGCGGTGGCGGCGGGGACATTTTTCGGCGGGCCGGTGGGCGACAAGTTCGGCCGCAAGCTGGTCATCTGGTGCTCCATTCTTGGCGTTCTGCCGTTCACCCTGATCCTGCCGTATGCCAATTTGTTTTGGACCAGCATCCTGAGCGTCATCATCGGACTGATCCTCGCTTCCGCGTTTTCCGCGATTCTGGTATACGCCCAAGAGCTGATGCCAGGAAGAATCGGCGCCGTGTCCGGGCTGTTCTTCGGTTTCGCCTTTGGACTGGGCGGAGTCGGCTCGGCCCTGCTTGGCAAGCTCGCCGATCTCACCAGCATCGACCTTGTCTACCACGTCTGCGCGTATCTTCCGGCCATCGGGATCTTGACCGCATTTCTGCCCGAGCTGGAACCCGCAAGAGTGCATCCGGCAAAGCCGGCGGCCGCCTGATTGGCGGCAGGTGTTTGACGTGCTGCCCTCGCTGCGAAATGCCGGTTTCTGCGTAATCCCACGCACCCTAAATTGGTCCGATTTCGTCGAGCAGACCCTCTGTCTGGCGTTAGATGCTGGAGAATCATTCCGGCGTGCGACTACAATTGCGTTTATCCCGTTGACGACGTCCCAGAAAATCAGAAGGAGTTGGCCGAAAAGAACGCCGGCTATTACAGATGGGCGGTCAGTTCCGTTTCCTCTAACTTAACTTAAGTCCCTTCGGGTTTGGCGATGCCGGCGCTCTTCTTCGCTCCCCCGGTGTTAGCGCGTGCTACAATGCGGGTACTGGAATTCACCCGTGTCGGAAACCGTTCTCCCAGGCGAGCATGCCGTTCTTGAAGTCGTCTCTCCGGACGGCGCGCGGCGCTACGTGCGCGTGATGCAATCGCCATTCCTGATCGGGCGCGGGGCGGAAACCGGCAACCATTTACAGCTTTCCGACCGCCGCATCTCGCGAAATTGCGCGGCCATTGTCATTGAGGCGAACCGTTACTACATGGAGGATCGGGGCCAGCGCCGCGGGCTCTTCATCAACGGCGAGAAGGTGGAGAGCCGCGAACTGCTGAACGGCGACGTGGTTACTTTCGGCCTGGAGGACTCCTACGAGATTCTCTTTCGCTTGTCCAGTGGCTCGGGTGAAGAATCGATCCCGCGCTTGCTGACGCGTATCGAGCACATCACCAGCTCGGAACCGAACGGGGGCGGCCTCCGCAAACTGAATCTTCTGCTGGAAGCGACTTCCTTGCTGCATTCGCAGCTTCCGCTTGATTTGGTTCTGGGCACGATGCTCGACCACGCCGTTTCCGTCACCGATGCCGACCGCGGGCTGCTCCTGGAAGCCGACCCCGCGGGCGCCCTGAGAGTGAAGCTGGCCAGGCGCAGCGGTGGCTTGCGGCTGCCGCCGGAAAGCCTGACGCCCAGCCAGACGGCCATCCAACTCGCGCTCCGGCAACATTCGCCAGTCATCACGGAGGACCTGGCGCAAGCCGACATGGATTTGCAAGCGGCGCAAAGCATCGTGGCGCAGCGGTTGCGCGCCGTCGTAGTGATTCCGCTATGGGCCATGACGCGCGCCAACACACAGGAATCTCTGGTCAACGTCAAGCGCGGCGAATTCCTTGGCGTTCTGTACTTGGACTCACGCCGCCCCACGGCTTTCTCGAAGCTCGACCGGCAAATCCTGGATGCGCTCGCGGCCGACGCGGCAAGCATTCTAGACAACGCACGCCTGGTAGAGCGCGAACGCGAGCGCCAGCGGCTCGAACAGGAGATCAACATTGCGCGCGACATTCTGCAGGCGCTGCTGCCGCGCAACTTCCCGAATACGCCAAATTGCTGCGTGACGGGCGTCAATTTTCCCTGCTTGTCCGTGGGCGGCGATTACTTCGACGTTTTCCCGCTGAGCGATGGCCGTACGGCATTCGTAATTGCCGACGTTTCCGGTAAGGGACTTGGCGCGGCCATTCTAACCACCATGCTTCAGGGAGCGCTCTCCGGCATGACGCTGGGGACTGATCCGGCGCGCGTCTTCAATCACGTGAACCGTTTTCTGTGCGATCACTCGGAAGTCGGGCGTTATGCCACGGTGTTTTTTGGTTTGCTGGATCATGACGGCCATCTGGAATTCATCAATGCCGGCCATCCGTCGCCATTTCTGATTCGCCGCGGCATGGCCGAAGAGGCCTTCACCGAAGGCTCCTTCCCTGTCGGGCTGGTGCCCGAGGCGCAATACACGGCGGCGTGCTTGAAACTCGAGCCCGGAGACACGCTGGTGCTTTTCACCGATGGCGTGACCGAGGCGATGGATCCCGACGAGCAGCTATTTGGCGCGCCGCGGTTGCGGCAGCTTCTCACCGGCCAGCCAGAGTGCCCGCTGGAACACTTGCAGAAATGCGTGCTCGAAGCGGTGGAGAACTTCACGCGCGGCGCCCGGCAGGCAGATGATCTCACGTTGTTGATCGTGCGTTATCGCGCCACCGCGGCGTTGGCAACCACCGACAGGGATGTTCCCTCCTCCGTGTCCGATTCTTCTTCCGCCGCTCCTGCGTCCGTGTCTTCCCGGAGCGCCGCTTCTTCTTGAAGCGACCACACCCTGACGGCAAAGGACAGGCGCCGTATTACATTCTTTACTCTTCTCTGAGCAAGCCCGCCGGATGAACGTCGAGAGCGCGTTGCGCGGGAAGCCAGGTCGCTATCAAACCCAATACTGCCATGGTGATCATGACTCCGGCAAAGACGAGCGGATCGCGCGGCGTGGCCTGATACACAATTTGTGCGAGCAGCCGGCTCGCCATGGCCCCCAGAACTAGGCCAGCCGCTGAACCCAAGAGAAGCAGAAGGATGGGACGACTCAATGCCGAGCGCATGAGTTGAACCGGTTGTGCTCCGACGGCGACGCGGATGCCAAACTCCTTCATTCGCTTGGAGACCGAATACATGGCCATGCCGAAGACTCCGGTGACCGCGAGCATCGCCGCCAACAAGCCCATCACGCCAAGGCTGGCGGTCGCTACGCGCGCGGGGAACAAAACAAATCCCAGCGCATCGGGCCAGCTGTGAAACACAAACGGCAGGCTTGGGTCTATTTGCCTAAGCGCTTGCCTGAGAGCTGGAACCAATTCTCCCTCGAGTAACTGGGAACGGACGGCCAAAGTCGTGTTACTTGCTCGATTCTGCTCCATGGGGAAGAACACCGCTGCCCAAGGAGTTTCGGTGAGGGACTCATACTTTCCATTTGCGACGATTCCGACAATCTCATAAGGGACTTTGTCGCCCATCATAAATTGCCGACCCAGTCCCGAGCTGTTTCCAAACAGGCCGCGGGCGAAAGTCTCGTTGACGATGGCCACTTTCGGAGACTTGGCATCGTCGTGCCAAGTGAAATCGCGCCCCGTCAACAAGCGTGTTCCAGCCGCCTCCAGATACCCGGGCGAAATGTAGAAATATTTTGCGCCAAACGCGCTATTGGACATCCGGAAATCGCTGGTGCCCAGGCGATAGATCACTGTGGTGCTTCCGCCGGTGCCCAAGGGCGTGCCGTCGATGATTCCGACAGACGACACACCTGGGAGACGGCCGACTTCCTGCAGCATTTGCTTCTGAATCATCTTGGCTGTGTCGTCTGAATGTGCTCCAAAATCCAGATCGGTTTCCGCTAGCACCACTCCTTGCGGCTGGAAACCCAGCGGCGCATGAAGCGAACGCTGCATTCCGCGCACGGCGACGAAGGAGGAAGTTACCAGCAAGGTGCAGAGCGTAATCTGAACAGCTAGCAGAAGATCGCGCAGTGTGAAGCGGCGAAAAACAAGCGCGCCGGCTCCCCCGCTCTTCATCAGCGGCGCAGCGTCGGTGGCCCAGATTTGCCGGGCGGGAATCAGGCCCCATTGCAATCCGCTGCCAATGGACAAGAGCAAAGCTACCAAGTAGACCATTCGATCTGGACTAACGGTAACGTGGACGGGAAACTCCGGAAATGGCTGCCAACGCGTCAAGGCATTCAACAAAGCCGTGGAAAAAATGGCCCCCAGCGCGCCACCAAGGAGAGAGAGCAAGAGAGCCTCTGCAAGCAACTGCCGGAGAACTTGCCAGCGGCTTGCGCCGATGGCCAGGCGAATGGCCAGTTCGCGGCTGCGGTCGGCTGCGCGAGCCGCAAAGAGGCTGGCGAGGTTGGCACAGGCCGCCAGGAGCACGAGAAACGCAAGCAGCATGATGCCCGCAAGGAAGGGCCGCGCCGGACCACCAAGTTGGTCGCCCATCAATCCTGGCTTTACCAGCCTCGCGTCCAGGCCGTCGTCGTCGGGATTCTGCCGCGCCAGTTCGTGTGCAATGGCGTTGAGGTTATCAGTGGCTTGCACGGGAGCGACACCGGGCCTGAGCCTTCCAAGAATCCAGAGGTTGTGCATTGCCCGGCCGGACAGAAAATCGGTGCCCTGGTAGTCCGGGCTGTCAACGACGGGCATCCAAAAATCCGGCCAAAAGAAAATGACTGTTCCATGAAACGCGGCTGGGGCGACTCCGATAACGGTAAAGGGATGCTGGTTTATGTCCACAATGGCCCCCATGACATGGGGGTCGGAATCGAAATGTCGGCGCCAAAAATTGTGGCTTAAGACGATGTAGGGAGCCGAATTGGGCCCATGTTCATCGCTCGCATGAAAAAAACGGCCCAGCTCCGGCTGCACCCCCAGCATGTCGAAATAATTCCCTGAAACTCGGTAGTACCAGCATTTGTATGCGGCGTTTGCCGTGCTGAGTGCGGCACTCTGTATGCGGTAAGCCGCCATATCGGTGAAAGTGGAATTCTTGCTCTGAAAATCCAAGTAATCGGGGTAGGACTGGTTGTCATAGCCCGGTGATTTGTGAGCGACGTTGTAGAGCCCAAAAGGCTGAGGCACGTCCAGAGGTCTCAAAAGCAGCGCATTCAGAACACTGAACACAACCACATTCGCGCCAATTCCCAGACTTAAAGTCAATAGGGCGGTCAGCGCGAATGCCGACGACCTGCGCAACTGGCGCGCGGCGTAGCGCAGTTCCCGTGCGAAGGAATCGAAAACCAGTTCCGCGTCAACCGCGGTCACGCGTTCCCTCGTAAGGGTTCGGTTTCCAAAACGAATCCTGGCATCGCGGCAAGCTTGGTCGGGAGACATTCCGGCGGCAATATTGTCCGCCCTGCGCATCTCCACATGTGACTCAAGTTCGCGATCGATGTCCTGCTCCAATTTCGAGCGACGAAATGCGTTTACAATGCGGCGAAACAACCACATGGCTTTCCTCATGCGTACCGCAAAACGGCACGGATCCCTTTAACAAGTTGTTCGAAGCTCTTTTCCGCTTTTTGCAACTCTTTCTGGCCGGCGGCGGTCAACCGGTAGAACTTTGCCTCTCGATTTGTGTCCGTTACTTTCCACTCCGAGCCGATCCAACCACTCAACTCCATGCGGTGCAGCGCGGGATAGAGGGACCCCTCCTCCACGGAGAGGAGCTCATCGGAGGCTTTCTGGATATGCTGCACAATTCCGTAACCGTGCATCTCACCTTTTTGGGAGAGGGTTTTCAACACCAGGAGGTCGAGGCTTCCCTGCAGATCATTTCTGGCCATTCCTCAGTACCCCTAGACAACTTGGTGCAGCACCAAGAGTAGCCCTAGAAGTAGAGGTATGTCAAGAGAGAAAAGCCATTGATTTTCTCTTACCCGGAAATCTGGCCTGCTTTGGTTTGCTCAGACCTCAAGAAAAAAAAGCGAGGAGCTTATTTCGTGCCCCTCGCCAGGATGAGGTTTTCTGCAGTTTGTGGGCTCGCAAACGCCTGGAAGAGGGAAGCTACGAGCCGAGATTGTGCAAATCGTCTTTGGCCTGCTGCTCGGCGTTTTTCGTGGTGCCTTTGGCATCCGCACCGGGATTCAGAGCATGGATTGCCTTGTTCAGAGGAAGAGCTTTCTCGCCGTCGGCCACTTTGCATGACGAAACATCAGCGCCGGTATGCACGCCGGTCATCGCGGCGCTCAGGCAAGTGAAGTTCAGGCTGAGATTGTGACTGGCATGGAGGGCTGCGAGACATTCATGGAGCGCCGTGAACGCCGAGCAAGCTTCCGTTGCACTGGAGCTGGCTGGCAAAAGTCCTTGCGCTTGAAGCTTCGGAGTAAGTTTCTTCTCGACGTCGGCCCGGCTGCCGTTCGAATCCGCGGGCTTCTTGTCTTTCTTCACCCACTTGATGGGATTTAGCGAATGGGGAGCGTGTATCGATTCCTTCGCCGCTTCGGAAGCGCCGGCACCGGCGGGCCCCTGTGCTGCGGAGTACTGTGCGCCGGCGGTGAGGAGTGCAGGCAAACTCAGTCCTAAGAGCGAGACCTTGAGAAGATTTCTTTTCATGTTTACCTCGTCGAGGATTTTTTGGAATGCGCGGAGAAGGCAGTCGCATCCGGCCTCGCTTCCAGTAAGCCACAGGCCCTTCCGGGCGCAGTCGTCTCGCTGAGGAGTATCCCTCCAATCGGTCACCTTGTCCATCGGTACAGGTGGGGTGCTTAGCGGGCCGCAGGGCCAAAGCCCCCGAGGTTCAAGACCTCATGAAGCACCAGAAGGAAGGCGGGGATCAGGATTTGACCTTCAGGATGAGACCGTAGAGGGTAAGGCCCAGGCCGCTTAGAAAGAGCAGGGGCGCGAGATAATTGATAACCGAGGGCTGAATGGTAATCGGAACCTGCAGCGGTTTGGCATATCCGGCAGCAAAGTAATAGATCACCCCGGCCAGCAGCATGTATAGCAGCCCGCGCCGGATTGGCTGGCGCCCCGCCGCACTGGAAGAGCGCGACAAACGGACTTGGGGCACCATCTCGCGGCAAAAAGGACACTGGTTCAAGTGTGCGGCGATCCGTTTTCCGCAGAAGGCACACTGCCGCATTTCCATTGCCTGATGTCCTATCGCGCTCATGAATTCCCCAAGCAACCGCCCCCTCTTTCAGGCTAAAGGGGGGGGTCGCGCGGGGTCAAGGCGAGTGTGATGAACCTGCCAATAGGAGCGCCCGTGCCTCTCTGCTAACCGATGCACCAAGGAGCAGGCTTCGCCGCGAGCGAACATGTGTTAGAAAGTGCCGAAGAGCATCGGGCAAATTAAATTGCTTCTAACCGACAACCTCTGCTCAAGAACAAGGGAGAAACGATGAGAGATGCATTCCCGAGGACAGCACAGGCGTGCCTTTTGGTGGGGCTAATATCCGTGCTTGGCAGCGGTGCCGGTAACGCCATGGCCCAGGAGAAGAAAGTCCCGCAAGTCAACGGCGTAGATAACAGCAAAATGGGCCCCTATCGCGCCCTGGCACAGCACATCTATGCGGACTTTCAAAAGGGTGACATCGCCGGAGCCTCGGCCATGGGCCGGGTATTGGAAAGACTATGGGACAAAGCGGAGGACTACGGGGGCGACACCGCGCTTTCCAAGACCAATCACAGACTTTTCAAAGAAATTGACAAAGCCATGGACGAGTTCCTAACGCCCATCTGGGAAGCGCAAGGCAAGCCGCCGGATCCCTTCAAGGTCAAGGCCGCATTGAACGCCTATCTCGAGAAGCTGAAGCTGGCGGACTAGAGGATAGTTTAAAGTCGTAAGTTCCAACTATTATTATAGGTGCAAACAGAGACGTTGCCGCCAGAACCTCTCCCTTTCTTCTTTGCTTGCCAGACTTCCACCTTCGCGTGAGCTGTTGGCCGGGCAAGGACGGACGGCGGCCAACTGGAAGCCGAACCCAACTCTACAGTTCGCGGAGAGCGGTGGCGACGGGAAGGCGCGCCGCACGAACGGCCGGGAAGAAACCCCCCAAGACTCCCATCACCAGAGCAAAGATAACTCCCTCGGCGAGCAAGCCGGGGGTGATCATGAAGGCGAAGGCGAGATTGGAAAAGGTCTGAAAATTGATGGTGCTGGTGGTGAGGCCGTTCAAGCGCAGAACGGCAAGGCAGCCGAGAAGCCCACCGACAAAGGAAATCAAGAGCGCCTCGATGAGGAAGGAGATCACGACGGAAGGACCGCCAAAACCGAGAGCGCGCATGGTGGCAATTTCCTTCCCGCGGTCGGCAACGGCCGAATACATGGTATTGAGCGCACCGAAGACTGCTCCAATTGCCATGATGAACGCAACGAAACCACCAAGGGTGGTGATGAGCGTGGTCATGCGCGTGGATTGTTTGGCGTAATAGTCAATCTCGCGCGTGACATCCACATTCAGGCGGGGGTCGGTGGTGAGGGCGTCCTTCAATTGAGTGAGGGCTTGAGGAGAGGTGAGGTGGACCGTGGCGGACTGGAAAAACGTGTCGGGCCGGTCGTAGGCCGCAGTGAGCAAATGCGAGTCCCCCCAAACCTCGGAATCGAAGGAGCTACCGCCAGCGTCGAAGATCCCCACCACTTGCCATGGCATCTTGCCGAGCCGAATTCTGTTGCCCAGGGTCAAGCCGGAGTAAGTCTTATTGGCGTTTTTGCCTACCACGACTTCGGCGAGCCCCGGCTGAAACATGCGTCCCTGGACGATTTTGACTTGCTTGCGGATCTCGAGCACATTGAGCGAAACGCCGCGAAGCTCCACATTGGCGTCCGTGCCCGTGGAAATCAGCGGGATGGGCGCCATGAGCACAGCTTCCGCGGTCACCAAGGGGCCATTGGGGCCGCGGGCAATCCCGGGAGCATCTTGAATAACCTTCACGGCATCCAGCGCGACCCCGCTGGTCAGTTCCGACGTGGCCCCGCCGCGGACAATAAGCGCGTTGTCGGGTGAGCCCGACGAAACGAGTGTGGCTCTAAAGCCCTTGGCGAGGGAGAGCATGGCAACAAAGACCCCCACGGTCCCCGCAATCCCTACCACGGCAACGATCGTCGAAGTCCAGCGAGCCCTCACGCTGCGAAGGTTGTAGACCAGGGGGATCGCCATGTCAGACCCTCCGCAGCGCGTTGACCACGCGCATGCGCATGGCGCCAATTCCAGGAAGCAGGCCGCTGGCGGCGCCGACAAAAAGCGCAAAGCCCAAGCCAAACGACAACATGGGTTTCGACAGCAGCAGCGGCGGCAACAAGCCCGTGATCGCACCGCTTATGCCAGGAATCATTACCAGGGCCAGGGCCAGCCCCAGCACCCCGCCAAAGAAAGCGATGGCCAACGATTCCGCGAGAACCAAGAAGAGAACCGAGCGATCAGTGAGTCCAATGGCTTTCAAGACCCCTAATTCGCTGGTGCGTTCGCGAACGGAAATGGCCATGGTGTTGCCGGTGACCAGCAACAAAGTGAAAAAGACGACGCCGCCAATGGTCATGATGAGGAATTGGATGTTGCCGAACTGCTTGGCAAAATAACCGGCGAAAGCGGATTCGGTTTCGGTTTTTGTCTCGTGAGGCGAATTGGCGAATTTTTCGTCAATAGCCTTGGCCACGCGGGCGGCGTCATCCGGATTATTTAGTTTGATGATGTACCACCCGGCGGTGCTCTTGATGACGCTGGGAACGTTCTCGTCGAAGTATTTCCATTGGAGCCAGAATTGTCCCTGGTCTCCGTCGGGTTTCTCGGTGTGATAGATGCCGTCGAGGTTGAACTCCCAGGTTGCGCCGCCGTAAAGCGTGGTCTTGATGGGAATGCGGTCTCCGACTTTCCAGTGGAAACGTTCCGCGAGTTTGGCGCCGGCGATGGCTCCCTGACGGTCTTTCGCGAAGTTATTCCACTGCCCGTCGGGCACCATGAATTCCGGATAAACCTTGCGATGGTTCTCCGCGTCGATCACAAATTGGGGAAAGAAATTCTTTTCATCTTGATAAACGCCGCCGAACCAATGGTCGTGCGTGACCGCCTTGACGCCGGGAATCGCGGCAATCTTGTCAGCGTACGAAATGGGCATAAGGTTCATCAGGCCGACACGGTCGACGACGACGAGTCGGTCGGCACCAGCAATCTCGATGCCTCGATTGAAGGCGCTTCGCACCACGGCCAAAAACGTGAAAAGGACCAGGGCGATGGCAAAGGAGCCGACCGTCAGAATCAGACGAACCTTTTTGCGAAACAAATTCGCGAAGATGAGCCGCCAGAATTTCATGCCGCACCTCCTGCAAAAACGCCTTCGCGAGGAGTTTTTCCTTCCACCAGCACACCCTTCTCCAGATGGAGCGTGGTATGGGCGCGGGCGGCTACCAGGGGGTCGTGCGTCACCATCAGAACGGTTTTGCCGTATTTGCCCACGAGCTCCTCGATGAGCGCCATGATTTCGTCTGCGCTCTTGCGGTCCAGGTCGCCCGTGGGCTCGTCGCAGAGGAGAAAGGTCGGATCGGAAACAATCGCACGGGCGATGGTCACGCGCTGTTCCTGACCGCCGGAGAGTTGCCGCGGGTAATGATGCATGCGGTCGGTAAGACCGACCACCGCGAGAGCGGTTTCTACGTGCTTCCGGCGCTCGGAGCGGGAAAGTTTCGTCAGAAGAAGCGGAAGCTCGACGTTCTGGTAGGCCGTGAGCACGGGAATCAGGTTGTACATCTGAAAAATGAAGCCAACGTGACGGGCGCGCCATTGCGTAAGTTTGCTGCCGGACATGTGCGTGATTTCGTCGCCAGCCACGGTGATGCTGCCGGCCGACGGCACGTCCAGGCCGCCGAGAAGATTGAGAAGCGTTGTTTTGCCGGAGCCGCTGGGGCCCATGAAAGCCACAAAGTCGCCTTTGTCCACGTCCAGATTGAGACCCTGAAGCACCTGGATTTTTTCGCCGCCGCGGCTGTACGTTTTGTTCAGGCCGCGGGCGCGAATCAGGCCTTGCGAATTACCGCTTCCATCCACTCGGACCATTCTTTTCTCCTATTGGCGGATTTCGACTTTGTCACCATCATGCAAAATCTCTGGGCCTTTGACCACTACCGAGTCGCCTGGCGTCAGCCCAGCCATCACCGCGATGTCCGCGCCGCGATCCATCCCGAGGCTGACGGCGCGCCGCTCGACTCTGCCATCGCGCAGAAGGTACACGAAAGAAGCGCTGGAGTCAGAATGCACGGCGCTTTTGGGAATCAAGGCCACGGCCTGCGGGCCCTTTTCCTTTTCTTTGCCCTTTGCGGCTGGCTTTTCCTCCTCGAGGAACGCCACCTTCACGCCCATATCGGGGAGAATCTTGTCATCGAGCTTCAAAAACGAAATGCGCACTTTGACGGTGGCCTTTTGACGGTCTGCAGTGGGTATCACGGTCCGCACTTTCGCGTCATACGGATCATTGGGGAACGCATCCAAGGTCGCCTTTACCAGCTGCCCTCCCTTCACCCGTGCGATATACGATTCGTTGACGTCGACTTCGATTTCGTTGGACTTCATGTCCACAATGGTGGCGATGCCGGTGCGCGTGAATCCGCCGCCGGCGGAGACGGGCGAGACCATTTCGCCGACCTGGGCGTCCTTGGAAACCACAATTCCCGGAAAAGGAGCGCGGATGGTGCAGTTATCGACCGCTTGCTGAGCCACCGCGATGCGCGACTGCCCGGCGGCCACCTGCTGCTTGGCCAGCGCGATTTTCGCGCGCAGGCTGTCAACGGCCGTGCGGGCATTGTCCAGAGCCTCCTGTGTCTGAACCCCGGAGTCGCGCAACTGCTCAGCGCGTTTTAATTGGATTGCCGCATTCCGGAACTGTACTTCGAGGTCTTCAATGGAGGCCTCGGCGGAGTCACGGTCCGCCTTGGCCGAATCCAGGGCCCGCTTGTAGTCGGAATCGTCGAGCGTGGCGAGCAGCTGGCCGTCCTTGACGCGCGTGCCTTCGTCAAAGAAAACGCCGGTGACGCGCCCGGTTATCTTGGCGGCAATGGTGGCGCGGCGGCGAGGGGTAACGTAACCGCTGGCATTCAGCGCCGTCTGGAGCCCGCCGGCATCCGGCTTGGCCGCGGCCGCGACCTCTACAATGGGCTTCTGGTTCCGCAGAGCAAAAGCGGTGGCGACAATGGCGGCAAAAATGACCACCGGAAGGGAGGCGTATATCACGCGCTTGCCCATGCCCGACTTGCTGCGCTGGCCATCCTGGATGCGGAGGGAGCCAAGGTCAGGTTTTGACGAATCCACGGGCATTAGCAAAGTCTCCGCGTCGTTTTTCAAGTCCGTGCTCCCTCTTACTTTACGGATGGGGCTACTCCAAAATTACAGATGCGCCCCGCCGGTTTGAGGGCACATCCACTCGGCGTGCGAAAAATGCGCTTTCAGCCCGTTTCGGCCCGGGAACGGCCTCGACGGCCTGGCGAGGGAGCCCGCAACCAAGACGCCCACCGGGATCTGCCGGAGCACGGAGATATATTGTATCGAATTGTTTGCCGTTTGATGAACGCACAACAACCAAAGTCGTTGTGGAGCGAGATCCCAGCACGACAGCAGCCAGGTGTTCCGCGCGGATCCGCATTGTGTGCAACGGACCTGACTCGGACACCGCGGGCATTTCTTTGTCTGGGGTCCAGAGAATTCTACGTAAGACGATACCGTACCTCTGCGATGACCAGGGCCTCGCCCGGGTGACAAATTGTGGCGGTTCTCAGCGCCAGATTTGTCACCTTACCGGGGCCTCTCTAATTGCCAAAATGACACTCCTCTAAGTTGTTTGCAGTGAATAGCTTATGGTGGAACACTTGTCCACATTATGTCCCGCAATGGGGCATCGATTGCACCCATTTCGGTCATGGTGGTGTGTCCCAACACCGACTTCCTAAGTCCGGGCGATATGGTTCCAGGGAAACCCAAGAAGGCGACCTGGAGTTCCCTTCTCGCTCTGGTGGCTGTTGCGTTTTCTTGGGTCTATCCGGCCTATGGACAAGTGCCCATGCCCAACTGGCAGGGACAGGTGCGCGCCTATGTGGAAGCCAAAGATTGGGACTCCGCGATGCGGCTGGTGGAGCGAGAAATCGCCCGGGCACCTCAGGATATGGATGTGCGGGCATGGCGCGCCCGAGTTCTTGCGTGGTCGGGAAAACTTGCAGAAGCCGAAAAAGAATACCTCGAAATCCTCAAAGTCAGCCGCACAGACCCCGACAACTGGATGGGGCTGGCAGGTGTTTATTCTCGGGAAGGAAAAATCGAAGATGCTCGACGGGCAGTCAGCACCGCCGAGGAACTGGATCCGAAGCGTTCCGACATTCACGCGGCACGCGCGCGGATTTTACGAACCGCCGGCCAAAGAAACGAAGCTCGGTCGGAATTTCAATCAGCGCTGCATTTAGATCCTGGGAGCACGGAAGCGCGCGACGGCTTAGTTTCCCTTCGCCGCGGGGCGCAACATGAATTGCGCTTCGGCCAGGACAACGATCGGCTCAACTACTCGGCAGACTTTCACGATGAATTTGTGAGCGTGGTGTCTCAATGGACTTCGCACTGGACCACCAGCGCCGCTGGGAATTTTTATCAGCGTTCCGGGGCGGATGCGGGCAAGTTTGTCGCAAGCATCACGCGGCGGCAGTCGAAATGGGGCGCGTTTACCTTGGGCGGCGCCATGGCTCACGACCATGGCGTGATTCCGAAGAGCGAAGCGTTGTTCGACTTGGATCACGGCTGGAAGACAGGCGAAACGCGTTTCGTGCGGGGCGTGGAGTTTGATTATGCGCAGCATTGGTATTGGTATCAGACGGCGCGGATTCTCACTTTGAATGGCACGGCGGTTGTCTACCTTCCGCAGGACTGGGCCTTCACACTCGCAGCCACGGGCGCACGCAGTGCGTTTTCAGGCACGGGAGCGGCATGGAAGCCGTCTGGCACCGTGCGGCTGGAGTTTCCCCTGAAGCGCTGGGGAGACAGGCGCCTCTCGGGAAACGTTTTGTTTGCGGCGGGCACGGAAAACTTCGCCATTGTGGATCAAATCGGGAGTTTCGCTTCGCAAACCTATGGTGGTGGTTGGCGCTTTCAAATCACTGCGCGCCAGGCCGTAAGCGGCTTTGCCGGCTATCAAAAGCGCACGCAAAATCGCACCGACACGAGTTTTGGATTGAGCTATGGGATCTATTTTTGAAAAACTTTGGCGGCTGGGCCCGGCCGCGTTCGTGTTCAAGGCCATCATTGCCGCCATCGTGACCGATGGCCTCCTTCTCGCGTTTATTTTTCTCCGCCGGAGCTATCGCGGACGGTTTTTCGTTCGGCGCGATGCGCGCGTTTTCCAATTGCGCCAGCAATGGGACGCGTTGATTTCAGGAAAACTTCCCTTCGAGAGATGGCGGAACAAAAAATTTGACCTTCGAATTGTCGAAGCCATGGCGCTGGATGCTTTTGAAGCAGCCGGGCCCGAGGAATCTGCGCGCTTGCTGAAATTCATGCGCACCAGCGGACTTATCGAGAAACGCATTTTCGAGGCGCAACACTTGAAAAGTTGGAGGCGCATGCGCGCACTGGTGGCGCTCGGCAGAACCCGCGCGCCGGAAGGGGTTCCCGCGCTGGCGGAAGCGCTGCGCGATCGCCATCTGGAAATTCGGCTTGCCGCCCTGCGGGGCCTGGGGCGTACGGCATGCCCTCAGGCCGCGGAGGAGATATTGACCTGGGTGGGGGAATGGGGATTGCAAGTGCCCGCTTTGCCGTTGCAAAGTGCACTGATCCAGTGCTGCGGGGAACGGCCCCAGCTGCTCTTACCCTTTGTGAAACAAGCCGAAGGGCCGTTGCGCGAAATTCTCGGACGAGTCTTGGGTGAGGTGGCCACACCCGCTTTGGGCTTGGAGCTGCTGCAGTTCGTTGGCGACGAACGCGAAGAACTACGGGCCGCGGCGGCACGCGCCATGTCGCAAATCGATGCCGGTCTGGCCTTGGACGCGCTCACGGAACTCGCGCAAGACAAGACGTGGTTTGTTCGCCTGCGGGCCATCATCGGCCTGGGCCGGCTTGCGGACCCTCGCGCAACTCCGACACTGCTAAAAGGGTTGACCGATTCGAACCGGCTGGTGCGGCTGCGTGCCGCAGAAGGCCTCGTGCAGTTCAGGGCCGTCATGGTTCCGGTTTTTGAGCAAGTGGTTCAACTTCGGGATCGCTATGGCTTGCATGCTTTCCTCACCGCCCTTGAGAATGCCGATTTGCGCGGAAAGCTGGAGACACAGCTTCAAAGCAGCACAAGTATGGACGACGAAGAAAAAAGCAATCTGCAGAAAGTGCTGCAGACGGGCGCGCTGCCACGGAACGAAAGGCCGATAACAGAAGAAACTCACGACTCCGCGGGGCTGCGCCCATGATTCGGTTCTTAGAAATCTCGAATCTGACGCTCTTCTGGTACTACCTGGCTACGAATCTGACCTACCTCGCGATGTTAATTATCGCTTTGAAAACCAGCGCGCAGCACCAACGCCGCCTCGAAAGCCACCGGCTTAGTTGGGTTAAAGACGCGCCGATGACCCCGCCCATTACCATCATCGTGCCCGCGCACAACGAGGAAGCCTCCATCCGCGTGGCCATCCGCAACCTTCTCGAATTGGACTATCCGGAGCTGGAAATCATAGTTGTTAACGACGGCTCCGAAGACCGCACCCTTGAAGAATTGCGGGAAGAGTTCTGTTTGCGCCGCGTGCGGGCGGTGTACATCCCGGTGACTAAGAGCGCTCCCGTACGGGGGCTGTATCGAAGCGATGTGGACTCCAGGTTGGTGGTGGTGGACAAACAATCTGCGGGGAGCAAAGCCGACGCCGTCAACGCCGGTCTGAACGCCGCGACCTCGCCCTACGTTTGCATCGTTGATGCGGACTCTGTCCTGGAACGCGATGCGCTGCTTCGCATCATGGTGCCGGTCTTGGAAGATCCCAAGCGCGTCGTGGCCGTAGGCGGCATCGTTCGCGTGTTGAACGGTTCGGAGCTTGAGAACGGCCAATTGCAGCGCGTGCGCTTGCCGCGCAAGAGCCTGGAAGCCATTCAGGTCATCGAATACCTGCGCGCGTTCTTGATTGGCAGGGAAGCCTGGGCCCAGGGCAACATGCTGATGATTATTGCGGGAGCCTTCGGGGTGTTTCGAACCGATCTGGTGCGCGGCATTGGCGGTTACCGCGCGAATTCCATGGGGGAAGATTTGGATTTAGTCGCGCGCTTGCACCGCCACTTGCGCGAGAAAGCGGTTGATTACGAAATCCGTTTTGTGCCGGATCCCATGTGCTGGACCGAAGCGCCTTCCGACCTTCGCTCGCTCGGAAGACAACGAGCACGCTGGCAAAAGGGCCTGCTGGATGTGCTCTGGCCGAACCGGGACATGCTCTTTCGGCCGCGCTACGGAAGGATTGGCTGCTTTGCGCTCCCTTATTTGTGGCTCTTCGAGCTATTTGCGCCAGTCATGGAAACCGTGGGAATCATGACCATCATTCTGGCGGCATCTCTGGGCGTTCTAAGCCGGGAATTTTTTCTGCAGTTCCTTATCTTCGGGTACGCTTTCGCCACGGTGATTTCCATGGGGTCCGTGCTGCAGGAAGAGATTACCTACAAACGCTACAACGACTGGAAAGACGTGGTCCGGCTGGTCAGTTACTGTTTCCTCGAGCACTTCCCCTACCGGCAAATGCACATGCTCTGGCGCCTGCAAGGCCTGTGGCAGTACTTGCGCGGTGATCATGAATGGAAACCGCTGAAACGCAAGGGCCTAGCCACGGCGAGGGTCGAGTAAGGCCTGAACGGGAATCAAAACGCATGAATCTCTTGATTCTCTGTATCCTTCCCTGAGTCTGAGGTCATCCAAACAAGTGAGGGCCAAGCAAGTGAGGGCTTGACACCGGGGAAGGTTCGTTCTATGAAAGGGGTTCCGCGAGGCGACCCTAGCTCACCCCTCGTGGAAGGGGGCTCACGCCATGAACCCTGCCCGCCGTGATTTTCTCAAGCTTGCGACCGTTGGCGGAGCCGCAGCCGCGCTGTTTGGTTTCGATCTGAAGCCCGCCTACGCTCAGTTGCGCGCGCTGAAAATCGCGCGAGCGAACGAGACACGCTCGACCTGTCCGTATTGTTCGGTGAGCTGCGGCGTCATTATTTACACGATCGGAGACCGCGCCAAGAACGTCACGCCGCAAGTCGTGCACGTCGAGGGCGACCCCGACCACCCCATCAATCGCGGTACGCTGTGCCCGAAGGGCGCATCGCTCGAACAAGACATCCTGAACGAGCGGCGCTTGCTGAAGCCACAAGTGCGCCGACCCGGCGGAACGGACTGGGAAGATATTTCATGGGACGAGGCGATCAGCGAAATCGCTCAAAAAGTCAAGAAAACGCGGGACGAAACCTTCATTGAAACGGACGCTACCGGGCACACGGTCAACCGCCTCGAGTCCATCGCCTGGACAGGCGGCTGCACCGACACCAACGAGTTCAACTACCTCGTAGTCAAAACCATGCGCGCCCTGGGGGTCGTGCATCTAGAAAACCAGGCCAGGGTTTGACACGGCCCCACGGTCTCAAGTTTGGGACCAACTTTCGGACGCGGGGCGATGACCAATGGGTGGGTCGACATCAAGAATACCGACATGCTGCTCATCATGGGCGGCAATCCGGCGGAGAATCATCCCTGCGGCTTCAAGTGGGCCATCGAAGCCAAGCGCAATCGCAATGCAAAAATGATTGTGGTGGACCCGCGCTTTACCCGCACCGCATCCGTCGCCGATATGTTTTGCCAGCTTCGCGTTGGCGCCGATATCGCTTTTCTCGGAGGCCTCATCAACTACGTCATCGAGAACAACCGCTTCGCCAAAGACTATCTCCTGAACTATACGAACGCGGCTTTTGTGGTTAACGATGGGTTCAAGCTGCCCGAGGATGGACTGTATTCCGGGTTTGATCCGGCGAGCCAAACCTACGACAAGTCCACTTGGAACTATGAAGAAGGCGGCGATCTGAGCGGCAAGGCGAGTTCCGCGAAAGCGGATCCGCCGCAGAGGAAGGCTGCGGCTTCGGGGGGAAAACCTCCCGCGCCCCCGCGTCTTCCCGAAAACCCCGCGTACGATCTAACCCTCGAGCATCCCCGGTCGGTCTTCCAATTGCTGCGCAAGCAGTATTCCCGTTATACCCCGGAAATGGTGGAGCGCATCACCGGGGTGCCCAAAGAGCAGTTTCTGAAAGTCGCGGACTTGTTCACCTCCGTCCGCAAAGACGGCGACATGCAGAAGGTTGGCACGATCATTTACGCCGTGGGTTGGACGCAACATTCTTCCGGGACGCAGACCATCCGAACCGCCGCCATGCTCCAGTTGTTGCTCGGCAACGTCGGACGCGCCGGGGGCGGCGTCAACGCTCTCCGCGGACACTCCAACATTCAGGGCGCCACGGACATGGCCGGGATCTTCGACAACTTGCCGGGCTACCTGAAAGTTCCGGTTCCAGCGGATACCGACTTCAAGGCCTACATCGAGCGGATTACCCCCAAACCTTCCAAGCCCCGCGTCTGGGACTCCTTCAACTACTGGTGGAACACCCCGAAATTTGCCGTCAGCTTCCTCAAAGCCATGTACGGCGATGCCGCTACGCAGCAGAACGATTGGGCCTTCCACTACTTGCCCAAGGTAGACCGCAACTACTCCTGGACTTACATCTGGGACAACATGTACAACGGCGTGGTCAAAGGCATTTTTGCTTTCGGCATGAACGGCGTGGCCATCGGCCCGGATTCCAAGAAAAACATTGACGCCCTGAAAAAAGCGGACTGGCTCGTGGTCGGAGAGATCTATCCGGACGAAACGAGCGAATTCTGGCGGTCGCCCGGCATATCCGCCGACGAAATGAAAAAAATCCAGACCACCGTGTACCGCTTGCCGTGCGCGGGCTTCGCGGAAAAAGACGGCACGTTCACAAATTCCGCTCGCTGGCTGCAGTGGAAGAACGCGGCACTGCCTATGCCGGGAGATTGCCGGCTGGACCAAGCCATCGTGGCGGAGATTTTTCTCCAAGTGCGCGAACTGTACAAGAAAGAAGGAGGAAAATTCCCGGATCCCATCCTAAAGTTGGCTTGGGGCTATACCGATCCTCTCAATCCTTCGCTGGCAGAAGTCCTGAAGGAAATCAATGGCAAAACATTTGCCGATGCCGAAGATCCAGTCACCAAGGTGCAGCTCAAGGCAGGCCAGCAGCTTCCGGGATTTGCCTGGCTGAAAGACGACGGATCGACAGCCTGCGGCAACTGGATTTATTGTGGGGCGTTCACCGAGGCAGGCAACCTGACGGCGCGGCGGGACAGCAGCGATCCGTCCGGACTGGGCATTCACCAAAATTGGGCGTTCTCCTGGCCGGCCAATCGCCGCGTGCTGTACAACCGTGCTTCTTGCGACCTCCAGGGCAGGCCCTGGGATCCCGCGCGCCGGCAGGTGTGGTGGAACCAAGCCGCTGCCAAGTGGGTTGGCCACGACGTGCCGGACTTTAAGGCCGATTCCAAGCCGAATGATCACATGGGGCCCTTTATCATGAACCCGGAGGGCGTGGGGCGCTTATTCGCACCGCTGGGCGTCATTGCCGACGGGCCGTTTCCCGAGCATTACGAACCCACGGAAAATCCCATCGAGAATCCGCTGCATCCGGGGCAAACCCATAACCCGGTGGCGCGGCGCTTTAAGACGCCGGACGACAAGTACGGCACGCCCAAAGATGGTTACGACATCATTTGCACCACCTACCGCCTCACCGAGCACTATCACTATTGGACCAAAAACAACCCCATGAACGTGCAGCTTGTTCCCGAGCCGTTCATAGAAATGCCGGAAGAGCTGGCGCAGGAAAAGGGCATCCGTGGCGGTGATACCGTGAAAGTGTCAAGCATCCGTGGCACTTACATCGCCAAAGCCATGGTCACCAAGCGTATCAAGCCGATGATCATCGACGGCAAGAAAACCTTCCAAATCGGGATTCCCTTTCACTGGGGCTATCGCGGCATTGCCGAGGATGAAGGAAAGACCCAGAAAACGCTGGCCAACAATCTCTCGCCGGCGGTGATCGACCCGAACGCGTACACGCCGGAGTTCAAAGGCTTTCTTGTGAAGATCGAGAAGGCGTAGGAGTCGAGCGATGAGCCAAGCCATTCTACGCGTTCAAAAAATTTCCGGGCATGCCGGAAGCGTGCCCGGAGAAGACACCCAGCGTGAATACACCGTCTGCAAACTCATCGACACCACCACCTGCATCGGCTGCAAAGCCTGCGAAGTTGCCTGCATGGAATGGAACGACCTGCCTTTCGGCGAAACCGTCTTCGGTAACACCTACCAAACGATGCCGGAGACGCGCTGGAATTACTGGAACCTGATCCTCTTCAACGAGCACGAGCGCGAAGACGGCTCGCTGATGTGGCTCATGCGCAAGAACCAGTGCATGCACTGCGCCGAGCCGGGCTGTCTGGCCGCCTGTCCTGCCGACGGCGCCATCGTGCAGTACACCAATGGCATCGTGGATTTTCAGCAGGCCAATTGCATCGGGTGCGGTTACTGCATCACGGGCTGCCCGTTCGACATTCCGAAGATGAATCCGAAGACTCATCGCGTCTTCAAATGTACGCTCTGCACCGACCGCGTGAGCGAGGGACTCGAGCCGGCGTGCATCAAGTCGTGTCCGACCGGCTGCCTGCACTTTGGTTCGAAAGACGACATGCTTGAGCTCGCTGGAAACCGCTCGAAGCAACTCCGCGAGCATTCCAATTTCCCGAACGCCGGCGTGTACGACCCTCCCGGCGTCGGCGGCACCGGCGTCATCTACGTTTTGCACGATGCTTCGAATCCGGAGGTCTACGGCGGCCTGCCGAAAAATCCGCGCGTTCCCTGGTCCGTGAAATTGTGGAAAGGGCCGCTGAAGTGGCTGGGAAACGTGGCCATGGTCGGCGGTTTGATCGGCTTGTTTGTGCACTATTTGCGGTACGGCCCTAAAGAGCGCGAAGAAGAAGACTTGGTTTCCGGACCAGGAGGAGGAAAAACGTGAGCCATCCTGAACACATCATTCCTCACGGCCGCGTCCTCCGGTACAACCTGCGCGAGCGCTTGACGCACTGGGTTGCGGCGGCGGCCTATATTTATTTGCTGTCGACGGGACTGGCATTCTGGTCGCCCTGGCTTTTCTGGGTTGCCGCGGCGCTCGGAGGCGCACAAGTTTCGCGGATGCTGCATCCGTGGGCCGGGCTGATTTTCTTCGCCTCCGTGTGGAACATGTATGTGATGTGGGCGCAGCAAATGAAATACACCGACGACGACCGCAAATGGTGGAAGGCGGTGAAGTATTACAGCACCAATCAGGATGACAAAATGCCGCCCGCCGGACGTTACAATGCCGGCCAGAAATTCCTCTTCTGGGGATTTTTCTGGGGCAGCATTGCGTTGCTGGTTACCGGCGTGGTGTTGTGGTTTCCGGAATACATTCCTTGGAACCTCCGCTTCTTGCGTTATCTTTCCGTCCTGATCCACCCGGCGACGGCGCTGTTCACCATTGGCCTTTTCATGATCCACCTGTACATGGGACTTTTTGCCGAGCGCGGCGCGTTTGGCTCCGTCATCCGCGGCGACGTTTCCATGGCCTTTGCCAGGCGCTACCATCCCGCCTGGTATAAGGAAATCGTGGGCGAGTCTTCCTCGCCTCGCAAATGACGCCGCCACAAACCGGTGCGCCCGAGTACGAGGCGCGGATTCAGCGCGCGGAAACCCTGAGCTCGCCGCATTCCGCGGCCACCGAATTCCTCGAGTTTTACAAACACGTTGCCTGGTTTCAAAAGCTCCTTCGCGCGAACATTGCGGCTGCAAATCACCTAAAGCCCGGCAGTCCCTCTGCCGAGCTACGCGGTCCCCTGGACTTGACCGTACTCCTTCCTCACTTTCGCGGCTATCTTTCGGTCGTCGAAAATCACGCCCCGCCCGCCCTTGCCGCTTCGGCACGGGAGTTTGCGCAGCTGCCTTCGGAGTCCTGGATTGCCAGCCTCGAAGCCTACTGGCAGCACGCCGGCCGCTACGATCAGCAAGTTGGCGCGTTCGCGCAATTTCTTCCGCGGGCGTTCTTGCACCCATACGCGGAGTTTCGCGCCGGACGGATTCCCCGCGCACCTCTGGTTGCGAGCACCCGGCTTTGCCCGCTTTGCGGATCGCGGCCGCTGCTGGGCCTGCTGCGGCCGGCAGGCGACGGCGGGAAACGTTTTTTGCTCTGCTTCTTCTGCTCGCAGGAATGGGAGTTCCGCCGAATCCTGTGCCCCACGTGCGGTGAAGAGGCCGAAGACAAGTTACCGGTATACGTCGCCGAGGACTCTCCGCATGTGCGCGTCGAGGCTTGCGACACTTGCAAGTTCTATCTGCGGACCATCGACCTTACTAAGGATGGTAACGCCGTTCCCCTGGTCGATGACCTCGCCGCCATATCCCACACTCTGTGGGCGAATGAACAAGGCTATTCGCGCGTGCAGCCAAACCTCCTCGGCACGTAGCGCAAGGAATGATCCGCCACACTCCGGCTCTGACTAAAAAAACCGCCGCCGTGTGCAGCGTGAAAACTCCGCCTCTTCTACGCAAAAGGAATAAAATGACGCGTTTCTTGGTCTGGCGCACAGATAGACAGCATTTCGCCTATCAAAAAGGAGAGAGCCGTGAAGAGAGCAATTTTCTCGCTTCTTTTGTTGGGATTCGGCGCGCGCCCGGTGCTCGCGCAAAAAGCGCCGGAAGGAATCTGGCAGGGCTACGACGGAGAATGGCGCCACGTCTCGAACCAATTGATCGCCCTCGCCCAAGCCACACCTGAGGAAAAGTTCTCCTGGCGTCCCGGGCCCGGCGCGCGCTCGACCAGCGAAGTCTACATGCACATCGTTATGGCGAATTTCTATCTGCTAAGCGTCACCGGTTCCAAAATGCCCGCGGACCTGAAAAAGGGAATGGACAAGTCGGTCACCTCAAAAACCGGGGTCATCGGTTGGCTGAAGCGCTCTCTCGACGCGGTCAAGCAAGCGCATTCGGCCGTTACGCCGCAAGACCTTCAGCGCAAAGTTCACATTGCCGATCGCGACGCTACCGTGGACGGCATGTATCTGCGCATCATTGTCCACGCCAACGAGCACATGGGCCAGCTCGTTGCCTACGCCCGCATGACCGGCGTCGTGCCGCCCTGGTCCGGGAACTAGCGGCGGCCAATCTATTTCGATTGGCATGTGAACGTGACGCTGGTCTCTGACATATCGACTCGCACGGGCAGCACTCCGGAAACGCGCTGCCGCAGGCCGGTGACATTTGCGGACGCCGCCAGCTGCGGCGGCGCTGCTTGCTTCTTAAGATCACGCTCGTTGGGCCCATACTCGCTCATGACCGGGACGCTGCTCGTAACTTCCACCGCTTGGGAACCTTTCCCCCCCTCCCCGGTATTCACTCTATGAAAGGGCAAGTTCAGCCGTTTAGGACCATAATTCGGCGATGACTTTGGCTCCCGACGAGGATTTGATGCTCCAAGTGCGCGATGGCGCGGGCGAAATGCTAGCGGTGTTGTTTGACCGCTACCAAACCCCTCTGTTCAACTTCTATTCGAAGCTGACAGGCGACCGAGCATTGAGCGAAGACCTCGTCCAGGAGGTTTTCCTTCGCATCCTGAAATACCGCCAGAGTTACCGCCCGGGAACGCCTTTTCGCGCTTGGGTCTATCAGATTGCGCGCAACGCCCGCATCGACCACTTCCGCAAGTTTCCGCGCGAAAAGGCTTTTGAGCCCGAAATGCTTCCTCCGGTTTTCCCTGCCGATTCCGCCCAGGAACACCAAGAAGTCGAGCTATTGCAACTTGCGCTCCAGCAATTGCCAGAGGAAAAGAGAGAAATCCTGCTTCTCTGCCGCTTTCAAGAATTGAAGTACGAGGAAATCGCCGCACTCCTCGGCTGCGAACTCAACACCGTGCGAAGTCGCATCCACCGTGCCTTGCAGGATTTGCGCAAAGCTTTCCAGCGGCTCACGCAGGATTCCCTGCTGAGAAGAGCCGAGGCGGCTGCCGCAAAAACTCTTCCTCCCCAAGGAGGTCGCCATGAAGTGTGAACAAATCGCAGAACTCTTGCCAGACTACCTGCAAGGGAGCCTGAACCCCGATCAATTTCGCGAGGTTGAAGCTCACCTTGGGCAGTGCGCCGACTGCTTCGAAGAAGTGGCCATCTGGAAAAAGCTCTCGCTGCTTCCCGTCGAACAACCAAGCCTCGCCTCTCTTGCCCGCTTCGAAGCCATGCTGCAAGCCTTTCAGGCCGGTCGCTCCACCCAGCGCAGGAACGAGTCAGAATTAAAGCCACGCGCTTCTGCCTGGACTTTCTTCCGTTGGCTTCGTTCGCCCCTGGGCGCCATGGCCTGGAGCACGGCGCTCCTCATCATCGGCATTTACGCCGGTCTTCACCTCGCCAATTTCAAATCCCGTTCCCAGGACACAGCTGCCATGCAATCCGAACTCGCCAACATGAAGCGGCTTGTCGTGCTTTCCATGCTGCAGCAGCAATCGGCCAGCGCGCGGCTCGAGGGCGTGACGTGGAGCACGCGCGAACAGCAACTCGATCCCCAGGTGCTTTCCGCCCTCCTTCACACTCTTCGCTACGACCAGAGCGTCGACGTTCGCTTGGCGGCGCTCGATGCCCTCAGCCGCCACTCCGCGCAACCGCAAGTGCGTGGCAGCGTGGTGAGCGCCTTGCCGGAACAGCAATCCCCGTTGGTGCAAGTCGCGCTGATTGATCAGTTGGTGGAATGGCACGACCGCGAAGCCAAGCCGCACCTTGAAAGACTTCGCCAATCCCCGAATCTCAATCCCGCTGTGCGCCAGCGCGCCGATTGGGCCATCAGCAAATTGAATTGAGGAACACAACATGCGAATCGCACCCCTCTTGACCGTGTTGGCCTTCAGCTGTTTGTCTCCCTTCTGCTTGGCAGCTCAGTTGGTAAGCCCGGTGCCGGTGCCAGTCCCAATCCGGGAACCGATGGCGATCCCGCTGCCGGCGATCCATGTCGCCGGGACTGTTCCCTTGGAGCTTCCTCTTTCCTCCGCCCTGCCAATTGCTTTCCCGGACTCCGATCGCCACCTGCCCGTGCAGGAACAGGAGACCATTCAAAAATCGTTTTCCCGGTCCGGCGTCCAGCATCGGTCTTTGGAAATCGACAACGTCTGGGGCTCCATTGAAGTGGTGGGAACCAATTCCGACCAAGTGCAACTCACCGTCAATAAATCCACCCGCGCGGAATCCAAAGCCAAGCTCGAACAAGCTCGCAAAGAAGTCACCCTCGACATCACCGAACAAGATGGCTTGCTGAAGCTCTACTCGAACGGCCCTTTCCGCTGCCATTGTGACGACGGGTGCGGCCACCGCGAATTCGACGGCTACCTTGTCAAAATGGATTTCCGACTCCAGGTTCCTCGCGACATCGACATCCAGGTCAAAACCGTGAATGAGGGCCGTGTTTCCGTCCGCGACATCAACGGCCATTTTCTCGTGCGCAACGTCAACGGTGACGTGGAAATGAACAGCATCGCCGGTTCGGGGACCGCGCATACCGTCAATGGCCCCGTCAAAGTTTCGTTTCGCCAGAATCCCCGTGAGAACTCAGAATTCCGCACGGTCAACGGCGACGTGGAGCTGCGTTTCACCCCAGGCTTGGCCGCCGATTTTCGCTTCAAGAATTTCAATGGAAGTATCTACAGTGATTTTCCCGTCACGGCGTTGCCGGTGCGCGCGATTCAGGAAGAGCATCATGGCGCGAAGGTCGTCTTTCACGCGGATCGCTATACCGGTGTGCGCGTCAGTTCCGGCGGGCCGGAAATCAAAGTGGAAAATTTGAATGGAGACATTCGCATTCTCGAAAACCATGAATAACCAAACCCAGCATTTCTCATCGCTTTTTGTTGCAATCCCGCTGCTGTGCGCGGCGCTTGCCGCCGCTCCAGTGCATGCCCAGATCCAGACTCAATCAGGCGCCGATCGCCTCTCCGTTGCACTCAGCGACCCCTCGCGGCCCGCCTTGGTAAAAGCCAGCCTGGTCAACGGGGGCATCACCGTGAAGGCGTATGACGGCAAGGAGGTCGTCGTCGAAGCTCGCGCGCGCAATCGTGAATCCGGTCACTCCGACTCCAACATGAAGCGCATCATCGTTTCGTCTACCGGTCTGTCTGTGGAAGAAGAAAGCAACGAAGTGCGCATCAGCACCGATTCCTTTGCGCGCCCCATCGATCTCATGATTTCGGTTCCTGTTCACACGTCTCTGAAGCTGAGCACCGTGAACAGCGGCGACCTCGTGGTCACCGGCGTGGACGGCGAATTGGACGTCAACGACGTAAACGGCTCCGTCACGCTCGACAACGTCTCCGGCTGCGCCGTCGCCCATGCTTTGAACGGCCGCCTCCTGGCTACTTTTACTCGCGTGAATCAGAAGCCCATGGCCTTCAGTTCCTTGAACGGCGACATTGATGTGACCTTTCCGGCCGATCTGAAAGCCAATCTCAGCATGAAGTCCGATCGCGGCGAGATCCTCACCGATTTCGACGTCCAGATTCAGGCTTCGGTACCCCAACAAACCGTTGAAGATGGACGCGGTCATGGTGGGAGGTACCTCGTCAGGATCGACAAGGCCGTCCACGGGACCATCAACGGCGGCGGTCCAGAATATCAATTCACGAATTTCAACGGCGGCATCTACATTCGCAAAGCCGGCGCGCCGCGCTGAAAGCGGATGCGGTGCTCCATGACCGCCTGGGGATGTGGCAGGCGCGACGGCGCGGGCCTGCTCTTCATTTCTTCACGAAGAGCACGCAATAATCATTTTCAGCCCAATCGTTCAACACTCTTTCCATTTTTAAGCCGGCTGCGGTTAACTCCTCAATTACAATTTTTTGCGGAATGCCGTGCCCGCCGCGGTTGGCGGGAACCCCTTCCACGGGATCCAAGCCAGAGCGCGGGGGAAAATCAATAATCGCCACCCGCCCTCCCGGCTTCAGCGACCGCACGATGTTTGCGTCGAACTCGGTCGGTTTCGTCAGGTGGTGGTATACATGCCGCAAAAAAATCGCATGGCAGCAAGCCGTCGGCAAATGGGTATCCGCCTCTTTGCTTTCCACCACGGCCACGTTCTGCAGCTTGCGCTTTGCAACCTCGGCTCGTAGTTCCTCAAGTTTCTTCGTGTCAATCTCGGTCGCATACACTTTTCCCGTTGCGCCCACAGGTTCTGCCGATGCAAACGAATAGCTTCCATCCCCCGCTCCGATGTCCGCCACGACCGTTCCCGGCTTCCATTCCATCAACGCCGCCAGCCGCCTGATCTCGTCGGCGGCATTCGCCGCCGCCCGCACAGCAAACATTGCCGTCGCGGCGCACGCCAGGAACAGGAACCACGGACGTTTCCAGTGTGTCCGCTTCATCGGTCTTGTCTTGCCCCGTATCGATCTGATGATTGGCAGGGTCCTCATTTTTTTCACTGGCTCCACTTTGTAGGGGTGCGGACCCAGCGGTGCGGGCGGAGTTGAGCGTGGAGGTCGGCGGGCAGCGGACCTTTGTCGCTGGCGGCAAGGTTGGATTCGACGTTCTTGCGTTTGCGCATGCCGGGAATGGTGGTGTGCACATGGGGATTGTTGAAAATGAAGCGCAGAGCCATTTCGGCCATGGTCATACCGTCGCGCAAGAGCGGCTTGAGGGCCTCGGCGCGGGCAACGCTAGCTTTGAGGTTTTCTGGAACGAAGTAGGTGCTGCGCCAGTCGTTCTTGGGCCAAGCGCTATTCAGCGTGAGCGTGCCGGTGAGCGAGCCTTCATCAAACGGCACGCGAGCAATTACTGCGACATCTTTTTCGCGGCACACGGGAAAGAGCTCATCCTCCGGATTCTGGTCGAAGATGTTGTAAATAACCTGAACGGCGTCGATGTGGCCCGTGCGCACGGCGCGAATGCCGTTCGCCGGCTCCCAGCGGTTGAGGCTGAGGCCCACGGCGCGGGTCTTGCCGCGGCGGCGCAGGTTTTCGATGGCGGGCAAGATGCGCTCGTCGTCAAGCCATCCGTCTTCCCAGGTGTGAAGCTGGATGAGATCCAAAGTCTCGATTCCAAGATTCTTAAGGCTCTTGTCCGCGTACTCGAACAGGTAGTCGGGCGGGTAGCTGTCGTCGAGAGAATATTCGGGCCGGGAGGGCCAGCAGCGGTTTTTCGGAGGAACTTTTGTGGCCACGTAAAGTTTCTTGTCGGGTCCGCCGGCAGCGGAGTTGTTCTGGTTGGCGCGAAGAGTTTTCCCGAGAAGCTGCTCGCTGTGGCCGTCGCCGTAGGCCCAAGCCGTGTCGAAAAAGTTGCAGCCGAGATCCACTGCGCGCTGGAGCGAATCCAGAGATTCCTTGTCGTCGGAACCGGTCCAGCCTCCCATGCCCCACATGCCATAGCCAATTTCGCTGACATTCCATCCGGTGCGGCCAAAACGGCGGTAGCGCATGAAGTAGTCTCCCTACGTCGAACCGACATTATACTTGGAGGCACGGAGCGAACGGCCCAAACGAAAATACATTTCAGGCGGTTTGCTTCAGGGCGCGTTCGACAAGTGTGAGGCAGCGCTCGGCCTGCTCGCGCAACAATTCTTCTTCCTCGTTTCGTTCACGCTGCATACTGTGGAGTTCATCGGCAATGGCCAGCGCAGCCAGCACCGCGAGCTTCTGCGTGTCCACAATTCCAGTAGCCTCGGCGATCGCATGCATTTTTCCGTCAACGAACTTTGCGAGCTTCTGGACATACCTTTCTTCCAGCTCTCCCCGGATGGAGTAGACCTGGCCGAAGATTTGCACTTTTACCGGCGCGCTCATGGCCGGAATTGTAGCGCAGAGCGAGGCTGGGTAGGATTTTTCTTGCGAGCGCTGATCCGCTGCCTGCCACCCTCATGAAAAAAAACAGATTCCTCGCTCGGCTCGAAGTGACCCTGGTGAAAGCGAAGGCAAGGAGCGTTTAGTTCTTGCGGAGCTGAGCGCCGTGGCGGTGCTCCAGTATAGAGGTGATATTTCCGACGAAGTGATTGATCTGGCCTTCGGTCAACGTGGCTTCGCGGCTCTGGAAAGTGACTCGAACAAGCAAAGAATATTTTCCGGCAGGAACGTTTTTGCCGCGGAACAGATCGATGGCTGCAATGGAAGTGATTTCCGGAATGCCAAGCGAGCGGATCGATTCGGAAATTTGTGCAAAAGTGATTCCGTCCGCAAGCAAAAGAGAAAAATCCCGCTCTACACCTGGGAAACGCGGAAGGGGCCGATAGCGGCGAGCGGTTTTCGCCGCTTGCATCGCGACATAAAAGGGCTGGAGTTCAAGCTCGGCGAGAAACACCTCCTGGCGCAACTTCAAGCGGTCGGCGACACGGCGCGCCAGCTGGCCTGCGGCGCCAAGTTCAGAGTTGTGGAGCAGGATTTTCCCGCGTTTGGCAGCGTGCAGCCATTCCGGGCCGCCATCACGCCATGCGAATGCGCCGGGTTCGCGCCCGTCGGCCAACTGACCAATTTGGTCGAGGCTTCCTTTCAGGTCGGCGAAGGAAAATCCCCGCGCGGAGTCGTACAGACCCTTTTCCCGGGCTTCGCCCGTTGCACCGATTGTGAGGACGCTTGTTTCGACAGATTGATTTCCTTCCAGGCGATAGTTGCGGCCGATTTCGAACAGGCGTGCGTGGCCCTGGCCATGGTTGACGTTCCATTCGAGCGCCGCAGCCATGGTGGCGATTCCAGTGGACTTGAGCACACTGGCTTCTTCCGAAAGCGGATTTGACAACCGCGCCGGGGAGACATTTGCCGGACGGAACAACGCGTCTCGCTCCTCCGCGACCTGCGGAATAGTCACGATTTCGCGATAGCCCAGCCCGATGAGGCGTTCGCGCAAACGCGTTTCCGCTTCGTGGTGTGGCAGGCGGGCGGCCCCTTGTCGTGCCGCCGGCAGGCGCGGCGGAAATTTGTCGAGCCCATCGATGCGCGTGACTTCCTCGATTAAATCAATTTCGCGTTCGACCTCGGCGCGCCAGGAAGGCTGCGTGCATTCCCAGGCTGCGAGGAGGGAGCCTTCCGCGCCGCGGTTATGATCCATGCGAATGGGCGCGAAACCCAGTGCGCTCAGGCTGGCTTCGATTTGTGTGTCGTGAACGTCCGCGCCCATTACACGAAGGAGTTCCTTGCGAGTGAGCTGAATTTTCTTCGGCGCGCGCTTGCCGGGATACACGTCCACGACGCCGGCGAGAAGTTCGCCTCCGGCAAGCTCCAGAATCAGCTCAGCGGCGCGGCGCGAAGCCAGTTCGGCCATTTCCGGATCGGCGCCCCGGCCAAAACGCGTGGATGCTTCGGTGCGCAATTTCAGAAACCGCGTGGCGCGGCGAATGGCTATCGGATCGAACCATGCACATTCGATCAGCACGTTTTTTGTCGAGAAGGAGATCTCCGTTTCCGCGCCGCCCATGATTCCGCCTAGGCCGATGGTGCGCGAGCCGTCGCCATCACAGATCATGCAGATGCCCGGGTCGAGCTGGCGTTCGACGCCGTCGAGGGTGCGGATCTTTTCATTCAGTTTCGCTTTGCGGACGACAATCTTGCGATCACGCACCTTGTCGTAGTCGAAGGTGTGAAGCGCGTGGCCCAACTCGAGCATCACATAGTTGGAAATATCGACGACATTGCTGATGCTGGCGACGCCCGAGGCTACTAGGCGGTCTTTCAGCCATTTCGGTGAGGGCTGGATCTTGACGCCACGAATCACCCGCGCGGTGAAGCGGCCGCAAAGCTCGGGCGCCCGGATTTCGACTTTCACGGCATCGCTCGCTTTCGCGGTGCTTTCCTTGGGCTTTGGTGAAACAGGTTTGAGCGGCAGTTTATAGATGGCTCCGACTTCGCGCGCGATTCCGTAATGGCCAAGGCAATCCGGCCGATTCGAACCGATTTCTGCATCCAGGACCGCGCCGTGCGAGCCGCTTTCAAGGCCGCCGATGTTCGTGCCGGAAAGCGCGAGGCGCGCAGCAAGCTCCTGCGGTGGCGCCGTCAGGTCAACGAAATCCTTCAGCCAGTTGTAGATGACCTTCATTTTTGGTCTTTGGCACTCAACTTCCGGCTAGCAGCAGGAAAAAACCGCCGGGGACTGAAGCCCGGCCTCTACAAAAGCAAACTCACGACACTGCGCATCATGGGAACTGCCTCAGGAAGCGCACGTCATTTTGAAAAAAAACCTGGATGTCGTCGATCCCGTATCGCAGCATGGCGAGACGATCGATGCCCATGCCGAAGGCAAAGCCGCTGACCTTTTGGGGGTCGTAGCCGACGAAGCCGTAGACGGCGGGATCCACCATCCCCGCCCCGAAAAGCTCGATCCAGCCGGCGCCTTTGCACTTGGAGCAAACGCCGCCACCGGCAGCGTTGCCGCTGCCCCCGCAGAAAATGCAGGAGACGTCGAATTCGACAGACGGCTCGGTGAACGGGAAGTAGCTCGGGCGAAAGCGTGTTTTCACGCTCGGACCGAAAAATTGCTTCACGAAATATTCGATTGTGCCGGTGAAATCGCAAAACGTGATGTCGGTGTCCACGGCGAGGCCTTCGACCTGGTGGAACATGAAGGAGTGCGTGGCGTCGGGATTGTCGCGCCGGTAGACCTTGCCGGGAACGATGACACGCACGGGCGGCTTGTGCTTCTCCATGGTGCGAATTTGCATCGGAGACGTGTGCGTGCGCAGGAGCAGCGGCGTCGGCGCGCCCTTGGGCAAGTCCAGGTAGAACGTGTCCATGTCGTCGCGCACGGGATGAAATTCGGGGATGTTCAACGCCTCGAAGTTGTAGTAAGGGGTTTCGATTTCCGGCCCTTCCACCACCGAGAAACCAATCGAGAAGAAAATGTCCTCGATTTCCTGGAACACTTGGCGAATAAGGTGGTGCGAGCCGATGGGATGAAGGACCCCGGGAAGGGATAGATCCACCCGGTCTTTTGCGAGCGCCGCCTCGTCCGCCCCGGACTCGATGGCCATGCGGCGCGCTTCGATTTGGGATTCGACGTGAGCACGCAGCTCGTTGAGAGAAGCACCCACGGCAGGCTTCAATTCGGGCGTGGCGGGACGCAGCCAGTTGTCGGTGATTTGCGCGAGCACACCTGACTTGCGGCCCAGCCAGCGATCCCGGAAGAGTTTCCAGGCGGATTCGTCGCGCGCACAAGCACAGTCGTCGTCGAAGCGTCCGCGCAGGTCGGCGAACAGAGCCGTGAGTTCCTCCGGCCGGGTCACCCCGAGCTGGACAAGCGGCAATCCCGTCTTGTTCTCGTGTGCCTTCATCGCACCTGCCAACTAGCTCCGCGGGAGACGCGCCGGGCGGATGTTGAAACCGCGTGAAATGGGACAACTCCGGGAAATTAGGCCGATTTCTTTTGCGGCGCTGCGGCGGCTTTGGCTTTTTCCGCGAGCTGCGCGAAGCCGGCGGCGTCCTTGACCGCGATGTCCGCAAGGATTTTGCGGTCGAGCGCGACGCCTGCGGCTTTGAGGCCGTGTATCAACTGGCCGTAGGTCAAGCCGTTGAGACGGGCGGCGGCGCCGATCCGCTGAATCCAGAGGCGGCGATACTGGCGCTTCTTGTTGCGGCGGTCGCGGTACGCATAGCGATCGGCGCGATTGGCCGCTTCCTGAGCGGACTGATAGAGCTTGCTCTTCGTGAGAAAAAAGCCCTTTGTCCTTTTGAGGTACTTCTTGCGCCGAGCCCGGCGCTTTGTGCCGCGTTTTACGCGTGCCATGGGTTTGCTCCTTCGATTTAGCCTGGCTTGTGCATTTCATGACGCGTCGATTTGGGAGAGCGGGGCTAAAAGCCCGCCCCTACAAAACCCACGGCGCCGAAGGCACCCCTACAGGCCACAGATTTTTAGGAAACGAAACGGGTTGCGGGGACGAGCAGCTAGGCGCGTCGCGCAACGGGTTTGTTTCCGGTTGGTACGAACATGCTTCGCGCCGCGACCCTGTGACGGTCAGAACCGACAAAGTCGTCCGCAAAGCACGGACGGTGCCGGGTTGCCCCTCGCTTAGCTCAGGGCGAAAAGCCCGGCCCCAGCAATGCCCCGAGTAGGTCGGGGCGAATCGGCCGGCAGGCACCCGTGAAGCGCTGCCTGGCACGAAAAATCGAACTACGAAATTCGAAACGCGAAATTCAAAACGGGGTTAAGCGCGGCGCCAGTTCTAGCCATAGGGCAGCATTTGCCTGATGGCGGCCAGATCTGCCGGGCTGACCGTCGTTACTTTCTTCAACTTTCGCATGCGGCCGGAGGCCTTCAGGCCGGTAAAGTGCCGCTTGGCCGTGTGCCCGCGCAAGATCTTGCCCCCAGCGGTGACGTGGAAGCGTTTGCGCGCGCCGCGATGCGTCTTCAATTTCATTTTCGGTTTGGATGCGTTTCTCGGCATTGAAAACCTTTCTTTTTTAGTCCTCAGCCTCTTGAAAAGCTGAACAGAGATCCCTCACTTCGCTTCGTTCGGAATGGCATGGAGGGAAGCGCGCCATCACATCCCGAATCGTACCCCAGGAACAAATGGGAAGCGGACCCAAAACTCTCGCGCGGAGACTGCCAACGCGCGCGTTACGGCGACTGCGGGGCACCGGAAGCGGTTTGCCCCGCGGACCTGGTGGCCGCAGTGCCCTTTTTGGGAGCCAGGAGCGCCACGAGAACGTTGCCTTCCATCCGTGGCATGGTCTCAATCTGTCCCTGATCACCGATTTCCATCAACAGGCGGTCCATCTTGGCGCGGCCTACTTCCTGGTGCGCCATTTCTCGGCCGCGATGAAAAATCATGGCGCGCACTTTGTGGCCGTCGCCGAGGAAACGGATGATCTGATTCTTGCGAACCTGATAATCGTGTTCAGCGGTGTTGGGCCGAAACTTCACTTCTTTCAGCTGCGAGCCGCGGCTGCTCTTGCGCTGCTCGTGGGCCTTTTTGTTCTGCTGATATTGGTATTTCCCGTAGTCGGTAATTTTACAGACCGGCGGGTCCGCCGTAGGCGAAATTTCGACCAGGTCGAGTCCGCGTTCCCGGGCCAGTTTTATGGCCTCGAAAGGCTGCATGATGCCGAGCTGCCCACCTTCTTCGTCAATCACCCGGATTTCGCGAGCGCGGATGCGCTCGTTCACGCGCGTGCGGTCACTCGGCCGGAAGTTACGTTCAGCGATAAATCCCCCTCCAAAGCGATAGGCACCTGCTTTCCCCGGTTAGACCAGGAGCTGGGCCCCCAATGCACAAACACCCAGTCCACGGGATGAAGCGCCGCCGGGGACGGGTTTCAGAGTATAGCATGGCCGATAGATCGTCCGGCAATAGGATGGGAAGAGGGGAAGAGGGCCCGAAGAAGGCAGGACGCTTAGCTCGAAATGGAGAATTCGCCTTTGGAGCTAGCGATGACCGCTCGCAGGAAACGTTCTTTGGCGGTCAAAACGTGCAAGTCTAGTTGGAGGCGCGAAGCTAGGCGCAGCAAATCCTCGGCTTCCAGAGAGGTCGCTTCGAAACGCCGCAGCGTGCAGCCCTTGGGCGCATCCACTGAGGGATGGACAGACTCCTTGCTCCATTCGATGAAAAACGGAAGCAATCCACCGCGATCGTCCTTAAGCCGAAGCGCTTTCCAGCGGAGCAGCTTGCCATCCGGCCGTTGGCGCAAGCCCGGCTGTGGACCTTCAAACTCGATTCCCTCTTGGCGAAGCTGCCTGGCGAATTGATCCAGGTTGTCGCGATGCGCGGCCCAGCCAATGAGGCGCGGTTCGTTTAGTTTGGAAATGACAGAGTATTGCTGCATGCCGGATTGTCCCGGATCGGGCGCGATGATTTCCAAATAGCGCCGCTCGCCAAGGGAAAGCAGGGCGTTTTGCGTGCCACGGCCCGGATGGACGCCGCCGAAAGCGGCGCGAACGCCCGTGTGCTGTTCGACAAACGCGATGCCGCGCTCCAGATCGTTGCCGCCGAGAAGAATGTGGTCGAGCAAAGAGGGTACTTGCTCGGCTGCCCAGGACAAGCGTGACGCGACCGCGGCACCCGCCGTCAAGGCAAGAAAAGTTCGACGCGGGATGCTTTCCATTTGAACCTTCTCCTTGAATCGAAGATGAGAAAATTACTCTCTTGAGCCGGAATTGTGGAGCGCCGGCTTGCGAACGCGAATGTAGGCTCTCCGGCTTTGGTATTCGACCTCCGGCGTATAAGGATCGCGCTCGAGGGAATCTTCAATGCTAAAGCCGACAAGATTGAGGTAGCGTTCGACCTCTTTCCTCGCATAGAAAATAACGTCCAGCGAAACCTGATGCCCCCAAAGATTTTCTTCGCGCAAAACCTCCACGCCAATATGAAAAGCAAGGAAGAGCAAGCCGCCCGCCTGGAGTACGCGGAACATTTCGCGAAATGCTTGGAGGATGTCCGTCTTCGGAATGTGCACGATGGCATAGAACGCCACGACGGCAGCCCACGCGCTATCTTTCACGTCGAGCGCCAGCATGTTTCCCTGGCGAAATTCGATGGCCGGGTTCAGTTTGCGCGCTTGTTCGAGCATCCCCGGGGAAAGATCTATCCCGAAAATGTCAACGCCGCGGTCGTGCAAGTAGCGCGCCACATGGCCCGGCCCGCAACCTAGTTCGCAGACGCGGCCGGCACCTTTGACGCGCGCCGCGAAGTCGTCGAGAAGCATGCGATCGAGCGGTTTGTGCGCAAGTTCGCCGGCAATCCTGTTGGCGTATTCCTCGGCGATGCGGTCATAGCTGGATTGATAGTCCGAAAGCTTCTGAGGATCCATGGGCCCCTTTAAGAACGCTCGTGAGGCGTGGAGATTATGGCAGATTTTGGCTACAGGGAAACAGTGGAGGACTTAAGACCGCGTTTGCAAAGATAAGCATGCCAGAAGAGGCGGGCGGCGACAGCCCGCCAGGGACGCCACGGTGCGCTGAGGGTTTCGAGTTTTTCAGGAGATGGGCGTTTGCCAAGGCGCTTCACTTCCTGGACGGCCGTGGCAAGCGCCAGATCACCAGTGGGCCAGATGTCCGGCCGGCGGAGCGCGCTCAGGAGATAAATGTCGGCGGTCCAGCGGCCGATGCCTTTGAAGGCGACGAGCATTTTGTGCGCGGAGTCGTCGGGGAGGTCGTGAAGATAGCGCAAATCAAAGTGGCGGCGCGCGAGTGATTCGGCGAGCAGGCGCGTGTATAGCGTTTTCTGGCGACTAAAGCCGATGCGAAGTAGCTCAACGTCGTTCAGCTTCAAGAATCCCCTGGGAGTTAGAGGCTTCACAGCGGCTTGAAGGCGATCGAAAGCCGCTTTCGCAGAAGCCAGCGAAACCTGCTGTTCGAGAATAATGTAGACAAGCGTTGGGAAGCCCGGCTCGCGTACCCACAGCGGCGGCCGGCCGTAAGTGTTCACCACTTCCGCCAAATGTTCGTCGCGGTCTGCTAGAAGACGCACGCCCTGTAGGAAGACTTCATCGTTGAGGAGTGTTTGCGACTTTTGCATGACCGGAGGAAATGCAATGGCGGCTCAGCTTATCGCGCGGGATTCGACGTCGCGCTGGAGGGTCGCGACGATTTCCTCTAGCGGCTGGGGGCCGAGGTCGCCCTTGCTGCGATGGCGGACGGAGACGGTGCCGGCTTCGGCCTCTTTGGCGCCGACCACCAGCATGCAGGGAATTTTCTGGAGTTGCGCGTCGCGGATTTTGGCGGGCAACTTTTCGTTGCGGTCGTCGAGATGCACTCGCAGGTTGTGACGCCTTAGAGTTTCGGCGACGTGCTTCGCGTAATCGGCAACCTTTTCGCTGACCGGGCAGATTTCTACTTGCACCGGCGCGAGCCAGAGCGGAAACGCTCCCGCGTAGTGCTCGATGAGCAGGCCAAAGAAGCGTTCAACCGAGCCGAGCAGGGCGCGGTGCACCATGAGCGGCTGATGCTTGGCGCCGTCTTGGGCAACGTATTGCAGGCCGAAACGCGCGGGCAGATTGAAATCAAACTGCACCGTGGTGAGCTGCCAGGGACGCCCGATGGCGTCAATCAGCTTGACGTCGATCTTTGGACCGTAAAACGCCGCTTCGCCGGAAATGGTTTTGTACGGAATGTTCATGCGCTTCATCGTAGCGGCAAGCGCGGCGCTGGCGCGGTGCCAATCTTCGGGCTTGCCGGCGTAGTTTTCCGGATGCGCGGCGTCCCAATCGGAAAGCTCGACCTCGAATTTATCGAAGCCGAAATTCTTCATCACCGCGAACGCAAAGTCCACGCAGGCCTCCACTTCGGATTCGATTTGCGACGGCATGCAGAAAATGTGCGCGTCGTCCTGCGTAAAGCCGCGGACGCGCAGCAAGCCGTGAAGCACGCCGCTGCGCTCGTAGCGGTACACCGTGCCTAGCTCTGCAAGGCGCACGGGCAGGTCGCGGTAGCTGTGCAGCTTGGATTTGTAAATCAAAATATGGCCCGGGCAATTCATCGGCTTAAGCTGGTAGTCCGCCTTTTCCACTTCTACCGGCCCGAACATATTGTCCTTGTAATAGCCCGTGTGGCCGCTGGTCTTCCAAAGGTCCAGACGCATGATGTGTGGCGTGAAGACGAGATCGTAGCCGCGCCTCAATAGTTCTTCGCGCAGCCAGTCTTCCACAATTTTGCGAATCAGACCGCCCTTGGGATGCCAGAAAATGAGGCCCGGACCGGCCTCTTCCTCGATGCTGAAGAGGTCCAGCTCGACTCCCAGCTTGCGATGATCGCGGCGCTTGGCTTCTTCCAGGCGACGCAAATATTCGTCCAGCTCTCTTTGCGTGAAAAACGCCACCGCGTAAATGCGCTGGAGTTGCGGGTTGCCTTCCCGGCCCTTCCAGTACGCGCCGGCAACATTCATTAGTTTGAAAGCCTGAATGCGCTTGGTGGAGGGAATGTGCGGGCCGCGGCAAAAGTCGATGAACTTGCCGGTGGAGTAGAAAGAGACCATTGGTTCGGCGGCTTTTTCTTCCACGAGCTCGCATTTGAAAATTTGATTGGATTTCTTGTAGAGGTCGAGAGCCTCCGGCTTGGGAATCAGCTTGCGCTCATTCGGCAAGTCCTGCGCCGCCAGCTCATGCATCTTCTTTTCGATTTTTGCGAGGTCTTCCTGGGTGAACGGCTCGTCGCGCAAGAATTCGTAGAAAAAGCCCGTGTCGATCGGCGGGCCGATCCCCAGCTTGACGTTGGGATAAAGCTCCGTGACCGCAGCCGCAAGAAGATGCGCAGCGGAATGACGGAACACAAACAGCGCATCGGGATCTTTTTCGGTGAGGATCTGCAGTTTCACGTCGCGCTCGAGAGGACGCCGCAGATCGATGAGTTCGCCTTCTCCATCGTTGGGCTGCGCCACACGGGCAACCAACGCGGCATCGGCGAGGCGCGGCGAAATGCTGCGCGCAATGTCGGCTGGCGTGGTGCCTTTGGGGACATCCTTGACGCTGCCATCCGGCAATGTGACGTGAATCTGCTCCATGAGGGTTCTCTCGCCCAGAAGAGAAACATTAAGCTTATCGGCGCTGTGTAGCGAGGTCAAGGCAGGTGATGCAAGGCAGGTGATGCAGGCACGCAGCGATTTGTGAATCGTTGGAAGGGGCTAGCTAAGCTAGGACTCAAATGTCCAGCGGCCTCCAGCCATCGTGCGTTCCACGGGAATAGTGACGAGCGTCGAGGGATTCTCCTTCAACGGATCGCGGCCCAGAACGACAAGGTCCGCGAGCTTGCCGACTTCAATCGAGCCTTTGATGTTCTCTTCGTAGGAGGCATAAGCACCGTTGATCGTACCCACCCGAATTGCTTCTTCCACCGTTATGCGCTGCATCGCTCCCCAGACGTTGCCTTTCATGTCCGTGCGCGTTACCTCCGATTGCAGCGCCATCATGGGAATGAATTCTCCCGGAGGATAGTCCGAGGCTTGTGTTGCGCGAATGCCCGCGTCGAGAAAACTCCGCAGCGCGAACATGTGATTGAGACGCTCGGCGCCATAATAGCGCATTTTCTCGCCGTGATAGTAGACGTAGGTCGAAAACGGCGTTGGGATGGCGCCAAGAGCCTTAATGCGCGCGATGAGAGAATCGTTCACCACCGTGCAATGCTCCAGCCGGAACCGCGGATCACGGCGCGGGCTTTCTTTTTGCAGGCGCTCGTAAACGCGCATCGTCGTGTCGATGGCCACGTCTCCGTTGGCGTGAGTGCCAATCTGCCAGCCTGCTAGATGCGCTTTGCGGCCGTGCGTGTAGAGTTCCTCCTCGGTCATGACCAGGATGCCGTAGTCGTTCGGGCGCCCTTCGTACGGCGTGGAGAGGCGAGCGGTGCGCTCGGAGATGGAGCCATCGCAGACCAGCTTGATGGCGCCGACGCGCACCCACTCGTTGCCGAGTCCCGTGCGGTTGCCAGCGGCAATCATGGCATCGAGAAAATGGAAATTGATAAAGCAATAGGCGCGATAGAGCAAATCGCCCGATTCGTGCGCGTCCTGATAGGCGCGGAGGTCGGTGGGGGTGCCCTGCGCCTCGGTGGCGGAAGTGATTCCCGTGCGCGCGAGCATTTTGGAGATGAGCTTCACGCCCTCGCGGTGATCGTCGCGGCTAAAATTTTGCGGGATGGCTTTCTCAAAAAATTCCTGCGCGCTTTCCGCGACCCGGCCCGTAAGCTTTCCTGTCGCCGGATCGCGATCGATTTTTCCGCCCGGCGGATCCGGGGTCTTCTCATCAACGCCCGCCATCCGAAAGCCAAGCGAATTGACATAAACAGTGTGGCCACCGCGGTGCCGGATGTGCACGGGATGATCCGGTACCGCCCCGTCCAGATCGGCAACCGTCAGCGGGCGGCCCTCTTCCGTCTTCGTGTCGTCGTATTTGAAGCCGAGAACCCATTCTCCCGGAGGTGTTTTGGCGGCGCGCTCGCGAAGCGCGGCTTGAATCGCGGAAATCGAACGCCGGTCGCAATCCACCATGCGGAGATGCATCAGTCCGGCTTCCGCGGGATGCGCATGCGCGTCAATAAATCCCGGCGAAACGGTTTTGCCGCCGAGGTCGATCTTCTTGGTAGCGGCGCTGGCAAGATTCATGACCTCGGAATCGCTGCCCACGGCAAGAAACCGGTCACGGACAATCGCCACGGCCTGAGCGTGCGGCCCGCGGTCATTCACGGCGAGGATGTTCCCGTTGTGGAGGATCAGGTCCGGCTTTTCCTGCTCCAACGGAAAGAGCGAAAACGCAGCGAGCGTGCCTAGAAATTCCCGGCGCGAGGTTCCTTGGTCCATGGCCATCCTTTTGGAGCGCGCGAAGACAGATGAGTGCAGCGGATGCTACGACGCCGCAGCACCAACGTCAACTTTTGCGACTAGAAAATCGCGACGCCGGGAAGCCCCTTAAGGGGCGCGTCGGCTGCATCGCGGTAGTCATCTTTCCTGCTCATTCCCTTCGCAATGCCCCGTACGCCTGGCTTCCATTGAAGCTCCTCGCGGACCTTCGTTGCCCTCCTAGTGCTACGACGTCTAAAGGCCGCGCAGAAGCTTGTAGAGTTCGTTGGCGGTGTCGAAGTCGCCTTCGAGCTCGCGGGAGGCCAGGCGTTCGCGAAGGTCATCGAGACGTCGCGCGAAAAGGTCGAGCGCGGCAGAAAGGACTTCCTGGTTGGTGAGAACGATGTCCCGCCAAGTGGCGTAGGAGCTGCCCGCAAGGCGCAACGAATCGCGCAACCCCGGACCTGCAAGCGTGATGGGCAGGCCGTTTTCGTCCAGGCGGTCGTAGAGAAACCCGGCCAGCGCGACTGCCGCCAGCTGCGGAAGATGTGAGGCAAGGCCAACGGCGTAATCATGCTGCGGCGCACCGAGCCAAAGCGGGCGGGCGCCGATTTTTTCGAGAATTTTCACGAAGGCCGAGACCCGCGGATTTTCCTGCTCGGACGCTGCGCGGATGAGTGCGTAAGTGTTGCCACGAAACAGCTCGGCATCGGCGTGGGCGATCCCGGAAAGCTCGCGTCCGGCCATGGGATGGCCGCCGAGGTAGAGGGGGCCCTTTTCGCTGGAAAAATGCTCCGCAGCGGCTTGGGCGATGCGGACTTTGGTGCTGCAGGCGTCGGTGACCAGCGCATAAGCAGGTGCGTGACGGGCGATTTCGGGAAGGAGATCGATCGTCGAGGCGATGGGCAGCGCAATGTAAATCAAGTCGGCGTTGTGAAGCGCAGGGGCGAGGTCGCCGGAAAAAGATTGGTCGACCGCGGCCCGAGCTTGTGCCTCACCGACGATTTCGGTGCGATCCCAGCCGGAAACACAGACGTTCGTCGTGTATTTTTGCAGCGCCAAACCGAAGGAGCCGCCGATAAGGCCGGTGCCAAGGATGGTGACGCGATTGATCAGGTGTGCCGCCGGCATGTGTTACGCCACGCGACGGCCGATGGCCGGAGCGATGATGCGCAGTTCCGCCATCAATTGCGTAAAGGTAGAAGGTTCGAGCGACTGCGCGCCGTCGGAGAGCGCGCGGTCGGGATCGTTATGAACTTCGATGAGCAGTCCGTCGGCGCCGGCAGCCACCGCGGCGCGCGCCATTGGCGGAACTTTGTCGCGCCGGCCGGTGGCATGCGATGGGTCGCCGATGATGGGCAGGTGCGAAAGCTTTTTGATAACCGGGATGGCGGCGAGATCGAATGTGTTGCGCGTGTAGGTTTCGAAAGTACGGATGCCGCGCTCGCAAAGCACGACGTTGTAATTCCCGCCGGAAAGAAGGTATTCGGCGCTAAGCAGCAATTCCTCCATTGTGGCGGAAAGGCCGCGCTTCAAGAGGACGGGCTTGCGGATTTCGCCGAGCGCGCGCAGCAGGTAATAATTTTGCATGTTGCGCGCGCCCACTTGGAACATGTCCACGTACTGCATCATCATGGGAATTTGCGAAGGGTCCATGACTTCACTGATGGTGAAAAGGTGGAACCTGTCGGCTGCTTCGCGCATGAGCTTCAGGCCGGGCTCGCCCATGCCCTGAAACGCGTACGGCGACGTGCGCGGCTTGAAGGCGCCCGCACGCAGAATTTTTGCCCCGGCTTTCGCCACGCTTTCCGCCACGCAAAAAATCTGCTCGCGGGATTCCACAGAGCAGGGGCCGGCGGCCACCACTACTTCCGGGCCTCCGATTTTGACCCCGCGCCCGAGATCCACAATGGTCCCTTCGGGCCGGAACTGGCGGCTGGCAAGCTTGAAAGGCTGGGTGATGCGCATGACTTCGCGCACGCCTTCAAGCAATTCGAAGTCGCGATGGTCGAAATCGCGGTGAACGCCCACGGCGCCAAGAACCGTGTGCGATTCGCCCGTCGAGCGGTGTACGTTGAACCCGTGCGCAATGAGGCGGTCAATAACGTGCTGGATTTGCGCCTCCGTGGCCCCTTCTTGCATCACAATGACCATAAGTGTGTCCTGGTTCCTCTCGTAATCGGTTCAAGGCAAATTCAAGGCAAAAACGGAACTGCAAAGGCTACCCGGCGGAAGCCTGCCGGCGCAGGCAGCCCCGGCCTCTACACGGCATGCTAATTCAGACTGCGAAAACCGCTCATTCATTCCCATCCTCCCTGCGGCCGCCATCAGGGTGCATGGCGTCGCGTTCGGCGGCGCGCGCTTCGTCGATGATGCGCTCGAACAAGCGGCGGATCGCTGCGTCGGTCAAGGGCCCGCAATTGTTGTTCTCGGCGTTGGCCAACACTTCGTTTTCGCGCTCGGGCTGATACAGCGGAATGTTGGCCGCTTGCTTGAGCCTGCCGATTTCCAGCGCGCAGCGCGAACGCTCGTTGAGCAGCTCGACTAATTTCTTGTCGATTTCGTCGATGCGGCGGCGCCAATCGGCGAGCTTCATGGCTGGGCCTCGCAGAACAGAGAACGGCGGGTTCCTCGCCATCGGCGGTGCCGGTTCATCGGGTTACTTCCCTGCGGGAAAGGCCATGCCGCGCAGCCTGTTTCAAGGCACGCACTTTTTCGCTCAGAGCGGAGGTTGCTGCGTCGATGGCACTCGCGGACGCTCCCGACTTCGTGGCCTTTTCAATTTCGGACACCAGTGCGGAGCCAACGACCGCGGCATCAGCCAAGCCGCCTAGAACGGAAACATGTGCAGGCAGCGAAATTCCAAAACCCACGGCCATAGGGAGCCGCGTAACCGCGCGAGCGCGGCGCAGAAGCGCTGGAAGATCATCGGGAAGCGCGTCCTTCGCGCCGGTGACACCGGTTCGGGAAATGAGATACAGGAAGCCCGATGAGCACGCGGCGATTTTTGCCAGCCGCTCGTCGGTAGATGTGGGCGCGCCGAGAAAGATGGTGTCGAGATGCTGAGCGCCAAGAATGCGGCGATAGTCGTCGGATTCTTCGGGAGTGAGATCGGTCGCGAGAACGCCGTCCGCCCCCGCCTCCGCCGCTGTCGACGCAAATTTCTCAAGCCCCATCTGAAGGATGGGATTGTAGTAGCTGAAAAGAACCAGAGGAACTTGAGAAGCCTGACGAATCAGCCGGACAAGATCAAGAACTTTTGCAAGCGTTGTGCCGGATTTTAGTGCCCGCTCAGAGGCTCGTTGAATCGTCGGGCCGTCGGCAAGCGGGTCGCTAAACGGCACGCCAAGCTCGATAACGTCCGCACCTGCTTGATCAAGAGCGGCGACAAACTCAGGCGTTGCGTCGGGCGAAGGGTCGCCCGCAGTAATGTACCCCACGATGCCGAGTTCGCCGGCTTCCCGCAGAGCCTCAAACCGCTTCTCGATCCTCGTGTTCAAGAATGACCTTAAGCACAAACGTTCGGAAAACTTTCTGTAATCAATAGTGCCACGCGCATGTGTTAACGTCCTTCGCCTCTTCCCACCTTCCCGCGTTTCTCACCAAAAGATGAAAGCCGCCCCACCCGCAACGATTCCCGCAGAGGTAGTTCTCGTACGCGATGGCATGAGTGTGGTTGGCGTCAAATCCGACAGGTGAAACATAAAAAGTGCCGCCAGGAGCTTTCCCGGTAATATCGTTCCCGATTGCGGGCGGATTCCTCAGGCCCGAGCCGGTAATGCGCGTCTCCCCGACAAGATCGTACGATGTCCTTAGCGTGAATTTTTTCTTGAGCACCAGCGCTGTGTTCGCTCTCCGCTCATAATCATCTGCCGCTTGGCGGAATTCTTCGGGGATTTTCATGCAGTCTTCCAAAGAATGCGTCCCATTCACGGACTCCACATGCGTCACCATGTTGATTCGCATGACCTGCGCGTTCGTGTCCTGATTTGCTCGTCCCAGCAGCATCGAAAGCACCGCGTATCCTTCCGTATCGTCATAAGCGCCGGCATTTGGCGAGATATGATTCCGGATTCTTCCCTTCGCGCTACATCCGAAAAGAAGGAGGCTCGCTGTCAGGACGCTGGAAAAGGCGATTCTCATAGGCTCAGGTATCTGAAAATACTACACCAACCCTTCCTTTTTCCTCCGTGTCCACCAGCTGATTAGAGGAGACGGGAATACGTGTCCATGTCCTTGTCGCCCCGGCCGGAGAGGTTGAGGATGACCAGGTCGTTTTTTGTCATCTTTGGGAGGCGCTCGACGAGGCCTGCGATGGCGTGCGCGGATTCGAGCGCCGGAATGATTCCTTCGGTGCGCGAGAGCAAGCGCGCCGCATCGAGCGCCGCCTGATCGGATACGGCCCAGTATTCCGCGCGGCGCTGGTCCGCCAGCCATGCATGTTCTGGGCCGATCGCAGGATAGTCGAGGCCAGCGGAAATCGAATGCGTTGTCGCGATTTGCCCGTCTTCGTTTTGCAGAACGTAAGTGTACGTTCCCTGAAGCACGCCAGGCCGCGCGCCGGTGAACCCTTGATGCGCCGCGAGACGCGCGGCGTGCTCGCCAAGCTGGCCGCCCCGTCCTCCGGCTTCGATGCCGATCATTTTCACGTCCGGATAGCGCAGGAACTCGTGGAACAATCCAATCGAATTCGAACCGCCGCCGACGCATGCGAAAAGATGTGTTGGCAAACGCTTTTCCGCCGCGAGAATCTGCTGGCGTGCTTCGCGGCCAATCACCGCCTGGAAATCTCGCACCATAACCGGATAAGGATGCGCGCCAAGAACGGACCCCAGCAGATAATGCGTGGTTCGGACGTTCGTGACCCAGTCGCGCATGGCTTCGTTGATGGCGTCCTTAAGCGTGCGGCTGCCCGAATCAACCGCGACAACGCGCGCCCCTAGCATGCGCATCCGCGCGACGTTCAGCGCCTGCCGCGCCATGTCTTCCGTGCCCATGTACACGACGCATTCCAGACCCAGATGCGCCGCGACGGTGGCCGACGCCACGCCGTGCTGGCCGGCGCCGGTTTCCGCAATGATGCGAGGCTTGCCCATCTTCACGGCAAGGAGTCCCTGGCCGATGGCGTTATTGATTTTGTGCGCGCCGGTGTGCAGCAAATCCTCGCGCTTCAGGTAAATACGCGGTCCGCCCAACTTTTCCGTAAGCCGCGAAGCGAACTGCAGCGGGGTGGGACGGCCGGCGAAATTCCTCAGCAAATTCTGAAAATGCGCTTGAAACAGTGCGTCCGATTTCCCCAGTTCGTACGCGCGCTCCAGTTCAAAGAGCGGCACCATGAGCGTTTCCGGTACGTACCGTCCGCCATAGGGACCGAAACGGCCCGGCGCCGTCGCCGGCGATTCCAGAATGCTGCTCATGGACTTCGGAACCTCTCCAGCACGAAAAACCTATTCGCGCTCCACCCGCCTTATTTCCTGAATGAACTCGCGCAGCCGGCCGGGATCTTTCTTTCCGGGACTCGACTCCACCCCGCTGGCGACGTCAATCCCATAAGGGCGCACAATGCGAACGGCAGCCGCCACATTCTCCACCTTCAGTCCACCCGCCAGAATAATACGGTGCTTCAATGAAGCGCGGCGAGCCACGTCCCAATCGGTGGTGCGGCCCGTACCGCCATATTGGCCCGTGTGCGCCGCGTCAAACAAAAAGGCAAACGCCTCAGAATACTCATCGAGCGTCGTAAGCGGAAATTCCGGTTCGACGCGAAAGGCTTTAATGACAGGCACGATGGGGGCGAGCTCCAAAACGGTCTCGGGCGTCTCGTCCCCATGAAGTTGCACGGCATCGAGCTCCAACGAACTTCGCAGTTCGATCACATCCGCCGGTGCCCAATTCACGAAAATGCCTACGGCCTTCACCTTTTTGGGAAGCTTGCGTCGAATTTCGGCGGCTTTGTCTTCGTTAATGTGCCTTGGACTTTTCGGATAGAAATTGAACCCCAGCAGATTCGCGCCGGCATCGATGGCTGCTTGGGCGTCAGCCGCGCTCGTGATTCCGCAAATCTTCACTCGAATCATGGCCATCTATTTTGCCTGAGCGCCGGCGCCCAGCAGCTCCCCGAGCACGGCCGCGGGATCGGAGGAGAGCATCAGGCGTGTGCCGATGAGGAAAGCGTCAAAGCCGGCGGCGCACAGCTTCAGCAATTCGGCGTGCGTGCGAATTCCCGACTCGCTGATAGCAATGCACTCCTCGGGAATCGCGTCAATCAACTCAAAAGACGTGTCCGTGCGAACCTCCAGCGTCTTGAGGTTGCGATTATTCACGCCGATGATGCGCGCCTCCGCCGCAATGGCCCGATCCAGTTCTTCCCGCGTGTGAACTTCCACCAGTGGCTCCATCCCCAGTTCCCTGCCAAGGGCGAGCAGTTCCCTCAACTGGGAATCCGGTAGGGTCCCGGTAATCAGCAGAAAACTGTCCGCGTCATTCGCCCGCGTCTCCCACACCTGCCACGGGTCGAACACAAAATCTTTTCGCAAGGTGGGGACCTTCACGCTCTTCCGCGCATCGCGAAGATCCTTTAGCGAGCCGCGAAAGAATTCTGGCTCGGTGAGGACCGAAAGCGCGGCAGCCCCCGCACTCTCGAGCGCTTGGGCAAGCCCGACAGGATCAAAGGGCTCGCGCAGGACGCCGCGGCTTGGCGAAGCCGGCTTGAGTTCAGCAATAACGTTGATGCCCGGCCGCGTCAGAGCGCTCGCGAAATCGCGCAGCGGCGACGCCGCCTGAACGCCGTACTTCAGCGCCGTTTCCGGCAGCACCTTCTTGCGGTGTTCCACCTCGGCGCGCCGCGATTCCAGGATGCGGTCGAGCACGGTTCCCGTGTTGGCTTGAGCACACATTGGCGCAACTTTTGTATGCTAGAGAGGGGGAACGACAGAGTCAAATCAGAAAGCAGCCAGAATGAGCAAGAGGAATTTGATGAGCAAGACAGTAGGATATTCCCTGACTTACAGCGCATTGCTAAAGGAAATCGCGGAACAGGCAGACGCCATTTCCACGCGTTATTTCCGTTCGAACGGCCTGCATGTGGAAAGGAAACCCGATGGTACAGCTGTCACGCCGGCGGACCGTGCCGTGGAAGAAATGGCGCGCAACAAAGTCGCAAGCAGCGGGCTGCCCCTCGATGTTTTGGGCGAAGAGATGGGCGGGTCCAGCCCGCAGGCCGCAACCAATGACGAGCGCGCGCGCATGATTATTGATCCCATCGACGGCACGGAAGAGTTTTCCCGCGGTATTCCGACTTTTGGCACGCTGATGGCCATCGAGCAAGGCGGCGAAATTGTGGCCGCCATGATCACCGCGCCTGGCTTGCGTTCGCGCTGGTGGGCCTATCGAGGCGAAGGCTCATACAGGGATGGAAAAAGGCTCCAGGTCTCCAGCGTGGATAAGCTGTGCAACTCCATGGTGTTCACTACCGGCACTGGCCCGAGCAAAAACGCCGCCGATCAGGCAAAAATCCGCAGGCTCCTCGATGCCGCGCGAAACAGCCGCTCCTTCGGCGGATTCTGGCAACACATGCTGGTAGCGGAGGGTTCGATTGAAGCCGCATTAGACTGGACCTCGAAACCATGGGACCTCGCTCCGTTGGGCATCATTGTTGAGGAAGCCGGCGGGCGTTCGACAAACGCGCGCGGTGAAAGGACCATTTACACCGGGCAACTCATTAGCACCAACGGCAAAATCCACGACGAAGTTTTGCAGCTCTTGCAGTGAGGCGGCCATGATCCGCGTTAAGAGAGTTTATGAAACGCCGAAGAAGGAAGATGGCTACCGCGTGCTCGTGGACCGCCTGTGGCCGAGAGGCATGAAGAAGGAAGCAGCGAAGATTGATTTGTGGATGAAAGACGTTGCGCCGAGCGACGCACTGCGCAAGTCCTTTCACCATGACGCGCTGAAGTGGCCCATCTTCGAGAAAACATATCAAGCAGAGCTGAAAAAGAAAAAAGATTCGCTCGCTGAATTGAAAAAGCTTGAGAAGGAGCATGGCACGCTCACACTCCTTTTCGGCGCCCGCGACCCGGAGCACAATCAAGCTGTCGTCATTGCCGAAGCGTTGAACAAGAAATGATGCAAAAAGTGAACACACCTGCCGCAACTGAGGGACGAGTTCCGAACAACCCCGTGGTCATCGTGGATTACAAACCCGCTCTGGCCCGAACCATTCGAAGCTCCCGCCTAGCAAACGCACTTGACGGCCTGGCGTTGACCATCGAGCAGGTCGGCAGCACGGCCGTTCCCCGCCTCGCCGGAAAACCCATCCTCGATATCGACGTTCTCCTCCAATCCGCCGAGGACCTTCCGCGCGCCATCGCGGCGCCGGCCACAACCGGCTGCCACCAGCGAGCCGCTTTCATGACCATCGAGAAGCCTAACCGAATGCCAATAAAGGGTTTGTCGAACAAATTCTCCGAATCCTGGCAAGCGAAAAATCGCTCTCCAAATTGGCCGTTTCGTCTACGGCAGAAAACGCATAGTCTCTCGATGGAACAAAGACGACTCAGGCCTCGCGGAGGTTCTCCTATGGACATTCGAACACAAGCCCAAAAAGCCGAGCAATTTCGGAAGCTGCATCACCTCCCGCGACTCCTCTTGCTGCCAAACGCATGGGACGTGGTCAGCGCTCGCATCCTCGAAGAATGCGGTCATCCCGCCATGGCCACCAGCAGCGCCGCCGTGGCTTTCTCTCTGGGCTATCCGGACGGCCAGCGCATTTCCCGCGACGAGATGCTCGAGGTCGCCGGGCGAATCGCGCACGCGGTCGACGTTCCCGTCACCGCCGATCTGGAAGCGGGTTACGGCACCACCGTAAAGGAAATGCTTGAAACCGTGAAAGCGGCCATCGATGCCGGAGTCATTGGCATGAACCTCGAGGACGTAACCGGAGACGAGGAAAGCTCGCTCGTCAACCTGTCTCTGCAAGTGGAGAAAATCCGCGCCATCAACGAGACCGCGAAATCGCGGGGCGTTCCCTTCGTGCTCAACGCGCGCACCGACGTTTATTTGATGCCCATCGGCCCGGAGGCCACGCGCTTCGAACGCACCGTCGAGCGCCTGCGTGCCTATCGCGACGCCGGTGCCGCTTGCCTGTTTGCTCCCGGCCTGTACGACCGCGACACCATCGCCAAGCTGGTGAAAGCGGTCGAAGCTCCGCTCAACATCCTTGCCAATCCGGCTTGCCCTCCCATCCCCGAATTGGAAAAAATCGGCGTGGCCCGCGTCAGCGCCGGCTCCGGCATCATGCGTGCCGCCATGGGCCTGGTGCGAAGGATCGGAAAGGAGATGCTGGAATCGCGGTCTTGCGAGCTGATGTTCGCCGGAACCATTCCTCACGCCGAGCTAAATCGCATGATGCAGCGCCGCACCACTCGGGCCAATGCCTGACGCCAGCTCGCCTCTTCGCGTTTTGAACGATGAGATTGTCGCCTGCCGGAAGTGCCCGCGCCTCGTGAAATACCGCGAGAAAATCGCGCGCGAGAAGCGCCGTGCCTATCGCGAATGGGACTATTGGGGAAAACCGGTGCCCGGTTTTGGAGACGCGCAAGCGCAACTCTTGATTCTCGGACTCGCTCCCGCCGCGCATGGGGCGAATCGCACCGGCCGAATGTTCACCGGCGACCGCTCCGGCGATTTTCTTTACGCCGCGCTGCACAAGGCAGGCTTCGCCAGTCAGCCCACTTCCGATCACCGCCAGGACGGCTTGCAGTTGAGTCATGCCTACATCACGGCGACCTGTCGCTGCGCCCCGCCGGACAACAGACCTCTCCGGAAGGAAGTTTCGAATTGCCGCGGTTATCTGGAACGCGAACTGGAAATCCTGAAACCCAAAGCAATCCTCGCACTGGGAAAAATCGCCTGGGACGCCTACCTTGAAATCCTCAAACAGCGCGGCTTGATCACCTCGCGAGCGCCCTACAAATTCTCACACGGTGCCGAAGCCGACGTCGCTCCGGGCGCGCCCCGCTTAGTCGGCGTCTATCACCCCAGTCAGCAGAACACCCAAACCGGCCGCGTCACCTCGGCCATGTACGCCACCGTCCTCCGCCGCATCCGCCGCTTCCTAGAAAACTAGCGTTTCCTCTTTCCCACAAAACCTGTGTCCCCAAGCTGGATCTATCCCGACCCTCAGGAGGCGGTCTTTCGCGGCCTGAGGCGGAGGGATCTGCTTTTGGACTCGGAATCGCGGCTAAGCTTAAGTGTCGGTCGCGCCTTGCGGCCTTTGGCAGGAATTGCCGACAGTCCCGGCATCCAAATCAAGATGTCACCTGCCAGCTGCTTGTATTTTCAGCCTCTTGCAGCCCGCTTACCTGCAATCGTCTGGTGCGACACCTGCATTAGCCACCCCGACGGAGAAAGTCCCATTGGAGGGGAACATGAACTATCTGCGGGTCCGAGCCTTCTTCGTCGGCACGTCCATCCTTGCCGTCGTCTTGACGGGAGCAAGCGCATTGTGCGCGCAAGAACCTGCCCAGGAATCATCGAAGCAAACTGCCGCGCAGCCGCCCGAGCCGCCGCGTCATCGCGTCGACGGCGAACGCCATGGCTTGCCGCCGGAAAGTTTTGCCGTCGTCCCAGGCACGAAGTTCCTGGTGAGCCTGCAAGACGAGCTCGGCACCAAGGGCAGGCAGGAAAATTCCACGTTCAAGGTGAAGACCCTTGAGCCGCTCGAGGCAGGCAGCGGATTTTATCTGCCTTCCGGAGCCGAAATTGAAGGTCACGTCAGCCGGGTCGAGCCCGCAGGCGTTGCCGGGCGCGCCAAGATCTGGCTGACCTTTGACGAGATGCACACCAACTTTGGCAATCTGCCCATCGTCGCGGAAGTCGTGAGCGTCCCCGGCGACCACAGCGTCAAACCCGTGCCGAATCAGGAAGGCTTGATTCAAGGCCGCACCAGCACGCAACAAGACGCGGCGGCCGCCGCCGCGGCAGGTGCCGCCATCGGCGCCGTGAAAGGCGTAAGAGACAAGGACAAGAAAGAAGCCGCCGAAGGCGCCGCTCTCGGCGCCATCACCGCCTACTTGATGGAATCCGGCCGCGGCCACGAACTCAATCTCCCCAAAGGCGCCAAACTCGAACTGGAACTCGAGCGCGCGCTGTACCTCGTCAAGGAGTGAATCGCCGCGATCGACACACAAACGAAGAACCTGACTAAATCGCTTCCCCATGCGGCCGGCGGCAACCGAAAGCGTTGCTCCGGCCGTTCTTTATTCAAGTGCAACACTGCAAACTAAGGAAATGCCCGTCTTGGCAACTTCGCGGGGGCTTGCTACAGTCGAACAGTCCGGCAAAAATACTCGAAGAGCGATTCAACAAAGAAAGCCCGAGAGAGGCTGGCTACCATGGGGGAAGAAAACGCGCGCGCGGCCGTCAGGGCCGTCGAAACGCTGGAACGCAAAGACCGTGTGCTCATCGTCGAAGACGAGGAAAACGCGCGCAAGGGTTACGAGCAGCTCCTGCAGCGCTGGGGTTACGACGTTCTCGGTGTCGCCTCCGCCGAGGAAGTTCTTGCAAAATTCGCCGGCTACCAGCCGGACACGCTCATCGCCGACGTCGAACTCCCCGGCATGAACGGCCTCGATCTCCTGAAGCAGCTGGGGCCGGATCTTCACGGCGTTCCCGCCATCATCATCACCGGAAAAGGGAACGATGAACGCGCCGTCGCCGCCATCGAAGCGGGCGCATTCTGGTACATCGAGAAACCTCTCAAGGGCCCCGTGCTGCGCGCGCTATTGGACCGCGCTCTTAGCAAAGCCCGCGATTCGCGCCAACTCGCCGTGCTGCAGCGCCAACTCAGGGAAACCGGACGCCTGGGCGAACTGGTCGGCGGCACCAAACCAATGCAGGAAGTCATGCGCATCGTCGAGATGGCCGCGCCGAGTTCCGCCTCCGTGCTCATCACCGGCGAAACCGGCTCAGGCAAGGAAATTGTGGCGCGCACGATTCACCGGCTCTCTCCGCGCGCCGGCGGCCCTTTTGTCGCTATCAACTGCTCGGCGATTCCCGAATCCCTCATGGAAAGCGAAATTTTCGGCCACGAGCGCGGAGCCTTCACCGGTGCAGCCGAGCGCCGCATCGGCTGCTTCGAATTGTCCGACGCCGGCACTCTCCTGCTCGATGAAATCGGAGAGATGCCCGCGCCCACGCAAGCAAAACTCCTTCGCGTCCTCGAAGACCGCAAGGTCCGCCGGCTCGGCAGCAAAACCGAAACGCCCGTAGACGTCCGCGTCGTCGCCGCCACCAACAAAGATCCCGAGCAAGCCGTCGGCAACGGCCAGTTGCGCCAGGATCTCTACTTCCGCCTCAACGTCTTTCACATTCACCTGCCGCCTCTCCGCGAACACAAAGAAGACATTCCTCTCCTTGTCGAGCACATCCTACGCGACGTCAACACCAAGCACGGCAAGCACGTCCGCGGCATCGGCGCCGAAGTGATGGACATTTTCATGGGCCACACCTGGCCCGGCAACATCCGCGAACTTCGCAACGCCCTCGAGCGCGCCGCCATCATGTGCGAAAAGGAACTCATTACCCGCGCCTGCCTCCCGCCCGAATTCGGCAAAATGGCCGCGAAAGGCCCGAGCGATCTCTCGACCATCAAGTTTCCTGTCGGCACCACCGTGGACGCCATGGAGCGCGAACTCATTCTGCAGACGCTGAGCGCCACAGGAAACAACAAGACTCGCGCCGCGGAACTTCTAGGGATTAGCTTGAAGACGCTCCACAACAAGCTCAAGGAATACGGAACCGACCGTCCCGACTCCGAGTAGGGGCACGATATATCGTGCCCCTCTTCGTACCGCCCGCATCTTGTTTACCATGAGCGCTTTTTTCCTCCCCGGTTCTGCTATCTCTTTGCCTTCTGTTATAACCGTGGAACGGCAAACGGTGAACTGCCGACTATTACCCCTGTCCTCTCGCCTCCGAAGCATGCTAAAAATAGTATGGACACGGCGGGCGATCCCGCCCAAACGGAGTAGGGCCCGGGAATGCGGCTCCGGCTGCGCACAAAATTCACCCTCGTAATGACCAGCCTCGTGCTTCTGGTCGTCGCTGTATTGTCTTGCCTGTTTGCCGCTCAGCTTCTCGAACAACTGATTCGCGAAACGGACAAGCGCGCGAACGATTTCGCGCACCAGGTCTTTCAACAGGCGCAGCAGGCGCTCGTGGAAGCCAAGCAGCTCGGTCTGCGCCCGGGTTCGGACGCTCCCGAAGAAATCCGCGATTACGTCCGCCATGCCTTCGAAATCAGCGAGGGCTTGCAAACGCAGCTAAAAGACGCCGCCACGGAAAATCCCCTCATTTATGAAGTCTCCATCGCCGACACCGATGGCTTGGTGCTGGCTTCCAGCGACGACACTTTGCTCGGTAGGTTCCAGCCTCGCAGGGCTTCCCTCTCGGAGCTAATCGGCCGAAGTTTTCTCCATCAGATGAAGGTTCTCTTCGTGCCTCCGAAACGCGCCGACAGGAACCCTCAATTGTTCGAAGTCGAATATCCTTTCAAAAAAGGCAACAAACCCTTTGGGGAAGTGCGCGTCGTCGTGGCCTCCGGACTTCTGGTGGAAGAGATCCAAACCGGCCTCCGCGCCGGCGGAGTTATCGTGCTGGTGGCCTTGATCGTTTCCGCCTTGCTCGCCGCTTTCGTAAGCGGCATCACCCTCGCCCCTTTGCGCGACATTTCCGCGCAATTGGACCGCATCTCCGCGGGCCAGTTCGACCTGCCTTCCCCGGATGCAAAAACTCTCGAGTCCAGCAGCGACGAACTCGGTCTGGTGAGCCGCAAAATTTCCCAGGTTGGCCAGCAACTCCGCGGCGTCCACGAAATTTTCACCACCATGCGCGAAAACATGAATTCTGTCATGGCCGGCCTCGAAGACGGCTTGATCCTCTTCACGCGTGATGCGCGCGCCGTCATGGTGAGTCCCGCCGCCGAAAAATTTCTTGGCGCTCCCTCCGGAGAATTTCTCGGTCGCCGCGTCACCGATATTTTTCCGCCAGGCCATCCGCTCCACGACGCGCTGCGCATCGAGGGCGACGAACTCAGTGAAATCGCGGCTGAGACCGACCTCGAAACCAGTGGAGGACCCAAGCGTGTCAACGTCAGCGTGCAAGCCATCCAGGAAGACGGTGAACGCATCGGAGCTTTGGTGACCCTCCGCGACCTCGATTCTCTTGAAAGCATTGACACGCAGCTCAAGGTCAGCGAACGCCTCGCCGCTCTCGGCAAGATCACCGCAGGCGTCGCGCACGAAGTGAAAAATCCGCTGAACTCCATGCGCCTCTGGCTCGAAAATCTCAAGGAATCCTTGTCCTTCGACGGCGACAATAGCTCCGCGCGGCAAGCCGTGCAAGTCCTCGATAAAGAAATTGATAGACTGGACCAAGTAGTTAAACGCTTCCTCGATTTCACGCGCCCTATGGACGTTCGCCTCGAAGCCACCCAGCTCGCCGACCTCCTGAAAGAAGTTCTGGAAATCGCCAAACCCCAATTGGAAAAATCCAACATCCAGCTCGCCCAACTTTTGCCCATCGACGTTCCCGAAGTCTATGTGGATCGCGCTTTGCTCAAGCAGGCGGTGCTGAATTTGGTTCTGAATGCCGCGGAAGCCATGCCCAACGGCGGCCAATTGCGCCTGGTGCTGAGCCGCCGCGGCGAAATGGCGGAAATCACCGTCGGCGACACCGGCAAGGGCATCCCACCGGAAAATCAGCAAAAAATTTTCCAGTTGTTTTTCACCACCAGGCCGGGGGGTAGCGGAATCGGACTGGCCAGCACGTTTCGAATTGTTCAGCTGCACAACGGTTCGATAAACTTTACTTCGGAGGTTGGCCGGGGCACCACGTTCCGGATCGAATTGCCACTCGCGGCCTAAAACTCGCCCACAAAATCATGGTTAACCCAGCTCAGCACGGTGCTTGTTCCCGGCACTCGCTTTTCTATCCCAGCGCGCCATTGCTTTTTTCCTTAGCGCTTCTTTCCCTGACCTTTCTGCTTGGAGGTTGCTTGTTCCGCAGGAGACCGGCCATTCCCTGGGCCACCGCGACTCAAGTGCATCCGATCCTCCAGGAACGCGCCGCCGGCGCGGACGACGCGAACATGGAAGCTCCGGAATTCAACCTCGACGTCGCGTCTCTTGCCGCCATGGTGGTTCCGCTGCGCAGCTCGCCTCCTCGGCCGCATACCGCCCCCGCTCCTTCGCCGGCTCCCACGGCGCCCGTCGCGGACGCGGACAAAACGCCGGAAGCTCCTACCATCGCGCCGCAACTCACGCAGCAGGAATCCGCCGCCGCGCAGCAGGAAACGAACGAGAGCCTGAGCGTCGCCGAAAAAAACCTCGCGGCCACGCGCGGCAAAAAATTGAGTCCGTCGCAGTCCGACCTGGTTTCCAAGATCAAAGGCTTCCTCAAAGATGCGCGCGAAGCGGCGCAAGCCGGCGACTGGGCCCGCGCCCGCAACCTCGCCAAGAAAGCCCAGGTCCTGTCCGAAGAACTGGTCCGCTCGGTGTAGCCTCCCGATTCGCCCCGACTGTCATTTCGAGCGAAGCGAGAGCTCCCTGTTGGCTTGTTTTCAGAGGCGGGGCTTCAGCCCGGCAGGAGGCAAGAATCGGAACCTTGTCGCCGGATGCGCTAAGATGTCGGCATGAAGAAATTCGACGCTGCGATTGCGGGCGGGGGAGTGATTGGCGGCGCGATCGCGCTGGAGCTGGCGCGCGCGGGACTGCGCGTGGCCGTTTTCGACCGGCAAAAGCCGGGCCAGGAAGCGTCTTGGGCCAGCGCGGGAATCCTTTCGCCGGCGCCGGAAAATCCCGGGATGATCGCCACGGTGGAGCTGGCGAAACGAAGCGCGGCGCTGTATCCGGAGTTTGTCGCGCGGGTGGAGGAAATTTCCGGGCAGCATACGGGCTACCGCCGCAAAGGAACGATGGAGGCGATTTTTTCGCGCGAAGCCCAGGTGGAACTCAGCACGATTATTGCGCTGCATCACGGCCTGGGGCTCAAGGCGGAGCCGCTGCGCGCCGAAGACGCTTTGGAACTCGAGCCGGCGCTGAGCGACGAAGTGGAGGCCGCAGTGCTCCGGCCGGAGGAAGGGTCCATTGACCCCCGCCTGCTAACGGCAGCGGTATTCGCCGCGGCGCAACGCAACGGCGCGGAAATTTTTCCCGCGAGCGGCGTGAAAGGCATCTGGCGCGACGGCTCGCGCTGTCGCGGCTTGCTTCTGGAAAGGGAACACGTGGAAGCGCGGTGGACGGTCATTGCCGCGGGCTGCTTTTCGGGGACGATTGAAGGAGTCGCCCCGTACGCGCCGATAAAACCCGTCAAAGGGCAAATGATTGCCCTGCGCGCAGACGACTTGCCGATCGACCGCGTGCTATGGTCGGAGAAAATCTACCTGGTGCCGCGAAATGATGGACGGATTCTTGCCGGCGCGACCGTCGAGTACGTCGGCTTCGACAAGCGCGTGACCGCCGGCGGCATCGAAAAAATTCTGGCCGCGACCATCGAACTCGCTCCCGGACTGAAGGATGCGCGCATCGAGGAAACCTGGGCGGGCTTGCGGCCGGATTCGGCGGACCATCTTCCCCTCCTGGGCCCGACGGATTTGGAAGGGTTGGTCATGGCCACGGGACATTTTCGCAGCGGGATTTTGCTCACCCCGGTGACCGCTCGGCTGGTTCGCGAATGGATCACAGAGCAAAAAGTCAGTTTGGATTGGGAGCGCTTCAGCCCGCTGCGGTTTCACTCAGCGGAGGCCAGCGCGACACGGCGTGTGGAAAACTAGTACGGGCGGTCGCGGTCATCGGGGCGGCGGACAGGCGGCTGCACGACCGAATTGAATTGCCCGAGGTTGGTGAACTGGATCTGGCTGCCGTCCAGTACAAGCTGGCGCTCGAAGACGACGTCCATGGTGGAGCCGCGGGGCATTTCGGCTTCGGGACCGCGCGTGAGCAACACGGCAGCAAGGCCCACGGCCGCGCCAATTCCCGCGCCGATTCCCGCCCCTTTCGGAGTGCGCGTAGCGATGGCGCCGATGCCTGCGCCCTCGGCAGTCGTGGTGGCGATGGTGCCGGCGTCTTTGGCTTTGTCGCCGGGTCCGGTAATTTTGCCTTCCTCATCCATTGTTTCGCGGCCGCCGGAGTCGGCGCGGCGCGGCGCGGCGTTCATATCCACGGTGTAGCCGGTGGGGAAAATCAGCGTGTTCAGCCGCATGCGAAATTCACCGCGGCCCTTGATGCGACCGGGTCGCTTGGACTCGATGAGCTCCCCGCGAAGATACGAGCCAACGGGGATCACGATGCGGTTGCCGACGGTGATGGGAAACGAAGTTTGCAGGTAGACGGAATCGCCGGGCTTGGCGCTGCGCGTGGAAATACCGTTCTGAACGACGACGCCAACGCGCGTGCCCGCGGGAACGATTACTTTTTCGCCGGAGCCCGCCTGGGCCGGCGCGGGGGCGGGTTTCGGCGCGACGGGCGGCGGAGCATCCGTTTGCGGTCCCTCTTGCTGCTGCGCCGAAAGCGAAATCGCAAAGGCCAGGCCTACTGCGAGGGCAAGCGAGAGTTTCGTGGCGGCTTTGCAGGTGTACTTCATGGGAGCCTCCGTTATGGCTACTCCGATGAGCAGAATAACCGGAACGAATGCCTGAGTACAACCCGCCAGGGAAATCAGTAGTGCCTGAGCTTTAAAGAGATTTGAGCGGGAGGGGGCGCGTGCACTCCCGCCGTCGGCCAATCCAAAGCAGAGGAGAGAAATACTACTGAGACGAACAAGAAAGCAGCGGGGAGTGTGCTTATTCGACACGCGGTATCCTCCTTGGTGCAGAACTTTGGTCGAGCTTGCGAGAGGGAAACGCATTGCCAACCCCGCTCAACCGTGTACCGGAGGAACGTGCTGTCTTAAGCTTGAAACAAAGACGTGTGGGCCTCACCTTCAGAAGAGGAGTAAATGTCTGCCGCAGATTCTCCTCCCACTGTCGCCGGGAGAAGGCACCCCGTGGCGGCCCTGCGCGACGGCCCTGCGCGACGGTTTGACGCGGGGGAAAATGGGAGCTAGGCTCTGCTTGGATTGGGCAGATTGAGGAGAACGAAAATGGCGAAGCTGGCGTTGATTTATGGGATGAGGCTGCTGCCGGAAGAGGATTTGGGCGAGGTGCGGGACGCAACGGTCGTGCTGAAGAATGGGCGGAGCGCGCGCGTCACCATGCACTTGATTGAAGGCAGCAAGGAAGAGATTGAGAACACGTTTCGTCAATCGATCGAAGCGTTCTTCGAAATGTATCCGGAGATTTGAAGAGAGAGAACCGAGATCAGAATTCCTTCGCCATTGGAATTAGAACTTCGCCGAAGTTGGATTTGTTCCAACCCCAACTAAGAACCAAACCGCGGTCATTTCGACGGAGGGACGGCGCCTTTTGCGCTCCTGAAGGGAGACCTTTCTCTCTCCGAGCGGTTTCTGCGAGGAGAATCCCTCTTCAACTTCAAAATCCGCGACAAGCAGATCACCGGAGAATGGAGACCAGGGATCGGTAGGGGCGCGCTTTGAGCCGGGTTGCTTTTACTTTCGACTCGATTTCCGGTCTCCGTTCTCTGATCTCTGATCTCTGATCCCAGATCACCGGTTGCCGAAATTCTCGGGGTCGGCGACCGGATCGCCGAGGTTGTCGTTGATGAGCACCGTGGACTGGCCGGTCAATTCGAAACGCTTGCGGCATTTGTAACACGCGACGAGGTCGTCGAGGCGAACCATGTAGGAAGTGGCGCGCTCGAATTTCTTTCGATCCTCGGGGCTGGCTCCGCGCGGCAGTTCTTTCTTCTTGCGGCAGACTTTCCAGCGCACGGGAAACTCAAAATCTTTGTGGCAGCTCGGGCACACGAGCTTTGTTTTGCGAACTTCTTCTTTCTCTGTATAAAAAACCCGTTCGTCCATGGCTAGCTTGTTTTACTCTCGAAGCGCAAGCTTCTTTGGAGTGCGGCAGCCCTTGCCGCCGCTTTGTCCCGCCGGAGCTTGCGCGGGCGAACTTTCGCGGCGCGTTTGAAAATTCTCCAAAACTAAGCAGCCGGTGCGCTCGCCGCTTGGTCCATTGTAACAAACTGGAGGCCGAGGTCGCGCCAGCGGGGGAGCCAGTGCTCAAGCGCCGCGAGCGTGCGGGTGCGGTCGTAATTGAGTTCGCGGTGGTAGCCGTCGTGCAGGCAAAGGATGTCCCCGGTGCCGAGGGCGGGAGGTTTGCCGCCGCCATTTGCGACGCGCTCGGCGCGAGTTGCGATGGGTTGCATGCGGCGAATCAGCCATTCCACGGGCCGTTCCAGCCAATCGCCGGGGATGAGCGTCCACATGACCGTCTTGCAGCCGAGCGAGTGGGCCGTGGGGATGACCCAGGGATTGCGGAAGCCGTACGGCGGACGGAACCACTTTGGCGGTGCGCCGGTCGCGTTCACGATAGCGTGATGGCAGAGGCGCAATTCCACGACCACTTGCGAAGGGCTGAGCCAAGTGAGATTCCGGTGCGATTCGGTGTGATTGCCAAGGGCGTGGCCGCGCGCGGCGGTTTCCTTCACAAGGTCCGGGCATTCGCGGACGAAGCGGCCAATCAGGAAGAACGTGGCCTTGGCTTGGTAGCGGTCGAGCAAGTCCAGCAATTTTGGAGTCATGGCAGGATTCGGGCCGTCGTCAACGGTGATGGCCAGCTTGCGCGGAGAATTGGTCCGGCAAATCGTTGGCCCGAACAGTTGCGCGCGCGGAAAGGCAGCGCCATAGGCGGCAACGCCCCCCGTGGCAAGCACCGCCGCCGGCACCGAAATCAGAAACGGATTCACGCCGCTATTGTCGCACGCAGCACAACCTAGTTGTAGCGGCCGCCTTCCGAGGCCGGCCGCCCCATAGATTCTGAGCGCGGTTATGCTTCCTATTGATTGCGCCGCCCGAGCACATACCCCACAGCACCCCCGCCAAGACTGCGGCTCCAAAGAACCACCGCCATTCGGGAATGCCAATCAGCCCAATGAGCAAGATTCCCGCAACAACCAGCAATTCAACGGGATGGCCGGTCCACACGCCTGCGCCGAACCTTCCAAAGGGGACAACTTCGAGAGGATGACGGTCTTCCTTGGCAGGAGCAATCACCTGTCCAAGAGCATGGCGTCGAAACGTGGCATACGATTTCATGGGAATATTCTCCTCTCGACGGCGGAAAAGCTTTTGGAAACGCCGCATTTTCTCTTGGAGCCAGCATTGTTAGACGAGCAGTTTCTGGCTTCGTCTCATGCGCCCGGGAAAAACCCTAGCCGACTCTTTCGGGGAGGCCGCGGCGGGCCTTCAGCTCCGCCAGGAGGTGGTCCACTTCTGCGTCGCGGTCGAGGCGCGTGAGGCGCTCGCCCATGTCCTCGGTGAGCAGCTCTACTTCGGCGGTGGCCACGGCTTCGCTGTGATGCACGCGGTCCTTGAGCCGTTCGAACGTCGCGCTTTTCGAAGTGTCACCGAGGGCAGTTTGCGCGTGCGCCGCTTTGCCCAGAGACAAGCTGCGGCGGTGCCGCGCCAGCAGCAAATCGCGCTTGGACTTCGCTTCGTCGAGTTTCTGTTCGAGTTTCATGAGCGCTCCTTTCAGCGTCTCGACTTGCGCGCTCTGGTCTTCCACCTGTTCGCGGTAGCTCTGCGCGAGCCGCTGTGACGTCTGGAAGCGTTCGAGCGCGGCGCGCGCAAGATCGTCTTGCAATTTGTCCACCGCGATTTCCGCTTTGCGCATCCAGTCGCGGCCGGTGTCTTCGTTCTCGCGCAGCTTTTTCTCAAGCATGTGCTGGTCCGCGATCGAAACCGCCACTTGTGTCTTCACCTGCAAGTACTGGTTTTCCATGTCGAGGATGACCTGCTTGATCAGTTTTTCCGGATCTTCCGCGCGGTCCACGAGGTCGTTGAGGTTCGCGCGAATTAAAGTGCTTACTCGTTCCAAGAGGCCCATGATGAATCTCCTTTCGAATGACTTGCTCTTACCAACCACTCGAACACCGGTGAAAATTCGTTCCCGTTGCCACCCAAAGCGAATCAGAAACCTGCCTTTCGTTACGCAGAACAAAAGGCAGGAAGAGGGATTCATCGGGCAAAAAAACTCGGCGGGGGGTACCTCGCTGCGCTCGGAATGAGGAGTTGGGCAGCTCTGAGGCAAGTTTGGGCTGCTCTGCGACAACTTTGGAAGTTGTACTGGAACTTTGGGATGTTCCGCCACAACAGCTCCTAGACCAAAAACGTGCGCACTGCCGATTCCCGGCGAGTCCGCCTGCTTCCTGCATTAGGCTTCGGCGCTTTGTCGCCGATCCGGCGAACCTTGCTGAGCAACTCCGACACTTGCATGCCGGAGAGCGCTTCGAATAGAGCCGGCACCTGCGCGGCAATTTTGGTGACGTCGCCGGTCAGCTTGTAGGCGCCAGCGGCACCGTTATCGCCCGTGGAAACGATGGTGACTTTGTCGACTTTGCTGAGCGGCTCGCTGAGCGCGCGCACGACTTCCGGCAAGCCGGTGATGAGTTTGTCGACCACGGCGGCCTGGTTGTATTCCTGGAAAGCTTCGGCCTTGATGTTCATAGCTTTGGCTTCCGCTTCGCCTTTCTTGAAGATGATTTCGGCTTCGGCTTCGCCTTGCGCGCGGATAGACGCCGCGCGGCCCTCCGCTTCGCTCATGAGCCGCTGGCGTTCGGCGTTGGCGAGCGTTTCGATGCGCTGGCGCTCGATTTCCGCCTGCTTCAGGACGGTGGCGATGAGTTCGCGTTCGCGGCGCGCGATTTCCGCCTCCTGGACTTTCACCTGGGCTTCGCGCTCCACTTGCTGGACCTTGACCGCTTCGGCGATGACGTGCTGCTGCTGGACGTTGGTTTCAATTTCATAGGCCTTGTCGGCTTGTGCCTGCGCCTTCTTCGTGGCCTCGAGGAAGGCGGCTTTCTTGATGTCGAGGTCGCGTTGCGCTTCGGCTTGCTTGGCGAGCGAAGCGGTTTCCGCGGCAACGCGCTCTTGATCGGCTTGGGCTTTAGCGACGGCGGCGGCGCGTTGCGCTTCGGCGCGCTTGATAGCGATGTCGCGCTCCGCTTCGGCGGTGGCTACTTCGGCATCGCGCCTGATGCGCGCCACGTCGGGGCGGCCCATGTTGGTGATGTATTCGCTCTTGTCACGAACTTCCTTGATGGTGAAGCTGATGACTTCCAGCCCCATCTTGCTCATGTCGTCCGCGCAGGTCGAGCGCATGCGGTCGCCCACCATTTCCGGCTCTTTGACGATTTGCTCGACGGTGAGCTGGCCGATGATTCCGCGGAGATGGCCTTCCATGACCAGGCGAATCAAGCCTTCGCGCTGGTTCGGATCCTTGCTCAAGAACTGCTCCGCGGCGGTGAGGATTGATTCCTTGTCGGACTTCACTTTGATTTGCGCGACCGCTTCGACCGTGACGGCAACGCCTTGTTTCGTGTACAGATTCTGCTGCGGCGCCACATCGAACGACATCAGCTCGAGGGACAGATCCCGGCAGGTCTGTACCATCGGGAAAATGAGAGCGCCCCGTCCGCAATACACTTGTGTCCCTCCGAAGCCGTACTTGATTAACGCCTCGTTGGGACCCACCTTGCGGTACATGCGGGCGATCACAATCATGATCATTAGGAGACCGAGAACAGCGGACCCGGCCATGACAACCACGTCTGTCGGCAACCCAAACATAAGGACCTCCCTTTCCACCCGTCCGGACTGTTTGCGGCTTGCTTCAGTCCGACAAACCCTTCCCCTTCACTTCGAGAACTCCTCCCACCGCTTGACGTAGGCGAGGCCCTTTTCGTAGCGCTCGATTACCACTTCCGCGCCCTTCTCAATCGGTTTGCGGTCGCTGCTGCGCGCGCCGGCACAGCGCCGGGTTCCGCCAAGCGCGAAAATGATTTCGCCGGTGCCGTTTTCACGGATCGCCATGCTTAGCGTGCCCAAGGCCCCTTCGATGCGATGGTCTTCGCTGCTCATCGGCGCGTCGGTGGTTTGCACCAGCTTCACCATGAATTTGAAAACCACCCAGCCGGCAAACAACCCGGAGACGATGGCGATAGAAAGCGAAACCACGGCCAAAAGATGCGCATGGCGGGTCAGCAGATAGCCGGTGCCGCCAAACCAGGCAAGGAACGCCATGATCGTGGAGGCGTTGAACCAGGAGATCTGCGAGCCGGAACCACTGCCTCGGTGCAGGCCTGCTTTCGCGAAGCCTCCGCCGTGATGACCAAGATGAAACGGCAGATGCCATTTCACCGGCAAATGAATGTGGACGGCGCCCGCGAGAAACGAAAGCACGCTCAGCGAAAATCCCACAAGAAAACAGAAGAGATAGAAATCAGAACGGGTCATAACGCACCTCGAATGGGACGACTCTCCTTCCCCGGCTCAGTTGCGAAGCGACGCTGCTGGCGTTGCGCCCCGGCTCCCCGGCTCGCCCTGCGTGGTGGTGCCGGGCCGCAGTACCTCCGCGAGACGCTCGAACAACCCCGGCACACGAAGAATTTCCGCCAGCAGCAGGAGCGGCGTGCGGGAGTCCGCCGTTTCCGCCAGGGTCACCAGCGCGCGCCGCAATTCCGGATCGCTGGTGAACTGCTCCGCGCCGGCAAATAGCCATGAATCAATCTTCGCGTCGATGGCTCGCAACTCCGACTGCAATCCCGGCGTATAGCCCTCCGGATCGTCCACCAAGAACCCTGGGTACACGCGGAAGAAGCGCGCGAGCAAATCGCGCGTCTTGTGGGTCAGGTGCGGCCGCGCCCCGCTCTCGATTTGCGAGAGGTAGGCCTGGCTGAGCCCGCGGCCAATTTCGCGCTTCATGGCCAAAGCCAGCTCCTGTTGCGTGAGGGGACGACCGAGGCCGCGAAGCGAACCTTCCACCGCGCGGAGGGAACGAAGCTTGTCGCCGAGTCTCATGGGAGACTTCCTGATATTGCGATATGCAAAACGTATATTGCAATATGTAATTCGTCAAGGAAAATCGGATGTTCTTCGATTCGTCTACAACCCACACTCTATCAAATACTTAGGAGCTAGGACGTGTTGCCAGGGATGGCGTAGTTGCGTTTGGTGTGGTGAATAAGGATGCTCCACCGTAAGTCCTACTTGGGATTGCGGAGGGATTGCAGGTCGATTCCCAGTTGCTGGCACTTCTTGTAGAGGTGGCTGCGCTCCAGGCCGAGCGCCCGGGCCACCTTGGTCATGTGGAAATTGTGGCGGCGGAGTTCGCCAAGCAGCACTTCCCTTTCGAAGGCTTCGGTCCTCTCGACCAGGGTCCCTGAACCGGTCGCGCCGGAAGCCAAGCCGCCGGCTGCGGAATCCGAGGAAGGAAGCGCGAGGCGGACATCGGCGGCGCTGACGGCCGCGTCGGAGGCGAGCAAGACGAGGCGCTCGACCACGTTGCGCAGTTCGCGGACGTTTCCCGGCCAGGAATATTTTCGTAATTCGGCGATGGCCTCAGCGGCGAACGCTTTTTCCTTCCATCCGTTTTGCGCGGCCACTTGCCGCGCGAAATGGGTCACCAGCTCAGGAAAATCTTCCGGGCGCTCGCGCAGCGGCGGAAGCGTGAGCGGAAAAACGTGCACGCGGTGGAATAAGTCGCTGCGAAACGCGTTGTGCTTGACCAGTTCTTCGAGATGGCGGTGCGTGGCGACTACCACGCGCACGTTTACTTTAATGGGTTTGTCACCACCGACGCGCTCGACTTCGCCCTCTTCGAGTACGCGCAGCAGTTTCGCCTGCATGGCCACGGGCATGTCGCCAATTTCGTCGAGGAAAAGCGTGCCGGCTTCGGCTTGTTCGAATTTGCCGAGGTGGCGCGAAGCCGCGCCGGTGAAGGAGCCTTTTTCGTGGCCGAAAAGTTCGGACTCGATCAATTCCGCGGGGACGGCCGCACAATTGAGCGTGATGAAGGGATGCTCGCGCCGCGGCGATTTCTCGTGAATCGCGCGCGCGACGAGTTCTTTTCCCGTTCCGGTTTCGCCGAGAATGCAGACGCGCGTTTCGCTGGCGGCCACGCGCTCGATTTGCGCCAGCAGCTTTTTCATGGCGGGACCGGCGCCGACCAATTCGTGCTTGCCAAGACGCCGGCGCAGTTCGCGGTTTTCGTCTTCGAGCCGCGTCAAGCGCAAAGCGTTTTCCACGGTGACGAGCAGCTTGTCGGTGGAGAGCGGCTTTTCCAGAAAATCGAGCGCCCCGAGTTTCGTGGCTTTCACCGCCATTTCGATATTCGCCTGCCCCGAGATGAGCACGACGGGCGTTTTCACTCCGGCCTTCTTCAAATCGTCGAGCAACTCCATGCCGCTTTTGCCGGGCATGACCACGTCAGAAAGAATCAGATCGAAAGTGTCGGCGCGAAGAAGTTCGACGGCACGGTTGGCATTATCGCAAACCGTGGCTTCGTGCCCAGCCAGCCGGAAGGCGCGAGAGAGCGACGCCAGCGTATTCGCATCATCGTCAACCACAAGGAGATGGGCTTTGCGGGGCAAGACGGTCCTTTGGCGCGCTAGTCCGAAGCGGCGGCCAGGGGGGAAGGCATGTCTTTTTGGGATTCCGGAGCCTGTTCGCGGGGCTTCACTTTCTGGCCGGCCTGGCGCTGGGGCAGCTCGATGCGAAACGTGGTGCCGCGGCCTTCCTCGCTATTGACGGAAATCGTGCCGTGATGATCGCTGACGACGGACTGAACGATGGCGAGGCCCAGGCCGGTGCCCATTTGTTTGGTCGTGTAATAGGGCGTGAACAGCCGCGAGCATTCCTCCGGAGTCAGGCCTTTTCCTGTGTCCGCGACTTCGATGCGCACGTTGCCGTTGTTTTCCGAACTGCGCATCGTCAACGTCCCGCCGGAAGGCATGGCATCCATGGCGTTTAGAACTAGGTTCTGAAAAGCGCGATGCAGCAGGTCAGCATCCGCATCAATCTCCGGAAGCGGATCGGTGAAGAAAGGCTCTTGCGTAATGGTGGGTTTGCCAACGGCATTGAATTGCGGCTCGAACAGGCGCACGGCGTTGCGCAGGACTTCGTTCACGTTTACGCGGACAAATTTCGGCGCGGGCATTTTGGAGAAATCGCTGAAGCGGCTGACGATGTTGTTCAGGTTGGCCAGCTCCGCTTTCAGGGTCGCGGTGGACTCGTTGAAGACTTCGAGGAAGTGCCTGGCTTCGAGCCGTCGGGCCTTCTGCAAGTTTTCGATGGTGATTTGCATGGGGAAAAGCGGATTGCGCAATTCGTGGGCGAGGCGGCGCGCAAGTTCGCGCCAGGCGGCGACGCGCTCGGTTTGCAGCAGGCGCTCCTTCTGCGATGCGAGAGTTCGCGTCATATCGTTAAAAGCAATAGCCAGCTGGCCGATTTCATCGCTTCCGCGCGCTTCGATGCGCGTGTCCCAGCGTCCGGTGGCGACCTCGCGGGCGCCTTCGGCAAGTTCTTCGACCGGCTTGGTGATGCGCGCGGAAATCCAGAAGCTGACCAGCATGCCAATGAAGAGCGCGGCGGCCGCGACAGCCCCGGCACTTTTCAGGATTTCGCGCGTGAGCTGGACCAATTCTCGACGCGAACTGCCGACAAAAAAGATGCCCAGGAGTTCGTTATTCCGCCCGGGCAACGGAATGGCGTGAAAGGCTTCGGCATCCGCCGGGTCGCGCGTCCATTCGATCGTTCGAACCAGAGGCTGCGGCTGCTTTTGCAATTGCTCGACGAGCGGAGCGAAGCGCTCCTTCTGGTCCGCATCAATTTTGTCGCCAAGCAGCGAGGCGGCGACAAAGCCCGGATCGAGGTTGGTGTAGATGAGCGCGCGCATTCCGGCGGGAAGAACCAAGGAAGCCAGAAAGTTTTGATCAACGTGCTGCCCGCCGATGATGTACAGGCTCTTGTTAGCAACCGTGTCATTCGTGCGAACGACGGTCAGAGAGAGCGCCACGCCGTCGGAGAGCTCCTCTTTTTTCAAGAAAGCGTCGGTGTCATTCCAGTTCTTGACCGCGGTTACCCAATCGAGTTTGGAGCCGACGCGCGCGGGATTTTGAACCGAAGAGATAAGAATGCCGTCGGAATTCACCATCTCTACGTAATTGAGTCCATGCTCTTGCGCGGCGCCAAAGGCATCATGCACGTAAAGTGAAGCGTCGGCATTGGGATGCGAGAGGTCGATGGCCATGCGGTCGGTAACACCCGCATCGGCGATGTTTTTCACCTGGTGGGCGAGCTCGCTCCCGCTCTGTGTGAATTCTTTCTTGAACTGCGCCACCAGCGCTTCGGTGCGCTGCGAATCCATTTCCTCGAAAGCCGAGCGCGTGTAATAGGTAACGGCATAAGCCACGACGGAAACCGACGCAAAAATGGTCAGCAAAACGACCAGCAGCAGTTTGGTGCGGAAGCTCATGGCTTGGCTTCCATTCTAAATGAAATGGCTGCCGATGGGTGCAAAAGGGGGGACATGGTTTTCTTGTAGCGAACACGGAACTGGAGTGCGATGATACTGCGGCTACGGAAGCCCGACGGAAACCGCCGGCACCCAAACGGCGATTCGGGGATGACTTCCATCGCCAAGAATGGAGTGGCATTCGAAGCGGGCGCCCGTTACGGAGAGGCTTTTCGCAAGCCAGCACGTCCATTTTGGATGGCCGGGTGCCAAAAACAAAATCCGAATGTTTAGGAGCGAGGCAATGAAGCCGCTGTCCCATGGAAGGAATGCCTTGTTGTGGCTGGGAGCAGGCGCAGTGCTTTGGCTGATGGCCGCGCCGGCGAAAGCGCCGGCACAGGCCGGCGAGGAGGTTTCTCCCGGACCGACCAAGCTGCTGCGGTTCGGCGACATTTCGAAAGATAAAGTCGTTTTCGCTTACGCCGGTGATCTGTGGATCGCTTCGCGCGATGGCGGCGCAGCGCGGCGGCTGACCTCGCACGTGGGCGACGAACTTTATCCGAAATTTTCGCCTGACGGCAAATGGATTGCGTTCACGGGGGAGTATGACGGCAACCCGGACGTTTATCTGATTTCGGCGGAGGGCGGAGAGCCCAAGCGGCTGACCTTCCATCCTTCGAACGACATCGTGCTGGGCTGGACACCCGACGGCAAAAACATTTTGTTCCGCTCGGACCGTTACAGCGCGCCGCCAGTGCGCTTCACAAAGTTGTTCCTGGTGTCGCCGCAAGGCGGCATGCCCAAACAGCTTCCCGTTCCGCGCGGCGATCTGACTTCGTTTTCGCCGGATGGGACGAAAATCGCCTATATCGAAACTTCGCAGGAGTTTCGCACGTGGAAGCGTTACCACGGCGGCTGGAACCTGCCCATCGCGATCTACGACCTGAAAAACAACACCTACGACGAGCTGCCCAAGTCCAAGGGCATGGACATGTTCCCCATGTGGCACGGGAACGCGATTTACTTCATCAGCGACCTTGACGGCGTGATGAATTTGTATAGCTATGATCTCGGCTCGAAGCAAAGCAAGAAGCTCACCGATTACAAGGAGTACGACATCAAGTGGCCAAGCCTGGGGCCGGACGCCATTGTCTATGAGAATGGCGGGCTGCTGTACGAATACAACCTGGCGAGCAACAAAACCCGCGAAATCCCCATTGTGGTGCACGCGGAAGACATCGAAGCGCGGGCGGAGTTCAAGAACGTCTCGCAGAACGTCGGCGGCTTCGCGTTGTCGCCTTCGGCGGCGCGAGCGGTGATGGAAGCGCGCGGCAATATTTTCACGGTTCCGGCAGAGCACGGCAGCCTTCGCACGCTGACGACGGAACATTCGAGCATCCACGAGCTGAATCCGGCGTGGTCGCCCGATGGCAAGTGGATTGCGTATCTCTCCGACAAGACTGGGGAATACGAGGTCTATATCCGTCCGCAGATGGGCGGCGACGAAACGCGCATCACGACCGATGGTGGGATTTATCGCTACGGGCCAACGTGGTCACCGGACAGCAAGAAACTGGTGTACTGGGACAAGCTGCATCAGCTCTGGTATGTCGGCATGGAAGAAAAAAAGCCGGTGCTGGTGGACAAGAGCGAGTACGGCGACATTGCGGATGCCGGCTGGTCGCCGGATAGCTTGTGGCTGACTTATTCGAAGCCCCACCGGCGCGGCGCGAACGACGTTTTTCTTTATTCCCTTGGGACGAAGAAAAGCACCAAAGTTTCGACAGGCTTTTATAGCGATAACAATCCGGTCTTTGACCCCGGCGGGAAATATTTGTATTTCATTTCGACGCGCTACTTCTATCCGAGCCGCGGGCAGCTCGATCTGCGGTACAACTACTACGCTACCGACGGAATCTTCGCCGTGACGCTGAAGGCCGACGAGGCTTCTCCTTTCAAGCCGGAAAGCGATGAGGAAAAAGGGGCCGAAGAAAAGAAAGACGAGAAGAAGGACGAAAAGAAATCCGGCGAGGCAAAGAGCGGCGAGCAAAAGTCCGAAGAAAAGAAGGAAGAGCCGGTCAAGCCCATTCAGATTGACCTGGAGGGCATCGGCAATCGCCTTCTGCCCGTGCCCATCAAGCCCGGAATTCTTGGAGGTTTGGCGGCGCGCAAAGACAAGCTTTTCTACCTGGAGACTCCGCAACAGGCACGCCAGCTCATCCCCGGCACTGCTCCGCAGCCAAGGGGCGTTCTTCACCTGTTTGACATGGTCAAGCGCGAAGACAAGGTTTTGCTGGACGGAATCGACGACTACGATTTGGACAAAGAAGGCAAGAAGGCCCTCTATAAGGCAGGGCCGGTTTACGGCATCGTGGAAGCGACGCCGGGCAAGGCTAAAGTTGGCGATGGCAAACTGAACCTCGCAGAAATGCAGGTGAAGATTGATCCGCGCGAAGAATGGCGGCAGGTTTTTCACGAAGCCTGGCGCATCGAACGCGATTTTTACTGGGACCCGGCCATGACCGGGCACGATTGGAAAAAGCTCGGCGAGCGATATGAGGCGCTGCTGCCCTGGGTGGTTCACCGCAGCGATTTGAATTACTTGATTGGCGAAATGATTTCCGAATTGAGTACTTCGCACACGTATGTGGGCGGTGGAGACCAGCCGCAGGCGGCGCGCGTCAATGTCGGCATGCTCGGCGCGGATTTCGAAGCGGACGGCGGCTACTACCGCATCGCCAAGATTTATCCCGGCGAGAATTGGAATGAGAATTCTCGCTCGCCGCTGACCGAGCCCGGGTTAAAGGTAAAGGCCGGCGATTATTTGATTGCTGTCAATGGTCAGGAAGCACGCTCCGACCGCGACGTTTATGCGTATTTTCAGGACTTGGCGGGAAAGCTGGTGACCCTGAGAATAAACAACAAACCCGCTCCGCAAGGAGCGTGGGAGATCACCGTGAAGCCCGCAAACAGCGAGGCCGGAGTCCGCTATCTCGATTGGATCGCCGTGAATCGCAGGAAAATCGAGGAAGCCACCGGTGGGCGAATTGGCTACATGCACGTGCCGGACACCAGCTTTAGCGGCATCATCGCGTTCGACAAGCAGTTTATCGCGCAGCTCGACAAGGACGGCATCATTGTGGACGAGCGGGACAACTCGGGCGGGCAGATTCCGGATTTTTATACCGAGAAATTGAAGCGGCAGTTGCTGGCGGTGGTCGCGCCGCGCGATACGGCCGATGTTCCGTGGCCGCCGGTGGCGATTTATGGACCGAAAGTGATGATCGTCAATGAGCTGGCCGGTTCAGGCGGCGACGCGTTCCCGTGGTTCTTCCGCCGCGAAAAGATCGGACCCATCGTCGGGACGCGGACATGGGGCGGTTTGGTGGGCATCGGCGGTGGCCAGCCCTTGCGGGACGGCGGATTCGTTACGGCTCCCGGCTTCGCCTTCTTCAGCAGCGATAACGGCGGCGAATGGATCGTCGAACAGCATGGTGTGGACCCGGATTACGTTGTGCCGCAGCGGCCTGACTTGGTCGTGAACGGGCACGATCCGCAGCTAGAAAAAGCCATCGAATTGGCGAAAGAAGCGCTGAAAGACTACCAGGGGGTTCCCCCGCGGCCGAAGTATCCTTCGGTCAAAGAATAGACGTTCCCCAGAGCACGAAGCCGCAGCTCATGTGCACCTCCTGTTCTGACCGCCAGCCGGGTGCCCCGGAACGCGTGTGCCGGAGGAGGAGCAACTCTGAAACATGCGGCCAAGCGCGGCGGTGCTTGCCTTTCTGTTCATGGCTGCTCCTCCTTTCCGGCTCGTCCCGGGCCACCCAACAGGGTTTTGGCTGGCGGAGGCCATTGGCCCAGGCGAATCTGTCTCGCCTCTTTCGAAAGCCTGTGCCGATTTCTTGTCCTGCCCTCACTGCCGGCGCGGCTTGCGTTGCGCCGTAGGCGTTGCCGCGGCCGGGGGATCGTCCGTTCCGTCTCCTTGATCGTCGTTTCTTCCCGCGGTAACTCCGGAAAACGCCGACCGCATCACGTCGGTGGCGAAGAAATTTTTCCCATCCATGGGAACCATCATGATTTGCAGCTTGTCGGAGAGCCGCTCGGCAATGATTTTTTGAATCAGCATGGGATTTTGCTTGAGTACCGACGCTTCGTACTTCAGCCGCTCGGCGTCCGCTGCAGCGGTCACGCGAATGCGGTTGGCATCTGCATCGGCAAGATTCTTCTGGCGCTCGACTTCGGCTTTGCTATCGATGATTTTGGCTTGCGCCGCGGCTTCGGCATTTTCCAGAGTCGCTTCCTTGCGCGCCTGGGCTTCGAGTTTGGTCTGTTCGATTTGCTTCTGCTTCAGCGGCAGCGTGTATTGCATGGCGTCGGCTTCCGCTTTGGCTTGCAGCACACGCACTTGCGCCTGAGCTTCGGCCTGTTTGACGTCGCGCGATTTCTGCGCTTCGGCCTCCAGCTCCGCAATTTTCACTTCCTTCTGCTTGATTTCCTGCTCGGTCCCGAGCCGTTCATTTTCCTGTTCTTTTAGGAGCAGCCCTTCAAGTCCTTTTGCGTATTCGGCGGGCAACTGGAGATCGCGGAGGAGCACTTCGCGGACCAAGATGCCGTCGCTTGCAAGCCGCGCGGTGATGGCTTCAGCTGCTTTGCTGCGCAGTTCTTCCCGTTTCGTGGCAAAGATTTCGCGCGTCATGTAATTGGGCGCGAGTTGGCGGTAAATGGTGGAAACGACCGGAGCCACCACTTGCTCGCCCACGGGTTGTGGCAAATTCGTGTGGATGGAATCCAGCCGCTTCGGATCCAAGCGATAACGCACGGCGACAGCCAGGCCGATGTTCAGGCCTTCGCGCGCCTGCACGTTCAGGACATCACCGTTGAGCTTGGGATTTTCGGAGGCCAGAGTCGTGTAAACCTGTTCGCGCGTATCGTAGATGGCGACCGAATCGACTAGCGGGGTTATCAGGTGCACGCCCGGATACAAGGTTCCGGGGCGCGCGCCCAAAATCTGGCTGATGCGGACGCCCGCTGCCCCGTCGGGGATCACTACGACGGCCTCGGTGATGAGGATCGCCAGGGCCCCCGCCGCCGCAAGCTGCAGCGCCAAATGCGACCGCACCGGAGGAAAAGGGCGGCCAGCCAGCGGCCCCACCTCCGCGGCGGCCTCCCCGGCTCCGCGACCGCCGAGCAATCGGCGGAGCTCTGTGGCGAGAAAGACGTCGTATGCAACCAGGGCCCCGGCACTGCCAAACAGTCCAATTCCCAGAATCATCAAGAGATATTTCAAAGCCAGCATCGAGTTACTCCCTTCCTTTGCATTTCCGGCCCCTTTTAGAAAGCACTGCGGCGGAGGGTGATCGCTCCGTTTGCCCGTGTTGGACTACGGAACCCTGCGGTCAGAAGAGGCTCAGGGCTTGGCCCGTGGCACACCGCCGAGGGGACGTTCTAGCGATTGCCGGCGTAGGCACGAGCCAGTTGCGCGGTTCCCTGCACCAGTTCCGTGCGGGGAGGAAGCCTGCGGGCTGTGGCCGGCGGCATCAACACAAAGGCCATGCGAAGAAACATCCAGGAAAGAGCGGCTGCCGCCGCGACGGCGAACACGGTGGCGATGGCGAGCATGGCGAAGTCGAGCGAGGTGATCATGTGTGAGCCTCCCGAAGTACGACCTTCGGGAAGGCAGTTGGAACACCCATCTCAAGGAATTGAAAACAAAGACATTATAGGATTCAAAGCGGCTTGATACTGTGGATGCGAGAACACGGCTGTGTCGGCCAGGACGCGAAACGCCCTGGCGCCCCGTTTTACCGTGGGAGAGATTCGCGCTAGTGTAGATTGTGAGGTTGCAAATCCTGAGGTGCTTCTAGGCCCGCCACCTTCCGGAGAGCGCTAGCCAATGCCCATTCGCACTGCCGGCTTTCGAATCGCTAAAATCCTGGGCATCCCGATTTATCTGGATGCCAGCTGGCTGCTCATCTTCGGCCTGATTACTTATACGCTGGCGATGAACTTTCGGCAGCTGCATCCGCAATGGACGCCCACACAACACTGGACTTTGGGAATCTTGACCAGCCTTCTTTTTTTCGCCTCCGTGCTTTTTCACGAGTTGGCGCACAGCGTTGCGGCGCTCTATTACAAGATCCCGGTGCACTCCATTACGCTGTTTATTTTTGGCGGCATCGCCCGCATTGGGCGAGAACCTTCAAAACCTCTTCAGGAATTCAACATCGCCATTGCGGGGCCGCTCGCCAGCTTTTTTCTTGGCCTAATGTTTTTGGTCATAACCAGCTTTTCTTCTTCCCAGCAGATGGCCGGTGCACTGTCAGGTTATCTCGGCTGGACCAATCTCTTACTCGGTGGGTTCAACTTGGTGCCAGGATTTCCTTTAGACGGCGGCAGAATCTTTCGCGCGATTATTTGGGGCATCACCAAGGATTTCTCGCGCGCAACACTGATTGCAGGTTCGAGCGGAAAAGTGGTGGCGTACGCCATGATGGGGATCGGTGGCTACCAGGCTTTCTACAAGAATGACTGGTATTCCGGGCTATGGCTGGGAGTGATTGGGCTGTACCTGCTGAACGCCGCGCAACAGAGCATCGCGCAATTGACCATCCGCGATGCCCTGGCGGGGCTTCATGCGTCGGACGTGATGAGCCACGAGGTTCCCACGATTGACGGGCACGTCACCCTGGAGGAATACGGCGCAGAGGTGCTACGAACCGGGCGGCGCTGTCACCTGGTGCTTTCAGGCGACCGGCTGGTGGGCATGATGAATGTCCACACGCTGAATGCCGTGCCGCGACAAGAGTGGGCCAACAATTCGGTCCAAGCAGCAATGATCCCGCGGGACAAAATTCAGTGGACCTCGCCCGACGAGCCGCTCCTGAAACTGCTGGAGCGGCTGCTGACAGCGGACATCAATCAAATGCCGGTGGTGAGCGGCGCGGGTGACGGAGCGCCGCAAATCGTGGGCATGGTAACGCGGGACTCGATTCTGCGCGTGATGCAAACACATTCGGAACTGGCTTCGCAGCTCTCCAGCAAGTAGCGTCCATCGCGAACACGACGGCATTCGATCAGATGAGATTCTTGGCACCGCAAACCTATCCGGAGAGCAAGAAGCGCGCTTCGCTCAGAAGGACACCGCATTAAGATCGCGGGTGTGAAAAGCGGCTCGCCCTAGTCGGCGCTCATGGCCTGCGTTGTCTGGCTTGCTTTTGGAAAATGCTCCATGGTTCGGCGCTGCCGCGACTCTAGAATCACGCGCACGCCGTAGCGAGGGCGCAGCGTAATGGACGCCAGCGGGACAACCGGATGATTTGCCGCCAGGTGCAGCCTGTACTTTTGTGCGACCGTGGCCAGAATCAGCGTCGCTTCCATCAATGCAAAAGAATTGCCGATGCATTGGCGGGGGCCGCCGCCAAAGGGGAAATACGCAAATCGCGGGATGCGCTTGACAAAATCGCCTTCCCAGCGTTCCGGGCGAAATTGTTCGGGCGCGTCGTACCAACGGGGGTCGCGATGGACAACCCACTGCGCCATGGCGACGCCCATGCCCTTTTTCACCGGATAGCCTGCGAGTTCGTGGTTTGCAACAGCGATGCGCGCCAGGCCCCACGCCGTTGGATAAAGTCGCAAGGATTCCGTAATTACGTTTCCGGTGTACGGCAGGCGCGGGAGATCTTCCAGGGAGGGCGCGCGGCCGCTGAGGAGCCCGTCGAGCTCGGCGTGCAGCTTCGCTTCCACGTGGGGATTCTGTGCCAGCAGCCACCAGGTCCAGGAAAGCAAGCTGGCGGTAGTTTCATGCCCGGCGAGAAAAAGCGTGACGGTTTCATCGCGGAGCTGCTTGTCGTTCATGCGCGAACCATCTTCGTCCTGGGCGTGCAGAAGCATGGAGAGAAGGTCTCCGGTGTCGCGGCCCGAAGCGCGGCGCTCGTTGATGATGCGGTAGAGGATGCTTTCGATAAAGGCAATTTCGCGCTTGATGCGCAGGTTGGCGGGCGTGGGCACCCAGTGCGGAACCAGCAGGGTGCGTCGGAAATCGGCGCCGAGTTCCAATAGCTGTTCGAGCGACTTCCCAACGTCTTGGGCATCGCCGGCAACGTTGGCGTTAAACAGCGTTTTCGCCACGATTTGCAGCGTTAGGCGCATCATCTCCTGATGAACGTCGCGCTCTTCCCCGGGGCGCCAGGTTTCAAGCATGCGTTGCGTGTATTGCACCATGGTTTCGGCATAGGCGGCGATACGCGGGCGGTGAAACGCGGGCTGCACCAGGCGGCGCTGTCGCAGCCAGAAATCGCCTTCGCTGGTGAGCAGCCCCTCGCCAAAAACGTGGCGGTTGGCGCGCAACACGCGGCCTTTGACGTAGCGGCGCGGGTGGCCAACCAGCACTTCTTCGATGGCGCTGGGATGATTGATGAAAATGCTGCGGAAATTCACGACGCGGATGCCCGCCACGTCGCCGTAGTCACGCGCGAGCCCGCAAAAGAACTCGAGCGGATTCTCGTTTAGGGGGCCAAAGGACCAGCCTTTCAGTCCTCCGTACGGGCCGGGAGGAAATTTGTCGCGGCGCGGCCACATACCATCATGCTATGACGCGGAATTGTAAGGGTCAACGCAGGTGAATGCTGCAAGGCGAAAGACTAGGCTACCCGGAGGGCGCGAATGCGAAAACCTCCGCTCCGGGAATCCATGGTGATGTGAGAGAGTCCCGCCGCTGTCAACCTCTTGCTCGCGGTCGCCAGTTCCAGGGGCACAAACGTGCTTTGGATGTGCGCAACACGGTGAATCCAGGCGTTGGGGATATCGAAAGCAAGAAAAACGCCGCCTGGCCGAAGCACGCGGGCGATTTCGGAAAAAGCGCGATCTTGCAACTCCGGGGATTGCAAATGATGCAGCAGCAGGATCGCGAGCACAGACGAGAATGTGCTGTCAGGAAAGGGAAGGGCCGCCGCATCGCCCTGGATGACCCCGACGTTCGCGCGGCCGGGAGCATGGTTGGCTCTGGTACTGAGCTTTAGGGCGCTCGCATGATCGTATTCGAGGCTAGTGACGCGGGACGCAAGACGCGCCAACTCCATGGTTGCCGCTCCGGACCCAGCGCCCAGTTCCAGAAGGTGGTCACCCAACGACGAACCTGGCAGCATCCAAGGCAACAGTTCGCGCCGCGTGAGATAGCGCCAAAGCGCGGACCCGCAATACCATTTTTCGAATGAGTTCACTAATCCTTCTTGCCCATAGGCAACCGCCGGATTCGGATTCAAGATGATTCGAGAATCACAATGCTTCCTTGTCCGAGATCTGTCTGGATCGTTGCGAGGTTCTTCACGATCAATGCAAGGCTGGCCTCAGTCTTTCGTTCTACTTTGCGGACAGAATCACGGACGGCACTCCATGTCTGTCGAGGTATAAGATCCACGGTGCATAAAAAAAGAGATTCCCTAACGGATCAGCGCCCCACCAACGCCATCATGTGTTCCGGATACCGCAAGCCCGCGGCCGCTCCGTGCGGAGCTACTTCGTCAATGCGTTTCAAGTCGCTTCGCGTCAGCTTGACGTTCAAGGCGCCGGCGTTTTCTTCCAAATACTTCCGCCGTTTGGTGCCGGGAATGGGAATAATGTCCTGCCCTTGGGCGAGCAACCACGCTAGCGCCAACTGCCCCGGTGTACAGCCTTTTTCTTTCGCAATCGACTCCACGCGCGCGACAAGATCCAGATTCTTCCGGAAATTCTCCCCCTGGAAACGCGGCGAGTTCCGCCGGTAATCGTCCGGAGCAAAATCTTCGAAGCGCTTAATTTGCCCAGTCAAGAACCCGCGTCCCAGCGGGCTGTAGGCCACGAAAGCGATGCCCAGCTCGCGCGTGGTAGGAAGAATCTGGTCTTCCGGGTCGCGCGTCCACAAGGAGTATTCGGTTTGCAGCGCTAGGATGCGATGCACTTGGTGCGCGCGCCGAATGGTGGCCGCCGAAGCCTCCGACAATCCCAGATAGCGCACTTTTCCGGCGTTTACCAACTCCGCCATGGCACCCACGGTTTCCTCGATGGGCACATTCGGGTCAACGCGGTGCTGATAGTACAAGTCGATCGTGGCCACGCCCAGACGCTTCAGACTCGCTTCGCAACAAGCCCTCACGTATTCCGGGCGGCCATTAACCCCACGGACCGCGGGGTTCGCCTTGTCCCGTACAATCCCGAATTTGGTTGCAAGAAAAACTTTCTCGCGCAGGCCGCGAATCGCCTGCCCGACCAGCACTTCGTTGTCGCCGTGGCCGTAAACGTCCGCCGTATCCAGAAAGGTGACACCGAGCTCAATGGAACGATGAATTGTGGCTGTCGATTCCGCATCATGCCGTGAGCCGTAAAATTCGGACATTCCCATGCAGCCCAAACCCATGGCCGAAACAAGCGGCCCGTTCTTTCCCAGTGGACGTGGTTGCATGGCCTTCTCCTCATTTCCTTGGGGGGTATCCCTTTGGATGAGAATTTTGCAGCTTGGGATACTCTTGGCCGAGAAAGTTCGCCTCTTTCGCTCGAATCCACCGCTACAATGATGTGGTTTTGGCCACGCCCCGCGTTGCCGACAAACCTTTGCACTACCGGAGCAAAGCCTGTGGACGAAGACGCGCCAGAAATGGATATGCGCCGGCATATTTTTGCAATTTTCTTGAGCCTGTCTGGCGCAGTGATCAGTGGCTTAATCTTCCTGGCCTCTCTAATGCACCAGTTTGCATTGGTGGAAGTCGCGGCGAGCGTGCTGACGAGCTTGCAAGTGTTTTTCCTCAGCTCAACGATCGCCGATGTCCTGGAAAGGAAGACAAAGCCAAACGCAGTTAGGAGTTCCTGGGTCATCCTGTTCACGGTCTTCTTGATCGCCTATTACTCTTTTGCCCGATACGTTCGATAAGCGGCGCTCATCTTGGTGCCAGACCTACCTAAGTCCGGTGCGCGAAGTCACTCACTTTTCCCCTTTCCTTGCGACTCATCGGCCACGGCAGCCGGGGTTTGCCAAGAGAATTCCTGTAAGCGTTTTTGTTTCAATGCGTTACAGGCCCTGCTCGTCGCGCGCAAGGTTGATCACCGGCAAACTCTTCGCGCCAACGATCATTCCCAAGCAAGTTGCTGAAATCAAAGAGGCGCCCGTTGAACCAGACAGCTTCGGTGGTGTGGCCGACGGCGTGCCAGGAGGCGTGCCCGGCCGACAAATGGGTGGCGTGATTGGCGGCGTACTTGGTGGAGTGCTGGGCAACCGGAGCCAAGCCGTTACCACCAACGCCCGGAAAGTCCGCGCCCATCCGGGTGGGTGGACGCGTGAAACCGCCAAAGGCCATCATCCAAGTGCATCCCGAATACCCGCCGCTTGCAAAGCGGGCTCACATTCAAGGGCCGGTGCAGATTGACGCAATCCTGGACGAGCAGGGCAACGTGGTCGAGATGAAGGTTGTGTCCGGACCGCCTCTGCTCTAGCAAGCCGCGCTCGAAGCCTTGAAGAAATGGAAATATGAGCCGACGTACCTGAACGATCAGCCGATTGCTGTCCAGATGATTGTGACCATCACGTTCGTGTTAGGGCAGTAACAAAGACAGGTTTGTACGGAGAGGGTGGAGCATTGCAGTTCCGGTGACTCCACCCTTTGTTCTTGGTGCGATATCAGGCGGCGACGAGTCTCGGACCAACCTTCCCGCGCGGCTTACTGTATTTCTCCAGCACCTCGCGCTCGGCCTGCATCCAGTCCTGCAATGCCTCACCCGGCGCGCTTCCGCGTTCCAAGAAGATTTCGTAGGCGCGCAGCGCAATCTCTGCGTGAGTCGGCGCGTTTTTTTCGGACCGCGTTTTCTTGGTGGCGGGCATGGAATTCTTCAACTTCCTGGACATGGCCTCCCCCCTTTCAACTGCTGCTTTGATTTTACGACTTGCGAGGGACGATTGCTCCATTTTTCGCTCGAAATGGGTTCGAAAGTTTCAATGCATTGCATCACGGAAACGACTGGATAAGAACAATCTTGCCCCTGCGGCTGTGTTCGGCCTTAACTCTTAAGTCGCTTCAAGAATCGGCCCTAGCCGCCATGTCTTAACCTAGAAACGGAAGGCCTTACGCTTCGAAACCCTGCCAAAATGAAGACCCAAGCGCTCCACATCAAGGGCACCGCCGTGCTGGACACAATGGAAGCAATAAAAGCACGCGCCGGAAAGGAGGAATTAGAGAGGATCTTCGCCCATCTGGATGAGCAGACCAGAGAAATACTCCAGCCGCCCATCTCGCCCTCTTCGTGGTATTCCTGCGCAGCCTTCGCTCGATTTCTTGAGGCTGACATTCGGGAAACGGCAGGCGGAAACGCAGAAGAACTGATCAAGCGCGCCGAAATCGTAATCGCAAAGCAGCTTACCGGCATTTATAAAATTTTTGTAAAGCTCGGCTCGCCGGAGTTTGTCATTCGGAGAATCGCCGCTGTCCACTCGACCTATTTCGACGGCGTGCAGATCATTCCTGAGATGGAGGGTCCGCATAGCGCGAGGATCCAGTATGTCGGGTTTTCTCGCGAGCACCGGATCATGGGATTTGTAATCCTGGGCTTCTTCAAGAAGGCTCTTGAGATTTCCGGTGCAAAAAAAGTGGACGTCCACTTCACGGTTCCCACCGAAGCGGGAGAGAAATTCTGCGAGCTTGCTCTCCTTTGGGAATGAACTTACGCCCGGCTAATAGCCTTCGGTTTCCGCCACGATAACGCGCGTTTGGCGGTTCCAGAGGGTGACCTTCGTGCCAGGATACCGGGACGCGATCGAGGGAAGCCGACGCCGTGCGGTTTCCAAGTCCTCAAAGCTTTCCAGTTCGAGGTGCCGGCCGTCCGCGTCGCGTATCAAAATGTCGTAGATAGCATTCGGAACAGAAAAAACCTGACCGCTCATGACAGCGCCTCCCGTCAAGGTAGTGATTCATCAGGGCGAATCGTTTCAATCGCGTTTCAGGGCGACACTGCCCGGGCTGCGGCAGGAAAGTTCCTTACTGCCCTATTTCACTTTTCATCTTGCCGAAGCCTTCTGAGGCTTCCCAAACCAAGGCATAGCGCCAAGCTGCTGCATCATGCCCCACATGTCCAGGCTGACGTAAGAATCCATGATCTTTCCGTTGGCCAGATGATTGATGGTGATTCCATCGATCGAAACCTTTTTGCCCGTGGGGGCAATTCCACGAAACTCCCCTTTGTGCGTTCCCGAAATATTCCAAAAGGCCACCACTTTGTCTTTTTCCGCGACCATATCCATCACCGTGAACTTCAGATCGGGAAACGCTCTCACAAACTGGGTTACATTTCGCGCATACGCTTCCGGCCCAACCCCTGAATCTGCGGCATCAAAGAGCTGCACCGCATGGCTCGGCGCAATCAATTCCACGGCCACCTCCAGCCGCCGCTTGTTCCACACCTCTTCGTACATGCGCCGTACAATGCTCTTGTTATCGCTGGGCATAGCGTGCTCCTTCTCCGGTTCTTTTGGTCACCTCGGAGACGGCATCGGGCCTCACCGCATGTTTTAGGGGTGCGGGGTAGGAGTGAGGCTTGCCCGAGCCTACTCCCAACAATTATGGTTTACAATCCCGTGAATCGCCATTCCAACGCGCGCAAGAGCCTTCCGCGGCAAACCGGGAAAATTACTTGCCCTGGGATCAGACCACTGACGACTGCGCGTCCAATGGGAACGAGAATCCATCCGAGCAGAGAATGAACGCGGGCATAAATGCAGCGAAAGCGATCCGTTTGTTTGGGGATCCAAATGTCCGCATTGACGCCGGGACCGGCGTGCGAAATCGGAGTTACGGTGGGTCACATTCTTGCTGGCTGAGAGCTAGCTGAGGTTGCTTCCGGAGCAGTTACCTGGCGGTCGGCTCGCTCAATTCGAAACGTAAAGCATCCTGCGATCGTGCTGTGCACTTGAATGTAGTCCACTTCTTCATGCCCGAAGAGCTTTTCGACCGCCGGCTCGAACTTTCCGTCGGCCACATATTCCTGCCCCAGGAGACGCCGGCCTCGGCCATAAGCCTCGAGTGTGCGCGGGCTGCCGCGAAGTTCTTCCGGAAAACCTGAGTCACTCTCGTATCGCGGGCAAGGGCCTTCGTGAATGTACACGGGGCCAGGTTGCGGCAATGCCTCGACGCCGGCAAAGCGGTCGTAAGTAAACAGGATTCTGCGGTCCTTGCCGGAAACAATCGTGCGCAAACAGTGCCGGCATGGAGCATTGTCGGTTGCCAGTTCGGCGTGAGCAGGAAATCCATGAAAGGGAGCGCGCATCGTTTTGCGCACTTCCTCGGAAACTTCGGTCGGAATCGCCACAATTCGAATGGGAAACATAATTTTTCCAATCCTCGCCGTCCATTTTTTTTTTTGAGCAGTACTCTTTCCTCTCGCGGGATTTTGTTACCCCTTTCACGACCTTTCCATCCGCAAACTGCCTTCAAACTCGCCGGTGAGCGCAACGACGAGACCGTCGTGCAGGAGTCATCACCTCTCCAGGTCCCCCCTGCGAAACGAAAGCATCCGGGACTACACTATTCGCAATAGAAAGACAGCCCAACCTGCAAAGACAGTCCGGTTTCTTCATGGGCCTATTGACACACTTTTGATGAATCACCTGAATTTCTTCGCTGAGCAGCTGGCGGGGCGCTTCCCGGTTTATGCAACCCTTCTGGATTCCGCGAAACGCGGACTGCTCGACATGATTTACAACCTCGGCCTCACTGGATTGTTCCCTGGCTTTGCTCACTTCATGGGCTTTGTGGACAACCAGGATTGGCTGAACGCCGCTGCATCTTCTAGAACTCCCGCAATTCCTGCTCTTTCTTGCGGCTCGGTGCCTAGCCATTTGGCGGATGTAGACGCCTCTCCCCTTGCGGCATCTTGTTCATGGAGGTCCCTAAAATGTCCGCAGAATTGATTTCTCTTTCGAACGCCCTGGCGCAGGCTACCGATCGCGCCGCGGCGAGCGCAGTCGCCGTTCACACGGAGCCCCGCGGTTCGTCGAGCGGAGTTGTGTGGCGCCGCGGCGTCATCGTCACCGCTGAGCATGCGCTTCGCCGCGACGAAGACATTCACGTCACTCTGCCCGATGGCCGCGTTGTCGCCGCCACTCTGGTGGGCCGGGATGCGTCCACCGACTTGGCGGTGCTGAAGTGCGCGGAAGCGTCTTCGTCTTTTGCCGAAGCGGGCGACGTCTCAACGATCAAGCCCGGCAGCCTTGCACTCGTGGTGGGGCGCACGCGCGCCAGCGGTCCGGTGGCCGCGCTTGGCGCGGTCAGCCTGGTTGTCGCCGAGCGGCGCAGCTGGGCGAGCGCGGCGCTTGCTCCGTACATTCGGCTCGACATTGGCGTCCAACCGACGGCCGTTGGCGGCGCAGTCGTGGATCCGCACGGCCGAATCGTGGGGATCGCCACGCCGCGTTTCGCACGCTTCGGAGCTATCGCTGTTCCCGCGCCCGCGGTAAACCGCGTTGTCGACCTGCTTCAGCAAAAAGGCCGCATTCCTCGCGGCTATCTTGGTGTCGGCTTGCAGCCGGTGCGTTTGCCCGATGCGCTTCGAACAACGCTAAAACACGACGACAAAACCGCGGCCATCGTCCTCGAGGTCGAGCCCGAGGGTCCGGCGCACAAAGCCGGCATCGTCATCGGCGATATTCTTGTCGCATTGGCCGGCCATGCGGTCACGCGGCTCGAAGATGTTCACGGGCAGCTCGGCGCGGAGTCGATTGGGAAATCGCTTCCTGTCAAATTCGTTCGCGGCGGTGCGCTTCAGGAAGCCAGCATTGTCGTAGGCGAGCGCGTGCACGGAGCCGAATGACATGGCCATCCCGGGATTCGGTGAAATCGCAGAAGAACTGCGGCGCTCGACGGTTCTGATTTACTCCGGTGGCCGCGGGTCGGGCTCCGGCGTGATTTGGTCGAACGACGGCACGTTGGTAACCAACGCGCATGTTGTGCGAAGCGGGCGGCCCATGGTCGAGCTGTGGGATGGGCGCGAATTTGAGGCCAGAATTCAGTCGCGTGATTCTCTGCGGGATCTCGCGCAGCTTCGCATCGACGCGACAAATCTTACTGCTGCTTCGGCCGCGGATTCTTCCCAATTGCGTCCGGGCGAGCTCGCCATCGCCGTCGGCAACCCTATGGGCTTCGTCGGGGCGCTTGCCACTGGCGTGATTCATGGCCTGGGCCCGGTTCGTGGCTTGGGCCCGCATTCCTGGGTGCAGGCGGAGGTGCGTCTCGCGCCTGGCAATTCCGGCGGGCCCCTGGCTGACGCTCGCGGCCACATCGTTGGCCTCAACACCATGGTCGCGGGCCGCCTTGCGCTGGCCATCCCCAGCAACGCGGTGCGCGACTTTATTTCCGCAAGCCCGAGCGACGGCCGGCTTGGCGTCACCGTGCATCCGGCGTTCGTCCCCCGGCCAGATTCTCGCAGCAAAGCCTTTGGCGTCGTCATTCTCGACGTTGCGCCTGACAGTCCCGCGGCACTCGCCTCGTTGTTGCCCGGCGACATTTTGCTAGGCACTGAAGAAAGACGTTTTGCTTCGCTCCAGGACCTAGCGCGAGCTCTCCAAGGAAGCGGACTGCGCGTCTTGCGTCTCAAGTTTCTTCGCGGTGATTACAAGCGGATACGCCGCGTCACCATTCAACTCGGAAACCCACTGGCGGCACGGAGCTCCGCCGCGGCGTGATCTCCGTTTTCATTGTCGCGGCTTCGCCGCTGGCGCGCGCCGGCTTGGAGAATCTCCTCGCAGCTCGCGACGTCGAGGTCGCGGGCAGTTTTGCGAGGCTCGACGATCTCGACGGCCGACTCGACGACGCGCCTGCAGATGCGCTTCTCGTGGATTCGAGCGGTGAGCCAATCGAGTCTATTGTCGATGCGCTCGTCGCTTCGAGCCTGTCGTCCGATTTCCATGTGTTGCTTCTAGTGGAACCGGCGGCGCTCGGCGCTTCGCCCACGGCGCTCCGTGCCGGAGTGCGGGCAGTTTTGCCCAACGATGTTTCTCGTGACCAACTCGTCGCTGCACTACAAGCCGCCTCCAGCGGCCTGCTGGTGCTGCATCCGGTTCAAGTTTCAGGGCCGGTTGCCGCAAATGGATTCGCCTCCGCGGCAGCCCGCTCGCGGGAGTTGGGCGAACTTGTCGAAGCGCTCACACCGCGCGAGAGCGAAGTCTTGCAAATGCTGGCGGGCGGACTGGGCAACAAGGAAATCGCGGCGAAGCTCAAAATCTCCGACCACACCGTCAAGTTTCATGTCGCATCCATCCTAGGCAAGCTCGGCGCTGCAAGCCGCACGGAAGCGGTTTCTCTCGGCATTCGACGCGGCCTGGTTCTGCTCTAACTGTGGATGGGGACGCGCTCCAAACGCACCCCCACACACACCTACTTCAAAATCTCCAGTTCTTCGTGCCCGACCGCATCGCGAAGCGTGGCGGCGAGTTCTCCGTTGGCCTTGCGCTTGCTCTCGTCAGGCTGCACGCCGAGACCGGCGTCGTCGAGCGCCTTCTCAAAGTTCGCAGCCTGCTCCTTGTCCTTCAAAACAAAGATCCGCATGGGCATCCAGAGAATCGGGCTTGCGAGAGACGTAGGTGGTGATGGAAAGGAAAAGCGCCAGCGCGCCGCGCCTCGAAGTCCACGGGCTCCGCGACGGTCTGGATGTAACGGTTGGAGTCGTCCAGTTTCCCGGGCTTCGCTTTCCAATAGTACACCTCTGCGATCGAGCCGACCGATTCCTGGCCGCGCAGAACCCATCCGAAACTCAGGCCAATCGCAAGGGCGAAAAACCAGCATGCCACTCTCCTCGACATGGGCTGAAAACACCTCCCTTCGCGAGCCGCATTCTCTCCTAGGTTCTCGCCACCGGCTGCGCCGCCAGCCGTTCCGACACCATCGCGACTCGCCGGCCAATCCCGGGCATGCTCCCACGCGGTGGTGACCTTCCTCACCGCGCTCGCCTTCGCCCCGTGTCACGATATCTGAGTAAACTGCGGTTCGCCTCGCACAGAGCGGACTGGTCTTGCCGTTTCGCGGAGGCTTGAACCATGTGGCTGAAACTTCTTGGTGCAGCCGCCATCCTGGTTTTCATCGTTTGAGTGGTTGCCGTGCTCCAGTCTTGGAGCAAGACTCCTACCTCGGGCCGCTTGACCGGAGTGGCGTTCCTCGTGATTTTCGGCGCAGCCGCCTTCTGGGGCTTCCGCACGCTCTTCGGCCAGCCCCACTAAAGAACGTGCCGGGCTCTCCAATCTAACCCCCCGGCCTGTGGCAACGTGTGGGGTTCCGTAAGGCCGCTCCGAGGAGTAGAATCCTCCGTAAATTGTGGCATGGAGGAAAGCGATGCATGCCGACCGAGTGGAAATGTCCTGGGATGCAAACAAATCCAACTGGCTGGTTCGAATCGTATCGGGGGAAGAAGTGATTCGGCGCCATTGCAAAGCGCCGAAAGATGCGGACGAACAGACCCTGCGCACGGTCGCGAAGAAAACGGTGCAAGAGGAAGGCTACGAGCCGGATGTGCAACTTAGCATCCGTCGCTGAGGATGCCGCTTCCAGAAGAGACTGCCTACGCGGCGGCCGGTTGTGCTTCGAGGATGTGGGCGGGGACTTTGCGCAGGTCCCACACAATGCCGAGCCAGGACATGAGTTTCAGCGTGTAATAGGTGACGTCAATCTCCCACCAGTAAAAGCCCTGGCGCGCCGAAGCCATGAAATGGTGATGGTTGTTGTGCCAGCCTTCGCCGAGGGTCAATAGCGCGAGCAACCAGTTGTTGCGGCTGGTGTCGCTGGTCTCATAGCGGCGCGAGCCGAACAGGTGCGAGAGCGAATTGATGGTGAAGGTGTCGTGCCACAACAGCACGGTGCCGAGGCAGAAAGCCCAGATAAACAGCGGCCATCCGCCGATGAGCCACAGCACGGTGCCGAGCGCGGCCGGCGGCATCATGTGATACTTGTTAAGCCAGCGCAGCTCCGGAAATTTCGCGAAGTCGCCGATGTAATCCATGCGCGTGCCGTTGTATTTGTCCGAAAGGATCCAGCCGATGTGCGACCAGAAGAAGCCGAAGAGCGTCGGCGAATGCAAATCCAGCTCCTGGTCCGAGTACCGGTGATGATGGCGGTGGTGCGCCGCCCACCACAGCACGCCCTTTTGCGAAGAAGACATGGCCATGAAGGCGATGATGAATTGAAACGCGCGGCTGGTTTTAAATGAGCGATGCGAGAAATAGCGATGATACCCGGCCGTGACGAAGAACATGCGCACGCCGAGAAGTGCAAGGGTAGTCAGGAGGTAATACCCATGAAAGGGGATGAAGAAAACCAGCAGCGCAGCAAGATGAACGAGAAAAAACGGCAGGGAGTGAAGAATAGAAATCCGCGAGCCATTCGGCAGCGGGATACTTAGATACCGAGGGATAGAAGCCATCCGGCAGAAGCCTCCGCGTGGAAATAAAGGCGCTTTGGATCGCGTCATTCCGCAAGCTGAGATTCAGCCAGTGCTTGGCGCCTCGAAACTGCAATTCCAGTCTACGGTTGGGCCTGAAGAGGGGTCAAGTGCAACGAAGTACAGGTGCTGGCTCGGATCAGATGTACGGAAGGACGGTTGGGTTGTGAAGAACAGAACTTTTTTGTCGTTCCGTAGGGCTGCGGCCGACAGACATCGTAGGAAATATGCTGATGGAATGTGCTATTGTCACTCCCGCGTTGCCTCTTTGAGAAGAAGCCAAGGCTGTCACGCGGATGAAAGAACAAGAATGGCAGAGCGCCCTGTATTGGTAGGACTCATCCCACAAACGGTCGTGCTGGATCCCGGCGACCAGGTTTCCTGGATTTCCGACGCGGGCAACTTGCGCATCGAGTTTGACGCGAACCGATGTCCTTTTTCTTCGAATGTATTTCAGGCCCCCTCCGGCACCCGGCTGTTGAGCGGACCACCCCGCCCCGGCAGCAAAGCCTCGACTTACAAGTACCGCCTTTGGCTGAATGACCAACCGGTGGGCCAAGGCGAAGTGATCCTGCGCGAGAAATAGGGAATAAACCTGAAACCATAGAGACTCCCGATTGCCGATAACGTGGGAACTTCCCGGCAGGTCGGCAGGAATCAGAAAGGGAGGTATGTTTGCCTCCGTTTCGGCCCGAATCCGTTACTTTTGCTTTGGCGGATGCGTCTTTCAAGAAGCAGGTAAGGGGGGACACCAAAATGTGCGCTAACCAATTCTTGCGATGGGGCTTTCTTTTCGTGCTTGCGGCTACCGCGGCCCTAGCTCAGGAACCAGCCGGCCCTCCGCCGCCGGACCGCAGCGCAGGCCCCGGTCCACGCATGTGGGAGGGGAACGGCCAGCCGCTTTTTGGGAAGATTACGGCCATCCATAACGGAACATTGGAATTGGCCAAGCCGGACGGCAGCTCGGTGGCGGTGAAGATCTCCGGGAAAACGGAATTCCGCAAAGACCGGCAAAATGCAAAGCTCGCGGATTTCAAAGCGGGCGATATGGTTTTCATCCGTGCGGAAGGAAGCGTCGAGCAGGGCTTCACTGCGCTGATGGTTGCCACACGGACCGGCGGCCCAGGTGGACCCGGAATGAGCGGGTCCGGCGGCGGACTGATGATGATGAACGGCGAACTGGGGAAAGATTTCGTTTTTGGCGAAGTGAAGTCCGTGGATGCTCCGAAGATCACCGTGCTGCGGCCGGATGGCGTGACGCAAACGCTGGAGCTGAATGAAGAGACTTCCTTGCGCAAGGGCCGCGAAAGCGTGACGATGGCCGAGATTCAGCCGGGCGAGCACGTGTTGATACGCGGAGCCGTGCAAAACAACGCGTTTGTGCCGAAGATGGTGATGGTCATCGGGGCCGAGCAATGGAAGCGCATGCAAGAAATGGGCATGACGTCGGGTGGAGCGAAGCCGCCAGGGGATTCCAAGCCGACCCCTCCGCAGCCCTAGGGAGCCATAGATTTATCGGGGAGTCTTCGAATTGAAGTTCATCCGGCGCATCGCGTTCCTTTTCGGCTTGGCCGCGATGGTATCGGCGCTCCCGTTGCGCGCGCAGGACGCGCCCCCTCCTTCTGCACCTGCGCCCTCAGCTCCGAGCACGCCTGCGGCCCAAGATGCGGCGGCGCCCGCACCGCTAGCCGCAACCTTCGAAATCACCGGATCGGCGCGCAGCGGCAAAACGCCGCTACCGGGAGTCACGGTAACCGCAGCGAACACTCTGACGGGGAAAAAGTACGTTGTCGCAACCAACGCGGACGGCAAGTTCCGTCTCACCGGCGTGGCGCGCGGCCGATATGTCGTACGCATCGAGTTCATGGGATTTGCTGCGTTCACGCAGGAAGCCGTCGTGAATCCCGAAAATCCCGCAGCGAACGTCGATGCAGAGCTGATGCTGGCGTCGCGGCAGCAAGAGCAATCCAACAATGCCATTGCGGCTATGGCGGCGGCAGGACGCGGTTTTCAAAGTCTGGCCATGGAAAACACGCTTTCTTCGATGAGCGGAGGGACCGGGGACTTTGGCGGCGCGAACGGGAACGGCGGCGGAGACGTTTCGAGCCTGCCGCTGAATGGAGCCGCAGCGGAAGGCCCCACGGAATCCGTCAGCGTGAGCGGCGCGCAGGGGCGCACCCAGGATTTCGGCGTGGGCAACGAGGAAGAGCTGCAGCAGCGCATTCAGGAATTCCGCGAACGCATGCAGCGGGAAGGCGGCGGCGCTTTTGGTCCGCCGGGCGGGGGCGGCTTCGGCGGCGGGCCAGGAATCGTCATGATGGGCAGGATGCCGAAGGGTTTCAATATCAATCAGCCGCACGGGGTCTTCTACTACACGGACGACAATGCGGCACTGGACGCGCGTCCGTATTCCTTGACGGGCATTGCGACGCCGAAGGCTGATTACAACCAGGCGCGGTTCGGTTTCAATGCCGGCGGGCCCTTGAATATTCCGAAAATCTTTCATGGCGGGAACAAGTGGTTTTTCTTCGGGGGATGGAACGGCTCGCGCGGCAGCAATCCGTATGACGCGTTTTCCACGGTGCCGACGCAAGCCGAGCGCAACGGTGACTTCCGCCAGGCTACCTACAACGACGGGAAGCCGGTGCAAATCTTCGATCCCCAAACCGGACAGCAATATCAATTTAACGGCAATCCCAATGCGTTGAATCCGACCTTAATCACCACGCAGTCCAAGGCGCTGCTAAACTACATTCCGCTGCCGAACATGACCGCGAACGCACTGGGGCAGAATTTCCATTACGTGACTTCGGCGGACGGCAGCTCCGATACGGTGATGTTCCGGCTGGTCCACAACTTCAATGCGGCGGCTGGCCCCGGAGGAGGAGGACCGTTTTTTGTTTCTGGAGGCGGCGTGCCGGGAGGCGGGAGCCGCCGGCGCGCGCAGAACAATCTCAATTTCGGGCTCAACTGGGCGCGGGGCTCGAACCGCATTGTGAATCCTTTTCCCTCTGAGGCAGGAAGCACCGGCACGCAAGGGTTGAACGCCAGCGCGGGGTGGGTATACGGCAAAGGGCGCGCCACCAATATGTTTCGCGTGAATTACAACCACAATCACGTCGCCGCGACCAATCTGTACTCCAGCGTGACGAATGTGGACGGGCTTGCGGGCATCCTGGGAGTTTCCGCGGACCCGTTTAACTGGGGCTTGCCGGGAATCAACTTCACATCTTTCGGAGGACTGAGCGACCCGATTCCACGCCGCGAACTCGATCAAACCTACACCTTCTCCGATACTATTTCCTGGAATCACGCGAAGCACAACTGGCGGTTCGGCGCGGATTACCGGCGCATTCTCCAAAGTTTCCATTCGGCAAGAAACGCGGAAGGGAGCTTCGTATTCACGGGATTCGCGACGTCGCAATACGCCGCGGCGGGCACCGGCCCTTGCCCGGGGACACGCCCTTGTTCGATTACCGACACAGGCTATGACTTGGCCGATTTTCTGCTAGGGTATCCGCAGCAGAGCTCGCTGCAGTTCGGGACCACGGCCTATGATTTTCGCGCCAACTCCTACGATTTTTTCGCGCAGGATGACTGGCGGTTCCGGTCGAATCTATCTTTCAACTTCGGGCTTCGCTACGAATACAACGGCCCGTACACGGAAGCCAACAACCACATCGCCAACCTCGACCTAGCGCCCGGGTTCACCGCCGCGGCGCTGGTTCTGCCGGGTGCCACGGGCCCCTACAACGGCGTTTTTCCAAATTCGCTGATTCGGCCGGACCGCAACGATTGGGCGCCGCGCGTGGGCATGGCCTGGAAGCCTGAAAAAAAGATGGTCGTGCGCGCCGGGTACGGCATCAACTACAACCTCGCCCAGTACGGCACGATGATTCAGAATTTCGCGTTTCAACCGCCGTTCGCGAATGCCGCCACGAATTCGACCGATGTCACCAGCCTCGTCAGCGGAAGCCCGCTGACGCTGGCCAACGGGTTCCCGGCGGCCTCTGCCAACACGGTGACAAACAATTTCGCCGTCAATCCCAACTACCGCCTCGGCTACGTGCAAATCTGGAACCTGGACATTCAGCGGGAACTGCCCGGTGGCTGGGTCATAAATAGCGGATACAGCGGATCGAAAGGCACAAGGCTGGACACGGAGCGTGCCTTAACTCCGGCAGCGACGGGAAGCCAGGCCGTCCAGCCGTTTATTAACGAATCCTCCGAGGGCAATTCCATCTTCCATGCCGGCACCGTGCGAGTCCGCAAGCGCATGGCCAAAGGAATCGGCTTGAGCGCGCAATACGCGTATTCCAAATCGATTGACGATGCTTCGTCGATTGGCGGTGGGGGAAGCGTGGTGGCGCAGAATCCGTTCGACATTTCCGCCGACCGCGGGCTTTCCAGCTTCGACCAGCGCCACAAATTCACAGGCAACTGGATTTACGATTTGCCGATTGGAGAGAACCGGCACTTCGTGGCAAAAGGCGCCTTGGGACACGTGTTGGGGGCCTGGCAATGGAGCGGCGACTTCACGGTCGGCTCTGGGCTCTACTTCACTCCGCGCGTGCTGGGCGGGGCCCTGGACATTGGCCGCGGCGTAAGTGGTTCGCTGCGCGCCAACGTTGTTGCGGGACAATCCGTTGCGTTTGGCAGCCCGACGACGCGGGAATGGTTCAATACCGCCGCTTTTTGTGCGCCAAGCCTCACGTGCGTCAATCCAAACGGCACCCCCTTCGGCGATGCCGGGCGAAACATCATTGAAGGGCCGGGACAAGTCACGCTGAACATGGCTCTCAACAAAACGATTTCCATTAAGGAATCGCGGGCCCTGGACCTGCGGCTTTCCGCCAACAACGTCTTTAACAATGTCCACTTTACGTCCATCAATACGGTGGTGAACTCGTTCACGTTCGGCGAGGTGACCGGGACAGGCAACATGCGGCGTGTGACCATGACTGCGCGGTTCCGGTTCTGAGGCGATAAACATGCGGGAAGTTAGAAAAAATCTTGCGGCCTCCGTGATGGTCGCGCTGCTCTTGCAGGGCGCGATTCCGCTGACGGCCCAGCAATCTCCGCCGCCACCGGCACCCGCGAGCCAGAGCCGTATCCGCGTAACCACCGAACTGGTGCTCGTCAACGTTGTGGCGCGCGACAAAAAAGGGAATCTTGTCCGCGACCTGAAAAAAGAAGATTTCACGCTACTGGAAGACGGAAAAAAGCAGGAAATTTCCAGTTTCGATTTTGAGAATGTGGATCAGCCACTGACCGCCGGAGCGCCGGAAGCCACGGTTTCCGGGACCGCTGCCACTGGCAATCTGCTAAAAGGCACTAAGAATAGCGCAACCTCTTTGAAGGCCCGCGACCGCCGGTTGATGCTCTTCTTCTTCGATTTCTCCGCCATGGAGCCAGAACAAATCGATCGCGCCGTGAACGCGGCGAAGAGTTTTGTCTCCACCAACATGCAGCCCGCCGATTTAGTGGCTTTGGTTTCCTTAGCCACAAATATGCGCGTGGATCTGGACTTCACGGACGACAAGGCCAAAATCGCGGCCGCGCTTTCTAGCTACACCTCCGGCGAAGGCCAAGGATTCGACAATGGAAACACGGGAAGCACCGAAGGAGCAGCGGAAACCGGGGGTTCGTTCACCGCTGATGACACGGATTACAACACCTTTAGCGCCGACCGCAAACTGCTGGCGTTGCAGTCGTTGATGCAGGCGCTCGGCAAGCTCTCGCAAAAGAAGAGCCTCATTTATTTCAGCAACGGAATCAGCCAGTCCGGGACGGACAATCAATCCGCGCTGCGCGCGGCCACCGCCGCGGCGGTGAAGGCCAACGTGTCCATCTACTCGCTGGACCTCCGCGGCTTGCAGGCCTTTCCGCCGGGAGGCGAAGCGCAGGCGGCCAGCCTGCACGGCCAAGCGGCCTATTCCGGGCAGTCGGTATTGAATGATTTGAGCAACAACGCCTCTTCACAAGAAACGCTGGCGACGCTTTCTGCGGACACCGGCGGCAAGGCCTTCTTCGATTCGAACGACTTCAGCGGCGTCTTCTCTCAAGTGCAGAAGGACACTTCGGCGTATTACGTCCTGGGATTCACCAGCAACAATCCGCTCAAGGATGGAAGGTACCGCCACTTGAAGGTCCAGGTGAACCGGGCTGACCTTAAGCTTGAATATCGATCGGGATACTACACCGATCGCGACTTCGGGCATTTGAACAAAGCCGACCGCGAGCAGCAACTGGAAGACGAGCTGGCGGCGCAACTCTCGCAGGTGGACGTCCCGCTCTACGCCGGCGTAGCCTACTTCCGCCAGGACGATTCGCACTATTATTTGGCGGTTTCTCTGCTCATCCCCGGCTCACAAATCCCCTTTGTGACTGAAAAGGACAAAGACAACGCCACGATCGACATCATCGGCCAGGTGCTGGAGGGCGGCAAATTCCCCGTGGGCCACCTGCGGGATACCGTAAAACTGGCCGTCGACAGCACCCAGCAGGTTCGCCGCAAGAACGTGCAGTACAACACCGGCTTTGTGCTTGCCCCCGGCAGTTATCACTTGAAGTTCGTCGTGCGCGAGAACCAGACCGGCAGGATGGGCGCTTTCGAAATGGACGTGCAGGTCCCCGACCTCCGCAAAGCGCCTTTGAAGATGAGCTCCGTAGTGCTCAGCAGCCTGCGCATCCCCGCAACCAACAAGAAAGTCGGCCCGAATCCCCTGGTGCGCGACCAGATGGAGACGGTTCCGAACATCACCCATGTTTTCACGGCCGACCAGCACCTTTACCTTCAATACGAGGTGTACGACGCGGCCAAAGGCAAGAATCCTGTCCCTGCCACTACGGCCGCGAACGGCCAGCCAGAGGCCTCCAAAGCGGCGGCTACCAAGGCTCCCAGCAATAGCGTCCGTGTGCTGACCAGCATCGAGTTCCTGCAAGGGGGAGTGAAAGTCTACGAGTCGAAGCCTGTGGCGGCCAATGAGGTGGCAGCCCCCGAGCGCAAAGCCGTCGTCCTGCAAATGGATGTGCCGCTGCAAGCCTTGAAGCCGGGGCTCTACCTTTGCCAGGTCAATGTCATTGATGACGTGGCCGGTAATTTCGCTTTCCCGCGGTTTCCGCTATTGATCCGCGAGACGGCACGTCCAGCCACAACGAGCAACGCCGGAATCCAGCCAACGGCCTCTTTCTGGCCCTAGGCCCACCGGAGGGCCCATGTACTCGCCTCGGGTAAATCCTTCCAGGCACAATAGCGTGCTCACCCCAGCATTCACCTTGGCTCCTCATCTCCCTTATTTTCAAGAAGATGTCACCCATGAATGGAACAGAGCGACGTCTTGCGCAACGATTCAGCCGCAAAATTCCGCTACTGGTCCGCATGCTAAAGTCTGCCCTGCCAGGGTGCCGCGCGGAATCTCTGAACATTTCTACACGCGGCATATACTTTGCAACGAATTTGCCCCTCAGAGAGGGGACGCCCGTGCATGTTCTGTTTGAGATGCCAGAAGAAGTTGCCCATAAACCAGCGTCCGAATGGCGCTGTGCAGGTCACGTGGTTCACCTCCAGGAGGGCTGTTTCCGTGAGGGAGAGATTTGTGTGGGGGTGGCGTTCGACTGCTATGAGGTTTTGCCAGTCACTCAGACCTCTGTGAGCAAACATAGGGCGTAGCGCAGTTCAAATAGGCAGAATTCACTTCTGTGTTCGGACCTAGTCGCCCGCAGCGGCCGCGCGGACGAGATCTACCGATTCCGCCAGCCCCCGGCGCATGGGCCCGAGTACGGACGCGGGCACTTCCCTTTCGGGCGCCAGGCTTACGCTCGTCGCTCTCTTGGGAAATTCGTTGCGGCGGTCGAGCTTCATGCCGGCCTCTCTCAGAAACTCCGCCGAAAAGCCCATATCTTCCGCGCGATCCACGCCCCAGAACCACAACTTCTCTTCCTGCCTCTGCAGAAAGTCCAAGGCCTCCTCGAGCCTTTTCATGGCCCGGTCAAAAGACGCAGCTAAAAAGTAGACGTTCAACGTCCAGGCGTGACGCGGGTAGAACACCCGCAGCCGTACACAATATTTGCCGGACTGGTTTCTTTCGATACTGCAGCGGTATTCATTGCGCGAGGTGGTAGTCCGAGTAGGCATCGATGTTCACCGATCTCAGCAGCCATTTGAAGCCTGACTCTGAAAGCCGTTCAGAAATCCAAATGTGGTCGAAAAGGCCCGTTCTTGCGAGAAAACGAATGGTAAAACCGAACCACCATTGGAGACATAGTTAGCGTAGCGAGGTGCGCGGAGAAAGGCAAGGGGTGCTTTTCTTCCGTTAAGTTGTTTATTTTCTTTACCTTGTGATCAGGTCAGGCTGCCAAAGTCCTTCAACTTCTCGGGCATCAGCTTCAGCTTGCCTTCCTTCAGCAGGCGGTCGGACAAAGCGGACCGAAAGGCTTGGAAGGCCACCTCGCGCTTGGATTGCAGCAATTCGTCGGTCAACGGCTTCTTCTGAGCTGCAAAGTTGGCCGGGTCCGCCTCCACCTTCTCAGCCACGCGATAGACCAGCCAGTTTTGCCCCAAGCTCAACGGCTCGCCGACATCGCCTTGCTTCAAGTGGAACGCCGCGTTGAGCTGTTTGCCGCTGGCCGCACCGGGAATAGAACCATCCCGGGAGATGGAATCGCTCGATTTCGGGTCCAGACCAAGGGCTTTCGCGGCAGTATCGAACTTCTCCCCTCCTTTGACCCGGCGGACTAACTCCTCCGCCTTGCTCTTGGCCTGCTGAAGGGCGTGTTCTTTCTTGAGATCCGTAATCACCCGATCGCGCACTTCCTCAAGCGTACCCTGGTGCGCAGATTGGACTTCTTTTAGCGCCAGCACCGCGTAGCCCCTGTCATTTTTGATAGGCAGGCTTAATTCGCCGCTGCGCAAGCGGAAGATCTGCTCCTTGACGTCCTGAGAGTTGGCAAGTTCCAGCAGAGGATCGGAGGCGCTAACCGGCCGCGTTTGGCCGAGAATCAAGTGGTATTGCTTGGCCAGGTCGTCCAAGGAGATCTTATTCGACTGGCGAATGGCTCTGGACATCTGGTCGACAATGTCGTTGGTCTGCTTTTCCGCTTCATTGAGTAGCGCTTGCGTGCGAAGCGAATCCTTCACCTCATCGAACGGCTTGGTGTGCGCCGTCTCTTTCTCCAGGACCTTGATGATGTGAAAGCCGTATGGTGTTCTTATTAGCTCTGAGACTTGGCCGACTCCCAAACCAAATGCAGCCTTTTCCAACTCTGGCGCCATTTGGTTTTGCCCAACCCAGCCGAGGTCGCCGCCCTTGTCTTTGGTCGAGTCCTCGGAGTATTTCTTTGCTAATTCCTCGAACTTGGCGCCTTTCTTTGCCTGCCTCAGAACGTCCTCAGCCCGTTTCCTAACCTCATCAACCTCGGCGTCAGTCTTTCCATACGTCTTGACCATAATCTGTAATAGGTGAACCCGGTTGGGCACCTGATACTGCTGCATATTCCCCTGATACTGCTTTTTGATCACGTCCTCGGGAATTTGGATGGTCTGGCGAAGCTGGTTGACATCCAAAAGCGCATAGCGCACGGAGCGGCGCTCCGGAACCTGATACTTGGCTTTGTTCTTCTCGTACTCCGCCTTGATCTCCGGCTCCGAAGGCGTGATCTTGGCTTCCAGGTCTTCGGGCCTGCTGAGCGCGTAGTCGAGCTTTACTTTCTCGTTCTTGTAGCGGTATCCCTCCTGGAGTTCGGCGGGACCTACGGTAATTCCGTCGGTCACCAACTTCCTGAATTTTTCCTCCAGCAGTCCCTCGCGAACAAGATCTTCGAAGGCCGAAACGGACAGTTGATAGTTCTGCTGAACCAAGGCGGCGTATTGCTCCTTGCCGATAAAGTTGCCGCCGCTAACGGCCATCGGAAGGAACAGGCGGATGCGCTCCGCGAGCTCCTGGTCTGATACCGTGATTCCCATACGTTTGGCCTCGTAATCCAGCTCTTTCTGAAAAACGAGTCCCTGAAAAGCCTCCTGGGCTAGAATGGCTTCCATATACTTGGGAACCTGACTGTTTCGCTCGCGCAATTGGACCTGCTGGCGGATGTCCTGCACGGTGACCGATTCATCCCCAACCTTGGCGACCGTGTCGGTAGAGACCCCGCCGGTGGCCGGACCCTGCGGCACCAGGTACAGCAGCATGCTGCCGCCCAGGACCAAAACCCCGGCACCCAAAAAGATGCGTTTCGCCATTTTGGCTTTGTCTTGTTCGTTGCCCGCCATCCGATGATTCCCCCGCGTACCCAGACAAACTTGACATTATAGGAGATCGCGTCATTTGCCTCAAATAGAATCGAAGCCGAAAGGCGATGTGGCGGTGCCCGCCCGGATAAACAAATAACGATTCTTTGTCCGGCCAAGGAGTCTGGAGGAGGCTATTTGCAATTTGACAACGCGTGCGCTTGTCACCGGCAGACTCCGAAGCCCGCTGTGTTACATTCAAAATATGGAGCCTGCGAGCGACTCTATACGTGACCACACAACCCCCCATCGACCCGAGACACACCCCATCGCACCACAGGGTTCCGCGCGTTGAAGTCTATTGGACAACGGTCACTTATAAGACGGTGATCCTGTACAGCCTGCTTGCGCTGGGGGTGGTTTTTGGCGGAATCTACCTGGCCAAACCTGAGTTGTATACCGCGGTCATCAACAAAATCGACAAGACCGTAGGCAATCCCGAACTCGATCCCGTCAACTCCGATCAAAAGGGCGCGAAATTCGTGAATCTTGAGGGGCGCGTGCAGGTAAAAAAAGTCAACTCTGTGCAGTGGGTGGATGCTACTCTCAGTACACCGCTGGACAAGGGCGACCTGGTGCAGACCGGTTCGGACAGCGACGCGCGCGTCATCTTCGCAGACGGCACGTCTTTCACCGTCAAGCCGAACACGCTTGTTACGGTGGAAGAGAACTCCACCGAAAGCAACAAACCCCACAACGTAGCCATCGGCGTTCAAACGGGCGCTGTGGATCTTGCAACAGGGAACCTAGGCTCTCCGGAGTCCAAAGCCTCTGTGCGTGCGGAGGATGCGACAACTCAGGTGCACTCCAACAGCCATGTCGGTGTAAAGTTTAATCCGGAGAAGAAGGAAAGCGAGGTGGTGGTGTCCAGCGGTAGCGCTCAGGTCCAGCGCGGCCAGGAAAGGATTGATCTTGCGCCGTACGAAAAGGCCACTATTCCAAGCTCCGGCGCGATTCAAAAATCCACCGTCTTGGCACCACCTGATCTCATCGAGCCTCTGAACCTCGCTCCCATCATCGCCGAGAATCCGAGGACAGCTACGGTACACTTTGAGTGGAAGGCGGTTCCGGAGGCGGTTTCCTATACACTGAGGATCAGCACGACGGCCATGTTCACGAGAACTGTGTTCGACAAGAAAAACCTCACCGGAACGAGCGTGGACATTTCCGGCCTGGATGCCGGCGACTACTTCTGGAACGTGATGGCCACGGATGCCAAGAAACAATCCAGCGAAGTCAGCGACATTTTCAAGTTCACTTTGGTGGCCCAGGGCAAGTCGCAGGACATGGTCCTGGAAATTACCGGCACGCAGCTTCACGGACGCGTTGCGGAAATCATAGGGAAAACCGAACCGGGGGCGGCCCTGATTGTGAACGGCCAGTCCGTTCCCAATATTGCGCCTGACGGCACGTTCCGTCATTTCACCGAGCCGCTTGAGCCGGGACAGCATACTATTGTGGTGATCGGGCAGAACCGCCGTGGTGGGACAAACAAACAGTCGGTGTCCATCTTCGTGCCGAAGTAAGATTCCGAACGACAGACCATAGCGCTTGGCGCAGGTCGCGTGCCCGGAGACAATAGCAAGGAAGGCTGATCGCGCAGCCCTCAGCGCTTTTGCCGGCCGGACGGCGGAGACTCTCTCCGCGGGGGGAAGTAGGGATGAACAAGAACGGTTACAACATGAGGTCGGTGTTCAGTCTGTTTTCTTCCGACCTGGCCATCGATCTGGGCACGGCAAACACCCTGGTGTTCTCGCACGGCAAAGGCATCGTGGTGAACGAGCCTTCCATCGTGGCTATCAATAAATCCACCGGCGAAGTGGTCGCGGTAGGCCGCGAAGCCAAGGAAATGCTGGGGCGCACTCCGGGCAACGTGGTGGCCATCAAGCCGATGAAAGATGGCGTCATTGCCGACTTCAAAGTCACCGAAAAAATGCTCACGTATTTCATTCAGAAGGCGCACAACCGGCGGGTTCTTGTGCATCCGCGCATCGTTATTGGCGTGCCAAGTGAAATCACCCCGGTGGAAAAGCGCGCCGTGCAGGACTCCGCCTATCGCGCGCGCGCCAGCGAGGTTTATCTCGTCGAGCAGGCCATGGCCGCGGCCATTGGCGCCGGCCTGCCCATCGAAGAGCCCTCCGGCAACATGGTCGTGGACATCGGCGGCGGCACCACAGACATCGCTGTGATTTCCATGAGCGGCATCGTGTATTCGCGTTCCGTGCGCGTCGCCGGCAACGAAATGGATGAAGCGGTCATGCAATACCTGAAGCGCAAGTACAACCTGCTTGTCGGCGAGCGTACCGCGGAACAGATTAAAATGGAGATCGGTTCGGCCTATCCTCTGGAGAAGCCGCTGACCATGGAAGTCAAGGGGCGCAATCTCATCGAAGGCGTGCCGCGCACCGTGACCATTGACGACAGCGAAATCCGCGAAGCGCTCAGTGAATGCGTAGCCACGATTTTGAACGCCGTGCGCGTCGCTCTCGAGCGCACGCCCCCGGAACTCTCCGCGGACATCAGCGACCGCGGCATTGTGCTGACCGGCGGCGGCGCGCTGCTGAAGAATCTCGACAAGCGCATCCGTGAAGAGACCGGCTTGCCGGTCTCCATCGCAGATGATCCGCTGGCGTCGGTGGTGCTCGGCACGGGGAAAATGCTTAGCGACTTCAAGTTGCTCCGCATGGTGTGCATCGACTAATGGGTTTCAGGTAAGCGCTTTCTTGGTCGCAAACGGGGAGACTTTTTTTTGGAGGCGCTGACGCGCGAGAATTTCTTCCCGGCAGACACTCGCCGAAGCAGCGACCGTTTTGGCGGTGGAACTTTCAACAAACTGTGAGCTGCGACTCTTATGAGCCTTGTATCTAAGTGAATAGCGGAAGATTTCGAGTTTCCAATTTCGGTTTCCTAATTTAGGGTTCAAATATGGCTGTCATGCCCTCTCGCCACAAATCGCTGGTGCTGCTCGCCGGGGTCATCCTGCTCCAGGTTCTCCTTCTCGCGGTGCAGATCAAGCGCGATTCCCAGGGACGTTTGATTCGTAGCTGGACGGTGGGAGCGGTTTCGCCCTTCGAACGCGCCGGCTCTTACGGTTTCGGCTGGTTTCGCGATATGTGGCGCAATTACTTCGCGCTGCGAGGCACCAGGAAAGATAACCAAGACTTGCGCCGCGAAAATGATGCGCTGAAACTGCGGGTCGCCCAACTCGAAGGAAAAGCAGCTGAAGCCGACCGCCTTGCCGCGTTGTTACACTTCCGCCAGTCGCAGGCCGATGTGCCCATGGTCGCCGCCCGCGTGATCGGCGGAAGCGCGGGAACGGGCAGCCAAACCATTGAACTGGACCGCGGCGAGCATGACGGCATCCGCAAGAATATGGGGGTGATCACTCCCGATGGCGTCGTCGGAAAAATCATCGATGCGTATCCCAACACTTCACAAGTGCTTCTGTTGACAGACAAGGACAGCGGCGTCGGCGCCAAGCTTGCGGACTCCGGGATACAAAGCCCCGTGGAGGGCTTGGGTGAGCCGCTGCTCACCATGAAATACTTTCCAAACGACGACGACGTGAGCGTGGGCGCGCGCGTGGTTACCAGCGGCATGGATCGCATTTTCCCGCGCGACCTGCCCGTCGGGACGATTACGCAAGTCAAGCCCGATAATCCCTTCAAGCAAATTCGCATCAAGCCCGCTGCGAATCTCGAAAAGCTCGAAGAAGTGCTGGTTCTTCTGACGCTTCATCCCCTGAAAGGCAGCGATTCCCCCGCACCTGCCGCACTCGGGAAGCCTGCCACCGCTGCGGCTTCGAATCCTCCACCGGTGGCCAATCCATGAACAGCGCATTTGACCTGCGCATCGGCGAGTCTCACATCGAGGTGCATAAATTCCGCTCGGGCGCCATCCTCATCAGTGCGCTGCTGGCGCTGATAATTCAGGCCTGGCTTCCTCTACATTTCACCAGAGTGGCTCTCCTCGATTTGCCTTTGCTCGTTACCATTTATTTTGGCCTCAGCCGGCGCAACCCTTCCACGGGGCTAATCCTCGGAGCGCTTATCGGCTTGTCTCAGGACAGTCTCAGCGGACCCACCGTTCCGCTTGGCCTCTTCGGAATCGCGAAAACCGTGATCGGCTATCTTGCCTCTTCGATTGGCGCGCGTTTAGACACCGAACATCCTGCCGCGCGGTTTGCGCTCACCGCGGGATTTTTCATTATTCATCAAGGTATAGTCGCGCTGACGCGGCGCATCCTGCTCGCGCAGCCGGAACCCTGGTTCAATCTGCATCTGTTCGGCGCGGCGCTCCTCAACGGTCTCGCCGCCATTTTCCTCTTTGTCCCCCTCGACCGCCTCCGCCGCCCGTCGTGAAAATTAGTGCGCCAGCAGGAATTGCTTGAAATCATCGTAGGAACTCGAAATCGGCAGCGACAATTTGTCACGCTTTAAGTACGCGGCGAGTCGATCGGGCAGCGGTGGCGCGCTTCCAATCGCTTTCCTCACCACATCAGCGAATTTCGCTGGATGCGCCGTCGCCAACACCAATCCTTGCGCGGGCTCGGCGTGCTCCAGTTTGTAGGCTTCCCAGCAATACACGCCCACGGCTGTATGCGGGTCGGCAAGGTACCCGAATCGCTCGTGAACCTTTCTCATTTCGCACAGCGTTTCTTCATCCGTCGCCGCATGGCCCCAGATTTCCTTCTGCACGTACTCCAGCCGTCCCCGGCACAAGTCCAGCAGCCGCGGAAAATTATTCGGATTGCCCACGTCCATGGCGTTCGAATACGTGGCCGTCGCCGGACGCGGGCAAAACTGCCCGCTGCGCAAATATTGCGGCACCACGTCGTTGACGTTGGTGCTGGCAATAAATTTCGCCACCGGGAGGCCGATGCGCTTGGCAAAAATTCCCGCCGTCAAATTCCCAAAATTCCCGCTCGGCACCGACACGATCAGCGGCACCGACGCCACCGGCAATTGCCGGTACGCCGCCAGGTGATAAAACATCTGCGGCAGCAGCCGCCCGATATTGATGGAATTGGCCGAAGTCAGAAACGCCGTCTTGTTCAGCTGTGCATCGGAAAACGCCTGCTTCACCAGCCGCTGGCAATCGTCGAACGTGCCCCCCACTTCGAGCGCCGTGATGTTCTCGCCGAGCGTGGTAAACTGCTTTTCCTGCGCCTCGCTGATGCGCTTCGAAGGATACAGAATCACCACGCGAATTCCCGGCACGCCCAGAAATCCGTGTGCAACCGCGCTTCCCGTGTCTCCCGAAGTCGCCACAAGCACCGTGAGCGGCCGCGATTCCCCGCGCACGAAATAGCCCATCAGCCGGGCCATGAATCGCGCGCCAAAATCCTTGAACGCCAGCGTTGGACCGTGAAACAGCTCTAGGATGTGCAGTCCCGGCGAAAGCGAAACCAGCTTCACGGGAAAATTGATGGCCTCGCTCACGATTTGCCACAGCACTTCTTCCGGCACGTCCGGCGTGGCGAACGGTTTCACTGTGCGAAAACAAACTTCGGTGAACGGCAGCCTCCGAAATTCTTCGAGTTCCTCCGCGGAATGCCGCGCAATCTCCGCCGGCATGTACAGCCCGCCGTCCGGCGCCAATCCGCGCAGCACTGCTCCTCGCAATGAGCTGAGCGGCGCCTTGCGCGATGTGCTTCGGTATCTCATTTTGCGTGATCAGAGATCGCAGACCGGAAAGCAATGAACCCGCATTTGTCTTCCTGACCTCCAATCTCCGTTCTCTGATCTGGGTCCCTTGATCCTTGCTTTCATATCATCTGCCTGCGTACTCGCTCCAGGAACTTCTCAGCGTCGGAAGTTGCTCGCAATTCGCCAACGCTCACCGTGCAGTGCGCCAGCGCTTCGTAGCTCCTACGCCTTGCCTCGATCAGCGCCGGATAACACCGTGCCACCGTTTCCCGGGCTGTTTCTCCGCTCTTCGGCTGAAATGCGCCGCGCCACAGCACCGGCTTCGGATCGTTCAAATATCTTTCAATCAGCAGTTGCCGTTCGCCCGCGGTCGCCGCCAGATACACAATCGTCATCTGCCGCCGCAGGCGCATCAATAAGTGATTTCCCGCATAAATCACGCTGCCGGTCGTATCCAGAACAAGCGAAGCCTCCGGCTTGTTCTCGAGTTCCTGCAAGACCTCATCGAGCGTGTGAATCTCTTCCGCCAGATACGCGGCTTCTCGCTCCGCGTACGTCGGGCTGTTGGGCCAGCCCATCCACGCCGCCACGCCGTTGATGCCCGAATATCCGCCCGGCCCCAGTTTAGGTGCAAGTCTCCGCTCGATTCGGTCATCGCAAAAGACGGCCGGCGTCCCCTTCTCCGCTAACTTCTTGGTCCAGAAGGTCTTCCCCGTGCCGGACATGCCAAGCAGCGCCAACCGCATGGGCTTTCCTAGATTGGGTTCTTTACGCATAACAGAATTTCCTACCATAGCGTGACCTCGCCAGGGGAGCAACTCGCTCTACAGGAAAGGCTCGCTCAAAAACCGAGTGTTAACCTGGAACCTGTCCTCGCGGACGGCTTGCGGCCCCTCCGCTCCGGTGGTAGGTTTGAAGTTGACTTGCTGCTTTTTGTGCAGCTTCAGTCCGGCGTCATTCGGGAGCTCCCGAAGATTTTTTCGTTGCCCAGACCTGCCTGCCGCAGGCAGGTTCGAGGAAATTTTCGACGGACAATTTGAGCCTGATCCCGTTTTTTACCGGGACCAAACTCGAAACCTACGCTGTAGATTTTTTGTGACGCGAGTTCCGTCCGGCGCAACTGGACGAAACTGAGGTCTTACAGAGACTCCTCGCGCGCGGGGTTTTCGGTGTCTCACTGGTTTGGGAACGACAATCGTTTGCCGCAGGCGCGGCTCGCCATAGCCTCCTACATCATCGTAGGCATGATCGGCGTGTTGTTGTTGGGCTTCTGGAAACTCCAGGTCATCGATTCCGATAAGTACGCTGCTCTCGCCGAGCGCAACCGCGTCCGCGAAATTCCAGTCATCGCTCCTCGTGGCCGCATGCTCGACCGCGACGGCCGCGTCCTGGTTGACAACCGGCCCTCCTTCAGCGTCCTCCTGCTCCGCGACGACATGACCCAGGTCGAAAAACATCTCGCCGCCATTTCCGAGGGTCTCGGGATTCCGCTGGCGGATCTGAAGGACCAGCTGAACAGCACGAAGAATCTTGCCAAATTCCAGCCCATCATTATCAAGTCGGACGCTTCACCCGCGGACATTGCATTTATCGAATCGCACAAATCCGACATCCCGGTCCTTGAAATGATTCCCGTTTCGCGGCGCCGCTACCTCCCCGGGGGCTTTCTCTCACACGCCGTGGGTTACGTGGGTGAAGTCAGCGAACAGCAAATCGAAGCCAGCAATGGCAAGCTCCGGCCAGGCGACTTTGCCGGAAAATTCGGCCTCGAGCTTCAGTACAACGATTCGCTGCAAGGCACCGACGGCAAGCGCCGCGTCATTGTGAACAGCGTCGGCAAGGAAGTGGGACACCTACCCACGCAGGAAGCCATTCCCGGCAAGCAGATTCAGCTCAGCATTGACTACGACTTACAGCAAGTCGCCGAGCAATCTCTCGGCGAGCGCCCCGGCGCCGTCGTTGCGCTCGATCCCCGCAACGGCGAGGTTTTGGCCATGGCCAGTCACCCTGCGCTGGACCCCAACGACTTCGCTGTGCGCGTCTCTGCGGATGAGTGGAAAAAACTAAACGAAGATCCCCAAAAGCCCTTGTTGAATCGCGCCATTCAGGCCCAACTGGCGCCAGGTTCCGTTTTCAAGATTGTGACGGCCACGGCGATGCTGGAAGACCACGTTCCCGCGGAAAGCTTTACGACGTTTTGTCCGGGCTACGCCAAATTCTTCGGCCGGCAGTATCACTGCTGGGTTTTTTACGCCAAGACCGGACCAAAGTCCCATGGCGCCACCCACCTTCATGAGGCCATCCTGAAATCCTGCGACGTCTTTTTCTACAATGTCGGCCTGCGCCTGGGAATCGAACGACTGGCCTACTATGCCAGCCACTTCGGCATCGGGCACAAGACCGGCATCGATCTTCCTTCCGAGGAAGCCGGCCTGATGCCATCTCCGCAGTGGGTTGCGCGTGTCTTGCACCGCAAGTGGTATCAAGGCGAAGTGATTTCCGTGGCTACCGGTCAAGGCGCCGTCACCACCACTCCTTTGCAGCTGGCGCGCATGATCGGGGGCATTGCCTCGGGCGGCCTCTTCATGCAGCCGCACATGCTCAAGGATACTCCCAATGTGAAGGAAGAACGCTTCTCCATCTCCGAGCACACCATCGAGGAGATTACCGACGCCATGTATGGCGTCGTCAACGAACCCGGGGGTACCGGCGGTCAATTGAGGCTCACCGGGATCGAGTTCAGTGGCAAGTCCGGCACCGCACAGGTGATTGGTTACGATACCCGCGCGCGCATCGGCAAGCAGAAAAAATTCGAAGACAATGCGTGGTTTGTCGGCTATGCGCCGCGACGCAATCCGGAGATCGTAGTGTCCGTGCTGGTGCAGGAAAGCGGAAAGCACGGTGGGGAGGCTGCCGGTCCCGTGGTACGCGACATCATCAAGGCCTACTACGACAAGAAGAACAAGAAAACCCCCGGGCAGTACACCGCCCAAACAAGACCCCCTGAATCACTGGAGCCTCAGCCCCAAAAACCCGCTCAAGCAGGAGTGCCCGTGCCCCGCGTAGCTCTCAAGGCTGCCTCTGCCGCGGTGGCTCGGACGGTCTCGGGGCGGGAGCGTTGAGCTAATTCATGACCCGCCGACGCACAATTCGCCAAACCACGCCTCAATGGGCTGCTCCCTTATCGATCTTTTCTTCTGACTGTCGACTGTCAGCTGTCAACGGTGGACTTTTTTCATGAAAGACGCGCCCGGCACGCGCGACTACGACTGGTGGCTGCTCGCCATCCTCGCCACCATCTGCGCCCTTGGCGTGATTGAGATTTATTCTGCCACCCACGGCAGCTCGCTCGCAGGCATGCATTGGAAGCAAGTGCGCTGGCTGGCCGTCGGCCTGGTTTTGATGTTCGCCCTCTCGCGCGTGGACTATCACCTGATTCTGGAACAGGCTCTCATTCTGTATCTGCTGAGCCTCGCAGCTCTCTTGGCCGTGCTCCTCATCGGACACACCCATTTCGGCGCCAAGCGCTGGATCCAGCTCCCGGCCATCGGCGAACTCATCCAGGTGTCAGAATTGGTCAAATTGGTTATAATCATTGTGTTGGCGCGCTTCTTTGCGGAAGTGCGCACGGATGAGCTTGATCTTCGGGACCTTATCAAGGCAGGATTAATAGTAGGAGTTCCGCTGGTCTTGATCCTGAAACAGCCGGATCTAGGCACGGCCCTCGTGCTGATGCCCATGGTGGCAGTTGGCGCGTTTTTGGCGGGCTTGAAGTGGCAACACGCAGCGGTCTTTTCCTTAGCGGGAATTTTCCTGGTCGGGGCGGTCTTTTACCCTCCCGTAAGCAGGCGCATCCTCAAGCCGTATCAGCGGGAGAGAATCACGTCTTTCCTGCACCCGGAAGAAGATGCCAAGGGTTCCGGCTATCAGCTTTTGCAGTCCAAGATTGCCGTGGGCTCCGGCGGTTTCTGGGGCAAAGGATTCGGCAATGGCACGCAGAATCAACTGGGCTACATCCCGGTCCGCTACTCGGACTTCATTATGTCGGCCTGGGCGGAAGAACAGGGTTTCAAGGGCGTGCTTCTGGCTCTGGGGTTGTATATGGCGCTTCTGCTCCGTTTAGTGCAGAATGCTCAACGCGCGAAAGATCGCGCGGGAATGTTTCTTGTCATGGGCGTAGCAGCAGCGCTCGGTTTCCATGTGTTAGTCAACGTGGCGATGGTGATTGGCGCCATGCCCGTCACCGGCATTCCGTTGCCCTTGATGAGCTACGGAGGCTCCGCCACGCTGTTTGTTTTCCTGGCGATTGGTCTGGTGATGAATGTGCGGCTTCGCCGCTTCGTTAACTGACCGGACGCCAGTTCCGTGTGGCATTCCCGACCCCGTCGGAATGCGCCGGAAGTAGCAAATTGGAAGTAGACAAGTCATCGGAAGTTAGGAAGTTAGAAGTAATTGGAATGGTTGGCCCCGGAGGCCGGGGTCAGGCGTAAAAAGGATTTCTAGAGTGAGGACAGCATCGTCCGCCGTTCGCCCAGCCAGTTATTGGCAACGGATAAACCTCGACAGAGTGAGGACATCTTTTCCCTCTGGCTTCGAACACCGAGCCATCTCCCTATTCGTGTGCCCAGCACCTGTCCCGGTAGCGCCGGGAACGGCTTTTCATCTCTGGGCCCGCGACGGGCAGAAGCTTGCGGCGATGCGTCGTCCTGCGGTGGACTCCGATCATGCCGGCGTCACTTTTAAGGAGTTTTCATGTCAAAAGAATTGGTTATCTCCGCGTCCTCCCACGAACGGCGGGTCGCGATTTTGGAAGAAGGTCAGCTAGTCGAAATTTACATCGAGCGGGAAAAAGAATTCGCTCTGGTCGGCAGCATCTACAAAGGAAAAGTCACACGCGTCCTCCCCGGCATGCAGTCCGCTTTCGTGGACATCGGCCTGGATGGCGATGCGTTTCTCTATGTTAGCGACGTTTTCGAAAACCTCGAGGACTACGAGCCGCATGATCATCATGCCCCCGTGGCCGCGATTCCCGCGGGCAATGGCTCGAGCGTCGAGTTGCTTCCGGGCGAGTCCCTGGCTCGCGCTGCCGAACGGCACGAAGAACCGCACGCGGAGGAATCTCATTCACAGCCTGCCGCCGAGCAGCAAGCTGTTTCGCCGGAGGAAGCACCTACTCTCGCCAGCGCGAAAGCTTCGCAATCCATGGGGCCCAAAAGCAAGCAAGCTTCGGCGGCGGACACGTCGCACGTAGAATCCGGGCCCATAGAATCCGGTGAAGAGCGCCAGCCGGAGTCTAACGCTTCGGCGCCTCAGAGCTTCTCGCCGCGCTTCAACCCCACGCAGAACTATCGTCGCTCCGGGAACGATCGCAACGATCGCCAAGGCCAGAACTATGGCCGCGGCGGCGATCGTGGCCGAGGGCGCTGGGGACGCCGTGGTGGCCGCCATCGCGGCGGGCGCCAGCAGGGCGGCCCGGGTGGACGAAATCTTCCTCCTTCTAAGTATGCTTCGCCGCAGGGCGGCGAATTCCGCGGCTACGAAAATCGGGGCGACCAGCAGCGCAACTATGACCATCGCCGCCAGGAAGGTCCGCACAGTTCCGGCTCGTCGTCCGCAGATGTCTCCGAGGAAACCATTCTTCTTCCCGGCGAATCGCTCGCTAAATACCGCGACAGGGCTGTAGCTCCGGCAGCCGTGCCTTCGGTCGACCAGGAATTCCGCAGCGAGTCGGCCGTTAGCGAAGAAGCCCCGCGCCCCGCAAACACTCTTCCCGCCGCGGCCTCCGGCTCACCTGGGGTGCCTCGCCGCTTTTCCGGCGGGTTGCCAAGCTGGCTCCTGGCCGAAGCGGGAGCCGAACCCGCTGCCGAAGCAACCCCGGCCGAAACGGAATCCTCCAACGCGCCAACAGCACGGGAATGCGAGCCGGCGCGCAATGATGTGGATCTGAACGACGATCAAGTCGCCGCCTTGTCTGCGGACCTGGTCGAAGCAAAGCACGAAGAAGCCACGGCAGAGGCTGAAGCCGACGCCGTCGTTGGCGGCGCCGTTTTCGAAGAAGATGCGGAAGAAGAGGTCGAGACCGCGGAAGAAATTCAGGCGGAAAGTTCTTCCGGTCTCAGTCCCGAAGATGTCGCCGAGGTTGAAGCCCACCGCGCCGCCGATCGCGCCGAATTCGCCGCGGATGTCGCTCATGAAAGCGCCGAACACCTCGTTTCCCTGGGCGAGCACATTGGACTCCATGAAGAAGAACAAACGGCCGAGCTCGATCACACTGAGTCGGAAAAGGAAGAGCATTCCCCCGAAGTGCCCTCTTCCGAAGAGTCCCTCGAAGTCGAAAGCGGTCACTCCGAAACCGAAGTGATGGCCGCCTCGTCCGGTGATATCATCGCCAAAGCTGCCGTTTCCGAGGAACCCGAATTGCTTCTTCCCGGTGAGACGCGCGCTCCCCACACCAGCCGTGGTCCGTCGGGGTCTCGCGAAGATTACCCGCGCGACTCCGCGCGCATCGGCGGCAACCCCCGTTCTCGCTTCCAGCGGCCTTTCCGCCGCGATCGTGGTGGGCGTCCTGACCGCCATGGCGGCGATCACGGCCGCCAGCGATTCGAACGCCGGGGGCCAGGCGGCCGTCATGACCGCGGCCATTCCGCCCCGCGCCGCACGCAACTTATTTCCGAAATGCTGAAGCCCGGCGAGGAAATCGTCATCCAGATCGCCAAGGAGCCGCTCGGCAAAAAGGGCGCTCGCATTACCAGTCACGTCGCTCTGCCCGGCCGCTTCCTGGTTTACATGCCCACGGTTCATCACACCGGCGTGTCGCGCAAAATTCTTTCCGCGGAAAATCGGGCGCGCCTCCGCCGCCTTGTGAGCGAAGCCAGCGCCAATTACCCTGGCGGCTTCATCGTTCGAACCGCCGCCGGAAACGCTACGGACGACGAAATTCGCGCGGACATCGACTTCCTCGGCAAAACCTGGATGGAAATCAAGCAGCGCAGCGAGGAGCGCAAAGCTCCGGCCCTGCTCCACCGCGACCTCGACCTCGTCGAACGCATGCTGCGCGATTACGTCAGCGACGACTTCACGGCCATGTGGATCGACAGCGAAGAGGAATACGGCAAAGTCATCGATTTCGTGAACCGTTTCCAGCCCAAGCTCGTCAGCAAGGTCAAGCTCTACACTAAGGAAACGCCCATCTTCGAAGAGTTCGGCATCCAGCACGAACTCGACAAGGCTCTGCGCGCCAAAGTGTGGCTCAAGTCCGGCGGCTATATCGTCATCAACCACACCGAGGCGCTCGTGGCCATTGACGTCAACACGGGCAAGTTCGTTGGCAAGGGCTCCACGCGCCTTGAGGACACCATCGTCAAGACCAACCTCGAAGCCGTCAAGGAAATCGTCCGTCAGATTCGCCTCCGCGATCTCGGCGGCATCATCGTCGTGGACTTCATCGACATGGAAGAGCGCCGCAACCGCGAAAAAGTCCTGCAGGCCTTGCAGCAGGCCCTGGAGCAGGACAAGGCGCCTTCGAAAGCACTTTCCTTCAACGAATTCGGTCTCGTTTGCATCACCCGCAAGCGCACCAAGCAGGCGCTCGAACGCGTGCTCTGCCAGCCTTGCCCGTACTGCACCGGCTCCGGCATGGTGAAATCCACGCCTACGCTGTGCTACGAAATCCAGGCCGAGGCGCGCAAGATGGCCGCCGCCGATCCCGAGAGCCCCAGCATTACGCTTCGCGTGCATCCGGAAATTGCCAAAGCGCTCAAGACACGCGAGTCCATGCTCATCGACGAACTCGAGCAAAACTCGCACAAACACGTCATCATCCAGTCCGATGCTACCCTCCACTGGGAGCAATACGACATCTACTAAATAGTGTTTCTGAATCTCAATGAAATGAGATAATCCTTGACATTTAATGCGACGCATTATATCCTCTGGATGTGATAAAGTCCTTCAAGTGCGCCGACACGGAGAGGCTTTTCCACGATGAGAATGTTGGTAAGTTCGTGAACATTCGACAGCCAGCGCGACGAAAGCTGTTGATGCTGCATGCGGCCAAACGCTTGATGGATTTGAAAGTGCCTCCGGGTAACAGAGTTCATCAACTGGAACGTGACCGTACGGGGCAGCACAGTATAAGCATCAACGACCAGTGGCGTATCTGTTTTGTGTGGCGCGACGGAGACGCCTACGACGTGGAGATTACGGATTATCATTGAGGGAGGAAACATGGCTCGACTGAAACCAATTCATCCGGGCGAGATTCTTCGAGAAGAGTTTATGGTGCCGCTTCACCTGAACGCTAATAAACTGGCATTGGCTCTGCACGTTCCTGCTCCAAGCATCTACGATATCGTCAAGGAGGTGCGCGGTATCTCGCCTGAGATGGCTCTTCGGCTTGGATATGTGTTCGGAACGACTCCCGATTTTTGGCTCAATCTTCAATCAGAGTTTGATTTGCGAGTCGTGCGGAATCAAAAGGAAGCTAAGGTCAAGAATCAGGTTCGTCCTCTTGAAGTCCACGCATAGGCTCTTCAAAGAGAAGCCCCCATCCGCTTTTGTTGGTGGGGGCTTTTTTGTTTTTGGATAGGCTGCGGGACTACAGCAATCATTCACGACACGAACTTGAAGATGAGAACCGCGAGCTTCGAGAGAAGCCGCGTTTCAAGCGTGGCGAGTACGAATTCCGCACTCCATTTTCGTACGCGAAGGCGCATCCTGACCAGCCGTTATGCCCAAAATGCCTCGCCAGCAACGGCGCTGCGCCAATGGGCGCTCCAGGTCAAGGAGTCAGAAAGACTATCGTTGGTGTCTAGCGCGCTGCGGGAGGGTGGGGGATTTGCTGCGCACTTATCTGGGGTGCGTAGGAAGGAATGAAGACAAGAAAAAGGATGAGACGAGCCACTCGCATAGGGACTCCGAGTCATAGTCCACGGACTGGTCGCGTCTTAACTGGTGAAAGCGTGGAGGCCGTTATCTACGCAGAAAAATCCGTCCCTGCCATTCAGCCCGGGCGTCCGGATTAGGACATGGGTCACGCGGCGAAATAGCTTCGGCTTGAACAGTTGGCATGCCGGTCTCAGGCGCACACATCACTCTGTCCAGAAGGAAGCCGAAGGGCTCATTCGCTTCGCCGCACTCTGGACACCTTAATTTGATTTTGCCGCATTTGTCATATCGTACTGCATATTGTTTTTATCAGCCCGCAGCCTTAGAAACGGACAACGGTTGAGCGCGTGGGGACACATACTCTGTGTCGAGACCGACAGCATGCAACTGAGGGCCCCGCAACCCGTTTTCTACCCTGGTTGCCCCCGATTATGCACGGAACTTGCACCCACGCGTTTTACTCGACGTTTCCCAAGGATGCAACTTTGGGTGCAATGGGGGTTGCCCTACTTTTTCTCCAGCTTCTCTTTCAGGTGCTTCGCACACGCCTCAGCCGTAGTCTGGTCTCCGTGCAAAGTATTCTTCTTGTTCACGGCATAGGCAAAGATCACAGCTCCGGTTTTCTGGTCAACCATCTGTATGCTCGCGGCGTTATCCGCGTGAATTTGACCAAAAACAAGCATCTTCATCGCCCCTGGCTTCTTTTCCTCCGATGTACCTGTAATCACGTAGGCCGCTCGCGCTTGGTCGGCCACAACGGTCAGCGGAACTTTCTTCTTCTCGAAAGCAGCCGCTAGGTAGGTTTCAAACCCGTTCATCGGTGCAATAAAGGCAGAGTTAGGCAAGACTTCCACTGCGGATGCGGGAGCGGTTGAAACCGGGGCAGAATCCTGCTTCGCGGTCGGTGACTGAGGTGTTGTCGGAGCTTGAGTTTGGGCGGTAGCCTGAGCAGCTTTCTGGACGGGCACGGCTCTGCAAATTTGATCCCCGATCACTTTTTCGTCTGCCTGAATGGGTGTGGCTGACCCGTTAAGAGCGCGGCATTGAATTGTTGTGTTAGTTTTGGGGGCAGCAGCATCCTGCCCGAACGTGGAGATTGCCAGCAAGCAAGCACAGAAAGCTAGTTGAACGGCTTTTTTCATTGTCTAAGCTCCTTTCACTCTATGATCTGGCCGGACTCACTCTTCTGTCACTCCCATGTCATTGGGGGCGTTCCGGCCGAGTTAACTGTCCTTTGGGGTAGGTGTTGTATTTAGCGAAACTAGGGAAGCTCCAAACAAAAGAAAGTCCATTCTGGGAAATTTCCACTGGGGTAAGGCTCCCCACAAAAGATCGTCGCGTTGTGTCGAGACTTTTTCGTCCGGGTCTGAAGTGTAAACCTCGCTGTCCATGATCCGTTCGCCGCATCCGTGCATGATGGAGCCACCCTCCCAGATATGTCGATGCCACTCCGATTTTGCCCCCGTCGCCCGTGACTGACCACGCGACCATGAAGTATATGAAAGCAATGGGCGCGTGGCGGAACTGGCAGACGCAGCAGACTCAAAATCTGCCGGGGCTTACGCTCCGTGAAGGTTCGATTCCTTTCGCGGCCACCATTTCTTTTAGACTCACCAATCTTTGACCACAGTGCCAAAACCCAGTTCGAATCTGAAAACGATGCCCGGACGACTACTGTGATGCGAGAGATCGTTATCGCCGGCCTCAAGACCGGCGCGGCCCCGCGGGCCGTCAAAGTAAGGGGGACCACGCCGCTGGGCGCTGTACAAACTCTGTATTGGTACCAGTGTCTTGGCATGAATTTGGCATGTAAATCGGGCACTGTGCGGTTTTGTTAGTTTTGTTCGGTTACTGCTTATGGTAAGTTACGCGTTTGCACTCGCGCCCTTTGTACGACATCTATAATCGTGAATCCGTGACTGCCCCACCAAGCTCCCGCTCGCCTTTAGCGTTCCGTCCCACGGACGGCCACGCATGGATCAGCCGAGCCTCAGGTTTTCTTGTGGCGCGGCTAGAGACCCGTTCTTTTCCTCGCTTCACCCGATCTGGCCAATGCTTTCCGAGAAACATTCTGTAACCAGCCAGCGCGAAAACGAGTAGCTAGATATAGAGAGTGGTGCATGGAGCTCCTTGAACGATTCGCGGCCGGCGACCTCGAAGCCTTCGAGGCTCTCTTTCGCCGGCACCAGAAGGAAGTCTACCGCTGGACCGTCCGCATCGTTCGCGATTCCGGCATCGCCGAGGATTTGACCGTGGAGACGTTTTGGCGCATTTATCGGGCCCGCACAAGGTTTGACCCTGTCGCCGGAAATTTCCACGCCTGGGCCCGCCGTATCGCTACCAACGCGGCCCTGGACCATCTCCGCCACACTCGCAAGGAAACCGAGCTTTCCGAGGACTTCCCTGCAGCGACTGGTAGCGATCCCGCGGTCCGCGGCGAGTTGCGCGGCCATCTTCGGCGGGCGTTTCTTGAGCTCCCCGCGAAATACCGCGTCGTGGCGACTCTGGCGCTCATCGAACAGGAGCCCTACAACGAAATTGGCGACGCCGTCGGCATTTCCGTGGCGCTTGTGAAAGTGCGCGTCTTTCGCGCCGTTCGAATGCTACGGAAGAAACTCAGCCCTCTCGGCTTGGAGGTCGCCGCAAAATGAGCAAAGACATGGATAGCAAAACTCAGGAAAACGAAAAGGAACTCCAGGCACTTCTCCAGCGCGAGTTCCCTCCTCTGCAAAACGCCGAACTTGAGCGCGACCTCTGGCCGCAAATGCTCCGCCGCCTCGACGCGCGGCCGCTTCGCTTGCCGTGGTTTGACTGGGTTCTCGCCGCCGCCGTCGCCGCAGCTCTCTTGCTTTTTCCTAATGCCATTCCGGCATTGCTCTATCAATTGTGAGCGGGAGGCTTCTATGAACAAGCACGCTTATCTTCGGGCCTACATGGCGGGCATCGCCGTGCCCACGATTTTTCTTCTGGCGGTCGCCACGGGATTTACCGTGGCTCGTTATGTCTACCATATCCCCGTACCCATCGAGCGCGTCATCGTTTTCCCCATGGCCGTCGTTCCCAACGCCTGGGGCCTGTGGAACGTTCTCTTCCTCGCGCTGCGCGATCGTCTGCCATGGTCCCTCGGCCTGCACGGCGCGCTGCTGCCGATTCTGCTCGCGCCGCTCGGCATCGTCGTCGCTAGCCTTCTCAACTTCCAGATTCCCAGCATTGCCGCGCGCGTCTTTCCCATCCTCGCTCCTGTCGCGCTGATCGTTTACTATTTTGCCTGGAAATATTTTGTCGGCTTCCTCAACCGCGTCCTCGAACTCGTCTGAGGCTAGGCCGTCGGACACACTCTGAGCCACTTCATTCCTTGTGGCGGTCGCCAATCGAAATGGATTTGCGGCTCCAGCTCTTAAGCGGGTTTCAGTTTTGGCGCTGGCTCTCCGTCTCCGTTTTTGGCTCGGAGATCTTCTGTTTCTCATCCACGGAGAAAAGCAAATAGTTGCTGTAGCTCAGGTGCCGGCGGATGCGCTTTCCTTTCCAGTCCGAGTGCATTTCCGCGCTCTGCGGCAGCCACATCTCCACGTTGTTCTTCTTGAAGCGCACTGGCCCGTAATCAACCAGCAAGTGATCGGCAACCAAGCGGATTGCCGGAACCGGCGCTACCAAGTCTGTTTCCATCCGAACGATTTGATAACTTTCCACCGCGATCCACGCCCGACCTCTTAGCGCAACGGGATAAGTTGGACCTTCCTCGCCAATCTTGTACTCCCGCATGGTGTTTGGCTTGTCGTTTCTCTGGTGGAAATGGACCTGCCACGCCAAACCTCCGTTCCATCGGCCCAGCCCTTCGCAACTCATCGCAAAGTTTGCGACATTGTTCGGATGAAAAATGAGCGCCAGTGCCGGCAGCCCCTCGGTCTCCACGCCCCCCGGAAATTCCGCGGGCGAACTCCCTTTGCCCCTGTATTCCATCACACTGAAGAAACCAGGCCTGTACTGGTTGATGCTAACCACATAATCGTATCTGCGAGTATCCGAGGACTGCGCAAATCCCCACTTATTGATGGATTCGTGCTTCAAGAGTTCGCTGGCCGTGAAGCGGTCCACGTTTTTCACGAACTCCTCGACTCGCGTCCCTGCCTTCCGAACCACATCGTCGAGCGAGCAGGCTACCCCCGGCTCCACGGCAGGAACTTTTTCGTCCACGTCCGGCGGTAGCCAGTTCGCTGGAAGCGGCAGCGAGATGGCTGTCTCGGTAGCCGCCGATGGCTTGGCTTCGGCACCAAGGGTTTCTACCCTTGATGAAGTCAACATTACGGGAGACTGCAAGATGTCGAGCTGTTTGCGGGCGGCGGCATCGTTGGGATGGTCGCGCAGGTACTCTTGTAAGACTTTCACCGCGCGTTCCTTGTTCCCTCCTTCGATCAACGCCCGTACCAGTAGCGACTGGACAATCGTGGCTTGCCCGTGGCCCAACTCCAGTGCCCGATCTGCTTGTTTGACGGCCTCGCTCGGCTGGCTTTCCTTCAGGAGAACATCGGCGAGGATCGCGTGGGCACGCCAGGAGTTGGGATCAGCATCCACTGCCCGCTTCACGTAGGATTCCGCATCAGGCAGTTTTTGCTCCCGTATCAGCGCTTCGCTCAACGAAAGCAGCGCGGAAACATGCTTGGGGTCGAACTCGATGGTTTTTGCCCAATGGAATTTGGCCTTCTGCTGGTCTTTCATTTGGAAGAAATAAACGCCGAAAAGATAATTCACCCCCGGGTGATTCGGGGCCATGCGATATGCCGTCTCCAGATGACCCCGCGCATCCGCTGGCTTGTTGGCGCGCAGTGCCTCCAGCGCCTTCCCCAGCTCTTTCTGCGGCTTAGGTGCGAGAAGAATCTTGGATGATCCCGCCCCCGCCTCCCCGTTTGACGCGGACCTCATCTGAATCGTGACCCTTGAGTATCCCGCGGCGTACCCGTCGATTTCCTTCATCGTTTTTTCGTAACCAGCGGCGACGACCTGAATGGTGTACTGCGCTGCCGCAATTCCGCTGAATTTGATGTTTCCGCCCAGCGTGGTTCCCTGACCTGCGACTTGCCCGGTCGGAGCAACCAGCGTAACCATGGCCATCTCTTCGAGGGGACCGCCATCCGCGCCCCTTACATAAACGTCCAGCTCGATCGTCGGATCGCCACCTTCGAGAGGTGACGCAATGCCAGGCCCTCGGCTTGCTCCTCCGGGTGCCGGCCGCTGCGCGAAAACGCTGCGGGGCAGGAGCCCAGCGCTGAATAAAAGTGCTAGCAAGAGAAGGTACTTGGCAGCGCGAAAAACCATGGACAACTCCACTCGGTGGGGCAGCCGGAGTACCGGGGTATCATACACCTGTCGTAAAACATTAATGGCAGCGGGTAAAGACCCGAGGCAGTGGCCTTCTTGCTCTCATTTCCTCGCCCTCACGTTCAGGGAATTAGCGGAGGGCCTTCCCGGCATACCATTCCTCGTTGGTCGGGCACAGGAGCAACTTGCGTTTCCGCAGAGGCGTCTTTCCGTTCCGTTCTCCGATCTCTTTCTCCCCGCCTGTCCTCACGGCCAGTTTCCAACTGCGCAAATCCGCTTTGTTTCTCTGTTGCTCCATCTCGCGGCGCGGCACAACATGGTTTCCACACTGCTCCTTCCCGCCCGGAGCAAGTTTCATTTTAGAGATTCGCTAAGGGAGGTCCCTAATGTGGTCCAAGCAACAGAGTTTGGTGGAGCCACCCGCGGTTTCGCCTTCTCCGGCTCCAGCGTCTGCACCCGTGCCGTTTAACCAGCCTGCTTCGGGTTCCGGCAAACTCGGTGCGTCTCCGTCGCGCGGCGGTGCGCGCCTCGGCGCCAGCATTCAGATCAAGGGTGAGGTCACCGGCACCGAAGATTTGCAGATTGACGGGATCGTCGAAGGCCCCATCCGCCTCAAAGGTCACGAACTCACGGTTGGTTCCAACGCGCAGCTCAATTCCGAAATTCATGCCGGCAACGTCATTGCCTACGGCAAGATTCTGGGCAATGTCCATGCGCGTGGCCGCGTCGATATCAAGAAGGACGGCTCCATCACCGGAGACATTTCTTCCGCGCGCATCAGCATCGAGGACGGCGCCTATTTCAAGGGACGCATCGAAATCGACCCGACCAAACCCAACCAGCCCGCCGCCGACTAATTTTGCGCCGGCCAGTTTGCGCTCGCAGTTTGCATTCAACCAAAGGACGCCCCGCGCAACCTCGCGGGCGTCTTTTTCCTTTTCCGGTAACGCGGGATGGCCGATTTTACTTCCCGCATCGCCGATTTGCTCGGCTCCAGTTTTTCAGGAATCCGACCAACCAACCCGAACAAGGCACTGCTAGGCCACTGCCTTCTCGACCAGATGGCGGTCCATCCATTCCAAAATGAGCTCTCGCATTTCCGGCAGTTCCACGTGCTTGCAGTCGTACAAGGCAATCCGGCAGTCCGTTTCCTTGCCGTACTTGCGATACAGCGGCATCAAATAATCGCGAATCTTCTCCACGCCTTTTGGCGGCGTCAGATCGTCCAGCCGCCCGTTCAAGCTCAGATGCGCCCTTGGCACGATCAATTCATTGATCTCTGCCGTCTGAAAATGCTTCAGCAACGACGGCACGTAATAGTAGATTCCATGCCCGCTCAGTCCATTCGCTTTGATCAGCTCTTCAAAATCCGTCATGCAGCACACATCCAGGCAAACTTTCACGCGCGGCTCCAGCGCTGCCAGCCACCACGCCTTCGTAGATCCCATGGACATCCCCAAAGCGCCCAGCCGTTGTGCATCCACTTCCGGCCGGTGCGCCAGATAATCGAACGCGCGGAACTCGTCGATCATCATCATTCCAAACAGCACCTGCCCCTTCCAAAGCATCAGCTTGAAAGCATCTTGTTCGCCGGTACGCCCATCCGCTTCGTGCTTGCGTTCGCCGAAGCACCAGCTATCAATCGCTAGCGTCACGATCCCCTTTTCCGCGCACACGGGCGCGTAGGCAGGTTGCGCCTCGACGCCCTTCAGCAACTGCTCCTTCCCCAGGTCGTACATTCCGCCGTGCCAATGAATGTAAAGCAGCCCCGGGGCGCGCGCTGGCCTCTTGTCCGGAATCAGCAAGAGCGCCGGAACCGGTTCTATTCCATTCAGGTCCAGAACCAGCCGCTCCAGCGTGTAACCCTCGTGCTGCTCGGTGCTCAGCAACTTGGCCGGCCCCGGCGCGTGCAGTGTAGGCAGGTCGCCAAGCAAGGCCCACAGCTCCTTTCGCCGTTTTTCCTGTTTCGCGACAAATGCCGCATCCCTGTTCCCGTCCAATAACGCTTCTTCCTTTGGGTCGATTACTACATCTTGTCTCGCGCCAAGGGCCGCTTCCGTCCCACCCGCACGCCCAGGCGCATGGGCACCAGCAATTCCACTCAGCGCCAGCGCCGCCGCTGAATGCTGTAGAAACTCTCTCCGGTTAGACCGTGGCATCCGTGGACACATCTTGACCTCCCGGTGCACTCTGCTTCTTGCTGAGTCAAGAGGCCATTTCTACGAGCCACGCCCGCCCCTGTCAATACGCATTGAACCTTGAGGGACACCAAAGCGCACCAAAACACCTGATCTCTTACGCCCCAGCTTGTTTGACTTGAGGAACTTTCTTTCCTCCGCGGTGTCAAACAAACATCCGATGCCCCAACCGGGGTCTCCCCGGGGGTCTGCCCAGACCGGAGCGAGGCCTGTGCTCGAGGCCAGAGGACTCTCCAAATTCTACGGCTCGGTCCTGGCCGTCCGGGACATCAGCTTCTGCCTGCAACCGGGACAGGTGTTGGGCTACCTCGGCCCCAATGGCTCCGGAAAAAGCACCACCGTCAAAATGCTCACCGGCCTTCTCGAGCCCTCGGACGGCCAAGTCATTTACGACGGGCAGGACATTCGCAAAAACCTTATGGCCTACCGCAAACGCCTCGGCTATGTGCCAGAAGAGGCCAATCTTTATCCCTACCTGACCGGTCAGGAATATCTGGACATGGTAGCCACATTGCGGGCCATGCCCTCACCTCGCAAAAACAAGACCATCCGCTCGCTTTTGCAACTTTTCTCTCTCTGGCCCCACCGCCACGTCACCATGGGCTCCTATTCCAAGGGCATGCGCCAGCGCATCCTCCTCATCGCCGCGCTGATGGACAATCCCGATGTCCTCATTCTCGACGAGCCTCTCTCCGGTCTCGATGTGACTTCCGTCCTCGTGATCAAGAATCTCATTCAAACCTTGAGTGCGCATGGAAAATCGGTTTTCTATTGCTCGCATATTCTCGAGGTCGTCGAAAAAGTTTGCTCTCACTTGATCATTCTCCGAAAAGGCCAAGTGATTGCCCAAGGCACGACCACCGAAGTTCGCGAGCATATCGGTAAGTCCTCACTGGAAGGCGTTTTCCTCCACCTTGTGGAGGAGCGAGACGTTGTTCAAATGGCACATGACATCGTCAGTGTCCTGGCCGCGGTATGATGCACAGTGCGAAGCAATCCCTCCGCCGGCGGTGGAACAAGTTCTCGCAAACCCCCTTCGGGTGTCTCGTACGTTTGTTCCTCGGCCGCATGTTTTACGCCAGCGACAACAACGGCGCTGAAGAATTAGACATCGGCGTCGGCGTCATTGTTATTCTGCTCGCCATGCCCGGCCTGTTGGTCTCTCTCCTGATGTTTGAAAAATACGGCTCGCTGATTCGCCTCCTCCGCGGCGCCGGGGCCTACGACCCGTTCACGGCTACCATCCCGGACGAGTATTTCTTCCTCGTGCTCTCCATGGTCGTGAGCGGTGGCGCCGCACTATGGCGCTGGGACAGCATCTTCCTCGACCGCCGCGATTTTACAAACCTGGTACCCCTGCCCATCGGGTTACGCAACATATTCCTCGCGAATCTCTGCGCGATCTTCTTTCTCGTCGGCGTCCTCACGCTCGTTGTCAACGCCGCCTCGATGATCTTATTTCCCGTCGCCGTGGTCGGCTCGCAGCCCTCTCTAGTGTTGTTCTGCCGCTTTGCCGTGGGCCACGCTGTGGTCATGTTGCTAGCGAGCGCCTTTAGCTCCCTTGCGGTGTTTGCCGTGGCAGGAATTTTGATGACGCTGCTACCTGCCGCGACATTTCGCAGCCTGTCTCTCCTGGCCCGATTTACTCTCGCTGTCTTGCTGCTCGTGCTCCTTGGCACTAGCTTTGCTGTTCCGCATTGGCTCACTCTATTATCCGTGGCCAACGCTCGCCGCGTGGCAATTCTTCCGCCGGTTTCGTTTCTGGGACTGCTGCGAACGGTTTGGGGCAAAGGAGGTGAGCCGTTTGTCTCGGCCATGACCAGCGCGGCAGCAGCTGCCTTAGGGGCAGCATTCTCCACCACGGTCCTGGCGTACCGGGCCAGTTTCCGCCGATCGTTCCTGCGCATTCCAGAAACGCCCGATAGGGGCCCCCTGCCTCGCGCCCCATTTTCTTTTTCGCCTTTGGCGCCGCTTCGCGAAGCCGTGCTCCGTACGCCGGGCCAACGCGCTTGCTGCCACTTCGTGTCCAGAACCCTTCTCCGCAGCGACGGCCATCTCCAAGTGGTTTCAGCCTTCTTGGCCTTGGGTCTAGTCGCGTCAGCCGCCGTTCTTTCCTCTGCCCCGAATCTTCATTCCATCGTTACCGGCAACGCTCCTTCGGTGGAGTTCCTGTCCGTGTCTTTCATCTTGGCCTATTGCATGATTGTCGGAATTCGCCTTGCCTTCGAAATTCCTGCGGACTTGCAGGCCAACTGGATCTTCCGGTTCTGGCTGGACCGGGACCGGCACGAAGCCAGGCCCGTCGCCAGGCGCGTGCTTTTGCTGTTCTCCCTTTCCTGGCTTGCCCCTGCTGGTTTTCTGGCGACGCTGGCCTTTTGGGGCTGGATCGCCGCTCTGCTGCACGCAGCAATCCTGATTCTGTGCACTGTCGTTCTGGTGGAAGTATTGCTTCTGAAATTTCGCAAAATCCCTTTTACTTGTCCCTATCCTTCTTTCAAGAGCCACTCCGGCCTTATCGTCGTCGCGTATTTGTTTGGCTATGCTTTCTTCACCTACTATCTTCCGCAGATGGAAAACTGGTCTCTCTCTGATCCCTGGAGACTCTTCTGGTTCGCGCCGCTCTTGGCAATGGTTCTGGGGTCAGTCCAGCTTTATCGAAAGCAAATGCTTGACCTAGACAAAGAGCTGGTTTTCGAAGACGTCTCCGCCCCCGGCTTCTAGCGCCATCTTCAGCTTCCGGTTTTCGATTTTCTATCCTCGAATTTCCCTTTTCCAATTTCTGTTTTCGAATTTCTCTTTTCTGCCTTCTGCCTTATGCCCTCTTTGCCTTCTCCGTGTGCTCGGCGTCTCCTCTATGGTCTCTGCGTTGCGCCTTTTTTCTTGCTCTTCCTCATCAAAGTGTCGACTGTGAGCTGTCAGCCGTCGGCCTCTATCTGGCTTCTCTTTCTAATCTCCGATCTCCGTTCTCTAGCTCCCCGAATACCTCTGCTCCTTCCACGGATCCCCGTACGCGTGATAACCATTACGCTCCCAAAATCCCAACCGCTCCTGATCCAGCAGCATAAATCCGCGCGCCCACTTCGCGCTTTTCCACGCATACAAATGCGGCACCACCAGCCGCAGCGGTCCCCCATGCTCTGGAGCCAGCGGCGCGCCATCATGTTCGAACGCAAACAACACATTCGGCCGCAGCAAATCCGCCAGCGGCACATTCGCCGTGTAGCCTTCTTCCGCCAGCACCAACACAAACTCGGCGCCTCGCTTCGGCTTAACCAGTTTCAGCACTTCCGTAAACAGCACGCCCTTCCAGCGGTTGTCCAGCCGGCTCCAGCGCGTCACGCAATGAAAGTCCGAGGTCACTTCCGTCTGCGGCAGTGCGCGAAACTCCTCCCAGGTCAGCCGCTTTGGTTCTTCCACCTGGCCGGAAATCTTGAAGTCCCACTTCGCCGGATCAAACGCCGGAACACTGCCGTAATGCAGCACCGGCCATTTCAGCGTCAGCGACTGCCCCGGCGGGAGCCGCCCTTCGGCCTTCGCCTTCTTCTCCAGTTCCCTCCGGTCTCCCAATTCCCCAAACAAAGCCATCTTCCATCTCCCGCGAGATTAGATACTCCTCCTGCCATTTGGTTTCTCAGCTCCCTTGTTTCTTCCTCCCTTCGCCCCCGCCCTATTCGTCGGCGTCCTTTTCGAAAGACGTGTATAGGTGCGTTATTCCCACACCAAGGTTCCCGAGGTTTCTATCAGAATTCCTTGGGCTACAACGCCCGGGTCACTTTCACGCCGGTTATGCATGCCCAGGACCTGGCCAACGCCATTCCCGGCATCGAGAAAGCGGCCAAGCAGCTCAGCAAAGCTGCGTCGGCCTGATTTCCTGTGTTACTCGATGCCGGGCTCCTTAGAGCTGCTTTGGCGGCAACCCAGGCGCAGCCGTGCTGCGCCTCTGCAAGTAGGCAGCGGAGGAGCGAAGTTTTATTTTTCCGGGGGCAAGAAGGCCTGGGGAGCGTGCAGAAACTCGACGCCGGGAAGTTCGGTCGCGACTTTGACGCGCTGAAAACGTCCTTTCCGGCCGCCACTGGCTTTGAAGGTCAAGAGATACTGGTTGCCGAGGTGCATCGCTAGTTCGTCCAGGTACGGCTTGAAGGTAACCGGTTCTGAGGTTGCGAGGTAATAGGCCTCGGCTCCGCTTTCCTCGGCGAGGCGGCTGAGATCAGTCTGGCCGCGGAAGGCGCGGAACCATCGGCTCCCCAAGTGTCCGGCATCCGGGTAGTAGATGGACCATATGTTGATGTTCTCTTTCTGAGCGCGGGTGAATGCGGATTCCGCGTCCGGGCTCATGGGAAAATTCCCGTGGAAATAATCGATGCCGGAAGAAAGGAGCAAAACGGAACGGCGCTCGGCGGGTCCGGCAGGCAAGCGCTTCATCAGGTCCATCAGAGCGAGGTAGGGGCTGGAGAACGCGCCGGGGCCAATCGGAATGCGCAAGGCTTTCCCAGCAAGCTCGTGGCTATCGGTGAAATCCTGCACGACTTCAGCGGCGCCATTGCGCGCATAAGAAACAGAAATGTACGTGGAAGGCGGCTGGGCCTTCAAAAACTCCTTCACCACGTCCCATTGGCTAGCGGCGTCGGCATCCAGTGAATCGTCAATCAGGACGGCGAGATAAAGCTTCTCGCCGCGGCGCCAGTCGGCGACTTGCGTGCGCTCCTTGTTCAGGAAGAGCTGCACATCTTCCCTTTTGATTTCGGGCGGGGCGGCATCTTTCTTGCCGACCGCGGTTACGGTCATGGTGACGCTGCCGGGTCCGGCAGCACCAGCAGTCTGCGCAGAGAAAATGAACAGGAAAGCGCACGAGGCTACCAAAAGTAGTAAAGAATTTCTGAACTTGTACATTTCAACCCTCTCTTTTTTCCTGATTAGACCGTTATTGGAGCCCCAATGAGAATTTTGTTCTCGTTAGCGTTTGGCGGTGGCTCTGGCTCCTGGCTTCTCGGGGTATCAGGAGCGAAGCCCCTGGCTAGTTAGTCAGATGCGGGGAGGAACTTCAAAGAGGCAAGCTGCTTTAGTCAGGCCGGACAGCGCCCTTATCGGTCCTGTTCTACCGCCGTCGTACTGTACTCGGTTTTTCTAAAAGAATAAAGCGCGAACCTCAAGCTCGAGGGATGATTTCCCTGCTCCAAAACATAAGCATGGCGTAGTATGCTGCGGCGCGGCGAAAGGCGGCCATCGGTGAAGAATTACGTCGGGGCCATCGACCAGGGAACGACAAGCACGCGCTTCATGGTGTTCGACCAGGCGGGGCGCGTCGTGGCCGTGGCGCAAAAAGAACATGAGCAGATTTATCCGAAACCGGGCTGGGTGGAGCACGATCCGCTGGAAATCCTGCGGCGCACGGAAGAGGTTATTGCGGAGGCGCTTGCGCAGCGGGGCCTGCGCGCATCGGACTTGGCGGCGATTGGGATCACCAATCAACGTGAGACCACGGTAGTTTGGGAACGCAAGACTGGGAAGCCGGTCGCCAACGCCATCGTATGGCAAGACACGCGGGTTGCCGATGAGGTGAAGCGATTTTCCGCAACCGGCGGGCAGGACCGCTTCCGGCCGCAGACGGGATTGCCGCTGAGCACATACTTCAGCGGGTTAAAGCTGCGCTGGCTGCTCCAAAACGTTGCCGGGGCGCGCGAAAAAGCCGCGGCGGGCGAACTGCTCTTCGGGAATATCGATACGTTTCTGCTCTGGCATCTGACAGGCGGTGCCCGGGGCGGCGTGCATGCGACGGACGTTACGAACGCGAGCCGCACGCAGCTCCTCAACATAAAAACGCTCGATTGGGACGAAAAGTTGCTGACGGCGTTTGAGGTCCCGCGGGCCATGCTGCCGCAAGTGTGCTCGAGCAGCGAGATTTATGGTGAAGCTTCCTTCGCGGCGGTTGCCGGGGTGCCCATTGCGGGAATTCTGGGCGATCAACAAGCGGCCCTGGTCGGCCAGGCGTGCTTTCGTTCCGGCGAAGTGAAAAACACGTACGGCACAGGCTGCTTTTTGCTGATGAATACGGGCGAGCGGCTGGTGCCTTCGAACTTCGGCTTGCTGACGACATTGGCTTACAAGTTCGGCGGTGCTCGAGCGAAATATGCGCTGGAAGGGAGCGTGGCCATCGCCGGAGCGCTGGTGCAATGGCTGCGCGACAATCTGGGGATGATGGCGAAAAGTTCGGACGTGGAAGCGCTGGCGCGGACGGTCAGCGACAATGGCGGAGTGTATTTCGTGCCGGCGTTTTCGGGATTGTTTGCGCCCTACTGGAAGGAGTCGGCGCGTGGCGTGATTGCGGGACTGACGCGCTTCGCAAACAAGGGGCACCTTGCGCGCGCCGTGCTAGAAGCCAGCGCATTTCAAACGCGCGAGGTCATCGAAGCGATGGAAAAAGATTCACAGATTGTGCTCGCAAGCCTGCGCGTGGACGGAGGCATGGTGGCCAATGAGCTGCTCATGCAGTTTCAGGCGGACATTTTGAATCGCGAAGTGGTGCGGCCGGCGATTCAGGAGACCACCGCGCTCGGTGCGGCGTATGCGGCAGGGCTGGCCGTGAAATTTTTTGCGGGGCTGGATGAATTGCGGGAGAACTGGGCGGTGGGCCGCAAGTGGAAGCCGTGCCTCGGCGAGGCGGAGCGTGAACGTCTTTACCGACAGTGGAAAAAGGCGGTGACTCGTTCTTTCGATTGGGTGGAATCGTGAAGGAGGCTTCGATTTATGACTTCACCGTGGCTCGGTGAATTTCTCGGAACCATGATTTTGGTTCTGCTGGGCGACGGAGTGGTCGCGGGGGTGCTGCTGAAGCGTTCGAAAGCGGAGGGCAGCGGCTGGTTAGTGATTACTACGGGATGGGCGGTCGCGGTGATGGCCGGTGTTTTCACGGCGATCGCTTGCGGCAGCGACGACGCGCATTTGAATCCCGCGGTGACGCTGGGCTTTTCGGTGCGCGATGGAAGTTTTGCAAAGTTTCTGCCTTACCTAGCGGCGCAGATGTTAGGGGCGATGTCAGGCGGTGCGCTCGTGTGGCTGCATTATCATCCGCACTGGAAGGAAACCGCTGATGCGGGCGCGAAGCTGGGATGTTTCTGCACGGCGCCGGCGATTCGCAAGACGGTGGCGAATTTTTTGAGCGAAGTGATTGCCACGTTTGTACTGGTTTTCGTGGCGGGAGCGATTTTTTCAAAGAATGTTGCGGCCGGCGGTCCGGTGGCGGGGCTCGGACCATACCTTGTGGGGAGTTTGGTCTGGGGCATTGGCCTTTCGCTCGGCGGCACGACAGGTTATGCGATTAATCCGGCACGCGATCTCGGTCCGCGGGTGGCGCACGCGATTCTGCCGGTTGCGGGAAAAGGCGGCTCGGACTGGCGCTACGCTCCGATTCCTGTGCTGGGGCCGCTGACGGGAGGGTTGCTGGCGGGGGGACTGCTTCGGCTCCTCGGCGTTTAAGGAGCACATGGTTTAAAATCTCAGGTTGCACCGCTGCAAGCGTTTGCACTACACATTCGGGGACCAGATCCTTTATGAGCCTGATGCGCTCCGTTCTGCTCGCCGCTTCACAAAACCGCTGGCTGCGGGATCATGCCTCCCATTACCAGTTTGTTCGGAGAAGCGTGGCTCGCTTCATGCCCGGCGAGACGCTGGAGGATGCACTCGTCGCCGCGCAAACTCTTCGCGGGAAGAAAATCGGGACGGTTTTCACGCGCCTGGGGGAAAACATCAGCGACCGGGCCGAAGCGCAGGAAGTGGCAGATCATTATCTGGAAGTTCTGGACCGCGTCCGGCAGAAGGGGCTGCCAACGGAAGTCTCCGTCAAGCTCACGCAACTGGGTCTGGACCTTTCTCCCGATCTTTGCTTCGAGCATTTGAAAACCATCATCAAGGGCGCGCCCAAACAATCCATCGTGTGGATCGACATGGAAGCGAGCAACTATGTGGACGTGACGCTGGATTTGTACCGCCGGGCGCTCGACGAGTTTCCCAATGTGGGGATTTGTTTGCAGGCTTATCTCTACCGAACCAAGGATGACATTGCAACATTGCTGCCGCGGCGCCCGTCGATTCGCCTGGTGAAAGGCGCGTATCTGGAGCCGCCGGAGATTGCCTATCCGCGCAGGACGGACGTGGATGCCAACTATTTCGCGCTGGGCAAAGAGCTTCTGAAAGCCAAGAAGGAAAACTCTTGCGTGCGAGTGGCTTTTGCGACACACGATGTGGCCATGATCCGGCGGCTTTCGCAACAGGCTCTGCAGACAGGTTTTTCCAAAGCGGATTTCGAAGTGCAAATGCTGTATGGCATCCAGCGCAGGGAACAGGAACGGCTCGCCGCGGAGGGTTGCACTTCCATCGTTCTCGTGGCCTACGGAACTTTCTGGTATCCGTGGTTCGTGCGGCGACTGGCGGAACGGCCGGCCAATCTGTGGTTCATCGCGCGCAACGTGTTTGCTGGGTAGAGGAACGATTCAACCCCCGACAGACAAAAAGCAAAATGCCCCGCCAACCTTTCATTGCTGTCGTGGGCAGCGCCAACGTGGACCTCACCACGTTCTATGATTCGTTTCCGAAACTGGGAGAAACGGTTTTTGGCAAGAGGTTCGACTTGGGGTTCGGCGGAAAGGGCGCGAACCAGGCCGTGGCTGCGCGACTGTGCGGAGCCAACGTGGCCATTGTGGCAAAAGTCGGCAACGACCTTTTTGGCCCCGCGACCATCAAGAATTTCCAATCGCTGGGAATTGACGCGAGCTGCGTGAGAATTGCGGACGGCGTTTCCAGCGGGGTCGCCCCCATCTTCGTGGACCCCAACGGCGAAAACCGCATCATCGTGGTGAAAGGTGCGAACGACTTGCTCGCTCCCCAAGACGTGGATGCCGCTGCGCCGCTTTTGCGCAGGGCGCAGGCCATCGTCCTGCAATTCGAGATCCCGCTGCGAACCGTTTATTACGCGGCGCGATTTGCAAAGAGCAATGGAATCCGATGCATCGTGAATCCCGCGCCGGCACAACCCGTAGACTTCGAACAACTCCGGGGCGTGGACTATTTCATTCCCAACGAGAGCGAGGCGGAAACGATCACCGGGATGCCGGTGCATACCGCCGGTGATGCGAAAGACTGCGCGCGGTATCTGCTGGAGCAAAGCGTGCGGCGCGTCATCATCACGCGAGGCGAGCGCGGCTGCGTGTGGGCCTCGAACGAGGACACAGAACTTTTGCCATCCTTCGAAGTTCAATCCGTTGATACAACGGGTGCGGGTGACGCGTTTATCGGCAGCTTTGCCGTGTTTCTGGGAGAAGCGCTTCCCGAGAAAGATGCGCTGCGGCGGGCAAGTTTGTATGCGGCCCTTTCAACCACCAAGGTCGGCACGCAAAAATCGTTCTGGGCTCGTGCGGAGTTTGAGAAAGAGTGGCAGAAACTCGGCTCCCGCCTGTAAAGGCGCATGAGCGAAGTGATAGGATTAGGTATCGACGCAGTTTCACCGAACCGTGCAGGGATTCCATGACTCCTCCGGACAAGACGCCGGTAATGCGTGATGCAGGCCTCGACCAGCGGTCCGCGACAACGTCGGGGGCGATTTCTCCCTTCGACACCGCGATCGCGCAGTACGGGGGCCGCGAACTCCAGCCCAACCGCGGGATTCCTCTGAATCTGGACCGGATTGATGCCGTGCGCGTGAACACCAGCGCGGCCGAGCGCCGCGCGCAGACGTTGGTCACGCGGCGAACGGTGAAGAAGGAGTGGCAGGCGGCCTGGCTGCTGCGCGCCATCACGTGCATGGACCTGACCACGCTTTCCGGCGATGACACCGAGGAGCGCGTGCGGCGCCTGTGCGCGAAAGCGCGGCAACCGATTCAGCAGGAACTGGTGCAAAGGCTCGGCGTGGAAAGCCTCGGAATTAAAGTTGCGGCTGTGTGCGTGTATCACGCGTTTGTGGAAACAGCACGGCGCGCTGTCGAAGGCAGCGGGATTCACGTTGCCGCAGTTTCGACGGGATTCCCCGCCGGACTTTCGCCGCTGCCAGAGCGGGTGAACGAAATCCGGCGCTCGGTGGAAGCCGGTGCCGATGAAATTGACGTGGTCATTACGCGCGCTCACGTCTTCGGCGCAAGGTGGCAGACGCTGTACGACGAAATTGCGATGTTCAAGAATGCCTGTGGGCCGGCGCACCTGAAAGTAATTTTAGGCACAGGAGACTTGCTGACGCTGCGCAACGTGGCGCGCGCGAGCCTGGTGGCCATGATGGCGGGGGCGGATTTCATCAAAACTTCCACGGGAAAAGAAGCGGTGAATGCGACGCTGCCAGTGAGCCTGGTGATGGTGCGCGCGATTCGCGAGTACGCCCAGGAAACAGGAATGGCCGTGGGCTTCAAGCCGGCAGGTGGCATTCGGACGGCGAAACAAGCGCTCGAATGGCTGGCGTTGATGAAAGAAGAGCTAGGCACTTCGTGGATGAAAGCAGAGTTGTTCCGCTTCGGCGCGAGTGGAATGCTGGCGGATATCGAGAGGCAGCTTGCGCATTTCGCAACGGGACGGTATTCGGCGGAGTATCGGCACCCGATTGCGTGAGCGAGATCTGAGAATCTTTTTCGTGGGATGGCAGAAGCGAGAAGAAGCCGGTGAGCATCGTCGAAAAATTCATGACTATGGAGTACGGTCCCGCAGCGGAGGATCCGCGCGAAGCTTTGGCGTGGCTCGACGCGCATCAGCGTCGCTTCGGACATTTCATCAACGGAGAGTGGAGCGCACCGGCGGCGGGAACTTATTTTGAAACAGCAGATCCTTCCACCGGAGAGAAACTGGCTACGGTCGCGCAAGGCTCGGCTGAGGATGTGGATCGCGCAGTGAAGGCGGCTCGGGCGGCGCTTCGAGCTTGGCAGGCTTTGACTGCTCATGCACGCGCGCGCTATCTTTACGCGCTTGCACGACAAGTGCAGAAACACTCGCGCTGGCTCGCCGTGCTGGAAACACTGGACAACGGCAAGCCCATTCGCGAGAGCCGCGACATTGATATTCCGCTTGTGGCCCGGCACCTCTATCATCACGCGGGCTGGGCGCAGATTCTTGAGCAGGAATTTCCCGGCCATACGGCTTGCGGCGTGGTGGGTCAGATCATTCCGTGGAATTTTCCGCTGCTGATGCTGGCGTGGAAAATCGCGCCAGCGCTTGCCACGGGAAACACGGTGGTTCTGAAGCCTGCGGAATTCACTCCACTGACGGCGTTGGCTTTTGCGCAAATCTGCCAGGAAATTGGGCTGCCGGCCGGCGTCGTGAATATTGTTACCGGCGATGGCTGCACGGGCGAACTTCTCGTGAGGCATCCCGATGTCGACAAGATTGCGTTCACGGGTTCGACGGAAGTCGGTCGGGCCATCCGCAAAGCCACGGCGCAAAGCCACAAAAAACTTTCGCTCGAACTCGGCGGCAAATCGCCTTTCATCATTTTTGAAGATGCGGATCTGGACAGCGCGGTCGAGGGACTGGTCGACGGCATCTGGTTCAATCAGGGCCAGGTGTGCTGCGCAGGCTCGCGCCTGCTGATGCAAGAGAGCATTGCGGAAAGATTAATCGGCAAGATTCAGGACCGCATGAACACCCTGCGCATCGGTCCGCCGCTGGACAAAGCGATTGACATCGGAGCAATTGTCGCGCCGGTGCAGTTGGAACGTATCCAGCGCCTGGTAGATCAAGGCGTAGCCGAAGGCGCGACGTGCTGGCAACCGTCCATTCCCGTGCCTTCGCGCGGACTGTATTTTCCGCCGACGCTTTTGAGCAACGTGCACCCCAGTTCGATTGTTGCGCAACAGGAGATTTTTGGTCCTGTGCTGGCGGCCATGACGTTTCGAACCCCGCGAGAAGCGGTCGAGCTGGCTAACAACACGGTGTACGGCCTGGCCGCCTGCGTGTGGAGCGAAAGCATCAACGTAGCATTGCATGTTGCCGCCCAGTTGAAAGCCGGCGTGGTTTGGGTGAATTGCACGAATCTTTTCGACGCGGCTTGCGGATTCGGTGGCTACCGCGAAAGCGGATTCGGCCGCGAGGGCGGGCGCGAAGGCTTGCTGGAATACCTCGAACCTGTTTGGTTCAAACAAGCTCCTCCAATTCACGCAACGCCACTAGCCATTGAGCAACCGGCCGAAACAGGGAATGAAGACACGCCGCCGATCGACCGCACTGTGAAGCTGTACATTGGCGGAAAGCAGGCGCGGCCCGATTCCGGCTACAGCATGGCCGTGCGCGCCGCGGATGGCCGCTTGCTTGGCGAAGCGCCGCTCGGCAATCGCAAGGACATCCGCAACGCCGTCGAGGCGGCGCGCAAAGCCGAAGGCTGGGGCAAAGCGACCACGCACAATCGCGCGCAAGTCCTCTATTACACCGCCGAGAATCTTTCGCAGCGCGCTCGAGAAGTCGCGCACCGTCTGTCGGCCGTGGTCGGAAAAAAACAAGCCGAAACGGAAGTTCGCCTTGGCATCGAGCGCATTTTTTCTTATGCCGCCTGGGCCGATAAGTTCGATGGCGCGGTGCACAACCCGCCTTTCCGAAACATCAGTCTGGCGATAAAGGAGCCCATCGGCACGGTCGGCATCCTTTGTCCCGCGGACGCGCCCCTGCTAGGTTTTCTCTCGCTGGTGATGCCAGCGATTTGCGCGGGCAACACCGTGATTGTGGTTCCCTCGGAGAAATATCCGCTCATCACCGGCGACTTGTATCAAATATTCGACACCAGCGATCTCCCCGGCGGCGTGGTCAATATCGTTACGGGCCGGGCTGCGGAGCTGTCAAAGACACTCGCCGAGCACGATGACGTGGACGCCATCTGGAGTTTCGCCGACGAGGCCAGCGCGGCGTTGGCAAAAACTCTATCGGTTGGAAATTTGAAACAGGTGTTCACCAGCGAAGGCCGCGCCATCGACTGGTTTGCCTCAAGACAAGGTGAAGGACGCTGGTTCCTCGACCATGCCGTTCAAGTAAAGAACATTTGGGTGCCCTACGGCGAATAGTTGCAGCTTTTCACCTACTGTTTTGCACTGTGTCCTGAAACGAAAACTCCGACTGGAGAGCGACCGGCTTTCCATCTAACTCCGCGTAAGGATAAATAAAGTAGTTGAGCGGCTGGCCCGCCGGCGCGGGATCGAGGCGGATGTCGCGGCCGGTCGTGAACTGCACGCGATTGTCGTCGTGAGCCCCGAAAAAGTAGCTTTTCTTGTCCGGATGCTTCCATGCTTCGGAGGCATCCACGGGAATCCATCCGTAGGGCTGTAAATAAAATTGCGCCCAGCAGTGATAACCGGGAATGGTTCCTCCATGTTGGTCGGGCGGGAGAGGGAACCCGATTTCGAAACGCGCTGGAATTCCCGCGGCTCTGAGCATGCCAATGAAAAGGGAGTGGAAATCGGTGCAGTTGCCGCGTTTGGCCGTGCACGCCCAAATCGCATCGCCGTTGCCCCAGCCCGTGCCGGATTTGTCATAGCGCATAGTAGCTTCCACGTAGTCGTAGATGGCTCGGGCTTTTGCGAGCGGCTCCTCGATCCCTTTGGTTTGTTGGGCGGAGAGATCGGCAATCACTCCCTGAATCGGCACCAAGCGATCCGCTTGAAGGAAGCGTGGGAGTTCGGCGGAATCGGGCGCGGGCGGATCTGCGATGTGCTCATTAATGACCAGCCGAACGCGATGCTCACGCCGCGTCACCTGAAAACGCACGCGAATCTCTGAAGCTGGGCCGGCCGGTCTTGGTGGAACCTGCAAGTAGACGTATTCGTTGCCGTATTCGGCCTCGCGACGCTTTGTGTAGGGAAACGGAGATTCGATCTTGAGATCGGCGATCGATTGGTATTCATCCGAACGCGGGAGAGGAATCCAAAGCCGCAACGCTTCTGCCCCGGCGGGAGACTCCGGAATCTTCGTCACGTAGGTGAAGTCGAAGCGGCGCACTGCTGCGTCACTCTGAGCAGCGCAGGAAAGCGCGCCGGCCGAAAAACTGGAAAGGAGAACCATTCCGAAAAATAGAACCCGGCTTCTGAGATGATTCATGGGGGGAGACCTTTCTCCGAACAGCTGCGTTCGGCGTAGTTAAGGGTAAGGCGTTCGGTTAAAAAACCCCTTTAAGAAGCGAAATGCCAGCGCGACCCGCGGTCAGCGGGCTGCTCAAGTGAAGCCGTCGGTCGTGCGAAACATTGCTGACTTCTTTACCATTCATCCGTCGCCTCTGGCAAGAGCGAATAGCAGCCTGGTTCGTTTCGTGGACTCGGCTTGCCCCGCAGAGCCACGGTATTCAAATGAAGTGGGAGTCTCGCGAAAATGGATTTGAGCAAGCTCGCGGTGTGGTGGCTACGGCGGGGAATCGGAATCGAACGGATCAAACTTGGACACCCCCATTTGCAGCGAACGGATTCACTGTCTTAGTTTCGTGTCTCACGCCAAGGGTGCACCCCATTGTTCTGGCCTTCTGCTTTCTGCCTTGCCTCACTCATACCGCAGCGCTTTCATCGGATCCAGCCGGCTCGCGCGCAGCGCCGGAATATACCCCGCCGCGCAGGCCACCACCGTGAGCGCCACCGTGGCAAAGGCCAGCGTTCGCGGATCATGCCCCGTCAACCCAAAAAGCTGGCTCTGCACCACTTGCGTCAGCACCAGCGCCGCCGGTATCCCCGCCACCACGCCGATGCCAATCAGCCGCAGCACTTCGCGCATCACCATCCACACAACGTTCCCCTGCTCCGCGCCCAGCGCCATGCGAATCCCAATCTCGCGCGTTCGCTGCGCAACCGTGTACGACATCACGCCATACAACCCAATCACCGCCAGCAGCGTCGCCAGAAAACCAAACACCGTCGAGAGGCTCGCAATCATGCGCTCCGTCGACAGCGAATTGCTGATCTGCGTCTCGGTCGACCGCAGCCCATAAATCGGAAGATTTGCGTCCAGCTCACGAACTTTCTGCCGCACCGTCGGCATGAGTAAGCTCGGATCCACTTCCGTCCGCAGGTACACCGTCATGCTGCTCAGGAAGTGGCTCCCCATGTACGGAATGTACGCCTGCTCCGGAATCTCATCCCGCAAATTCGTGTACTTGATGTCCTTCACCACGCCGATGACTTCCATGTCCGTGCGCGTTCCCGGATCGCTTCCAAAACCGATGTGCATGCCTATGGGATTTCTTCCCGGAAAAAACTTCTTCGCGAACTTCTCGTTGATCATAACCGTCGTAGGCGTCCAGTCATCTTCCTCCGGTCCTTTTTTGATTTCGCGATCATCTGTCACCCGGAAGTCGCGTCCCGCAACAATCGGCACGCCCAGCGTGGCAAAATATCCGGGGCTGATTATATTCATGTACGGCTGTGGCCGGTCTTCCGGTTTCGCCGGCGTGTACCGTTCCACCGTCATGCTGCTGTCCCACTCGTTGTTCTCCAGAATGCGCACCCCCGCCAGCCCCACCGATTGCACTCCAGGAATCGAACTCAGCGCGTCCGTCAGCTGCTGGTAATAAATTTTCATCCTTTCGGGAGTGTAGCCGCCCAGCGAAGGATCGATATGGAAGCCCACCAGTCGCTCCGCGGGAAAGCCCGGGCCGACGTTGCTCAAGTTTTTCAAGCTGCGCAAAAACAAACCCGCCCCAATCAGCAGTAACAGCGAAAGCGCCACCTGCGCGACCACCAGCGTTTTCCTTAATCCCGCGTGCCCGCCGCCGACCACCGCCCCCGCTTCATCCTTCAGAACGCGCCCCACATCCGGCCGCGTGGTCTGCAAAGCCGGCACAAGACCAAAGAGGATGCCCGTCACAATCGTTACGCCCAACGTAAAAGCCAGAATCCGAAAATCCGGCAGCGTCGAAATATTCAGGTCCGTCGAGTCCGCCGGCAGGTAAACCCTCATCAGCGCCTTGTCTGCCCAGAAAGCCAGGGCCAGCCCCACTAGTCCGCCCAACGCCGACAGCGAAAGCGTTTCCGTCAATAACTGCGAAACAATGCGCCCACGGCTCGCGCCAATCGACAGCCGCACCGCAATCTCTTTCTGTCTGCCGGTGGCTCGCGCCAGCAGAAGATTCGCCAGGTTCGCACAGGCAATCAGCAGCACCATGCCCGTCGTCGCCATCAGCACCCACAGCGGCGTCGAGAGTTCCCGCCGTGTATACGACCGCCCCTGCGAACCCGGCAAAACGTCAATCCAGCATTTCAGAAACTGCTCGCGATCATAAGCCGAAGCGTGACTGAACGCCGCTTCCTTCACTTCCATTTCGAGCATCGAGTGCATGAAAGGCTGCAACGAGGCCTTGGCCTGCGTGATGGACACGCCCGGTTTCAGACGGCCAAACGCGTTCACCCAGCGGCTACGCCGGTCCGTCAGCATTTTCACGGGCACCACAAGGACTTGTTCCTGCATCATGATCGGAATAAAGATTTTTGTGTTGTAGCCAAGCTCAACACCGTCAAAACCTTGCTGCACCACACCGGCCGCGGTCATGCTGTGTCCGTTCACAAGCAAGCTCTTGCCTACAATTTCAGGATCGCCCCCAAACCGCTGCCTCCAATAGTCATAGGTCAGCATCACCAGCGGATGCCCCAATGGAACGCGATCGTCCTCCGGTGTGAACGCGCGCCCCAGGACCGTCTTTACTCCAAGAACGCTGAAGTACGTTCCTGAAACAAGTTCCGAATTCACCCGCTCCGACTGCCCGCCGAACGTCAGGCTCACGGGATTCGGGAAGCGGCAAAACACTCCCGAAAACACCTCGTTGTGCGCCTGAAAATCGCGGAACATCGGGTGCGAAATGGCATTGCCACCCCAATTGTTCCCATAGTGGTGCCCTCGCATCGTCAGCAGCACCAGTTGCTGAGGATTCTTCACTGGCAGGAGCCGCAACAAAATTTGATCCAACAGGGAAAAAATCGCAGTATTCGCCCCGATCCCCAGAGCCAGCGTCATCGCCGCCACAGCCACAAAACCCGGGCTCCTCCGCAGCGTGCGCAGGGCATACTTAAAATCCCCAATCACCGTCCCCACCCAATGGTTGAAACTCATGAAAACACCTGCGTTCAGAATTTGCCGGCGGTTCTCCTGTTGGGGCCATCATCCATCATCCAGGGCATCCCGTCATCTTCATGCGTGAATACGTGATATTCAGCCTTTTGTTCCGGAACCGGCCAGGCTGGCTAAAGACTAAGACGATGCACAATCGGATTGGTCACCTTAAAAAGGAACCGTTTGCGGCCTTAAAGGGGAGAGAAATCCAGACGAATCCACAGTAATGCGAAGAAAAAACCGCGCGCAAGGCGGCCAACGACTCACGGACTTGCCGGCTACGCAAAAACCTAGCCCGCTGCCGGCTTTGTCGGAACGCGTTTGACCTCGTCACTGAGAATAATCGCTCCGGCAACCTCTTTCATGGACTTGCGCCGCTGCCGGCTCTGCCGCTGCAACGTGGCATAGGCCTCTTGTTCGCTCATCTGCAGGTCGCGTTGCAGAATTCCCTTCGCCCGCTCAATGACCTTCCGCGTTTCCAACTGTTCGGAAAGCTCCAGCTTCTCCACTTCCAGCCGCGCCCTTTCAATCTCTGCCCCAACAAGAAATCCAATCGTCGAAATCAAGTGGATTTCGCGATGGCTGTACTCGTGGGCCTGCCGGTGTTGCAGATTGATCATGCCCACAAGCTTTTCCCGCGTATACACCGGCACAGACAGGAACGCCTGGAAAAGTTCCTCGGGCAATTCGTTGAACGACCGGAAGCGCGGATCTTGAAAGGCGTTGCGTGCTATGGCCACGGGCGTTTTGTGCTCCGCGACCCAACTGGTGATTCCCTGCCCCACCCGCAGCTTTGGCCGGTCCACCGCTTCCGCATGTGGGTTCTTGGACGCCCTCAGAACCAGTTCATCTTCCTCCAGAACATAAACAAAACAGGAATCCGTCTCCACTACGGCCGAAATAATCTCCACAACTCGTCCCCACACTTCAGGCAACGGATCGGCCGCCGCGATACGGCTTCCGATCTCATGCAATACTTCTACTTCGTGGTATTCCACCGGAATCGTTTCGCTATCGCAGTTCATATCTTCAAAAGTACAGGCGCGCGGCGAGCGCGTCCAATCGAAATTTTCCCGCCGCCGCATCAAAACTGGACGAATCTGCGAGACGGGCTGCTGGGACGGTCCGCGCCGCAGCATCAAAGTCACCCACCCTAACCTGTCATCCCGCTTGCCCTGAGCGAAGCCGAAGGGCCCTCGGGCTGCGGTCTTCCGCAGCCCGAGGCGGAGGAATCTGCTTTTCGACTTCGCCGTTCAGCTAAATCAATCCGTTGCCTTCGAGGAAGCGCCTCCTTGCCGCCGCGCCGCCTGAGCCAGCATCACAGTCTTGTCCTTGCCGCCCATCCAGTCGAACTCGACCAGGAGTTTCTGTCCGTTCAAGTACATGGACTGCATGGTGGCTTCTTTCTTCCCCGTCGCTAGAACGAGCTGGCTAGCATCCAGCGCCTTCTCGGTTCTCGAAGCCATCGCGAATACAACGGTAGTCGGGCCCGCCAGTTTTTCTGGACGTACGATGAACACCACTGGTGTGCCTGCCGCCGGAATCGCGCCCAACGCCTGCGCTGAACTTGCAGGCTCGATCGTGAACAGGTAGGAACCCGGCGCAAGAATTTTGTCTCCCAGGCGCGCATTTCCCTGCAAAGTGAATTTGCCGCTCACCTCCTCTTGCGCCTGGGCCGGAGTCGTGGCACCGCAAAGAGCCATGGCCGCCAGCAGCGCCGCCTTCGCCAAACTGCTGTGATAAATCGATTTACTCAATAGATTGTGCATCTCCTTCTCCTTTTCTTATCGTTTTTTTTTACGGCTCGCCCCTGGCGCTTTGTGCGCTCGCAGCGCTGCTTTCTCTGTTTCCGATCATGTGGTCCAAAACCACCGCTTCTACCGGCAGGCGGGTCGGGGCTTCTTGAAGAACAGCAAGGTTCCCGTTACACGTTGCGTCGTGGCAAACGTTTATGAATACACATCGACTCTCGCAAACTCGCTACCGCAAGTCCAACGAAAAGAATTCATCCGCTCCATGCATCCCGCCAATCCATGCATGCAGCAACAACTTCTGCTCTTGTTTCAGCTTTCTGCCTCGAATTTCCATTTTCCCTTTTCCCTTTTCCAATTTCTATTTTCCGGAGTGCAAGCCGTGGGCCGCTCACTCACACGCTCTTGATTGTCCGCCAACGAAATCCGTTCGCGTTGAACTCTTCGGCATCGGCAGTTTCATCCGCCGCAGAACTGCGTCCTGGAGCCGCCGGGATTGCTCGCCGGTGAAACCCAACTGAAGTCCCAGCGACATGCGCCGCAATTCCTCTCGCGACCATTCCCGCCGCATGATTCCTTCCTCAGAATGGCCCGGCCCAATCAGAACATGCGCCACCTCGTGCGCGATCACCTGTCCCAGAATGAGCTCTGGCCGATGTTCTTCGCCCGCCAGTTCGTCGACTCGGAAATAAAAGACGGTTAACTCGCATGCCGGCTCCGTCTCGGGGCACTGTTGAGCAAGACCTAACGGTTCATTCGGGGTCGTCAATTTCATGGCCATGCGGCGCGGAAGAAGTCTCACCACCAGGTCGCTTGTTCCCATGTCCGATGGGCACGCAGGGCACGGAAGAAGTTGTCCTTGTAGCGGAGTACAGTCCATCCAGATGATTTCTATGCCTGCGTCTTTAAGAATTGCGTCGGTCACTTTCTCTGCCCGGGACAGCGTCACGCGATCGATTGGGACGTAGTTGTAGACCCGAAGTGTCAGCTTTACATCAGGACTTGGAATCGGGCGCCCCCCGAGCGACGCTCGCGCGACCGTGCTCCTGGCCCGACCGCCCGGCATGGGCCCGGCAATAGCTCTGGCTGTCGGAATCGAGGCCATCACCAGAATCGACGCCGCCACCAGCCACCAGTTCCGGCCCCCCTGCCTCCTTGCAGAGTCTAATCTCTGTTGCCGTTCACTTTCCAAGTCGCCCTCGGCCGCACGCTTTGTGCGTCACAGGCGAGCCTGGTTTAGGCGCTCGACTCCCTCAATGCAGGCCGGGTCATAAACGCCTCATTTCTCCCTCACGTGCTGATGTCCTGCAATTTCAATGAGTTATCGGCAGTCTTGGAGTCCGGCGTTAAGCACAGCCGGAACTTGCGGCGAACAATTTTCAAGAATAAAAGTCTAAGTAGATGGAAGGCTGGAACCCTATTTAGTCAGGCCACGTAGAATAGATGACCCTACAATAGAGGAGAACAAAGGCCCAGGCATGCAGGTTTCCCCCAGATCCCCGGTTGCGGCTCATTTCGCTGGCTTTCGCCTCGATCTTCGCGCGGGTGAGTTAGAGGATGAAAGCGGCAAGACCGCCCGCCTGCCAGACCAGCCGTTTCGCATTCTGAAAACCCTGCTGGAACATCCCGGCCAGGTCGTGACCCGCGAAGAGCTTCGCAAGTGCCTTTGGCCCAACGATACCATTGTCGAGTTCGAGCACAGCATCAGCGCGGCCATGAACCGGTTGCGGCAGGCCCTGAGCGACTCTGCCGAGAACCCGCACTTCATTGAAACTCTGGCGCGGCGCGGCTACCGCTTCATGGTCCCCGTCCAATTCGAAGATGTGCCGCCCTCGCCGCATGCACCATCTCGGACCACCCCGTCACGCGAAAAATTGATGGGACAAAGCGCCTCGCACTACCAGGTCTTGGAGAGGCTCGGAGGCGGCGGCATGGGCGTGGTTTACAAGGCTCTGGACACGCGGCTCAATCGTGCCGTAGCCCTGAAATTTCTCCTTCTCGAAATGGCGGAAGACGCTGCCGCGCTCGAGCGTTTTCGCCGTGAGGCGCAAGCCGCATCCGCTTTGAATCATCCAAACATCTGCACCATCTATGACGTTGGGGAGTTGTCCGTTGAAAGTGAGGCAGCCGGCGAACCGCAGCGATTCATCGCTATGGAGTTTCTTGACGGCCAGACGCTCGAGCGCCGCATTTCCGGCAAACCGCTGCCGTTGCCGGAAACGCTCGATCTGGCCATTGAAATTGCCGATGCTCTCACCGCGGCACACGCTCAAGGCATCATTCATCGCGACATTAAACCGGCGAACGTTTTCGTGACTAGGCGAGGCAACGCCAAAGTCCTCGATTTCGGTTTGGCAAAATTAATCCATCAGCGGACTTCCGACACTTACGCGAATCTTTCCGCAGTACCCACACACGGCGCGCCGGCGGGGATCACCCTGTTGGGCCGGGCCATGGGCACGCCAAACTACATGTCTCCGGAACAGGTTCGCGGCGAAGAGCTCGACGCGCGCGCCGACCTGTTTTCCTTCGGCGTGGTCCTGTATCAAATGGCCACGGGCATTGTGCCATTTCGCGGGGAAACTCCTGAAGCCATTACGAACGCGATTCTGCATCGCGCGCCGGAAGCGCCCTCGCATCTCAATCCGAATGTTCCGTTGCGGCTGGAAGAAATCATCCTGAAGGCGCTCGAAAAAGATCGCAAATTTCGGTATCAGTTCGCCGCCGAAATTCGCACCGATTTGGAGCGCCTGAGGAGAGCGCTCCTCTCGCAGCAGTCCATCTCCGCGGCCGCTCTTCCGGAGAAAGCGCAAGCCACCCCGGCCGGACGTTGGAGCCCGTGGAAAAAGTGGGCGCTATGGGCGAGTATCATCGTCCTTGGAGCTGCAATTCCCAAACTTTGGTCGCTTGCGTCGAGACAACCGGAAGCGCAAGTCCTTCCGACTCAAGCTAAATCGCTTCCATCGCAGTCTACCCCCGTGGAGCCTGCCGAAATCTCTCCAGCGCACGATGCAACAAAGACACCTGCTCCGGCGAGACCTAAGCCGCTGAATCGCCCGGTCAACCTTTCGACAGTTTACAATGCCAGCGCAATTTACACCGAAGGGACGGCGTTCAGCTCACGTTCTAGTATCGATCAAGTAGGCAGCGCTCTTCCGGACGAACTGTTAAAAGCTACCATCAAATGGGGCGGGGCAACATTCTTCTTCGCGCCGCCGAACGCCCCGAATGCCGTCACCAGCCAAACGATTCTGCTGCCAAAGGGAAGATTCGATGGCCTTAAGATGCTCGCCTTGGGTGTTAACGGGAACCAGGAATCACAGGTTTTCACCTTGACTTACGCCGACGGCACGTCTTCTTCTTTCACTCAGAGCCTCAGCGATTGGTACACACCCGAAAACTTCCCCGGCGAGTCCGAAGCGGTCCTGCTGCCTTATCGCCTCACCGGCGACGGCCGCAGGGATGAACGTGAGTTTCACGTCTACGGCTACTCCTTCTCTCTCGACGACAGGAAGACGGTTCGAACCCTCACTTTGCCTGAGAACCCCCACGTCCTGGTGCTGGCCATAACCCTGGTTCGCGGCCTGCCAGCCAACGCCAGTCGGTAGAGCTTCGATGCGCTCGGGGAGCGCGGACGGGTGGCCGCAGCAGGAAAGCGCTCACGCGGCTGAACATCGTGGCATTCACTGCGATGCCCAGCGCCAGGGTAAGAACTGCGACGGCCGTGAATCCGGGCTTTTTCGCGAACATCCGGAAGGCTAATTGCAAGTCGGCGCGAAAAGTCTGCATAACCGCACCTCAGCCAAACAGTCTTTCAGGGTGTACGCATGTGGCAGGCAAAAGGAAACTGTTCCGATTTCGCTCCAAGACACAGCCTAATTTTTGCGCGATCTGCCCCTGCGTCTGTTTTTTTACAGCTTATTCACAAGAATCCTTTTTTAGTGAGCGAGCGGATCGGGGCGAAGTTGGAAGTGCAAGACCTTGCTCGTCGTTCCCCTTCCGCCTTCTGCATGAAAAGGTGTTCGCGTGCCGTAGGTAGCCCAGAGTCCCTTTCCTTTCCAGCCGGCTTTCGGATCATCAATCCGGCCGTCCATCCCTTTTGCATAGAATCCCATCGGATAAGGCACGCGCAGGACCACGAATTTGCCGCTATCGGGCAGAAGGGCGAGCAGAGCGTCGTTTCCGTTACCGGTGGCAATCGGCACATTCTTCCCCAATCCAAATGTATCGAACTGATCCACCCAATCGTAATAACTGGCCTCAGCGCTTCCCGGGTCGCTGACTCCCTTCAACTGTGGTCCCGGCAGTTGATAGAGCGTCCACCCCTCGGGGCAGTGCTGGCCTGTCGCGCCAGGTCCGCTTAGCCTTCCCTTACACTTCAGCCGGTCGAAGCTTGCGAGGTGTCCGCTCGCGATGACCGTCCACACAACTCCATGGCGGTCGATGTCCAGCCCACGCGGCGAGAACCCATGCGCCGGGGCGTCTGGACTGTTCCATGGTAGTTCATAGATTTCAGCCAGAGCAGTTGCCGGTGGATTCGATCCCGGGTTCAGCCGAACCACTGCCCCGGGGAAGCCTAACACCGTTCCCCAGATCGACCGATCCAGGGAACTTACGGTGACTCCGTAGAAAGCAGCGTTGATCCGTTTGTCCTTTGTGGGATCTACAGGCTGATCCGGCTCCACATATTCATCTCGCGTTCCGTTGCCGTTAGTGTCCAGGATAAGCGCCGTCCATCCTTGTGATTTCTCTTCATCGTGCGTCTCATCGAACATCTTTGTGTTCAGCCAGCCCACGGCTCCTCCGCCTCCGCCGCTGCTCGTCCACAACGTATTGCTGGCGTCCTCGGCAAACACTAGGTGGTGGGTGCCAAAGCAGGTATCAATGAGCGTGAGCTGCTTCGTTTTTGGATCGTATACGGCGAGTTGGCGCCCGCTAGTCTTGAGCGGAAACAAAGCAGCGGAAGGATGGGTTGACCCTTCCTTGCAGAAGGCTGGATTGGCGCTTGGGCGAATTCGGGAGGTTATCCACACTCTTCCTTTTTCATCGAACATCGGATTGTGCACGTTGGCTTGGCTGTTCCAAATGGCTTCGTCTCCCCAGTACGGCGAAGGCGCAGCTGGCTTGTCGTCCGCGCTCGATGGCGTCTTTGGATCCCGAACCGCCAACTTGACCTGACTCGTCGTGGCCCCGACTGGATCGAGCGTCGGCAAGTAATCCACGCTGAGTTCAGCGGCTCCATAGATGCGGCCGTTGGCATTCAGCGTGGGATTGCGCTTGTCGGTGGCGATCTCATCGTGAAGATACGCCTTCGGGTCGGCCCAGTCCCATTCGGTAATGACCACGTTTCGTTCCACCCCTTGTGGCCGCGGCGGAATCGGCGGCAATTCTCCGGCTGCAATCCGGTCGGACCAGTCCGCGAACATCTTCAATGCGCGCTCCGGGCCAAGTTGCCCCAGCCCGTTAATCATGTTGTTGCCTGCCTGCCCCGAAAGCAGGCGGCGCGCCCACGCTGCCGTCGAAGAATCGAAGTGCCCCAGGTTTTTGGGAATCTCCCGCGTAGCCTTGTCGCCCATCTGATGGCACGACCAGCAGCTATCCGTCTTTAGCAGGTGCAGCCATTGGCCCTGGCTCTTCATGTTTTCCGGAATGCCGTTGCCTTTGGGGCCCGTGCCGGGGAACTCGCTTTTCTCCGGCACGTGCAGCAGGGAAAACCAATAAATGGCCGGGTAGTATTGCGCTGCGGCGCTGGCGTTCGGCGCCACCACCGCTGTCAAGTTGACGATTTTTCCGGGCGTGGCCTGAACCGGCACGGAATCCACCAGTCCATAGCCGCGCACCCACACTTTGTAGTTGGCCCTGGGAAGCTGTGGCACAACGTAGCGTCCAGCATCATCGGTGACCACAATCTTCACGAATTTTGTGGGAACCTCCGTCGTCTCCGCTATGACCCACACCCCGCCTTCCGGCCCCTTGGTACTGGTCACCACGCCGCCGATGTCGTCCTTCCCGATCGAGACTGCTTCACCGGAAGCCCGGGCGTCCAGCCTTGCCGAAGCGAAGAGGATCACACCCATGGAAATCAAGGCCAGGGGATACAAGGCTCTATTACTCATGATGCTGCACCTCAACTTGGGAACGAATGGCGGCGGCATACTTCGCCAATTGCGGATCAGGGATTTGTCAGTCTCGGAAATGAAACGCGCTCAAAATCGTAAGCACATCCCGCGGAGTTGTCAATTGACGGTGTCTGTCCATCTGTCCAACATCTCGCGGTGAGGCGGTGTCGCAACGGAATGTACTGCGCGACAGTCTGCAGTTTTACTGGTCTTTTCATACCCTGGGCGTTGTATTCCGACAGCTAAAGCGTGACATAAGAGTCCGGAGCCGCGGCCAGTGTTCCGCAACCTGAAGGTCCAGCCGAAGCGCGTCGCGCTCGAGCAGTTGAAACAACGGATCGACATCCACGCGGTCTGCCCGCAAGAAGTACGCCACCTCGGTGAGGACCGGCTCCGTCGTCAGCATCGGGGAACGCGCCTGCTTCATCAGCGCGACGGCCCAAGAGTGGTATGGGTCGTTGGGGTTTAGATACGCTACCAGCGGTCCCGTATCGCAGATCGTGATCACGACCCCGCGAACCTGCGCCGGCGGTTGGTGGCAGGCTTTCGGCTGCCTGCCACACTGCCCGCAAGATCAGCGGTGATCTCATGGATGGACCGACTGCCTCGGCGCGGATTCGACCACCGGCTCAAATCTCGTCGGCAGAATGGGACGCGCGGTGGGAGAACGGAGGATTACCTGAGCCTTTTCTCCGCCGCGACCGCCGTTTTTCGCGCCGATGGCGGTCCCTCCGCCAGGAACAACTGTCGCGGGAAGACCTGCGTGAAGTCGCCGGAGGTAGCCGAGGTCGGGACCTTGGAGACCTTGATGCAAATTCTCGCTGAACGAAGCGCGCAGCAATTGATCTAATCTAATCTCGCTTGCGAGATCCAAGTCTCGGTGGATACGGTGAGGCGCTGGGTTGATTTGCTGGCCCGCCTGCACACGGATGCACGGTTCGCCCTTGGCTTACGAATATAGCCAAAGCTCGGCGCAAAGAACCGAATTGGTTCCTGCGGGGCTGGAGCGGACTCGCAGACGACCGGGCGCGGGCGGAGACTCTGGTCGCCTGCCATTTACTCAAGGCGGTCGATCGCTGGACCGACCTCGGATTTGGCAAAATTCGAGTTGCGCTACTTACGCGATAAGCGGAAACGCGAAGTGGATTTTCTCGTGGTAAAAAACCACAAGCCTTGGTTCCTGCTCGAAGTGAAGATGAGTGACTCTAGCCTGTCGCCGGCCCTCGCCCACTTTCAAGCACAGACCCAGGCGGCTCAGGCCTTTCAGCTGGTCGCCTCGCCTATCAGCCGGCGGACTGCTTTCGCGTCCATCGGTCCGTGGTTGTTCCGGCCAGGACTTTTCCTGAGCCAACTGCTCTGGGCATGCAAGCAGCAGCAACGAGAACAGAGAAAAGACATCGGCTGATGGCTTATGGCGACCGCTGTCGCCCGCCGGGACGGACAACCTGCTTGCGCCCTCGCATTTCCTTGGCACTCTTGTTCTGACTTGCGCGTGTTGAAAACAATGGGGAGGTGGGTGCGCTGCTTTTAGCGAGATCCAGTCCGAAGAGTTCAGAAAGATCGCCGGTAGACAGAATGTTCCCGGAATCTCCTCCTTTCTTTGCGAGAGGAAGCTCTCTACCGGCGCTGCTGATGAGTTCCTTTTCGCCCAGCTTGTGAAGCCGAAACAGGAGCTCGGGCTGGCGGTCGAGGCGCGCGCCGATGCCATAGAGCACGGCGGCGACATGCTTGCACATATAAGCCCAGTCCGGGCAACTGCACGAAAATTGAATCTCCTTTGGCGAGGGGAACAGTCCGTTGTTTTCTCTGCAAATTCGCTCCATGACTCCCTTGGAAAATCGGCCTTGCAGCAACTCCACCAGGGAATCAATGGCCCCGGCACAGTCCTTGCAGATGGATTTCCAGCGCGCCTTGCTGACGGGCGTGATTTTCACGACGACTTTATAGAGGGACGAGCCGCTCACAAGCGCTTTCACTTCACCGAAGGCAATCTGCAGATCGATGACGGAACCATTGCGCACGTAAGTGCGGCCGCGGGGCAGACGATTTGCGTAATCACTGTAACGTTCCAGGTTCTCGCACCAGGCTTTTCCCCAGAAGGTTGTAGCAATGCCGCGGCCTTCAATCTCGACAGGCGAGACGACCTGCCCCTTTTTCTTCAACTGCGCGATCTTGCGCATCCCTTGCGCTTGCCGCTGCGCGACAGACACATACGGTCGCCATCCCCAGCCTCCGTTGTACATGTTTCACACCTCCGCCTGGGCGCTGTTTAGGTCGAGCGCCACGAGCCTCAGCAAATCCTCGTCGTTCATTTCCGTGAGCAAAAGATCGGCGCCGCCTTCGAGCAAGTCTTTCGAAAGCTGCTGC